>JADMIO010987869.1_pt1 | contig 108010 bp, 111 predicted proteins | sample 8958161 | NCBI WGS metagenome assembly JADMIO01 (sample SAMN16585339, study PRJNA669376) | soil metagenome | isolation source: Crop rotation soil | place: USA: Cullars Rotation, Alabama | collected 2011
GCGACAACTTGTCCACGTGGAATTCTAAGCTTAGGATCCCAATGTGCTGGAAAGGCACAGTAATCCAGTGGCGTGCGAGGTCGCAGGTCACACGAGCGCGTTGTACCTCGAGAAGAAGCGCGAATGACTGTGGAAATAAATAGCATGTGGAACGTGGAGCGCTCTGGGCGTTAGCGTGCGTAGCGTCGACCTTGCAACTAGCGCCGGAAATGCACATCTGCAACGGCCGACGAACCTGGCGCGGCCATTGCGATAAGTATATCAACGTGTCATCCTCCACCGCATGCAACGTATAAACCTCGGCTTTTGGTATCAGCTCGGCGCAGCCGTACGACCTCTGCTTGCACTCAAAACGGATGCGCCGCTAATCGAGGTCTTCGGCGCTGTGGCGGTGGCCCACCAGTGGGTGGAGTCGGCGATCTCAGCGCGTATTCTTCCTCTATCGACCAGTTATCGCTCCGCCATAAACCTCCGCGACGCGCTAACGGATCTTGTCGGTTCGATTGATTTCGCAGCGGAACCATTGCCCACGACGGCTCCATCTGAGAAAGTTCACGCAATTGTCCGCGCAGCCCGCGATTTCGACATAATTTATCTCGCAGAATTGCAACAAGCTGACGCCTACGTCGTGTCCGCTAAGGGTACCTACTCAACAGCGGGACTAATTTCTAGCGCCGATGACGCGTTCATCGGTGAGCACGTTCAGTCCGTGATTCCGCCTACCGCGCGAAGCGAGATCCAGCAGTGGGGTCGAGCATTTGCGTTTGAATTACCCACGGCAGCTGGATTTCATATCATGCGCGCCACCGAAATCGTCATTCTTGACTATCTCTGCAGAATCGCTGGCAAGGTGGTAAAGGTAAGCCCGCGAACATGGAATGCCTATATCAAAGCGCTTGAGAACCACGGCGCAAGCGAAGCGATCACGTCCGCGTTGCATCAGATCAGAAAGCTGCACCGCAACCCGCTAATGCATCCCGAAGACACGCTCGATGTTTCCAAAGCGGACGCGCTGTTCGGTCTAGCCAAGGCTGCGATAATTGCGATGTTAACGCCGGAAACGCTCAGCGAAGGCGAAGCCGATTTGGGTGAATAACATAAAGCCGCCCAACGACCCTCACAAGCTGCCAAAAACCGCCGAGCCTTGGCTCGGCGGCTCCGAACTGCGCGACGGGCGTTACGTCGGCTGCAGATCGCTCCTGCCACCCCGTCGTTAGTCGCGGCAGCCGCCGTGCCGCCCGAGAGAGGCCGGCGCGGAGGGCGGTTTTTGCAGCTTAGAGTGATCGCGTTAGCCGATCAACCGACTGCCGATGACACCGAAGAAGCCCGTGAGTTCGGCGACGAAAGTTCACGGATGACACTTTGGCCGTCATTTGGAAGTAATTGACTCGGCAGATCTTGGCCTTGCCGTGTTCACGCTTTGTCGCCGAAGTCAAATCGCGTATCCTATCCCTGATGGATCCGAAGCAAATTGTACATTCTGACCCCGAGATTCTCGGCGGTACACCGGTCTTCGTCGGCACACGCGTCCCGGTTCAGGCCTTGCTCGACTTTCTTGAAGGCGGCGACACAATCGAAGAATTTCTCGACAATTACCCGGGCGTCACCCGAGATCAGGCTATTGCATTTCTCGAAGAAGCTGGCCGGGCCCTGGTTGCACAGATCGCGTGAGACGTGTTCTCTTTGACGAGAATCTTCCGCGTCAACTTCGACGCAAGCTGACAGAATTCTCCATTCGGACGGTCCAAGAGGAAGGGTGGGGCTCGTTCAACAACGGCCATCTTCTCAGGCGCGCCGAGGTGAGTTTCGAAGTATTGGTCACGGCTGATCGCCGCATGCGATACCAGCAGAACCTCGCGTCCTTCTCCATCGGCGTGATCGTCATCATCACGCCTCGTCTCCGCCTGCAGACGCTTCTATCAGTCATCGAAGAACTACGCGATGCAATCAAAATTGTTCAGCCGGGGGAACTCATCATAATTACTGTTGAGCCAACGCGTTAATATCGCTGCTTCGTAAAGGAACCTCGACAGTCGTCGTGCCGCTGACCACATGTCACCATGTCATACGGCTGGCGCGAAACATCTGGTCGGCAGCGTACGTCACGAAGCTGCGCAAGTGGCTCAGTGCGTGAAGATCCGCGACAGGAACTCGGCGCCGGCGTATGCGAAGAGGAAGTCGTCGATCTTCTTGTCCGACTTGTCGCCTTTCTGGAGGCCGGCCACGTGCTTGGCGTACTCCGGCGTTTTCTGGAACGACGCGAATTGTGCGCGGCGGAACGTTTCGAACTGCGCCTCATTCATGTCGCGCCGCTCGCGCACGTTCCCCTCGACCACCGTGACGACGAGGTACGACGAATACGTCGACGCGTAGCCCATGTGGACGTAGCGAACCAGCTCGCCGGTCGGCACGATCAGATGGCCGGTGAACCACGTGGCCACGCGCGGCGCGGCGTCGCCGAAGAGCGCGGCCATCACCGACCGGAATCGCTTTTCTTCCGGCGCGTCCGAATTCGCGTACTCCTTCGTCGGCATCATCACGTCGTCGACGTACAGGTGCCCGTCGCGCAACGCGAACGTGGCAATGTAGCCGCGCCACAGGCCGGTGGAGCGAACCTCCGCCGCCGGCATCTTGCCGGGGTGCGCGCCGAGATACGGCTCCAACGGGTTTGATAGAAGATCGTACGTCTTGCCGTCGACCTTCAGCACATCCGGCGCCTGGGCGGTAGCCCAAAGCGGAAGAGCGGCGGCTAGGGAGAGGAGAGCAAGCGCGATGCGCTTCATGAACGATTAGACGCGATCAGGCGCGCGCGGGTAACAACGCTTCGATTCCCTCCAGCAGCCGCCCCACTTCCTCCTCCGTCGAGTAGCACGCGCAGCCGGCGCGGATCACGCTGGCCCTCGGCGCGCCGAGCTCGCGGACGGCGGTGAGGGCGTAGAAGTCGCCGTGGCTGAGAAAGAGGCCGCGGTCGGCCAGCGCGCGCACGACCTCCTCGTCGTCGCGGCCGTCGACGTTGAAGGCGATCGTCGGCGTGCGCGGCATCGACGGCGGCGGGCCGTAGAGCGTCACGTTCGTCATCGACGACAGGCCCTCCCACAGCATGCGCGAGAAACGAACGCCCTCGGCGTGGAGCTTCGCGTATGCGCCGGCGAGGCGCTCGCGGCGCGTGCTCCCCTCGCCCATCGAGGCGATGAAGTCGATCGTGGCGGCGATCCCGGCGATGGCCTCATGGCACTGCGTACCCGTCTCGGCGCGCTCCGGCGCGGTGTCGGGCGCGGGGACCAGCTTCGGCCACGGCAGCGACTCCAAGAGCGCCTGCCGCGCGAAGAGGATGCCGGCGTGCGGGCCGTAGAACTTGTACGCCGAGCAGGCCAGGAAATCGCAGCCGATGCGCTGCACGTCGATGAGCTCGTGCGGCGCGAGGTGGACGGCGTCGACGAAGAGGAGCGCGCCGGCGTCGCGCGCGATCGTCTTCGCGCGCTCCAGGTCGTTGATGGTCCCGCACGCATTCGACGCGCCGCCGATGGCGATCAGCTTCGTCCGCGGCGAGACGAGCCCGCGCAGATGATCCCAGTCGATCTGCGCCGTCTCGCGGACGAGGCGCGCCGAGCGCACGACGACGCCGCGGTCGATCTCCAGCGCGCGCCACGGCGCGACGTTGCCGTGGTGATCGAGGTCCGTGACGATGACCTCGTCGCCTTCGCGCCACGTGCGGCCGAGGGCGCGGGCCAGGTGGAACGTCAGCGTGGTCATGTTCGCCCCGAAGATCACCTCCGCCGGCGAGCAGTTGAGAAACTCCCCCACCGTCTCCCGCCCCGACTCGAGGATCACGTCGGTCTCGATGCTGGTCGGGTAGGCCCAGTGCGTGTTCGCGTTGTGGTGAAAGAGGTACTCGTTCATCGCCTCGGCGACGGCGCGCGGCACCTGCGTCCCGCCCGGCGCATCGAAGTAGGCGACCGGATACCCCTTGTAGACGCGCTCGAGCGCCGGAAATTGACTGCGGACGTTCTGCATGACGCCGCGCATTCTAGTCGAGGCGCGATTCCGGACGACCGTCCAGTTTCAGGACGCTAAATGCGTCATTTGTACCGGAAATTGGACGGCATCGGCTCTGCAGTAGGACCAACGCCATGAACGTGATCCTGCAGAGTCTCGACGTCGCTCTACAACCGTTGGTGAACTTGACGACCGAGGAGGTCATCGGCTACGAGGCCCTGGCCCGCCCCACCGGCGCGCAGGAGGCGCCGGCGGCGCTCTTCGAAGCGGCGCTCGCGGGCGGCTGGATCGCCGAGCTGGAGCTCGCCGTCGCCAGGCGCGCGTTCGACAGCGTGTCGCTTGCGCCCGGGCAGCGCCTCTTCCTCAACGTCCACCCGAGCGCGCTCGAGTCGCGCGGGTTCGGCCGCCGTCTCCGCCGCGCCGTTCCGGTCCGGCGGGTCGTCATCGAGATCACCGAACAGGGGCCGATCACCGACGCCGAGACCGCGCTGGCGAACGTCGCGGAGCTGCGCCGCGCCGGCGCGCTTTTCGCGCTCGATGACTTCGGCAGCGGGTACGCGCACCTGCGCTGGCTCGGCGAGATCCGTCCGCGCTTCATCAAGCTCGCGCAGACGATCGCCGGCGACTTCGAGCGCGTCCCGTGGCGGTGCAGTATCGTGCACATGGTACAGAGCTTTGCCGAGGAAACCGGCTGCTCCGTCATCGCCGAGGGCATCGAGACCGCCGCCACCGCGAACGCGGCGCGGGAAGTGGGCGTCGAATTCGGTCAGGGCTACTACTTCGGACGGCCGATGATTCGCAACGCCTTGCCCCGCACGTCGATGACATTGCCGTCGCCGATCTCACCGTTGGAGTTGCCGGCCGTGGCATGACTGATGATGACGTTGACTTGAATCCAGACGACGTTGAGTCGAGTCGAGACGACGCTGACATGAGTCGAGACAACGTTGACTCGACTCATGACGACGTTGACATGAGTCAAGACAAATGCGACTTGAATCGCGAGGCAATGTTGCCTTGAATCGAGACAACGTTGAGTTGAATCGAGACGACGTCGTCAACAATCGAGACGACGTCGCCGACAATCTCGATCACGTCAACTCATTCGCCCTTCTTCTCCTCCTCCACCTTCGCCCCTTTCTCCTTCATCCACGCCACCAAGCCGTCGTGCTTGCGGCGGATCGCTTCCGCGAGGGGCGTCTCGCCGCTGTCGCTGCGCGAATTGAGCTCCGCGCCGTGATCGAGGAGGAGCTGGATGAGGTCCTGCCGTCCGAGCTCGGCGGCCTCGTGCATCGGCGTGAAGCCGCGGGCCTGGCGGACGAGCGCATCGGCGCCGTGATCGAGGAGCAGCTTCGCCGTGGCGTACTGCCCGCTCAGCAGGGCCGCCTGCAGCGGCGTGTTGCGGAACTTCGTCTCCGCGCGGGCGTTCACGTCCGCTCCTTTGGCGATGAGAAGCTCCGCGTTGGCCACGTTGCCGGCAAACGCCGCGAGATGTAGCGGCGTCCAGCCGAACGAGCGCGCCGTCACGGCGCTCGTCTTCAGCATGGCCTCGAGCTGCTCCGGCGTGCCGAGGGCGGCGGTCTCGAAGAGGTCGAGCTTCGGCTTTTTGGCCAGCACGGCCTTCAGCACCTCGTTCTCCTGCGGCGGGATGAAGGTTTCCTTATTGCGGAGGATGAACATCGAAGCGATGACGGCCGACGTCCCTTTCGGCGTGTGCGCGTTCACGAGCGCGGGATCGGCGTCGAGCATCGTGCGGACGGCGGCGGCGTCGTTCGCGGAGACGGCCTTGAGAAACGCGGCCTCGTCGGCGGCCAGAAGCGAGATGAGCGCGAAAACGAGAATCATGGTTTATCCCTCCGCGCTTCAACGTAAGCCGCGCCGCGCCGGCGCGCATGTGCCGTACGGCCGAGGACTCGACCCATGACTTCCGGCCTATTCGCGTGCGCCGCGTACCTGTGCGATCCTCGACGCCGTGCGCGGCATCGCCATCGCTTCCCTCGCGGTCTGGCTGCTGGTCGGACTGCCGGTCGTCGTGCAAGGCGCGACGACGTGGCAGCGCATGGCCGAGTGGGCGGTCGCCTACGTCCTCTTCGCCATCCTCTTCGCCGCCGATCTGCGCCGCCCGTCGCTGCCGCTGCTGGCGCTCGCGGCGATGGCGATCGTCGTCACCGTTCTCCTTCTCTGCGACGGTTTCGAAGGGGCGCTCATGGCCCTCATCGCCATGCGCCTCGGCGGCCGTCTGCGCGTGCGCACCGGCGTCGCCTGGATCGCAGCGCAAACGCTGCTCCTCGGCGCGGCCATCTCGATTCACTGGTCGCTCCGCCCGGCGCTCCTCCTCGCCCCGCCCTACCTAGGGTTTCAGCTCCTGGCGTTTTTCACCGTGCGCTTCCATGAAGCGGCCGCCGACCGCAGCCGCGTCGCCGAGCGCCTGCGCATCGCCCAGGAGCTGCACGACGCCCTCGGGCATCACCTCACCGCGCTGACGCTCAACCTCGAAGCCGCCCTGCAACGCACCGAGGGCGAGGCGAAGCGCGACGTGCAGAAGGCGCAGGCGATGGCCCGGCAGCTTCTGGCCGACGTCCGCTCCATCGTGGCCGAGGAGAGCGACCCGTTCGACCTGGCCGCCACGCTGGAGATGATCGTGGCCGGCGTTCCCCAGCCGCGCGTTCACCTCGACGTCGACAGCACACTGCGCATCGACGACCCGCAGCGCGCGCACATCGTGCTGCGCTGCGTGCAGGAGATCGTCACGAACGCGGCGCGCCATTCGGGCGCGGGCAATCTCTGGATCGTCATCGAGCGCGACGGCGGCGGCTTCCGCATCCGCGCGCGCGACGACGGCCGCGGCAGCGATGCGCGCGCCGAGGGCTTCGGCCTGCGCGGCATGCGCGAGCGCATCGAGCGCGCCGGCGGCGAGCTGCGCATCGACACGCAGCCGGGCAGCGGCTTCGCCGTGGTGGCGGTGCTGCCGTCGTGATCCGCGTCTTCATCGCCGACGATCAGCTCCTGGTGCGGCAGGGCATCCGCACGCTGCTCGAGCTCGATCCGTCGCTGGAGATCGCCGGCGAGGCGGGCGACGGCGAGGAGACGATCGCGCGCGTGCCGGACGCGCACGCCGGCGTGCTGCTCCTCGACGTGCGCATGCCGAAGAAGAGCGGCATCGACGTGCTGCGCGAGCTCGGCGCGCGCGGCGCGTTGCCGCCGACGCTGATCCTCACCACGTTCGACGACACGGCCACGGTGCTCGACGGCATCCGCGCCGGCGCGCGCGGCTTCATGCTCAAGGACGTGTCGTACGACCAGCTCGTCAGCGCCATCCGCGCCATCGCCGCGGGAGAGACGGTGTTCCAGCCGGCGGTGACGCAGCGGCTGCTGCGGGCGTGGCCGCGGCGCGAGGCCCTGCGGCCGTCGGAACATCTCACCGAGCGCGAGCTCGAAGTGGTGCGCCTCATGTCCGGCGGCTACAGCAACAAGGAGATCGCCCACGCCCTCGGCACGGCCGAGGGGACGATCAAGAATCACGTCTCGAGCATCCTGGCCAAGTTCGGCGTGCGCGACCGAACGCGCGCCGTGCTCAAGGCGCTGGAGGCAGGATTGCTGTGAAATAGCCGATCGGCGGTGATGGACCTACATTGAGGATGCGTCCGAAAGGAGGTCCTCATGTCCATGCCCGGATCCATGAAGTCCCTCGCCGAGCGTTTCGGCGTGAAGCTCCCCAACAGCACTCCCGAAGCCGGACTGCAGGCCGCCTTGGCCGCGATGGAGAGCGAGCTGCGGCCGCACCTTCTGAAACATTGCGGCGCCAGCGAGACGACGTACACGAGAGGATTCCGCGGCATCGACGTGCGGTTCACCGACGATCCCAACGGCTTCGTCTCCACCGGCGACGGCTGGAAGAGCTTCCGCATCACCATCAACTCCGGGCTGATGCTCTTTCTCCACCAGATGTCGAAGCTCGTCTCGTCCGTCGTCGGGGTCATGGACGACCACGGCATCAAGGAAACGACGAAGATCCCGTTTTCGAAGACGGTCGACGCCGCCAGGTCGCTGATGGAGGCGTTCTGGACGCAGCAGCTCCGCCCGGGACTCAGTTTCTGGATGGGCGATCTCTCGGACAGCCAGAACATCTTCTCGGCGATGACGCTCGCGAACATGGAGCGCTTCGTCGTCGGCCATGAGCTGGGGCACGTCGCCTGTCATCTGAATCCGCGTCTCGACGACCTCCGCGCCGGCCGGTCGATCGCCGCGCTGATGAAGAACATCGCCGGAAAGCATGGAGCGGATTGGGGAGAAGAATACGCCGCCGACATCGTCGGCATGCGCCTGGTCATCGAGCTTCAAGGCTCCGACATGATGCGCATGACCGCGTACGGCGCGGTGGAGCTCTTCTTCATCCTCCTGGACATGCTGGAGAAGTACCGCATCAAGACCGGCGGGCCGGCGGAATTCGGCACGCACCCGCCGTCGGAGCTGCGCTTCGCCGTGCTGCGCAAGGTGGCCGGACAATCGAACCCGCCGGCGATCCTGCAGATGGGCGATGCGTTCTCCGCATTCGCGAAGTCGATTCTCGAGAAGGTGTAGGCCGGTGAAGACGTTCTTCGTCTCGTACAGCTCGGCCGACCGCGAATTCGTCACGCCGCTCGTGCAGTTGCTGCGCGTCGCGGCGCCGGCGTTTCTCGACCGCGACTGCATTCCCCTCGGCCGCCGTTGGCGCGAGGTGATCACGGAGGCGATCGGCGCGGCGACGGACGTTCTCCTTTTCTGGTGCGCTCATTCCAGGACTTCGAAGGAAGTGGCGTGGGAGGTCCGGCAGGCGCTGGCGTTGGAAAAGCCGCTGATTCCCGTGCTGCTCGACGACGCGGCGCTGCCGCCGAAGCTGGCCCGCTACCAAAGTCTGGCCATGCGGCAATTCGGGTCGCACGCCGCCACGCGCTCGATCGTGCCGATCCGCCCGGCGGCGGCGGAGGTGCAGCAGTTCCATGCCGAGCTTGCCCAACTGCTCGGCGCTCCGATCGAAGCGCTGCGCGCAGGGTGATCGGACGCGCGCAGGTTTGCACGACTGCTACCGCACGGCTGTGAGGAGCGCGTACTCCGCGGCGTGCGGCACCATGTCGTGCGCCGGCAATTCGCTGACGAGTGCGACGTCGTCGACTTCACCGTCCTGCAGCGCGAGCGCCGCGACATCGATGTCGCGCCGGACGATGAAGACGTCGTGAATCTCGTTGTCGATGTACGTGCCGCCGTTGAGGACGCACGACTCGCGCAGCGTGGCGAGGAACTGCAGCTCCCGCGCGTCGATGCGCAGGCCGAGCTCTTCGAACGTCTCGCGCACCGCGCACTCCTGCGATGTCTCACCGGCGGAGAGGTGCCCGGCCGCGCTCACGTCCCAGAGGCCGGGATAGTTCTCCTTGCGCAGGGAGCGGCGCTGCAGGAGGAGGCGCCCGTCGGATGCGACGATCCAAACGTGCGCGGCGCGGTGCCAGTCGCCGTCGCGGTGCACCTCGGCCTTTGTTTTCGTAACGCCGGTGGGCGCGCCGTCCGGCGTCAGGACGTCGATGAGCTCCAGTGTCATTCCGAGCGCAGCGAGGAACCCCCTACCGAAGGGGGTCCTTCGCCGTCTGCGCGGCTCAGGATGACACAGCACCCATCCACGCCCGCACCCGCTCCGCGACCTTCTCCGGCGTGAAGCCGAGGTGCTCGGCGATCTGCTCGTACGGCGCGGAGGCGCCGAAGCGGTCGATGCCGATCACCAGGGCGTCGTGGTTGACGTACTTGTACCAGCCATCGCCGCGACCCGCCTCGATGGCCACGATGCGGCTGCGGTTGCCGAGAACCTCGTCGTGGTACTCGATCGACTGCTTGTCAAAGAGATCGAGGCACGGCGCCGAGACGACGCGCGCGCTCGTCCCCTGCGAGCGCAGCAGGTTCGCCGCCGCCACGGCGAGCGGCAGCTCGGAGCCGGTGGCGATGAAGGTGATGTCGCCGTCGCGGTAGCCGTCGAGCACGTACGCGCCGCGCCAGACCTCGTGCGGATCGAAGCTCTGCGCGATCGGCTCGAGCTTCTGCCGCGTCAAGGCCATGCACGTCGGCCCCTCCGCCTTCGCCACCGCCCACGCCCACGCCATGGCCACCTCGGCCGGCGTGCCGGGGCGGAAGAAGGTCATGTTCGGGATCAGGCGGAGGGCGAAATAGTGCTCGACCGGCTGGTGCGTCGGACCGTCTTCGCCGAGGAAGACGGAGTCGTGCGTGTAGACGAAGATCGACGGAATATCCATCAAACAGGCGATGCGCACGGAAGCGCGCATGTAGTCGGAGAAGATCAGGAACGTCGCGCCATACGCGCGGAACGAGCCGTAGAGCGTGAGGCCGTTGACGATCGCGCCCATGGCGTGCTCGCGGATGCCGAAGTGGAGATTGCGGTTTTTGAACGTGTTCAAATCGGGCGGGTGACCCTCGGACCCCTTGGGCCGCTCGATGCTCCCCGACTCCTTGATCAAGGTATTCGTCGAGGGAGCCAGGTCGGCCGCGCCGCCGACGACGAACGGCGCCAGCGCGGCGAGCTTCTGGATGACCTGTCCGGAAATCGCACGGGTTGCCGTCGCCTTCTCGACCTTCGACGCTTCCACGAGCTGCGCCTCGAATCCCTCCGGCGTCGACTTCGACCAGTAGCGGTCCCACTCCTCGGCGAGCTGCGGATTGCGCGTCCGCCACTCGGCGTAGCCCTTCTCCCACTTGCGGCGCGCGGCCGAGAGTCGCTTGGTCTTGCGCGTGAACTCGGCGCGCACCTCGTCGGGCACGTAGAACGCCGGCTCCTCGGGCCAGCCCAAGGCCTGCTTCGTCGCTTTCACTTCGTCGGCGCCGAGCGGCTCGCCGTGCGCGCGCGCGGTGCCGTGGAACTTCGGCGAGCCCCAGCCGATGATCGTCCGGGCGATGATGATCGACGGCTTGTCCGTCACCTTCTGCGCGCGGCGAAGCGCTTTGCGGATGGCGTTGCGGTCGTGGCCGTCGATCTTCTGCGTGTGCCAGCCGACGGCGTCGAAGCGCTTCTTCACATCCTCGGAGAAGGCCAGCCGCGTTTCGCCTTCGATGGAGATGTGGTTGTCGTCGTAGAAGTAAATGAGGTTGCCCAGGCCGAGGTGGCCGGCGATCGACGCCGCCTCGGCGCTGATGCCTTCCATCAGATCGCCGTCGGAACAGATGCCGTAGACGTAGTGGTCGACGGGCTTGAAGGCGTCATCGGTGTTGAAGCGCGCGGCCATCATCTTCGCGCCGAGGGCCATGCCGACGCTGTGCGCGAACCCTTGGCCGAGCGGTCCGGTCGTGACTTCGATCCCCGAGGCGTGGCCGTACTCGGGATGTCCGGCCGTGCGCGAGCCCCACTGGCGGAAGTGCCGGAGCTCGTCCATCGTCATGTCGGGGTATCCGGTCAGATGGAGGAGCGAGTAGAGGAGCATGGAGGCGTGGCCGGCGGAGAGGACGAAGCGGTCGCGGTTCGTCCAGTGCGGCGCCTTCGGATCGTGATGGAGGAATTCGGTCCAGAGGACAAAGGCCATGTCGGCCATCCCCATCGGCGTTCCGGGGTGGCCCGACTTCGCCTTCTCGACGGCGTCGACGGCGAGGAAGCGGATGGTGTTGACGCAGAGCTCTTCGAGCTTGTCCTTCGCTCCGATCTTCGGTTGGTTGCTTTCCTCGGCGACGGCGATCGCGGTGCTCGCCTCGTGGGCGGCGTCGCCCGTTCGTTGCTCCATTCGCAGGCCCTCCAGCGGGAGTCGGATTATACTCGGCGCATCCCGGACAACTTCTCGCTCGCGAAAGGTGAAGCGATGACGAACGAGACCGTTACGGTCAAAGGTTCTCCCGTTCGCAGTCTTCAGAAGTTCATCGACGCCGAGCTCACCGCGGAGCAACGCGGCGCGGTGCTCGGCGCGCTGCCGGCGGAGTACGGCGCGCGCCTGCGCGGACCGGTGCTGGCCACGGAGACGATCCCGGTGACGGTGCTGAACAAGTTCACCGAGGAGGCGGCGAAGGTGCGCGGGGAGCCGGTCGAGCAGTTCGCACGGCGCGCCGGACGCGAAGGGGCAAGCGACGCGGTGAAGGGTATCTACCGCTTCTTCGCGCTGGTGCTCACGCCGCCGGCGCTGCTGTCGAAGGCGGGACAGATGTGGAGCTCGCTGTACAACCGCGGCGAGCTGAAGGTGGCGAATCAGACCGAGCATGGGGCGACGATCAAGCTGCTCAATTTCCCGTCCGAGCTCGCCGGCTGCGCGCGCATCACCGGCTGGATCGAGCGGATGGCGGAGCTGACGGGCGCGAAGAACGTGCGCGTGCAGCAGACGCAGTGCTACGCGAAGGGCGCGCCGCACTGCGAATGGTCGGTGCACTGGCAGTGAACAAGCTCTTCGCCGTCGAGTCGGATCATCCGCTGTTCCGGTATTTCACGGCGGAGGAGCGCGCGCGCATCGAGTCGATCGGCGAGCTGCGGCGCGTGGCCCAGGACGACGATCTGATCCGCGCCGGTGAATCGGACGCGACGCTGTTCGCGGTGGAGGAGGGGCGGCTCGACATCGTGGCGGTGCGCGATGGTCACTCGACGGTGGTCGCGACGGTCGGCCCCGGCGACGTCCTCGGCGAGGTGTCGTTCATCGACGACTCGCCGCGCGCGGTGTCGGTGCGCGCCGGCGAGGAGACGCTGGTGCGCGCGTGGGAGAAGAGGACGCTGTCGGAGGCGCTGGCGTTCGAGCCGCAGCTCCTGGCAAAGTTCGCGGTGGCGATGTGCGAGCTGCTCGTGGAGCGGATGCGCGACATGGCCCGGAGGGTTTGACGATGATTGCAGAGTTTCGCGGATTCCTGACCAAGACGAACGCGCTGGCGCTGGCGGTCGGCGTGATCATCGGCGCGGCCGTCGGCAGCGTCGTGACCGGGCTGGCGACCGACGTCCTGATGCCGATCATCAGCCTGTTTCTCCCCGGCGGCGGATGGCGCGAGGCGCGTTACGTGCTCCGGACGACGACGGACGCCGCCGGCAAGACGACGGAGAACGCGATCCTCTACGGCCATTTCGTCGGCGTCGTGATCGACTTCCTGATCATCTCGTTCGTGGTGTTCCTGCTGGTGCGGTGGCTGGTGAAGCCGACGCCCGCCACGGCACCGGAGCCGATGAAGAAGTGCCCGGAGTGCCTGGAGATGATCCCGGCGGCGGCGCGGCGGTGCCGGGCGTGTGCATCCGCCGTCTAGAGAGCGCGTGCTCCCACGGCCTGTACCCGAGCACGAAGTCGATGCGCCGTCCCAGCGACGGGTGCGAGTAGCGCCACCACTCGATGAAGCGCGGCGGGCGCGGATCGGCCTTCGAGTCCTCGGCGAATTTCACGAAGGCGCTGGCCATCGGCTCGTTGAAGTGCGTGAGCTCGAGGCCGAAGACGTCGGCCTGGTGCTCGATGTGGCGCGAGAAGCCCGAGGTCACGGGCGAGATCAGGAACGTGATGACGGTGCTGAGGATGAGCAGCCAGGGGAGGGCGGCGGGGTCGCCGCGCACGTCGCGGATGCCCCAGCGGCTCCCCCACCGCTCCAGGCCGCGCTCGTAGAGGATCTGGCCGATCCAGAAGATGAAGAAGGAGAGCGCGACGGAGAAGGCGATGCCTTTCCAGAGGTGGTTCAGCACGTAGTGCCCCATCTCGTGGCCCATGACGGCGAGGACTTCGTCGTGGTCGAGCTTCTGGAGCAGCGTGTCCCACATGACGATGCGCGCCGAGGGGCCGATGCCGGTCACGTAGGCGTTCATCTCTTTCGTCTGTTTCGATTTGTCGACCTGATAGACGCGGCTGTGCGGAATCCCCGCGCGCCCGGCCTCGGCTAGGAGATCGCGGCCGAGCACCGGATCCTTCAGCGGCTCGAATTTGTTGAAGATCGGATCGATGACGAGCGGCGTGATGAGGACGCCGATGAGGATGAGCGGGATGGAGCCCAGCCAGGCCACGATCCACCAACGCTTGATCTTGCGGATGGCGAACAGAATGAGGCCGCCGACGAGGGCGCTGATGACGAGGCCGACGCCCAAGGCTTTCGCTTCGTCGCCGAGCCACATGGCCAGCGATTCGTTGGTGAGGTCGTACTGGTGGGGGACGACGTAGCCTTCGTAAAACGCGAGCGGGAAATCGAGAAGCGTCGTGACCAGGACGAGGAACATGACGTACACGGGAGCGGCGGCGCGCGTGCGCTCGGCGAGATCACGCAGCCTCGCCGAGGCTTTGGTCCGCAGAAGGAGGTAGAGCATCGCCAGGCCGTAGACGACGTTGACGAAGTAGAGGACGTCGAGCAAGCGGCTGTGGCGGATCATCTCCGGCGTGACGGTCGGCTCGAGTTTCCGGGCGGCCCCGAGGGCGACGGCGGCGAGCGCGACGATCAGCAGCTTGCGCATGGCCGGTATGATCGCAGCTATGTTCGCAATTCGTGAAGCGACCGAAGCCGACGTTCCGCTGATCTTGCAGTTCATTCGCGACCTGGCCGAGTACGAACGGCTCTCGCACAGATGCGTGGCGACGGAGGCGCAGCTGCGCGCGACGCTCTTCGGAAGCCCGCGCTTCGCCGAGGTGATCATCGGCGAAGACGACGGCGCGGCGGTCGGCTTCGCGCTCTTCTTTCACAACTACTCGACGTTCCTCGCGCAGCCCGGCATCTACCTCGAGGACCTCTTCGTGAAGCCGGAGGCGCGCGGCCGCGGCTATGGCAAGGCGCTGCTCACGCGCCTGGCGCAGCTCGCGCGCGAGCGCGGCTGCGGGCGGGTGGAGTGGGCGGTGCTCAACTGGAACACGCCGTCGATCGATTTCTACAAAGCCCTCGGCGCGGTGCCGATGGACGAGTGGACGGTGTTCCGCCTCACGGGCGACGCGCTCGACGCGCTCGCTAGTGCGGCGCGATGACGGTCACGTGCTGCGTGGCGTTGTTCGTCACCGAGACGAGCGCGGAGATCGCGCGCCGTCCGCTCTCGCCGTCGACTTCGATCCGCAGCGGGCCTTTGCCGGCGAGCTGCGGGATGCTCTGCACGAGGTCGGGCATGTTGAGCGAGCTGTAGCCGAACGGGCCCGGCGTCAGCTGCACCTCGGCGTCGACGAGCGGCTGCACGGCCGCCGCGGCGAAGATGCGCAGGCGCGCGGTCTGGCCGCCGTCGATGCGAAAGATGCGCAGCGCGACGCGAAACTTCGGGTCGGTCGGCACCTGGAGGATGTCGAACGGGCGGTCGTATAGGTCCTTTTCGCGCACGACCGGGATCTCCGTCCCGAACGCCTCCGACTGCTTTGACAGGTCGCGCGCCAGCACGTTGAAGAACGCGCGCGGCGCGAATTGCCGCGCGACGTAGACGACCATGCCGGGCGGCACGTTCGCGCCCGTCACGGTCACGCTGCCGACCGCGGGAACGCTGTCGAAGAACGCCGGCAAGATCGGCAGCGCCAAGCCCGGCACCGTGTCGAAGTTCGTCTGCAGCGCGACGTCGGTCGTCCATTGCGAGCCGAATGCGCCGGGACCGGTGAGCAGCGCGGGGAAGACGACCGGCTCGAAGAACGCCAGGTCGGGGATCTGATCGGGGACATAGACGTCGAGCGCGGCGGTGGCGGTGAGCGTTCCGGAGACTCGCTCGAGCGTGACGTCGACGACGCCCGCGGCATGCGCGGGCACAATGGCGACGACTTCGTAGTTCGTCTGAACCCATGCCGTCACCTTCTCACCACCGATGCGCACCGCGAACGTCGGGCAGATCACCGGCGATGGTCCGACGAGGCAGACGACGAGCGTCGTACGGCTACGGAGATGAATTTCGCCGCCCGACGTGGGAACGACGTTCGGCACGACCTCGAACGGCGGCGCCGCGTCGCGCACGACGAGCGTCCCGTGCTCGGACGTCCCGTTCGCCACGACGTCGTAGATGCCCGCGGGCAGCGTTCCGAGACTCACCGGCACGTCGAGCGGCGTACCGCTCGGCGGCGCGAGGATCGGGCACGGCCGGAAGTCGAGCGTGATCGAGATCGTCGAGCCGTTGCGGGCGACGCCGGCCGGCGTCGGCGGGCAAAACGTCGCCGGCACGTCGACGTGCGCAATGACCGGCGTAGCCGAGGTTGGATTCGGCGGATCGAAAACGGTAGCCGCCGAGAGAGTCGGTGCGACGAGGGAGAGCACCAGGAAGAGCCGCATGCAGTCGAATACGACTGTCAAAGTTATTTCGTCTACGACCGCAGCGCTTCCACCGGCGTCAGCCGCGAGGCAGAGATCGACGGATACACCCCCGCCGCCAGGCCGATGAAGATCGCGAAGCCGCTGGCGATGAGCACCGCGTCGGGCGACACCGGGAGCCCCGCCGGGAAGAACTTCGCGATGATCGTCACCAGCGCGCTGCCGGCGCTCACGCCGATGATGGCGCCGACGACCGAGAGCGTGATTGACTCGATCAGGAACTGCATGAACACCTCGGCGTCGGTCGCGCCCATCGACTTGCGCAGGCCGATCTCGAAGAGGCGCTCGGAGATCGAGATCTTCAGCACCGAGAAGATGCCCACGCCGCCGATGAGCAGCGAGATGGCGGCGATGGAGAAAAAGACGATGCGCCAGTTGCCGATGATCGTCCGCACCTCGGCGCGGGTTTTCAGAATCTCCTTGCCGACGTTCTCCACGTGTACGTCGCCGATGCCGTTGTGCGCGCGGGCCAGGATCTGCACGGCCTCGTCCTCGGCCTCGACGCTCTTCTCCGGATCGGCGGCCTTGGCCATGACGTAGGAGATGGCGTTCTTGCCGTACATGTCCTCGTAGACGGAGAACGGGATGTACATGCCGGCGGTCTCGCGGCGCATGTCGTCGTCGTTGACGAACATGGTGTTGAACTTCGTGCCCACGCCAATGACGGTGAAGCGGCGGCCTCCCAAGGTGACCTGCTGGCCGACGGCGGTGTCGCCGCCGAAGAGCTGCTGCTTGAGCTGAAACCCGAGGACGCAGACGGCGGCGCGCGTGCGAATGTCGGTGTCGCCGATGAAGCGGCCGTCGCTGGTCTTGCGGCTCTTGATGGTCACGAACTCCGGCGTGATCCCCCAGAGGTTCACGCGCCGCGTGACCGTGCCGGCGGTGACGACGGCGCGGTTCTCGCCGACCGGGGCGACGTCGCTGATGAGCGTGCTGCCGTCGAACCAACGCTCGTCGTCGGTGCGCAGGCCGCGCGAGAGGTACTGCTTGGCGCGCTGGATGCGGTCCGTCGGCGCGCGCTTCGACATCATCAGCACGCCGTCGAGGCCGAGGTCGTTGACGCCGTCCCACACGGCGCGCTCGACGCCGTTGAGCACGGAGAGCACGACCACGAGGGCGAGCGTGCCGAGGATGACGCCGAGGAGCGTGAAGAGCGAGCGCAGCGGATGCGCTTTCACTTCCTCGAGGCTGGTGCGGACGGATTCGCCGATGACCATGATCGTTACTCCGTCCGCAGCGCTTCGATGGGGTGGAGGCGCGAGGCGCGGATGGCCGGGTACATGCCGAACACGAGCCCCGTTCCGGCGGCGAAGATCAGAGCCTTGACGATGACGTCGGGGGTCATCTGCGCGGCGTTGCGCGTGAGGAGCGAGATGCCGTCGCAGAAGAACTTCCCGACGAAGATGCCGATCACGCCGCCGAAGATGGAGACGAGGATGGAGTTCGAGAGGAACTGACTGAAGATCTGCATCGGCGACGCGCCGACGGCCTTGCGCGTGCCGACTTCGCGGATGCGCTCGTTGAACGACGCCAGTTGGATGTTCATGACCACGATGCCGCCGACGATGAGGGAGATGAGGCCGCAGACCATGAACAGCACGTCGTACATCTTGTTGTTGGCCTCGTTGCGCTTGAGGTTGGCCACGCGGGAGTAGACCTCGAAGTCCTTCACGCCGTGCTCGCGCTTGAGGATGGACTCGAGCTCGCCGACGGCGTCCTTCCAATTCTTGGTGTCGCGCATGCGCGCGTGCATCCAGGAGACCTTGCCGCGCTCGAGCGGCTCGCCTTTGCGGGTCATGTAGGTGGTGATGGGGATGTAGATCTGCCGGTTCATCCAGCGGAGGGCGTTGTGCTCGTTGTTGTCGAAGCTGAAGTACTTCTCCTCCATCACGCCGACGACCTGGTAGCCGGCGCCGCCGATGATCATGGTCTTGCCGAGGGGGTTGTCGGTGGCGAAGAACTCCGCGGCGCGCTCGCTGCCGAGGACGACCACGCGCGCCGCCGTGGCGACGTCGTTGTCGGTGATGAAGCGCCCTTTGTCGGCGTGGAAGTCGTTCATCGGCGCATAGGCGGGAGTGATGCCCATGACCGTGCGCGGCTTCTCGACGTCGCGGTAGCGGATGGTGAGGGCCTCGTTGCAGACGGGGGAAACGAGGTCGATGTGCTTGGCGTCGCGGCGGAGGGCCACGACGTCGGTCCAGGTCAGGCCGCGCGAGGCCAGGGCCTTGGCGTCGAGGGTGACCTTGCCGGTGGGCTTGTCGTTGATCCAGATTTTCTGGATGCCGCCGCTGATGGCGTAGAACTTCATCGACTGGGCCTTGCCGGCGACGGAGAGCGAGAAGGTGGCCACGATCGAGGCCGCGCCGAGGATGATCCCGGTGAGCTGCAACAGCGTCCGCCCGAAGTTGTCGCGGATGTCGCGGATGCCGTCCAATATGGATTCGAAAAGGATCATTTGCGTGTGGTTCTTAAGTTCTTGGGTTCTTAGGTTCTTAGGTTTTCTCAAGAACCTAAGAACCTAAGAACCTAAGAACCCCTCAATCAATGGTGTCGCCGTCAACAATCTGTCCATCCACGATCTTGATGCGACGGCCCGTGCGCGCGGCAATCGACGGGTCGTGCGTGACGATGACGATGGTCTCTTCCTGGTTGATCAGGTTCTCGAAGATGCCGATGATCTCGTGGCCGGTCTTCTGATCGAGGTTGCCGGTCGGCTCGTCGGCGAGGATGAGCGAGGGGTTGTTGACCAGGGCGCGGGCGATGGCCACGCGCTGGCGCTGGCCGCCGGAGAGCTCGTTGGGGCGGTGCTTGGCGCGGTTGGCGAGGCCGACGCGCTCGAGCGCTTCCATGGCCCGCTCGCGGCGGTCGCCGCCGCCCGTGCCGGCGTAGAGCAGCGGGAGCTCGACGTTCTTGAGCACGGTGGCGCGCGGCAGGAGGTTGAAGGTCTGGAAGACGAAGCCGATTTTCTGGTTGCGGATGCGCGCCAGCTGGCGGCTCGACATCTCCGCGACGTCTTCGCCGTCGAGCCAGTAGCGGCCGGAGCTCGGCGTGTCGAGGCAGCCGAGGATGTGCATCATCGTCGACTTGCCGGAGCCGGAGGGGCCGATGACCGCGGCGAACTCACCGCGCTCGATGGCCAGGTCGACGCCCCGAAGCGCCTGCACGGCGTTCTCGCCGGAGTCGTAGGTCTTCGTGACCGCTTCGAGCTGGATCAGCGCGCGCGCGGGCTCGGCTTCGTATTTGAGAATTGCGCTCATGATGAGTTCTTAGTTCTTGGTTCTTGGTTCTTAGTTCTTAGGTTCTTAGGTTCGTTTTGAACAAGAACCAAGAACTAGTCGTCGCTCTCGTCTTTCTTCTTGTCCAGCGGCAGCGTCGGATCTTCGAGGGCCACTTCCTCCCCCGCCTTGAGACCCTTCACGATCTCGACTTTGGCGTTGTCGGAGAGGCCGGTGACGATGACGCGCTTCTCGAAGAACTGCTTCCAGGCGTCCTTGTCGACGGCCGGCTTGCCGTTCGCCGCCGGCTTCTTCTTCGTCGCCTCGGCGGCTTTCTTCGGATCGATCTGCTTCTTCACGAAGACGATCTCGCCCTCGTCGCGCTGGAAGACCGCCTCCACCGGGACGGTCAGCACGTGCGGCTTCTTCTCGCCGGCCATCTCGATGTTCGCGGTCATGCCGGAGCGGAGCTCGCGGCCCTGCGCGTCGAGGCGGATCTCCACGTCGAAGACGCGCACTTTGTCGTCGAGGCGCACGGCCGGAGCGATGCGGTCGACGCGGCCGGCGAAGGAGATTTTCTGATAGGCGTCGAGGGTGACCTTGACGGGCATGCCGACGCGCACCTTGCCGATGTCGACTTCGTTGACGCCGGCCTTGACGATCATCTTGGAGACGTCGGCCACGGTGAAGAGCACCGTGCCGGCGTTGAACGAGGAGACGCCCGAGGTGATGGACTCGCCGATCTCGACGTTCTTGGTCAGGACCACGCCGTCCATCGGGGCCACGACGTTCGAGCCCTGGAACTTCTCCGGCGACTGGTTGATGGGGATGCCGCTCTTCTCGACGAGGTTGTATTTCTCCTGCGTCTTCTCGTACTCCTGCTTGGCCGCGAGGTACTCGGACTCGCTGTCGCGGTGCTGCTTGCCGGCCAGAAGGCCGGAGCTGAAGAGCGAATTGTCCTGCTCGTAGTTCTTCTTGGCCTGGTCGTAGCGGATGCGCGCCGCGCTCAGCGCGTTCTTGACGTCGGCGAGCGACTGGGCCTGGTTGAGGTCGGGCTCGACGCGCGCCAGGACGTCGCCGGCTTTCACCTGGTCGCCGTCGCGATGAAGGATGGCGATGACTTTGCCGGAGACGTTCGACTTCACGTCGACCTTGACCTCGGGCTGGACGTTGCCGACTTCCGTGACCTTGACCTGGATGTCGGCGACCTCGGCCTTCCCGACCTTGACCGGGAGCTTGACCTCTTTCGGCGTGCTCCCCTTCGCCTTCATCGCCACGAATGCGATGACGACGATGAGCGCCAGCCCGATGGCCGAAAAGATCGCGACTTTCTTCTTGCGCTTGCTTGCCATGCCCTGCACCTCGATCGTTGCTTGCGACCTATAACGGTCGAGGGGGGCGAAGGTTTCAGGGCGTCACGCGTTTCGCTTGCGCGGCGGCTTCGAGCATGGCCTCGACTTCGCGCGCCGTGCGCGCGCTCAAGATCCGGTCGTCTCCGGTGATGGGATCGACGGCCACGACGATGGTCCGCTTCGGATAGACGAGCTTGTAGTCGATCGCGTATCGCCTTCGCAGGTCGCTCGGCCGCTCGACGCTCGGCGGGATGTTCATGACCGGCTGCGGATGCATGGTGTCGAGATGCGTGGCCGCGGTGGCGCTCTTGTCGCCGCCGCTCCATGGGGTGATGGTCACGCTTGATGGGCGGCCGAGAACGATGGCGATCTTGCCGCGCAGCGTGGTCGAGCCTTTGCGGCCGTTGACGGTGAGGTGCTCGTCGGCATCCTTCGCCGCGGCGGCGACGTCGGCGGCGAACGTCGGTCCGCGCGCGCCGAGAAACTGCTCGACGAAGCGCGCCGCGTCCGCCTCGGTGGTCAGCTTCGACCATTCGACGCGCTCCGCCTTGGTCATGAAGTAGCCCTGCGGCGTGTCCGCCCATCCGCTGAATCTCCCGAGGCTCGCGGCGAAGAGGACGGCGATCGCCAGGACGCTCATAGCTTCGCCGCCTGCAACCGCTCCAACTGCTCCATCGGATACGAGCCGGCGCTCACCTTCTCGTGCGCTTCCTGGATGCGGCCGTTCTCGTCGATGACGTAGGCGATGCGCTTCGCGTACGGGTCGCTCGCGCTCGTCGCCGCGCCGTAGGCCACGCCGATCTTGCGGTCGGTGTCGCAAAGGAGCGGGAACGGGAAGTGGTACTTCTCCGCGAACTTGGCGTTGGCCTGCTGGTCGTCGAAGGAGACGCCGAGGATCTTGGCGTTGCGGTCGGCGTACTGCGAGGAGAGGTCCCGGAACCCGGAACCCTCGGCCGTTCAGCCGGGGGTGTCGGCTTTCGGATAAAACCAGAGGACGACCTTGCTGCCGCGAAGGTCGCTGAGCTTCACCTTGCGGCCGTGATGGTCGACGGTTTCGAAGTCAGGAGCCTGATCGCCGACTTTGAGCATTTTTGCACCTCGGAAGATGTAGTTGAAAATCCCGCGCAACGACCACACATCCTTATTCTATGTCGCTCGTCGAAGACGTCGTCACTCCGCTTCCGCCCGGCCGCGCGCTCGACCTCGCCTGCGGGCGCGGGAGGTGGGCGCATTGGCTGGCCGAGCGCGGCTGGGAGGTCGTGGCGGTGGACTGGTCCGAGGAAGCGCTGGCGGACGTGCGCACGCCGAAGCTGAAGATGGACCTGGAGCGCGGCGATCCGCTGCCGTTCGCCGACGCCGCGTTCGACCTCGTGCTGATCATTCGCTTTCTGCACCGTCCGCTCTTCGACGAGGCGGAGCGGGTGCTGAAGCCGGGCGGGATTTTGATCACGCATCCACTGACGACCGGCCGCTTCGGGATCGATCCGCGCGAGCTTGCGGAGCGCTTCGCGACGTGGGAGACGATCACTCCAGCGTCGCCATCCGGACTCGCAGTACGTCGGCCGGGCTGACGAAGCCGACCACCCTCCCCTCCTCGTCCGTCACGGGGCAGCGGTCGACTCCCTCCTTCGCCAGGCGGCGGATGAGATCGCGGACGTCGTCGGTGGTGCGCGCGACGACGGGCCACGGCTGCACGTGCGCGGCGAGCGGCTGGTCGGTCGCTTCGGCCATGGCCTGCGACGGCAGGAGTCCGATCAGCTTTCGCTGCTCGTTCACGACGGGGTAGAAGCGGTGGCGCGATCCGGCGACGCGCGCGCCGGCCTCGGCGAGGGTGAGACTGGCATCGAGCGCCACGATCTCCCTCGACATGACCTCGGCCGCGGAGAGTCCGGCCAGCGGATCGCCGGCGGCGGTCTCGCGGTAGCCTTCGTCGAGCATCTGCCGCTCGGTCAGGTTCTCGTGCGCGATGGCGCGCGAGATTGCGGTCGACAGCGCGACCGCGAGCATGAGCGGCAGGATGAGACCGTAGTCGCCCGTGACCTCGACGACGATCAGCACCGCGGAGATCGGGCAGCGCAGCAGGCCGCCGAAGAACGCGCCCATGCCGACGAGCGCGTACGCGCCTGGGTCGGCGGCGTGCGTGAGGCGGCCGATGGTGGCGCCGAGCGCGGCGCCGATGAAGAGCGACGGCGCGAAGACGCCGCCCAAGATTCCACAGCCGAGAGCGATGACGAAGGCGACGACTTTGGCGATGAAGGCGGTGGCCGAGGTTTGCACGTGCCCGTGCAGAAAGAGCGACGTCGTGTCGTAGCCGACGGAGAAGATCACCGGGACGAAGAGGCCGATGGCGCCGATGGCCACGCCGCCGCACGCGGCGCGCAGCCACGGCGGCACGCGCGCGAGGCGCCGCCGCAAGAACGTGACCGCGTGCACCGCGCCGCCGGAGACCGCGCCGGCAACGACGCCGGCGGCGGCAAAGCCGAGGAGCTCGCGGATGTTCGTCCAATTCCCGCTCGGGGCGCTGAGCAGCGGTCTGCCGCCGAGCATCAGCCGCTCCACGACCGCGGCGGCGACGGCGGCGACGATGGTCCCGCCGAGGAGGCCGCGGCCGGCGTTGCCCATGACTTCCTCGAGGGCGAAGACGACGCCGGTGATGGGGGTGTTGAAGATGGCGGCGATGCCGGCGGCGGTGCCGACGGGGATCATGCTGCGGATCAATTTCCTCGGCAGCCGCGCCGCGCGCGCGATCCAGATGGAGATGCCGCTGGCCACGACGACGGTCGGTCCCTCGGGGCCGAGCGGCGCGCCGGCGCCGAGGGAGATCGGCGTCAAGAGGAGCGTCGCGGCGATGCTGCGGTCGTCGAGCAGCGCCACGTCCTCGCCGTACGCGCGGCGGACGCGCGCGAGGTTCGCCCCGCCCGCCGGCGCGGCGAAGCGTCGGATGACGAGGGCAATCAGCGTGAAGACGACGGCGGGGACGGCGATGACGAGCGCGGGATGGCGCTGCGCCGGATCGATGAGCAGCCGCCGCATCAGCTCGACGAGCGAGTGAAACGCGACCGCGGCGAGGCCGCAGGCGATGCCCGCGACGATGAAGAGCGGTATGGAAAGGCGGCGCATTTGGAGTGCGGCGGCCATGCCGCCGCTGTCAGAGCGCCGGCATGGCCGGCGCACTCCACATTAGAAGTACTTCAGGGTCAGGTCGATCAATTTCTGCTTGAACCGCGTGTACGGCGGATACAACAACTGAATCAGGCTCCAGCGCGTCGGCTGCTCGAAAACGCCGCGGGCGTTGGAGAAGGCCTCGAAGCCGAAGCGGCCGTGGCCCTTGCCGACGCCGCTGTTGCCGACGCCGCCGAAGGGGAGGTTGAGCTGGTAGAAGTGCAGCAGCGTGTCGTTGATGGCCGTGCCGCCGGCGCGGGTGCGGCGGAGGACGTCGCGCTGCACGCGGCGGTCGCGGCTGAAGAGGTAGAGGGCCAGCGGCTTCTCGCGCTCGCCGATGATGCGCAGCGCGTCGTCGAGCGTCCGGTACGTCAGCACCGGCAGGACGGGGCCGAAGATCTCCTCGCGCATCACGTCGGAGTCCTCGGCCGGCTGCTCGACGATCGTCGGCGGCAGCGCGCGGTCCGTCGAGCTCGAGCCGATCAGCCGCCGCACGCGCGCGGCGTGGCGCTCGTTCACGAGCATGCTGCGCGTGGCATCGCCGCCTAGGGTGTCGACGGCGCGGCGGAGCTTCTCCACGAACGGCGCGCGCACGCTCTCGTCGACGAGCACGTAGTCGGGGGCAATGCAGATCTGGCCGGAGTTGAAGAACTTACCCCACGCCAGCTTTTTCGCCGCCTCGTCGAGGTTCGCGCTGCGGTCGACGATGGCGGGCGATTTGCCGCCGAGCTCGAGGGTCACCGAGGTGAGGTGCTCCGCCGCCGCGTGCATCACGATGCGGCCGACGTTCGGGCTGCCGGTGAAAAAGATGTGGTCGAAGCGTTTCTTCAGCAGCGCCTCGGCTACCATCGCGTCGCCTTCGACGACCGCGACTTCGTCCTCGTCGAACAGATCGCCGAGGATCTGCTTCATGCACGCGCTGGCGTGCGGCGTCATCTCCGAGGGCTTGATCATCGCGCAGTTGCCGGCGGCGATGGCGGAGACGAGCGGGCCTAGGGTGAGGTTCACCGGGAAGTTCCACGGCGAGATGATCAGCACCACGCCTTTCGGCTCGTGGATGATCTGCGAGCGCGAGCCGATGAGAGCGATCGGCGCGGGGACGTACTGCGGCTCCATCCACTCGCGCAGGTGGCGCCGCGCGTGGCGCGCCTCGCCTAGGACGGGGTAGATCTCGGAGAGGTCGACCTCCGCGGCGGGCTTGCGGTAGTCGTCCCACAGCGCCCGGCGGATCTCGTCGCGCCGCGCGAGGAGCGCGTCGTGGAGGCGCTTGATCTTGGCGATGCGCTCGCTCGCGCTGGTGGCGCCGACCGCCTCGCGCCGGCGCTGCTGGGCGTCGTGGATGCGGTCGATGTCATCAAAGACCGCCGCCCGCGTGAAGCGGGCGGCGGGATCGAGCGTCGTGGTCATCGCGCCGCGGATCTTACGGGAAATCGATCTCCGCGATGTCGGTGAACTTGAAGTATTGATACGTGCCGCTGCTCTTCTCGCGTCCGAGGAAGTCGACCTCGTTGCCGAAGCAACTGTCGTTGAAGTAGACGGGAATGACCTGGCCGTTCTTCATCTCCACCGTCGCCTTCATGATCGGGAACTGACAGCACTTGGAGAAGCTGACCTGCATGGCCGGGCCGATGACGCGCTTGATGTCGTGCTTGTCGGGCGTGAACGAGGTGCCGTCGTCCTTACAGAAGTTGCCGGCGTCGGCGCGCGCGTAGCCGCTGAACGGAATCAGATAGGCGAACTGCGAGCTGTCGATCTCGAGCTCGTACGTGTCCTTGGCCGGATCGCCCTGCGGCGCCGTCAGCTTCACCGTCACGGTCGCCTTCGCGTCGAGGGCGAAGTTCAACACCGCCCCCTCCGCGCCGAAGATCGGCTGCGTTTTCGGGAAGTAGGCGAACTGCGAGGCGGTGATGGCGACGTTGCGGCCCTTGACCACGAGGAGCTCGTACTTGCCGTCGGCGCCGGTGGGCGCGGAGGGACGGCCGTCGGCGCTGGCGGTGGCGCCGGCGAGCGGCTTGCCGGTGGTGGCGTCGGAGATGACGCCGGAGATTTTCACGGTCGGAACGCCCGGCGGCAGCGCGGAGCGGCGGCGCGGCGGCGGCGTGGCGTTCGGGGTCTGCGCGCCGAGCGGAACGGCCATCGCAACGAGCGCGACGATCGCGGCGGCACGGGTGATGCGGGAAGCCAAGGTCATTCAGTTCTCCTCAGGATGTCGATTCGTGCATGGTAGTCCATGCATTCGTTGTACGGATGTGACGGCGCATTCGTCACCGCTATACTCCGCCGATGCGCGCCGCTTGCATCCTCGCTCTCTTGACGCTGGCCGCCGCGACGGCCCCATCCGCAATGACAGACACACCCCCAACCGCCGCCGCCGCGGCAATATTCGTGACCGAGGCCGAGGCCAAGTCCGCCGCGGTCAACGTCGAGCAACAACGCGCCTCGTGGGTGGCGGAAAACTTCATCACCTACGACACTCAGGTCATCGCCGCACAGGCGAATGAGAAACAGATCGCGTTGGGCATCGACCTGGCGAAGAAAGCCGCCAAGTACGACAAGGTCAAGAATCTCCCCTACGACGTGCGCCGCAAGCTCGACCTGATCAAGCTCGCGCTCACGACGCCGGGCCCGGCCGATCCGAAGAAGACCGCGGAAATGGCGCACATCCTGGCCGAGCTCGACGCGATCTACGGCGCCGGCAAGTATTGCCCGCCCGGCGCCACCGGTGAGCAGTGCCTCGACGTCGAGCAGATCACGAAGATCATGCAGACGTCGCGCGACCCGCAGAAGCTCCTCGAGGTGTGGCGCGGCTGGCACCTCATCTCCCGGCCGATGCGCGAGCAGTACGCGCGCTTCGTCGAGCTGACGAACGAAGGCGCCCGCGACCTCGGGTACCACGACGCCGGGGCGATGTGGCGCTCGAAGTACGACATGCCGCCCGACGCATTCGCCGCCGAGGTCGACCGGCTGTGGGGGCAGGTCAAGCCGCTGTACGACTCGCTGCACTGCTACGTCCGCTGGAACCTGACCAAGAAGTACGGCAGCGACGTCGTGCCGCCCGGCAAGCCGATTCCCGCGCACCTCCTCGGCAACATCTGGGCGCAGGAGTGGGGCAACGTCTACGACGTCGTCGCGCCGCCGAACGCCGACCGCGGCTACGACCTGACGAAAATCCTGCAGGAGCGGAAGGAGCTCGACGAAGTGGGCATGGTGAAGATCGGCGAGCGCTTCTTCACCTCGCTCGGCTTCGCGCCGCTGCCGCGGACGTTCTGGGAGCGGTCGCTCTTCACCAAGCCGCGCGATCGCGACGTCGTCTGCCACGCCAGCGCCTGGGACATCGATGACAAGGACGATCTCCGCGTCAAGATGTGCATCTCGAAGTCGGCCGATTACTTCCAAACCATCCACCACGAGCTCGGCCACAACTTCTACCAGCGCGCCTACAACAAGGCGCCGTTCCTCTACAAGAACAGCGCGAACGACGGCTTCCACGAGGCGGTGGGCGACACGATCGCGCTCTCGGTCACGCCGTCGTATCTCGTGCAGATCGGAATGCTGGAGAAGGAGCCGCCGGCGTCGGCCGACATCCCGCTGCTGCTCCGCGACGCGCTCGACAAGGTGGCGTTCCTCCCGTTCGGGATCATGATCGACAAGTGGCGCTGGAAGGTCTTCTCCGGCGAGGTGAAGCCCGCCGACTACAACAAGGCATGGTGGGAGCTGCGCCTGAAGTACCAGGGGATCGCCCCGCCGGAGCCGCGCGGCGAGGCGGACTTCGATCCCGGCGCGAAGTACCACATCGCCGCGAACGTGCCGTACGCGCGCTACTTCCTGGCGCGCATTCTCCAGTTCCAGTTCCACCGCTCGCTCTGCCAGATCGCCGGCAACAAGGAGCCGCTGAACCGCTGCTCGATCTACGGCAACAAGGAGGCGGGGGCGCGCCTCAACACGATGTTGGCGATGGGGGCGAGCCGCCCGTGGCCGGAGGCGCTGGAGGCGCTGACGGGACAGCGGCAGATGGACGCGACGGCGATGCTCGACTACTTCGCGCCGCTGCGGACGTGGCTGGAGGCGCAGAACAAGGGGCAGAGCTGCGGCTGGTGAGCGTCAAACTTCCGATCTTCTTTCTCATCGCCTTCCCGCCGCTCCTCCTCGCGGTCTGGTTCCTCTCCTTGCATCTCATCGCCGCGGTCGGCGGCTGGCGCGAGCTCGCCCGCGTCTATCGCGCCGACGGCCCGATCACCGTGGCCGCGCAGTGGCGCAACCGCTACGGCCGCCTGCGCTACGGCACCGGCTACAACGGCTGTCTCGACGTCGCCGCGAACGAGGTCGGGATGCAGCTCAGCCTCTGGCGGATCTTCCGCCCCGCCCACCCTCCCCTGTTCATCCCCTGGAGCGACATCGCCACCGAGCCGGTGCGCGGCGTCTTCTCCGAGTCGACGCGCTTCTCGTTCCGCCGCGCGACGACGACGCTGCTGCTGAAGCGGACGCTGGCGGACGAGATCCTCTGCGCGGCGCATCGAGGCGTACCATCGCCGGCATGGGAACCGCCGCGCTCCTCCTCCTTCTCGCCCTAGCCCCGCCGAACCCGTGCGACTCGCCGCAGACGCAGGTGGAGATGAACCGCTGCGCCCGCGAGGAGCTCCGCCGCACGGATGCGCGGCTCAACGTGGCCTACGGCCGGTTGCTCGCCAGGCTCGATGCGAACCGGCGCGCCAAGCTGCAGAAAGCGGAACGGGCCTGGGTGGCGTTCCGCGATGCGCAGTGCGACTACGAGGGGAGCGAATCGGAGGGCGGCTCGATCCAGCCGCTCGAGATCGCGGCGTGCAAGACGGAGCTGACGAACGCGCGCATCGCACAGCTCAAGGAATGACCGTTACGCGCGCGCGCAAGCCGTCGCGCACCTCGGGCGGCACTTTGCTCCAGTCGTAGTCGAAGCGCTGCGGCGGCAGCTCCCACGTGTAGCCGCGCAGCAGAACCATCGTGAAGATGGCCATGAAGTACGTCGCGAAGTCGAGGCCGGGGCAGCGGTGGCCGGTGATCGGCCCCGCCCCCTGCGGCGCGAAGGCATGCTCGTGGCGGCGGTCCTCGGCGCGCGCGGGCGAGAAGCGGTCGGGGTCGAAGCGCTGCGGATCGCTGTAGACGCCGTGCGCAACGTGGCTGGGGCTCACGGCCCACAACACCATCCACCCCTCCGGCACCGCCACGCCATCAAACTCGAAGGGTTTGCGGCTCTTGCCGAAGACGACCGGCACGATCGGCGTGAGGCGCTTGACCTCGCTCACGAACTGCAGGAGGTAGTGCGACTGCAGCGTGAGTGGCTCGCTCTGCAACCGCGCGCGCACGTCGGGATGGTCGGTCAACTGCCGCACGATCGCGGCGAGCTCGCCGTAGACGATGAAGCCGGCCACGACGATGTGGTGCAGCTCGAGCGCGAGATCGTCGTCGCCGACGTCGCCCCCTTTCAGGATGCGCGAGAGGCCGTCGTCCGCCGGCGCGGCGCGGCGCTCGCGCACGATCCGCCGCAACACGGTGAGGATGCGGTCGCGCGCCTTGAGCGCCTTGCGGTAGGGCGTCCCCGGCAAATGGATCGGCAGCGTGGCAAAGCCGGCCGTGAGGATGTCGTAGTCGCCGCGGAGGCGGTCCATCTCCGCGCCGGGCTGGAGGCCGAAGAACGTCGAGCAGATCACCTCGATGGCCAGCCGCTTCATCTCGTCGAGCCAGCGGATCTCCCCGGCCGTCGACCATTTCGCGAACGAGCGCTCCACCGCCCCCTCGATGATCGGCAGATACGCGGCCATGGCCTCGGGGGTGAAGGCCTGCAGGACGGTGCTCTTGCGCGCGGCGTGTGCGTCGCCGTCGAGGAGCGGCAGGCTGCGCCCGCCGAAGAGCTCCTGCACGTGCGGCGGCATGGAGCCTTCGCGCATGACGACGCTGCCGTCGATGAAGCGCGCCGCCGCCTCGGGGCCGGCCACGACGACGGTTTTTCGCCCCAAGACATTGGTGCGGAAGACGCGGCCGTACTTGGCCAGGCGCTCGTCGAGAAAGCTGAAGGGGTTCTTGGCGAAGGGAAGCGTTTCGCCGAGCAGCGGCAGTCCGCTGCTCCCCGGTGGAAGTCGGCTCATACGGTAAAGAGGATGCTACAGCAGGTCAGGCCGCCTTCGGCCTTGGCGAGCTCGCCGGCGTCGATCGTTTTCGCGTTCGCCAGGCGCGCATTGGTCCGCGGATAGGCGGCGGAGCAGAGCAGCGTATCGCCGGCGAGCAGCGCGTTTGCCGCGAACGGCTCCGCGGGATCGACCTCGATGGCGTTTTGAAACAATGTCTTGTCGATCCAGTCCGGGTTCAGGAGCACGGTGTCGGGCGAGATCTTCGTCACCGCCGATTTCAGGTGCAGACAGCGCGTGACGTCGATGGTCTTGACGATGTAGCCGTACGACTCGAGGAACTCGCGCAGCTGCCGCGCTCCCTCGGCGTTGGTGCGCGCGGAGACGCCGACGTAGACGGTCTCGCCGAGCTGCAGGACGTCGCCGCCGTCGAGCGTTCCGGGCTCTTCGATCGATACGACGTCGCGGTGCGCGCGCAGCGCCTCGGCCACGCTCTCCGTCTCGCCGCGGCGCGACGCCGCGCCGGGGCGGGTGATGACCGCGAGCTCGTCGACGACGACCGCCGTGTCCTCGACGAAGACGGAGTCCGCCATGTCGTCGAGCGGCGGCAGGCGGCGCACGGTGCAGCCGGCCGCCTCGAGCGCGGCCTCGTACGCGGCGTGCTGCGCGCGCGCGGCGGCGACGTCGATGGGAGTCCGCTCCACGTGCGTGAGCTCGCAGGCGTTGATGGCGGCGGGAACTTCGCGCGTCAGGGCGAGCAGCATGCGACCTCGTCCTCGTCGTCGTGGCGCATGGTCGGGAAGCCGAGTTCCGTCGCCATGGCCCGCCACATTTCCTGAAAATCGGGCCGCGGGTGATGCGGGAGGCTGACGCCCTGCGCGTAGTAGTAGACGTGAAGCATCTCCGCCGCCCACGCCGCCGACATGAGCTCCGCCAGCGTCCCCGCCTCGGTTCGCAGCGGTTTCATGTTCTTGAGATCGGCGTAGAACGTCGGATTCAGAACGACGACGTACGTCTTCACCTTGGAGTGATCGCCGGACGCGGCGAGCGTGGCGATGCCGGGCTGCGGGGCGTTGCCGGCGCTGTCGTCCGCGCCGTCCTCGAGGACGACGACGTCGTACTCCTTCGCCGCCAGCGACGCCAGAATCATGCGCCCGTGCTCCGTCGCCGCCCAGCGCGTCAGCCCCGCGCGCGTGGCGTCGGCGGTGTGCCGCACCTGGCGCATGGTGAACTGCGGCGCGGGAAGGAAGCGCACCGGCTCGCCGGCGAGGACGATGGCGAAGAGGAGGTGTGCGAGGGGCATGCGGCTACTCTAGCGGAACTCGCTGTGAAGGATTCCATACACCTCGCAGTCGACGAAGACGTTCCACTTCTTCTCGTGCTCGCGCAGGGTGCCCTCGTGCTTCATGCCGAGCTTCTGCATGACGCGCCCCGAGGAGGGGTTGCGAGTGAAGTGCATGGCGAAGATGCGGTGAAGTCCGAGGGACTCGAAGCCGAAGCCGAGCACCGCGCGCGCGGCCTCGGTGACGTAGCCGCGGTTCCAGTACGGGACGCCGACCCAGTAGCCGATCTCGCCGTGGCCATGGTCCGGCTTCGCCTCCAGCGCGATCGCGCCGATGACCTCCCCACGCTCCCGCAAGGTGATGGCGAAGATGTGGTGGTCCGCCTCCTTCGGCCGCGCGATCCACGCCGCCGCCCCGCCCTCGGGGTACGGGTGCGGGATCAGCAGCGTGTTCTCCGCGATCTCGTACGCCGAGGCGAGCCGCTGCACGGCCGGTGCGTCGTCGGGGACGAAGGGGCGGAGGAGGAGACGGTCGGTGGCGAGTTGCATGCAGCGGTAGAGTAGCGCGCATGCGGTCGCTGGAGCTCGGGACGGGGCGCCGTTGACCTCTCCCACCATGGTTCATCAACTCTACATCCTCCATAGTGGGGAGACGCCGGAGCGGAGACTCGCCGAGAGACTCGCGTACGATCTCGAGGAGCTCGGCCGGCCCGAGCTCATGACCGCGGCCACGCTCGTCCATCGATACCGCGCCGAGAAAGGCCGTCCCCGCCTGTTGGCCGAGGCAACGCGGGTTCTTCCCGGCATCATGATCGTCCTGCTGTCGCGCGCGATGATCGCGGAGAAAGAAACCCGCGATGCGCTCGTGGCCGCTGCCACCGGCGGTAGCGCGGTGGTCACGTTGCGCAGGTATTTCATTCGCTGCGACGTCACGCCGGAAGAGCTCCGCGACCGCTATGCCGACCTTGCGCCGATCTACGAGAACTTCACCCTTCACGCCGAAGACCAACTGGCTGCAATCGTCGAGGACATCCGGCACGCGCCGCGGCCGCGCAGCACACGAAACGACGGCTTCGTGATCGCCGGCGGAACGCTCGCCGGTTTCCTTGGATCGTGTCTTCTCCGTCTCTATCCGCTTCGATACCTCCTCGCCGCAGGACTCGGTCTCGTTTTGTTCATGCATTGGAGCGAAGCGTGGACGGTGGCGCTGGCTAGCGGCTGTTCATTCATGGTCGGGCTGGGATTGAGCAGAACCGATCCCCTCGATCTGTGGCCGTGGCTCGGCCGATGCTGGAAGCTGGAGACGGATGCGTGCGACGCCGCGCACGTGCGCGGAGCTTGCCGGTCGCTCCTCGCCGTCAGGCACTTCAATGCCGTGTTCGGGCTCGGCTCTCTCCTCGTCATCGCGTTTCCTGCAGCCGTTGCCGCGGCACGGTATGCGTCGCACATGCACCTCTACGCCGCGGCGTTGACGATCGGCGCGGTCGTTCCCCCCTTCACGGGCGCGGTCTGGCTCGCGGCGACCCGCGCAACGATGCGCTTTCGCGGCTTGACCACCGAGCACCTCGCCATCACCGGAGAGACCTTCCGAGGAGCGACTCGCGGCGCGGTGCCCTATCCGCTCGGCATCGACGAGTCCCTGCTCTCGTCGTTTTCGAACGAGGAGCGCGCTCAGTTGGAGCAGTTCGTCTTTCTCCAACGTCTTGCTTACGGGGGATCGCTCCTGCGTCGATGGACTGCCGCCCGGAATTTCGCGTTCATCAGCTATGCGTGGAACGACCCCGTGGCGGGCGACATGGCCCAGCGCGTCGACGAGGCCCTGCGCGCCATCGGCGTGGAGTCCTTTCGCGACAAGCGCGCCATCCGCGATCCGTACGCCGCGTGGCGGGAGTCCGTCGCCGTCGCCTTGATGCGTTGTACGCACTTCTTTCTGATCCTTTCTCCGGGCATCCGACACGCGCGGGTCGTCCAACGGGAGATCGAGACGGCGATCCAGCGCCGGTATCTGGAACTGATGCCCGCGGTCATCTGCGTCGGTGATCCGGACGTAGAACGCTCGCTGCGCGAGGACGCGGCGGTGCCGCTCCAGATCCGGTTTCTCCTCACGTCCTGCCCTCAGGCAACTATCGCGGAAGCGACGGACCCAGCGCAGCTCCGCTACCTCGTCGAGCTCACTCGAAGGCAGGGGCGGTGGAGGGATTGGCTCGGCATCCTATCCGAGTCCGCCGCGCGTCATCTGATCTCGCGCTCTATGCGCCGAATCGTCGCCACCCAGGCTGATACGCCGTCGTCGTGGAATCTCGTCTGAAGCCGGTCGCGCTCGACGGCGACGACGTTCCAGCCGTGGAACGCCGTTCTCAGCTCGTCCTCGCTGACGGGGTGCGGGCCGGTCTCGGGACCATCGTCGCTGAAGCACAACAGGTATAGAGCTCCGCCGTGCTCGATCACCGAGGCGAGACTGGCGACGTACCGCGGCCTCTCGCTCTCGTCGAAGGTGTGGAACAGCCCGCAGTCCAGCACCGTGTCGAACCTGCGCCCCAAACGCTCCAGCGCGAACGCGTCGGCCGGGGTGAATTCGACGTCGAGCCCCCGCGCGGCGGCCTTCTCTCGCGCGATCGCCAGCGCCGTTTCCGCCACGTCGACGCCTACGACCGACAATCCGAGCGAGGCGAGGTGCAGCGCGTTCTCGCCGGTGCCGCAACCCGCCTCGAGCACAACTCCGGAGAACGCGCCTTCCGCGGCCAACGAACGACCGCCGGCTGCGGCCGGCCGATATCCCAGGGCGCCGGGCCGTCGCGGTACGACGCATCCCACGGCAGTCCCGTCATCCGTTCGTGACTCGTCGGAGGGCGGCTCATTGCGGCGGCCGCTCGAAATGATGCGCGGCGAGCGGCAGGAAGTGCACGCGGAGATGGTACAGCGGAGGGCTCGCTTCAGTTCTGGAAGGCGGTGACGATGGACGGCCGCGCGATCCACGCCGCCGCCCCGCCCTCGGGGTACGGGTGCGGGATCAGCAGCGTGTTCTCCGCGATCTCGTACGCCGAGGCGAGCCGCTGCACGGCGGGCGCGTCGTCGGGCACGAAGGGGCGGAGGAGGAGACGCGAGGTGGCGAGTTGCATGCAGCAGTAGAGTAGCGCGCATGCGGTCGCTCGAGTTTCGGAAGCGGGTCGTGCGATCTGCAACCCTACGAGGGTTCGGGTACCGGCTTTCCGGGTGCGATGGAAGCGAACGCTGACCGCGGTCGCGAGCGAACTGACCGCGTGAACATGCTGCAAGCCCCGTGGAGCATTGCTACACGCCACGCGTGTCCGTGCTGCAAGGCCGTGCAGCATTGCTACACGCCCCGTGTGTCCATGCTGCAAGCCCGTGCAGCATTGCTACACGTCCCGTGTGTCCGTGCTGCAAGCCCGTGCAGCATTGCTACACACCGCGTGTGTCCGTGCTGCAAGGCCGTGCAGCATTGCTGCACGCCCCGTGTAGCACGTGCGCACGGGCCGCGCGCAGGCCTGAGGCGTCTCGCCTCACGCGCGGTGTAGAGTAGCGCCATGCGCTCGCTGGAGTTCTGGAAGAGGGTGACGATGGACCGCAGCGATTTCCTCGAGGGGTTTCTCTCCATACTCGAAACCCTCGGCGTCGACTTCTGCGTGATCGGCGGCGTGGCGGTCAACGCCTACAGCGAACCGATCGTGACCGAAGACTTCGACGTCGCGATCGCCATGCGCGACCTGCCGCGCGTCGAAAAGGCGCTGGCGCAACGGTTCCAAGTGCGGCGATTCCCGCACAGTCTCAACGTCTCCTCGCCGAATTCGAAGCTTCGTTTGCAGATCCAAACCGATCCCCGGTATGAATCGTTCGTCGATCGCGCCAGAGTTCGCGAGGTCATGGACTTGCAGTTGCCAGTGGCCGCGCCGGAAGACCTGCTTCAGGGGAAAGTCTGGGCCGTGCAGGACGAAGATCGGCGTCGCACGAAACGATTAAAGGACCTGGCTGACATCTCCCGTCTGATCGACACCTACCCGGAGCTACAGAATCGCGTGCCGCCTGACATACTTGCCCGCCTCGGCGACTAGATTCGTTTGATCGTCGCCACCCACGCCGTCACGCCGTCGGCATGGAACCTCGTCTGAAGCCGGTCGCGCTCGATGGCGACGACGTTCCACCCGTGAAACGCCGCTCTCAGGTCCGTCTCACTGACGGGGTGCGGGCCGGTCTCGGGACCCTCATCGCTGAAGCACAACACGACCACAGTTCCGCCGTGCTCGATCACCGAGGCGAGACTGGCGACGTATCGCGGCCGCTCGATCTCGTCGAAGGTGTGGAACAGCCCGCAGTCCAGCACCGTGTCGAACCTGCGCCCCAAACGCTCCAGCGCGAACGCGTCGGCCGGGGTGAATTCGACGTCGAGCCCCCGCGCGGCGGCCTTCTCTCGCGCGATCGCCAGCGCCGTTTCCGCCACGTCGACGCCTACGACCGACAATCCGAGCGAGGCGAGGTGCAGCGCGTTCTCGCCGGTGCCGCAACCCGCCTCGAGCACAACTCCGGAGAACGCGCCTTCCGCGGCCAACGAACGACCGCCGGCTGCGGCCGGCCGATATCCCAGGGCGCCGGGCCGTCGCGGTACGACGCGTCCCACGGCAGTCCCGTCATCCGTTCGTGACTGGTCGGAGGGCGGCTCATTGAGGCGGCCGCTCGATATGATGTGCGGCGAGCGGCAGGAAGTGCACGCGGAGATGGTACAGCGGAGGGCAGGCATGCGCGCCTGCCCTCGAACGAATCCTTCGTCGTTGTAGGCGTCGTGTAGAGTAACGCCGTGCGCTCGCTTCAGTTCTGGAAGGCGGTGACGATGGACCGCGGCGACTTTCTCGAGGGATTCCTCTCCGTGCTGGAGGGCCTCGGCGTCGATTTCTGCGTGATCGGCGGCGTGGCGGTGAACGCGTACAGCGAGCCGATCGTCACCGAGGATTTCGACGTGGCCATCGCGATCGGCGATTTGCCGCGGGTCGAGAAGGCGCTGGCGGAACGGTTCAAAGTCGCGCGATTCCCGCACAGCCTCAACGTCTCCTCGCCGAACTCGAAGTTGCGCCTGCAGATCCAGACCGATCCGCGTTACGGAGCCTTCGTCGGCCGTGCACGAATTCGCGAGGTCATGGACCTGCGGCTGCCCGTGGCAGCGCCCGAAGATCTGCTTCAGGGAAAAATCTGGGCGGTGCAGGACGAAGATCGGCGTCTGAGCAAGCGGCAAAAAGATCTGGCGGACATCGTGCGCCTCATTGAGGCTTATCCGCAGCTTCGTCAACGTGTACCGCGCGACGTTCTCGCCCTCCTGATCAAATAGCGGAGGGCAGGCACGGGTGCCTGCCCTCCACGGAAATCAAAACAACCGGAACATCGGCATCGTCGCCGCCGGCGTCCCGCTGCCCGGCTCCTTCTTGTTCCACTCCTCTTCCGACAGCAGCTTCATCGCCTCGAGCTTCTTCGCGCTCAGCGCCTTGTTCGCCGCAACCAAGTCCTTGGCCACCACAGCGTCGAACGCCGCCTGCTTCGCGTCGAGGTCCTTCGCCAGCAGCTTCATCTCGTTGATCTGCGAGTCCGTCGGGCGGCCGTCGTAAAAGTTCACCGCGCCGTAGAGCATGCCCAGGCGCTCGCGGAGCTGCTCCTCGCCGGAGAGCCAGCCGCCTTCGCGCGTGGCCACGAGAGTCTTCACCATCGCGTCGAGCTTGTTGGCCAGCGCGGAGAGCTGCGTCTTGTCGTTGCCGGATAGCTTCGCCGCCGCGGCGTTGGCTTGATCGCGCAGGTTGATCGTCCGCTCCGTGAGGAACGTGAAGCGCTCCACCATGTCGTACAGCGCGCGCACGGTCTTCTGCTGCAGCGCGCGGTCCTCGGCGGTGTACGACGCGCGCGCATCAGGCACCAGCTCGATCGCCTGCGTGTACGTCTCGCTCCCCTTCGTGTACTTCACCGTGTACTTGCCCTCCGGCATGCGCGGACCGTAGAACGCGCCGCCGGAGAAGATCACCGAGTTGCCGCCCGGCATGCGCGGCGGGCGCATGCGCATCTGCCACTGCACGCGGTTGATGCCCTTGCGCTTCCCGGCCGGCAGCGACGAGATCAACTTCCCGCCCTCGTCGAAGACTTCGATCTTCGACTCGCCGACGATGTGCCGCTTCTTGAGGTAATACGTGATCGTGGCCACCTCGGGGATGCCGCCCTCGTAAAACTCCCCGTCGCCTTCCATGCGCGCTTCGCCGGCCATGATCGTCAGCGGCGACGGCCGCGACGGCAGCATGGCCACGTCCTTGTTCAGCGCCTCGGCCGTCAGCGCGCGCAGCGGCGAGAGGTCGTCGATGATGTAGATGCCGCGGCCGTGCGTGGCCAGAATGGCGTCGCCGTCGCGGCGATGGATGGCGATGTCGTCCACCGGCACCGGCGGCAGGTTCTCCTTGAACTGCGCCCATCCCGCGCCGCCGTCGAGCGACACGTACAGCCCCGCCTCGGTGCCGACGAAGAGCAGCTTCGGATTGACGAGGTCCTCGCGCACGACCTGCGCGAAACCTTTGATGTCGGCGGTCGCCAGCGGCTGCCACGTCTTGCCGCCGTCCGTCGTCTTGTAGACGTACGTCTTCATGTCGCCGGTGCGATGGCCGTCGAACGTCGCGTACGCCGTATTCTCGTCCCAATGTCCGCTCTCGACGCCGGAGACCCACGTCCCCTTCGGCACGCCCGTGACGTTCGGGGCGACGTTCGTCCACGTCTTGCCGCCGTCGCGCGTGACCTGGAGGTTCCCGTCGTCCGTGCCGACCCAGATCACGTTCGGGTTCTTCGGCGACTCGTTGATGGTGATGATCGTCGTGTAGTTCTCGGCGCTGGAGTTGTCGACCGTGAGGCCGCCCGAGTCGAGCTGCTTCTGCCGGCTCTGATCGTTCGTGGTGAGATCGGGCGAGATCCGCTCCCACGAGTCGCCGCGGTCCTTCGAACGGAACAGATACTGCGCGCCGATGTAGATCACGCCCTTCTGCGTCGGGCTGGCGTGGATCGGGGTGTTCCAGTTGAAGCGCAGCTTCGACTCGTCCGCCGCGGCGAACGGATTGATCTCGCGCGTCTCGCCGGTGGCGCGGCGGACGCGGACGATGTGTCCGCCCTGCGACTCGAGATAGACGATGTCGGAGTCGTTCGGATCGGAGACGACGGAGAAGCCGTCGCCGCCGCCGAGGTTGCGCCAGTGGCGGTTGCCGACGCCGTCGGGCGTCCTCGACGGCGCGGTCCACGAGCCGTTGTCCTGCAGGCCGCCGTAGACGTTGTAGGGACGCTCCATGTCGTAGGTGACGTGGTAGAACTGCGAGACCGGCAGGACGTTGAGGAAGTTCCAGTGCAGGCCGCGGTCGCGCGACTGGAAAAGGCCGCCGTCGGTGCCGAGGAACATCTCGTTCGGATCCTTCGGATTGATCCAGAGCGCGTGGTGATCGGAGTGGACGGAGTTGCCGCCCATGATCGAGCCGCTGAACGACGTGCCGCCGTCGGTCGAGTAGGTCAGCATGAAGCCGGGCTTCCAGACGCGGTTGTAGTCGGTCGGATCGACGACGACGCGCGCGAAGTAGAACGGGCGCTGCACGACGTTGAAGGAGTCGTTGACGAAGCGCCAGTGCTCGCCGAGGTCGTCGGAGCGATAGAGGCCGGTCTTCTTGGCCTCGATGAGCGCGTAGAGCACGCTCGGGCGCGACGGCGACACCGCCACGGCGATGCGGCCGAGGTTCCCGGCCGGGACGCCGTTGGTCATCTTCTGCCAATGCTCGCCGCCGTCGGTCGACTTGTAGAAGCCGCTGCCGGGACCGCCGGAGCTGAAGAAGTCGGGCTGGCGGCGGAACTGCCACATGCCGGCGTAGACGACGTTCGGCATCTGCGGATCGAGGGCGACGTCGGAGCAGCCGGTGTTGGTGTCGACGTAGAGGACTTTCTTCCACGTCTTGCCGCCGTCCGTGGTCTTGAAGAGGCCGCGCTGCTCGTTGGCGCTCCAGGCGTGGCCGGCGGCGCAGACGTAGACGGTGTCGCTCGACTTCGGGCTGACGGCGATGCGGGCGATGTGCTCGGTGTCGTCGAGGCCGACGGTTTTCCACGTGCTGCCGCCGTCGGTCGTCTTGTAGACGCCGTTGCCGACGGAGACGGAGTTGCGCATCCACGACTCGCCGGTGCCGACCCAGACGGTCTCTTTGTTCGCCGGATCGATGGCGATGGCGCCGATGGACTGGTTGTAGTCGTCGAAGACGGGCTTGAAGGTAGTGCCGCCGTCGGTCGACTTCCAGACGCCGCCGCTCGCCGCGCCGACATAGACGGTCAGCGGCGCCTCGGATGTCGCATCGATCGCGGCGATGCGGCCGCCCATGACCGCGGGCCCGATCGAGCGCGCGCGCAGGCCGCCGAAGGTGGAGGAGTCGATTTTGATGGCGTCGTCGGCGAGCGCAGGGACAGCGAGCGCCGCGACGAGCGCGAGAACGTTCAACTTTTTCACGCGATCTGCTCCCTATTGCTTCTTCGGCTCTTCCACGGCCGGCTTCTTCGCTTCCGGCATCTTGAAGAGCGACGCGTCGACCGCGGCGGGGTTCAGCTCGATCTTCTCGATGGTGATGCTCTGCGCACCCTCGTGCCCCTTGGCGTGGGTCTCGATCGACATCGGGAAGAGGAGGCCGCCGGTCTCTTTGTAGTCGCCGAGGGTGGTCTCCGTCTCCATCTCCTGTCCCTGAACCTTGCGCTTGGAGTCGGACTTGATCTCGAGGAAGCTGTCGGCGTCGAGGTAGACGTTCGACTCGCTGCCGTCCTTGGTGGTGATGTGGATCTTGTAGGCGGGCGTGCCCTGCACGTCTTCCTTGCCGACGAGCTCGACCTTGTTGCCCTTGGTCTTGTAGTCGATCATCGGGCCGTCGAAGTCCGCCTCTTCCTTCACTTCCTTGAGCATGTCGGCGGAGAGCTGCTCGGGGTCTTTCTTGCCCATGAAGGGCATGACCATCCAGCCGGTGGAGCCGTCGTAGGCCTGGACGCCGGTCATGCCCTGGATGGTGAATTCGGCGCGGAAGTTGTCGGGGCGCTTCTTGGTGATGATGATCGGCGCCTCCATCGGCCCCATCTTCATCTTGCCCGTGACTTTCATGGTCTGGACGGCCTTGAGCTTGTCCATGCCGCCGCGGGCCTTGACGTTTTTCTCGATGAGCTCATCGGCGGTCTGCGCCGAGGCCGACACCGCGGCGAGCAGAGCCGCGGCGCAAAAAGAGAGTGCGAGTCGCTTGTTCATGGGAAAAATCCTCCTTCGAAGTTGACGCATCATACGTCCGGGGAGGAATCAGAGTTTCGTGACCTCGATCAGGAACGCCAGCCCTGTCTCATCGCGCCCGATGCTCACGGCCTCCGGCGGGATGGCCGCGGCGTCGGTGAGGGCGCGGAGCTCGGCGGCGCTGCGCTCGAGGAGGAACCAGTCGCCGACGTACTCGATGAGCGGCCGCCACGGATTGCCGGCGGCAATGTTGGTGAAGAAGAGGACGCCGCCCGGCGCGAGTTGCGCCCAGGCCTGCTCGAGGAGGTAGACGGCGTGGCGGTCCGGCAGGTAGTCGAAGAGACCGCCGGCGAGGATGAGGTCGAAGGCCGGGCCGCCGCGCAGGCGGCGCGCGATCTTGAGGGCGTTGCCGGGAAGAAAGGTGCAGCGGTCGGCGATCGGCGAAAGCTGCCGCCCCGCGAACGCGAGGGCGTCGGCGTCGGCGTCGTTGAGGTGAAGCTCGGCCTCGCTGCGCCGCAGGAGCGACAGGCATTTGCGGACGTCGGGACAGCCGCCGCACGCCAGGGCGAGGATGCGCGCGCGGCCGTTCTGCAGCACCGCGTCGGCGATCCGCCGCGCCTGATGCCAGACTTTGTTGCGGTGCTGCTGCGCGATCGGGAAGTTGAGCGAGTACGCCTCGCAGTGGCGCTCCAAGGTGGCCACGGGAGCCGTGTTCTCGCCGGTGCAGATCGACTCGACGGTCTCGAAGTCGCCCGGATAGCCGCGCGGCCACCGCTGCAGGCGCGCCACGAAGGGCGAGCGGGCGTGGATGTCGCGCACGCGGTCGAGGAGGTCGACGATCTCCTCGCGCGTGCAGCCGGCATCCTCGCAAGCGACGATCGCCGCGCAGATGGCGTGCAGGGCGGACAGCGCGGCATGGTGCAGGAGCTCGTAGCGCTGCCAATTCTTCACTTCGAGCGCGGCGAAGTCGTCAGCGGCGAGGGCGAGGTCCGACAGAGCCTCGGCACACAGGGAGCGGGCCTGTTGCATCATTGCGATCTCTCCTCCCCGTTGGAGAGACACGGGAGCGAATTTCCCAGATCAATTGGTCTTTTTAACGGCGAACGCGCCGAGGTGACATCGTTGCTGGCACGGTTACCCTAGTTCGGGCAACATTGCTCATCGGAGGAACACATGAACCGTCGGTCCATTCTCCTCTCTCTCGTGATTCTCACCGGCTGCTCGACACCGTCGACGGTGGCGACGCTCAACGTCCCGCTCCAGTACAAGTCGATGGCCAGTCCCGGGGAGTTTTCCGCGTTCCCGGCGTGCGCGAGGCTGTCGGGCGCACGCATCGAGGACGCGCGGGAGGATCGAGCCCTCGGCAAGCGCTTCGTCGAAGGAAAGAACTCGCCGCCGGCGCCGGTGACGACGACGTCCGACGTCGCGGCGTGGGCGAAGCTCGGCCTCGACAGTGTGCTCAAGAAATCGTCGGTTGGTACCGACGCCGCGGCGGCGCCGTCGCTCGTCGTGACCATCGAGCAAATCAACACGAACGAGAACGTGCTGCACCGCGCCGGCTATGACGGCCGGATCGCGCTCTCCGGCGAGCTCAAGTCGCCTGGCGGCGCGTCGTGCTGGAAAGGCCGCGCCGAGGGCTTCGCCGAGAATTACGGCTATGCCGGGAGCGTCGAGAATTACCAGGAGACGCTGAACCATGCGCTCGACCGGGCCATCCTGCATCTCCTGGCGGCGCCGGAGTTTCGAAAGGCGGTCTGCGCCTGTAACGGGTAACTACTTCAGCTCCGGCAACGTGGCCCGCTCCTCGAACACGCGCGCGAAGAGGTCGCCCACCTTCGCCAGGCGGTCCGGCATCGTCCGAAGATTGAACTTCAGCGGGTCGAGCTTCTTGGTGATCTCTTCCCACTTGAGCGGCGCGGACACCGGCGCGCCGTCGATGGCGCGCAAGGAGTACGGCGCCACCATCGTCTTGCCGTAGCCGTTCTGCATGCAGTCGAGGTAGAGCCGGCCGCGGCGCTTGGCGAGGGCGCGCTCCACGGTCATGAACGGCACCTCGTTCGAAACCGCGCCGGCGATGGCGCAGGCGAAGTCGGCGGCCTGCTCGTGCGTAGTGCCTTCGGCCAGCGGGACGAAGACGTGGATCCCGCGCTTGCCGGACGTCTTCGGCACCGACGGCAGCTTCAGATTCTCGAGCAGACCGCGCATCACGATCGCGGCCTCGATGGCCTGCTCGATCCCCTTCCCCTTCGCCGGATCGAGGTCGAAGACGAGCCAGTCGGGCTCGTCGAGGCTCGCCCCGCGCGACGACCACATGTGAATCGTCAGCACCGACATCTGCGCCAGCCACTGCAGCGTCTCCGGCTTGTCGACGACGAGGTGCCGCACCGTGGCGCGCTTCGACGCCCGCGTCGGCGTGTCGATGGTCGTCACCCACGGCGGCGCTTCCTTGCCGACGTTCTGGTGAAACCACGACGCCGCGTGAATGCCCTGGTTCCAATGCTCGAGCGCCAGCGGCCGATCCCTCAGCGTCGCGATCATGGCCTCGGACACGGCCGCGTAATAGTCGGCCACGTCCTTCTTCGTGATCTTGTCCTTCGGATAGAGCACGCGCTCCGGATGCGTGAGCGTGACCACGCCCTGCGGCCGCTCCCGCACCACTTCCTTCGGGCTCTTGTCGTCGCGCATGCCGAGGAACGAAGGATGCCGCAAGCGGTTGTCGCCCGTCCACTCCGTGAAGGCCACCTGCACCACGTAGCGCGGCACGACCCACGTAGCCACGCGCTCGCGCGGCGCGTCCTTGACCATCGGCTTCGGCACCACGTCCTTCCCGAGCGTCTCCTTCCACCAGACGCGCTGGTTGTACGAGAAGCCGGTGCCGACCTTGCCGGCGTAGTGCAGCGCGCCGTCGTCGCCCATCACCGCCAGGTGCAGCGAGCCGATCTCCTTCGACGAATGCGTCGACGGGTTCCAGCCGACGACGACGAGCTCCTGCTCGTTGACGGCCTTGATCTTCAGCCACTCCTTCGAGCGTCGCGCCTCGTACACCGACGACTTCCGCTTGGCGATGACGCCCTCGAGGCCGTGCTGCGCGGCGTAGAGCAGGGCCTTGTCGCCGCTCATGTCGAGCTGCTCGGAAACGCGCACCAGGGCGGGGGGGCGGCGGAGGGTTTTCTCGAGGAGCTCGCGGCGATCGCCGTACGGGAGGTGGCGGATGTCGTGGCCGTCCAGCCAGAGGATGTCAAAGAGGACGATGAGCTCCCGGTTGCCCTGCTGGAGCAACTGGAATCGCGAGCGGCCCTCCTCGTCGAGGGCGACGATCTCGCCGTCGAATACGACCTCCGGCACCTTCAGCTTCCGCAGCGCGTCGGCGACTTTGGGGAAGCGCGCGGCGAGATCGATCTCGTTGCGGCTCCACAGCGCCAGCTCGCCGCCGGAGAGCGCGGCGACGGCGCGAAAGCCGTCGTATTTGAGCTCGTAGACCCACTCGGACGCGTCGCGCGGCGGCGTCGTGGTGAGCGTCGCCAGCATCGGCGGGAAGACTTTGCGCAGCAGCGTCTCCGGCTTCATTGTTCTTTTATAGGGGCGATCACCCGCACTTCGTCGAAGCCTTCTTCGAGAGTTGGTGCCACCAGCTTTTTCCTGGTCGCGAAGATGGCCACGTCGGGAACGCGCGCTTTCCCCTCGCGCCGGCGGTTTCGCATGATGGCCGTTTTCACGTCGGTCTCGAAGTAGACGGCGACGATGCGCGCGCCGTGCCGACGTCCCAGGGCGATGAACGGCGCGCGCACGTCCGCCGTGGGATTGGTGTTGTCGACGACGACGGATTTCCCCTCGCTCAACGCCGCGGCGATCTCGCGCTCCTGCCGGTCGTCGCGGCGCCGCGCATTCGGCATGAGGTCTTTGCTGACGTGCGCGTGCGTGGCCGCGAAGTGCGCGCGGTAGTAGGTGGACTTGCCCGATCCGGGGAGGCCGACGAGGATGATGAGCTCGAGAGGCATTGGTTCTTGGTTCTTAGGTTCTTAGGTTCTTAGGTTCTTAAGTTCGCCATACGACAAACCTAAGAACCTAAGAACCTAAGAACGTAAGAACCCCTTACCATGCCCCACGTGGCGCGCTACATCAAGAACGTCCGCAAGCAGTCCATCTCGATGGGACCGACCGAGGAGCGCGGCGCGGCGCTGTGGGTCGGCTATGATCTCGACGGCGTCGACGACGATCTCACCCACCTCGGCCTCGAGAAAGTCGACGACGAGACCGCCGCGCGCTACGGCGTGACGGCCTTCGTGAAAACGGACCTGGAGACGCTGACGAAATGACGACCGAAGAGATCAAGGCCAGCGCCGCGGAGCTGGCCCCGGCCATGCGCGCGGAGAGCCTCGACGCCGCCACGCGCCAGCGCTTCATCGCCCTCCGCGCGGCGCTGTTTCAACGCGGCGTGTACGACCCGGTGCTGGTGCGCTTCGACAGCGCCACCGTGCCGCGGGCCACGAACGCCGAGATCGCGGAGCAGTTGGAGAAGATCGCCGCGGCGTGAGCTAGAACGGCCCCACGATCCGCAAATAGCAGTCGTCGTCGCGCACCAGCTCCACCGCCCCGCTGAGCGCCCACTCCAACAGCCGCTTCTGCACGCGCGGATGCTCGAGCTGCTCCTCGCTGCCGAAGATGTGCGTGAGCACGCTGCGCGGCACGGCGCTCTCGCCGCGGCCGCGGATGCGCTCCATGCCCACCTGCAGGGCGTCGAGCCGGAAATCGATGTCCTCATCGAGCAGCGCCGCCGCCGGCTTCCCCGCCTCGGGGTTCATGCCCAGGAACGTCTCGAAGTCGAGCGGGTGAAACTCCTTCACGCCGCGGGCGCGCAGATCCTCCGGCGAGAGCTCGTCGGCGAGCATCAGCCCCGCCACCTCCGTCCCCACGCCGTCGATCTCCCAGCCGATCCACCGCTCCTTGCCGAGCAGCGCGATGCGCTGGATGTACCTGGCCATCGTTTCGTGGCGGGAATTATCGCTCCGATCGGAAGCGCGCGCTGCGCAGGGTCCCGGACCACACCACCACGGGCCGCTCCGCTCTCTCGTGAGCGATGACGCGGTGCCGCCCCGCGGCCAGCACGATGCCGGAGCGGCCGACGGCGCAGCCGTCGATCGTGGCGCGCACCACCCCGCGCTCGCCCAAGACGACGTACGGACCGGGGACGGCGATGTCGAACGACTCCGCCAGCCCGTCGCGCAGCGGCCGGAGCTGCGCGCCGGCGACGTGCACCGCGCCCCACGGCACGTAGTAGCGCTCCACGAAGCGCCGCGCCGCGGGCGGCAGCAGCGACACGCCGGCCACGACGTACGTGCGCGACTCGACGAGCGTGTCGGCGATCGTGTCGCGCATCACGCCGACGCCGAGCTTGAGGTTCGTCACCGCCTCGAGGACGAAGTAGTAGGGCCGCGAGCGAAAGACCGTCTCCCCTTTGCTGTCCATCACCGTTTCGGACGGCTGCGTCAGCGCGAGCACTTCCTCGACCAGCACGATCGAGCGCTCGGCGTCGTTCCGCCACGGCTGGGCCGTGACGATGATGACCGGCACCATCAACGCCGCGAGCGCCGGCAGCCAACGCTCGCGCCGCATCAGAAGCGGCGTGGCCAGGATCGCCGCGAGCGGATACCACGGCAGATACGTCTCGAGGTTCGTCATCGGCGCGAACGACGCGTAGAGCGCGAGGTAGACGCCGCAGGCGAGGAAGGCGAAGAGGCGGCGGCGCACGAGCGCCGGCTCGGCGCCGGAGCGCGCGATGCGCAGCGCGATCGCGCGGATCACGAAATAGAGCGGGATGAACCAGAGGACGTGCCAGGCGTGCACGAACGGCACGGCGTTGTGCGCGAAGACGCCGTAGACGAACGGCTTCCACAGTCCCGTCGCCGCGAGGCCGCCGGCGATGAGGACGGGGATGATTGCGGTCGTCGCCGCGGCGATGGCCGCGCACTTGGCGACGAGCCGCCGCGGCGGCAGCGGCGCGCGGCGCATCGTCAGAAGGAACGTCGCCACGAGCGCCACGATCAGCACCACGACGTAGAGCGTGCTCTTCATCGACACGCCGAACGCGCCGCCGAGGAGGAGGCCGCCGAGCGCTGCCTTGCGCGTTGGCGAGGAGTTGCCAACAGCGACGGCGATCACCGCGAGCCAAAGCACGAGCCAGAGGTCGTCGGTGCGGTATTCGAGCGAGCCGAGAAAGAACGGCGGGACGAGCGCGGCGAGCGCCGCCGACCACCACGCCGCCGTGTCGCCGAAGAGGCTGCGGGCGATGCGCCAGACGAAGAAGAGCGCCGCGAGAAAGAGCGGCAGCATCGACAGGCGCGCGGCGTAGAGCAGCCGCGGATCGTCGCCGGTCGCGGCAAAAAGCGGCGACGACAGCAGGTGAAACAGCGGCATGTGGTTGTCGAAGACGTCGCGGTATTGCGCGAGTCCGTGCGCCCAGCCCCAGGCCACATGCATGTGCTGCGGCTCGTCGGAATCGAAGCGATAGCGAAAGATCAGTCCGACACGAACCGCCACAGCGGTCGCGATGAGCGACAGAGAAATCGCCGGTCTCTTCATGCGTTAACGGATTTGTAACAGGATAACCGATTTTCGCGGCGGTCTAGCAAGTGCCGGGCAGTTTCCTTTTTCCCGCGCTCACCGACCCGTCTAGTCGTTGTGTGGGAGGGGACTGTCCGGCGTTCGGAACACGACGTCGTTCCGCGGAAACTGGACGGGTCGGTAGCGGGCGATCGGGGCATCGAGACTGTAACTTCCCGCTTCGGCAGAAGGTGCTACGATGCTTCACCCCGTTCGACATTACCAAAATCGATCTATGTTCGAGACCGTCGTCCCAGAGACCGTTGGCAAGCGCAGTAAGCGAGTTTTCTACGAGACGCTGCCGGTGTCTCTAGCCGCGCATGCGATCGCCATCGCCGGCGTGTTGCTCAGCACCGTGTGGCAGGTCGGGTTTCCCGATCACTCGCCGCACCTCAGCATGGCCTACTCGCTGACGTCGGTGCCCGATCCGCCGCCGCCCCCCCCGCCGCCGCAGGTGATGGACCCGGCGCCGAAGCCCGAGCCGAAGCCGCAGAACACCGCCCCTCCGCCGCCCGCGCTTTTGGAGATGGCGCCGCGCGTGATCCCGAACCTCGTGCCGCACGTCGAGATCCCGCCGCCCGTGGCGCCTCCGCCGCCGCCGAAAGTGGCCGTCGCCGAGGCCGTGCCGGGCGGCGATCCGAACGGCGAGAAGGGCGGAAAGCTCGGCGGCGAGCTCGGTGGCAAGGGGACGACGCCGTTCAGCCTCGTCTTTCCGGACGACGGGCGCGTCTACGTCGAGCGCGACGCGAAGCTGCCGCTGACGCCGATCAAGCAGGACTATCCGCATTACCCGTCCGAGGCGGTGAAGAAACATTGGGAAGACAGCGTGCTGGTGCGATACGTCATCGGCACGAACGGCCGCGTCAAGGACGTCACCATCCTCGATCACGCGCGGCAGCCGGTCTTCGACGACGCCGCCGTCAACGCCATCAAGGAGTGGACGTTCCGCCCGATGAAGAAAGACGGCCGGTCGGTCGAAGTCGTCCACGAGCTGACGGTCTTCTTCCAGCTCGTCACGCACTGAGGAGCTGCGCGCGGAGCCGCGCGCGCTCCTTCGCATCGGGCAGCGGACCCTCGCCGGCGCGCAGATTCTCCGCGAGGTGCTCGGGATTGCGCGTCGCCGGAATCACGCACGTGACGGCGGGGTGCGACACGATCCAGCGCAGCAGCAGCTCGGCCTGGCGCGGATGCCGCCGCGCGAGCGCCCCTTCTTCGAACGGGCGATTCACGAGCACGGCAACGCCCCGCTCCTCCGCCAGCGGCAGCAACCGCTCCTCGGCGTCGGGAACGCCGACGGAGTACGGGAGCTGCACGAAGTCGAGGGTCTCGCTGCGCAGGATCCGCTCGAGCTCCGGGAACGCGCCGGTGCGGTAGTGCGTGATGCCGATGTAGCGCACGCGTCCCTCGTCCTTCCATCGCCGCAGCGTCGAGAGGTGCGTGCGCCAATCGACGAGGTTGTGCACCTGCATGAGGTCGATGCGATTCGTGCGCAGCAGGCGCATGGAGCGCTCCATCTGCGCGATGCCGTCGTCGCGTCCCTCGGTCCACACCTTCGTCGCCAGGAACGCATTCGGCGGCTTCAGCGCGCCCACGCTCTCCTCGGCGCGCCCGTACATCGGCGACGTATCGATCACGCGCCCGCCGCCGTCGGCGAAGCGCTCCACGACCGGGACGAGCTTCGCGCGCGCGGCGCCGTCGACGTCGAAGGTCTGCCACGTACCGAGGCCGATGATCGGGAGAAGTTCGCCTGAGCTCGGGATGGGACGGTGGTGCATGGATTGCTCTTTCCTAGGGCGCAGGGCGCGCTCTTCATCGATATCAATGTTCGATCCACGGTTCCCCTACTCCGCAGAGCTTGCCATGCCCGTCATCGGACTCGAATCCGAGTTCCGCGTCTTCGTCGACGAGCGCGAAATGGCGCCCGAGAACGTCTGGAAGACGCCGGCGGGATTCATCGAGCGGCCGCTGCTGAAGCGGACGACGAAATCGTCGCAGCTGCCGACCGGCGGCGCGGTCTACTTCGACGGCGGCGTGCTCGAAGTGGTCACGCCGGTGATCGAGGTCGCGCCGCGCTGCACGGCGCGCGTGGTGCGGAGCCTGTGGGAGCAGATCCGCTTCGTGCGCGCGGAGCTCGACGGTTGGGAAGCGCGCAGCGGCCGTCGCGTGCGCTTGGAGGCGTTCAGCTGCCACGTCAACATCTCCTTCGAGCTGCCGCGCGAGGAGCGCGGGCGCGACCGCACCATCCAGAAGCTGGCCCTGCTGCTCTCGCTCGTGCTGCCGGCGCCCGTCATCGTCGCCGGCGCGAATCGCCGCTCGACGGCCATCGGCGTCCGCCCGCGCCGCGAGCGCATCGAGATCACCCTCGACTTCACGCCCGAGCCGGGGCTGATGGGCGCGGCCGTCGCGCTCATCGTCGGCGTGGTGCGGGCGATCATCGCCTGGCCGTCGTACCGCGTCGGCGCCGCGGAGGAGCACGGCGTCCCGATCATCGCCGCCATCACGCCGGGGCAGCACGGGTCGCGCAAGGGGTGGGCGGTGCGCGCGGAGCACTTCGCGCACGATCCGTTCACGTGCGACCTCGACGCGCCGCTGTGGCGGACGACGAGCGGCCGAACGCTCTCGCTGCGCCGCGTGGCGCTCGCGACGGCCACGCTGTTCCGCGATTCCATCGGCAGCGTGGCCGACTCCGTCAGCGAGCGTTTGCTCTTCTCGATCCTCCGCGGCGAGTCGCCGTCGCTGCTCGACCTCCCCGGCCGCCCGTTCGCGTACGACGACGTCGGCCGCGCCGCCTGCTGGGCGCCGTGGACGCAATCGAAGCGCCTGGCCCGCTCCGTCTACGAAAGAGTCTTCCTCGACCTCACCAGCGGACGGACGTTCAACGTCGGGACGCCGGTGAAAGTGAAGGGGTGGTACCACGTCATCTTCCGCGCGCCCGGCGGCGAGGAGCGGATGCTGTCGATCGACCAATTGGCACGGCTCGCGCAACAAGCGGAGACCGGCCCGGCTTCTTCCGGGAGCGCTAGCGAGTACGAGGCGCGCCGATAATCCCCAGTGGGTCGGCGCGCCTCGGTTTTTTTTCGCATATCCTTCGCGCGCATGACCGACCTCGCCGCGCTCTACCCCGAGCACATCGCCACCGTCAAACGCCGCCACGACGCCGCGCTGGCCGCCACCGGCTTCGACGCCGCCGTCATCTTCAGCGGCGCGATCCACATCGCCTTTCTCGACGACGAGATGTATCCGTTCAAGCCGAACCCGCACTTCAAGAGCTGGGTGCCGGTGGTCAACAACCCGCACTGCTTCGTCGTCTACGCGCTGGGCGAGACGCCGCGCCTCGTTTTCTTCCAGCCGGTCGACTACTGGTACAAGCCGCCCGACACGCCGAGCGGCGCGTGGACGGAGTTCTTCGACGTCCGCATCATCCGCACGCCCGAGGAGGCCAAGCAGCACTTCCCGTCCGGACGCGTGGCGTTCATCGGCGAAGAGCTCGCCAATCCGAAAGAGCTCCTCGACCTCCTGCACTGGGAGCGCGCCTGGAAGACCGACTACGAGATCGAGTGCATGGCCCTGGCGAACCGCAAGGCCGTGCGCGGGCACCGCGCCGCGGAGCAGTCCTTCCGCGCCGGCGCGGCGGAGTACGACATTCACCTCGACTACCTCCGCGCGTCGAGCCAAACCGAGGAGGAGCTGCCGTACCACAACATCGTCGCGCTCAACGAGCACGCCTCGGTGCTGCACTACGTCAACCACGACCGCGAGCCGGTGGAGCGGCACTCGTTCCTCATCGACGCCGGCGCCTCGGTCAACGGCTACGCCGCCGACGTCACGCGCACGTATTCGGGCGACGGCGGCGAATTCGGCGAGCTCATCGCCGCCATGGACGACGCGCAGCAGTCGCTCTGCGCCGCGGTCAAGCCCGGCGTGCCGTATCCCGACATCCACATGCTCGCGCACCGGCGCGTGGCCGAGCTCCTCGTGCGCTTTCGGTTCGTCAAGGGCATCGACGCCGGCGGCGTGGTGGACACGCACATCAGCTCCACCTTCCTCCCGCACGGCGTCGGCCACTACCTCGGGTTGCAAGTGCACGACATCGGCGGCCACATGTCCGACGCGCACGGCGCCACGGTCACGCCGCCGAAGGAGCATCCGTTCCTCCGCCTCACCCGCCCCATCGAGCCGCGCAACGTCTTCACCATCGAGCCCGGTTTCTACTTCATCGAACCGCTGCTCGCGGAGCTGCAGAAGAGCGAGAACGCGAAGTACGTCGACTGGCCGCGCGTCGACCGCTTCCGCAAATACGGCGGCGTGCGCATCGAAGACGACCTGGCCGTGACGGAGAGCGGCGCGCGGAATCTGACGCGGGAGGCCTTCGCGGCGTAAGATTCCGGCGATGAGACAGATCGTCATCTATCCCGGCGAAGATGGCTATTGGGTCGCCGAGTGCCCGAGCCTCCCCGGCTGCATCACGCAGGGAACGACGCGCGAAGAAGCGATCGCGAACGCACGCGACGCCATTCACGAGTACATTGCCGCGCTCGAAGAGGACCACCTGCCCGTGCCCGAGGAACGCTTCAAGGCGATCGTGGTCGCGGTGTGACGAAACTGCCACGCGTTTCCGGCCGCGACTGCGTCGCTGCGTTGACGCGCGCCGGGTTTCGCGTGCGACGCCAGAGCGCGAGCCATATCGTGATGCGGCGCGACGACCCGTTCGCACAGGTGGTCGTCCCGGATCACAAGGAGCTCGATCGTGGCACGCTGCGGGCAATCCTGCGGCAGGCAGAAATGTCGATCGATGATTTCGTGTCGCAACTGCGCTGATCAGCGGTCACGGCGCATCTCCGCTTCCTTTGCCTGAGCGGCGCGGTGGTTCTCGGCCCAGCGGCGGCCTTCGCCGGCGTTCATTGCCTTTTGAAATTCTCCCACCGCCCCAGCGCCTCCTCCGCGATGGCCTTCAACTTCGCGAACGACGCGCGCGCGTCGGGCGTCGGCGCGGCGTCGGCTCCGTCGACGGCGCTCTGCAGCGCGGCCAGCTTGTCGGCGGCGAAGCGGAGCGTCGAGGTCGACGTGGGGAAGAGCCACCACGCATCCGCCGTGGCCGGGTCGACGCCGGAGATCTCGATCGCGCGCGTACGGCGCTCCCCTTGCAGCTTCGGGATCTGCGCGCCGGCGTCCTTGAGCGCCGCCGCGAGCTTCTCGCGCTCCGCCTCGATCGCGCGGGCCAGCGTGAACTGATCCGCGTAGGCCGCGGCGGGCAGATCGACGCGCGGATCGGGCACCACGTCGAACGGCACGACGATGCGCCGCCCGTCCACCGTCAGCGCCGCGCGATAGTGTCCGGGCGGCGCCCAGATCCCTTCGCCGCCGCGGCGTCCTTCGAGCCCCGTCGGATTCGGATAGCGCAGCGACCAGACGAAGCGGTGATGCCCGGCGGCGCTGCTCAGCGTCTGCGGCGGCGTCACCCACTCCGGCGCGATCGTCAGCTTGGCCGGATCCGACGCGTGCGGCGTCTCGTCGCTCTGCCAGCGGCGGATCACCGTCCCCTCGGCATCCATGATCTCCAGCACCACCAAGGAAGCGGGCCCGTTCAACACGTAGTCGATGTTCGCGCCGAACGGCGGATTCGGCGCCATCGGCTCGTCCTTCGGCATCGGCGTCCCGGTGAAGCCGGCCACGCGGTAGCGCACCGCGGGCGCGGGGGGGAACATGTCGGCGCCGGACGGCGGCGGCCTGTGGCGCAGCGGCGTCACGTCGTCCATGATCCAGAAGCCGCGGCCGTGCGTGGCGATGACGAGGTCGTTGCCGTGCACGTCGATGTCCCGCACCGACGTCACCGGCAGATTCTGCTGCAGCGGCTGCCAGTGATCGCCGTCGTCGAACGACACGGCGACGCCCTTCTCCGTCCCGGCGTAGAGCAGTCCCTGGCGCACGCTGTCCTCGCGCACCACGTTGACGAACGCCGTGAGCCCGTCGCTGATGAGCTGCCACGTCTTCCCGCCGTCGTGCGTGCGGTAGATGTACGGCTTGAAGTCGTCGAGGCGATGGCGGTCGATCGCCGCGTACGCCGTCTCCGGCTCGAAGTGCGACGTCTCGATGATCCCCACCTTCGACCACGCCGTGAGCGCGGGCGGCGTGACGTTCGTCCAGTGCGCCCCCTCGTCGCGCGTGCGCCAGATCTGCCCGTCGTCCGTGCCGGCCCAGATGTCGTGATCGGCCGCGCGCGACGGCGCGACCGCGTAGATCACCCCCATGCGCTCCGCCGTCGTCAGCGCCGCCGTGGCGGGATCGAGGTTCGACGGGATCGGCGACGGATCGCGCGTGAGATCGGGGCTGATCACCGTCCAATGCTTCCCGCCATCCTCGGTGCGGAAGAGGCGCTGGTTCGAGAAGTAGAGGACGCGCGGATCGCGAACGGAAAACACGAGCGGCAGCGTCCAGGTGTGGCGGTCGACGTTCGGATACGCCAGCGTCGGATCGACCGACTGCGTCTGCATCGTGCGCGTGTCGAGGCGGTCGACGCGTCCGCCGTAGATGATGGCCGGGTCCTTCGGATCGGGGGCCACGTTGTCGCTCTCGCCGCCGGCCGTGATCTCCCGGAACTGCATCAGGTTGATCCCGTCGATCGTGTTCGTGCGGCTCGGCACCCCCGCCGCGCCGGAATCCTGCTGCGCGCCGTACACCCAGTACGGAAACCGGTTGTCGGTGACGACGTGGTAGAACTGCCCGGTGGGCTGGTTGTACCAGGAGCTCCACGTCTTGCCGCCGTCGACGGAGACGACGCACCCTTGATCGACCCCGAGAATGCGGCGCTCGGGCGACTGCGGATCGATCCAGAGCTGATGGTAGTCGTCGCCCCCGGGCGCGCCCTTGACGATGGAGAAGTTCTTCCCGCCGTCGTCCGAGCGGTAGACGTTGATGTTGATCGAGTAGACGACGTCGGCGTTCTTCGGCTCGACGGTGACGCCGCCGAAGTACCAGCCGCGCGACCAGACGCGCGCATCGGCGCTCGTCCTCGTCCACGTGGCCCCGCCGTCCTCCGACCGGTACATCCCGCCGCCCTCCTCGGCGTCGACGATGGCGTAGACGCGCCGCGGCTGCGACGGCGCCACGGCCACGCCGATCCGCCCCGGCTTCCTCGGCAGTCCATTCGTCAGCGCCACCCAGTGATCGCCGCCGTCGGTCGACTTGAAAATGCCGCCGCCCGGGCCGGTCGACGGCGGATACACGCTCCACGGCGTTCGCCGCGTCGCCCACAGCGCCGCGTAAATCACGTTCGGATTTCCCGGCTCGAGCGCCAGGTCGACCGCGCCGGTGTTCGCGTCCGGCCCCAAAACTTTCTGCCACGACTTGCCGCCGTCTTTCGAACGAAACACGCCGCGCTCCGTATTGGGCCCGTACGGATGGCCCAGCGCTGCGACGAAGACGACGTTCGGGTCGGCCGGATGAACGACCACGCGGGCGATCTGCTGCGAGTCGGCGAGGCCGATGTGCGTCCAGGTCTTGCCGCGGTCGGTCGACTTGTACATCCCGTCGCCCTGGGCGATGTCGGAGCGCATGTCCGCCTCGCCGCTGCCGGCGTAGATCACGCTCGGGTCGGACGGCGCCACGGCGATCGCGCCGATCGAGCCGACCGGCTGCCCGTCGAAGATCGGCTGCCACGTCCGCCCGGCGTCGATCGTCTCCCACACCCCGCCGTTCACGCTGCCGAAGTAGAAGTGCTGCGGCTCGCCCGGCACGCCGGTGACGGCGAGGACGCGTCCGCCGCGGAACGGCCCGATCAGGCGCCAACGCAGCTCCTGGAAGTGAGCGGGATCGACTGCTGCATTGCCACAAATCGGCAACAACAGGATCAGCGATCCAATGAGACGGCGCAGGAACATCAATGGTCCCCCAACAGTTGATATCGTCGCCGCGCGGGAAGCGCGAGACGCGAATTATTCACGATTCGGCCGCCCGCCGAACAAATCGCAACGAAAGGTTTTTATGCACCGACTCCTATCGGTTCTGTTGACGTTCGCCCTGGCCGGCGCGGCCGCGGCGCAAACCAATCCCTTTTTCGCCCCCAGTCCCCTCCCCTTCCAGGCCCCGCAGTTCGACAAGATCAAGGACAGCGACTACAAGCCGGCGCTCGAGGAAGGGATGCGCCAGCAGCTCGCCGAGGTCGAGGCCATTGCGAACAACCCCGAGGCGCCGACGTTCGCCAATACCATCGAGGCCATGGAGAAGAGCGGCGCGCTCCTCACGCGCACGGCCAAGGTCTTTTTTGCCCTGACGCAGTCGAACACGAACGAGACGCTGCAGAAGCTCGAGGGGGAGGAATCGCCCAAGCTCGCCGCGCACAACGACGCCATCAGCCTCAACCCGAAGCTCTTCGCCCGCGTCAAGGCGCTCTACGACGCCCGCGAGTCGAGCGGTCTCGACGCCGAGTCGAAGTTCCTCCTGGAGCGCTACTACCGCAACTTCGTCCGCGGCGGCGCGCTGCTCTCGGACGCCGACAAGACGAAGCTCCGCGCGCTGAACCAGGAAGAGTCGAAGCTCAGCACGCAGTTCCACGACCGCGTCCTCGGCGACACGAACGCCTCGGCCGTCTGGGTCGACGACGTGAAAGACCTGGCCGGCATGAGCGAAGCCGACATCGCCGCGGCAGCCGAAGCGGCGAAGGATGCGGGCAAGCCCGGCAAGTGGCTGATCACCATCCGCAACACTACCCAGCAGCCCGTGCTCCAGTCGCTCGCCAATCCCGCGCTGCGCAGGAAAGTGCTCGCCGCGTCGGAAGCGCGCGGCCGTCACGGCGGCGCGAACGACACGCGGGGCATCGTCGTGCGCATGGCCAAGGTCCGCGCCGAGAAAGCGAAGCTCTTCGGATTTCCGAGCTGGGCCGCCTACGTGCTCGACGACCAGATGGCCAAGACGCCGAAGAATGCCATCAAGCTCCTCACCGACCTCGTCCCCGGCTCGACCGCGCAGGCCCGCCGCGACGCCGCGCGGATGCAGAAGCTCGACCCCCAGAAGCTCACCGCCGCCGACTGGGAGTTCTACGCGGAGAAGGTGCGCAAGCGCGACTACGCGCTCGACGAGGACCAGGTCAAGCCGTACTTCTCGCTCGACCACGTGCTCCAGGACGGCGTCTTCTTCGCCGCGCACGAGATGTACGGGATCACGTTCAAGGAGCGCCACGACCTGCCGGTCTATCACCCCGACGTGAAGGTCTACGACGTGCTCGACGCCGACGGCAAGCCGCTGGCGATCTGGTACGCCGACTACTACGCGCGCCCCTCGAAGAGCGGCGGCGCGTGGGAGGACACGTTCGTCGATCAGTCCGGCCTCCTCGGCACGAAGCCGGTGGTCTACAACGTGGCGAATTACCAGAAGCCGGCGCCCGGACACCCATCGCTCCTGACGTTCGACGACGTGACGACGACGTTCCACGAGTTCGGCCACGCGCTGCACGCCATGTTCTCGAACGTGAAGTACCCGACGTTCGCCGGCACGGCCACGCCGCGCGACTTCGTGGAGATGCCGTCGCAGTTCAACGAGCATTGGGCGCTCGAGCCGAAGGTGTTCGCGAATTACGCGAAGCACTACCAGACCGGCGCGCCGATGCCGCAGGAGCTGGTCGACAAGATCAAGCGCTCGCGCACGTTCGATCAGGGCTACGCGCTGACCGAGTACCTCGCCGCGGCGCTCCTCGACTTCGCCTGGCACACGCGCACCGCCGACATGCCGATGGTGCCGGACGCGGTGGCGTTCGAGAAGGCGGCGCTGAAAGGCTACAAGATCGACATGGCCCAAGTGCCGCCGCGCTACCACACGACGTACTTCTCGCACATCTGGAACGGCGGCTACTCGGCCGGCTACTACGCGTATCTGTGGAGCGAAGTGATCGACGACGACGCCTATTACTGGTTCAAGGCCCACGGCGGGATGACCCGCGAGAACGGCCAGCGCTTCCGCGACATGGTGCTCTCGCGCGGCGGCACGATGCCGGCGGCGGAGCTGTACAAGGCCTTCTCCGGCCACGAGCCGAGCGTGGAGCCGCTGCTCATCGAGCGCGGACTGAAGGAGCCGCCGAAGGAGAAAAGCAAGGTGGGCGGGTAATTTACCGCCAGTAGAACTTCCACCAGGGCCGTCCCCCAACGAAGAAGTCGGGCGGCGCAGCGACCGCCGTCACGATCTCCGCGGCGTCGATGTCCTCGCCCGACTTCTTCACATGCAGCACGATCTTGGCCTCGCCGTCGTGCTGGTCTACGGCCGTCAGCCCGTCTTCCGGGAAGCGGCGCGAAGCTCGTGATCCCTTGCTCGATCAAGAGCGCGCGCCCGAACGCGACTGGCACCATCGCCACCGTGACGCTCGCCTCCGCCTGCGACAGCCCCCCGTTCTGGAGCGCCCCGACCCAGTCGTGATCGTCCGGATTGGCCTCGGAGAGCTCGATGGCCATCCGAACCGCGCGATGCCAATCGGTGGCCATCATTTCTGTCCGTACATCGTCAGCACGTCGTCCTTCGACCAATGCGGCGGCGCGTAGAAGCCGGCCTCCATGTAGATGTCGGCCGGCGCGTCGTCGTCCGGCCGATGCATGACCTCGAAGGCCGTCAGTTTCTCTCCGCGTCCATGCTCGCCGTCCGGCCCGGGACTCTCGACGCTGAACCAGAGCCGATGCGGCAGCACCGTGCACTGGAGCTGTCCGCCCCACCCATCGAGCGTCGACAGCGGCTCGTTCGCGTAGTGACTGAGATCGCCGATGAACGAATGGATCGACGGACACGGCGGGTACTCGTGGTGCTCCTTCGCATACGCGGCTGCGGCGCGGACGATGTTGAAGAGCAGATTCGCGGTCTTGGCCATCTTCGTCAGCGGCGGGACGTCGCCTCTCTCTCCGAGACGGGCGCGGACGGCCAGGAGCTCCGGATTGTCGTTGAATCGAAAATCGATCTCGACGGCGCGCGCGATCGACCTCTGGATCTCCTCGGCGTTCGACTCGGGGAGGGCCAGCGCCATCGAGGCGTACGAGCGCGCCAGCCAGAGGCGGTTGTCGCGGTCGCTCTTGTCGATGACCTCGTACGCGATGTCGTAGTACGGGAGCAGGCGCTTGGGAACGTTGCCGGTGGCCATGATCTCGTCCTGCATGACCTCGAGCATCGTCCGCCCCTGCCGCGGATCGAACTCGGAATCGGTGCGGCGGACGATCGCCGCCGCCTGCTCCGTGCCGAACGACGGAAGGCGCCGCACGACCGCGGGGAAGAGCCATTCCCGGGCGCGCGTCCTGCTGCCGAATGTCGAATCGGCGAGGCCCGCGTACTTGGCGACGAGCGGGTTCGTGGCCACGGCGTCGCGCGAGAGCGCCGCCAGCTCCTTGGCCACGTCGAAGTACGCGGAGGCGATGCGCGGGCCGCACTTGTCGTCGAGCTTGGCCGCGCGCGCGAACGATTGCCGCGCCTCCTCCGGACGCCACAGCCGCAGCTGCGCGCGCCCGAGCCGGATCTGGGCGTCCGCCGAGCGCCGATGAACGAATGCCGCCATGCGCGCGGAGCGGTATTCGTTGCACGCTGCGGCCACCACGGCGATGGCGAGGAGGGTGAGAAGGCGTTGCATCGGACGCGGTCGTGACAAACTACCACGGTGCGTACGCTGATCGCCCTCCTCCTTCTCCTCGCCGCCGCTCCTCTCTTCGCCGGCGACACTCTTCCGGCGAGCGTCGACAAAGCGGTGAACGAGATCCTGGCCAAGACCGGCGCGCCGAGCGCCTCGGTGGCGGTCGTGCGCGACGGGAAGCTCGCCTACGCCAACGCCTACGGCCTCGCCAAGCTCGAGCCGAAGACGCCGGCGACGCCGCAGATGCGCTACAGCATCGGCTCGATCAGCAAGCAGTTCACCGCCGCGGCGATTCTGATGCTCGCGGAAGAAGGGAAGCTCTCGCTCGACGACAAGGTCGTGCGCTGGCTGCCGGAGCTGACGCGCGCGAAGGACGTCTCCATCCGCCGGCTCCTCTCCATGACCTCGGGGTACCAGGATTTCTGGCCGCAGGACTACGTGATGCCGGGGATGCTCGAGCCGGCCACGCCGCAGCAGATCGCCGATGCCTGGGCGAAAAAGCCGCTCGACTTCGAGCCGGGGACGCGCTGGCAGTACAGCAACACGAACTACGTCATCGCCGGGATGATCTTCGAGCGCGCCGCCGGCATCCCGCTCGTCGACTTCCTCCGCCAGCGCGTCTTCGCGCCGCTGCAGATGACGAGCGTCTTCAATACCGATCTCGCGCCGCTGCCGGCCGGCGATCCGGCGCGCTATCTGCGCTACGCGCTCGGGCCGCCGCGTCCGGCGCCGAAGGAAGGGAAAGGGTGGATGTTCGCCGCGGGCGAGCTGGCCATGACGGCGCAGGATCTGGCGAAGTGGGACATGGCCATGATCGACGAGAGCCTGCTGCAGCCGGCCTCGTACCGCGAGATGGAGCGCGAAGTGCTGCTCGCCGGCGGCAACGGCACGCACTACGGCTTAGGCGTGAGCGTCAACACCGTCGACGGCCGGCGCCTCATCGCGCACGGCGGCGAGGTCTCCGGCTTCACCGCGCAGAATCAGGTCTATCCCGATCAGCGGGCCGCCGTGGTGGTGCTGACGAACCTCGACGCCACGAGCGCGTCGGAACAGATCGCCACGAAGATCGCCCAGATCGTCTTCAGCACAACCGACGACGCCGCGCTCGCGCAGGCGCGCAAGATTTTCGAAGGCTTGCAGCACGGCCGGATCGACCGCGCGCTCTTCACCACGAACGCGAACGCCTACTTCTCCGAACAGGCATTGAAGGACTTCGCGTCGAGTCTCGGCCCGCTCGGCACGCCAGAGGAGTTCACGCAAGTCGCGCAGTCGCTGCGCGGCGGCATGACCCTCCGCCGCTACCGCGTGAAGTTCCCGAACAAGACGTTGCGCGCCTGGACGTTCGCGATGCCGGACGGGAAGCTCGAGCAGTTCATGGTGGCGGCGGTGGAGTGACCGCCTACGAGAGCCCTTCCACCTCCGCCACGATCGTCCACGCCTCCACGTCGAACACTTTCGCGAGATGGAGAACGCATCTCAGCGACGGCGTGTTTTCTCCCCGTTCGAGACGGCCGAGATACGCGGGATCCATGTCCGCTTTTCGTCCGAACTGGACGAGCGTCCATCCGTTCTTCGTGCGCAGCCCTCGGATGATCGCACCAAAGCGTTCGGCGTCTCGATCGAAGTGCGGTCGTCGCGGCATGGAAAGGCCCATGGACCTCGTGAATGTGACGCCGCATCGCGTGCAAACGTTCCATGGGCCTCGTGAATGCGACCGCCGATCTCATTCAAATGACCATGGGCCTCCGTGAATCCGATTCCGCGTCGCATTTATGCGTCCTCGGGGATCGTTGATGCGATCGTTCGATCGGATTCGAAGGTCCATGGGCCGCGTGACCGTGCTCGCCGGCCGCGTTCAAGTGTCCATGGGCCGGATCTTGGCCTCGAGCTCCTCCCACCGCGCATAGAGCCGGTCGACCTCGGCCTGCGCGGCGGCGAGCTCGGCGAAGCGCTGCTGCAGCGTCGCCGCGTCCGATGCGATCGAAGGATCCTCGGCGCGGCGGCGCGCCTCGCCCACGCGCTCCTCGGCTGCTTCGACCGCCTCTTCGATCGCGTCGTATTCGCGTTGCTCCAGGTACGTGAGCCGCTTTTGCCGGACGTCCTTCGGACGGGGGCGCGCGGCGCCGGACGGCGGCGGCGCGCTCTCCAGCTCCAGCCGCTCCGTGGCCACGCGGTCCATCAAATAGCGGTCGTGCGTCACCAGCACCAGCGCCCCCGGAAACTCCAGCAGCGACTCCTCCAGCACCTCCAGCGTCGGGATGTCGAGATCGTTCGTCGGCTCGTCGAGCACGAGCAGGTCCGCCGGCCGCAGCATCAGCCGCGCCAACACGATGCGCGCCTTCTCGCCGCCGGAGAGCTTCGACACGGACGTCTCGAGCTGCTCGGGGCGAAAGAGAAACCGCTTCGCCCACGAGGCCACGTGCAGCGGGCGATCGCGATACACCACCTGATCGCCCTCGGGGGCGAGCGCGCGCTTGAGCGTCAGCGTCTGGTCGAGGCTCTCGCGGTTCTGTTCGAAATAGACGACGCGCAGGCGCTCCGCGGTCTGGATCGTGCCGGCGTCCGGCTCCAGCTCGCCGGCGATGATGCGCAGCAGCGTGGTCTTGCCCGAGCCGTTCGGACCCGTCACGCCGAGGCGCTTGCCGGGCGTGAGGAGAACATCGATGCCGTCGAGGATCGTCCGGCCGCCCAGCGACTTCTGCAGCCCCTTCCCCACCCACAGCCGCTTCGTCTTCCGCTCCGACGACGTCAAATCGATGCCCGCGGTCGACGCGCGGGCGCGGTCGCGCGACTCCTTCAGCTCGTCGATCAACGCCTCCGCGTTGTCGATGCGCGCCTTCGCCTTCGTCGTGCGCGCCTTCGGGCCGCGGCGCAGCCACTCCACCTCCCGGCGCACCAGATTCGCCAGCGTCTCCTGGTACGCCGCCTCGTTCTTCAGCACCTCGTCGCGCTTCTCCAAGAGCGCGCTGTACGTGCCGTCGTGCTGCAGCAGGCCGCCGGGATAGATGGGGTCGAGCTCCAGCATCCGCCGGGCAATACCTTCGAGGAAGTAGCGGTCGTGGCTGACGGCGACGAACGCCTTCGGCTCGACGCGCAGCAATCCTTCGAGCCAGACGATGGCGTCGACGTCGAGGTGGTTCGTCGGCTCGTCGAGGAGGAGGACGTCGGGCTCGCCGGCGAGCGCGCGGGCGATGGCCAGACGCTTCCGCCAGCCGCCGGAGAGCGCGTCGGTGAGCATGGCCCGGTCGGTGAAGCCGGCCATGCCTAGGACCTGGGCGGCGCGCGCGTGGCGCTCGTACTCCTCCTCGGCCCGCGCGTTCTCCACGACCACCTCCTCGACCGTCCGCCCCGGCGCGAACACCGGGTCCTGCGGCACGTAGCCGACGCGCACGCCCTTGCGCAGCGCGCGCGTGCCGGAGTCCGGCGCCTCGATGCCGGCGAGGATCTTCAGCAGCGTCGACTTGCCCGAGCCGTTCGGACCGACCAGGCCGACGTGATCGCCCTCGGCGATGGCAAAGGTCAGGTTCTCGAACAGCGGCCGCGACGTGTACGACTTCGTCAGCGACTCGCACGAGAGGAGCACGGGCGCGGCCATCGTCACATTCCCAAGTACGCCCGCCGCACGTGCTCGTCGTGGAGCAACGCGCGCCCCGTGCCGGTCAGCACCACCCGTCCGCTCTCCAGCACGTACGCGCGGTGGGCGATGCGCAGCGATTGGTAGACGTTCTGCTCGACCAGCAGAATCGTCACGCCGGCGCGGTTGATCTCCTCGATCGTGGCGAAGATGTTCTTGACCAAGAGCGGCGACAGGCCCAGCGACGGCTCGTCGAGGAGCAGCAATCGCGGGTTGGCCATCAGCCCGCGCGCGATGGCCAGCATCTGCTGCTCGCCGCCGGAGAGCGTTCCGCCGAGCTGCCGCGCGCGCTCCTTCAAGCGCGGGAAGAGCGAGAACACACGCGCCAGATTCTTGGCGCGGCCGGCGCGCGCGCTCTTCGGGAATGACCCCATGCGCAGGTTCTCCAGCACGGTCATCTCCGGAAAGATCCTCCGTCCCTCGGGCACGTGAATGACGCCGCGGGCGACGACGTCGTGCGGCTCGAGGCGCCCGAGGTCCTCGCCGTCGAACGCGATCGCGCCCTTGTTCCACGCCACGAGGCGCGACACGTTCTTGAGCGTCGTCGACTTCCCCGCGCCGTTCGCGCCGACGAGCGTGACGATCTCGCCCTCAGCCACGGCGACGTCGATCCCCCACAGCACCTGGAGGTCGCCGTACGCGAACTCGAGTCCCTCGATGGCGAGCATCATTCGTCCACTCCGAGGTAGGCCTCGACGACGCGCGGGTTCTTGACGATCTCCCGCGGCGTCCCCTCGGCGAGCGTCTCGCCGGAGCTCAGCACCACGACGCGATCGGAGAGGCGCATGATCGCCTTCATGTCGTGCTCGATCACCATCTGCGTGATCCCCTCGGCGCGGATCTCCAGGAGGAGCGCGATCATGGCCTCGCTCTCCGCCGGATTGAGGCCGCCCATCACTTCGTCGAGCAGCAGCATCTTCGGCTTCGTGGCCAGCACGCGGGCGACTTCGAGCTTCTTCCGCTCCCCGATCGGGAGCGCGCCGGCGGGCATGGCCTCTTTCGCCTCGAGGCCGACGCGGCGCAGCTCTTCGCGCGCCGCCGCGGCCGCCGCACGCACGGAATTCGTCCGCCGCAGCGCGCCGACGACGACGTTGTCGAGCACGGAGAGGTTCGCGAGCGGCCGAACCTTCTGCCACGTGCGGGCCATGCCGAGCTTGCAGACCGCGTCAGGCCGCAGGCCGTTGATGCGCCGCCCGTCGAAGATCACGTCTCCCCTCGACGGCGGGTCGTAGCCGACGATGCCGTTGAAGAGCGTCGTCTTCCCCGCGCCGTTCGGGCCGATGAGGCCGACGATCTCGCCCGCGTTCACGTCGAAGGAGACGCCGGCGTTCGCGGCCAGGCCGCCGAAGTATTTGCTGACGCCGCGGAGCTCTAGGAGCGCCATCGGCGCCTCCGCAAAAGTCCCACCACCCCCTCTGGCAGGAACAGAATCACGATCACGACGAGGATTCCGTAGATCAGCACGTGCGCGTGCGCGAGGTTCTCTTTGAGAAACGCGCCGGTTTTCGACTCGGCGCCGACGATGCCCGCGCCGACGAGCACGTCGGTCAAGGCATTGCTGCGCAGCCCCTCGGAGAGTGGGATCAAGACTGCCGCTCCGATGAGCGGGCCGGGAATGGTGCCGATGCCGCCGATGAGGCAGATCATCACGATCTGCACGGAGAGCTCGAGCGGCAGCACGGTGCTCGGATCGATGAAGCCGACGTAGACGCCGAAAAGGCTTCCGGCCAGCGACGTGAAGACGGCGGAGATCGCCAGCGCGGCGTTCTTGTAGAACGTGAGATCGATGCCGAGGGAGTGCGCGGCGTCCTGGTCCTCGCGAATGGCCTGGAAGTAGTAGCCGAGCTTCGAGCGCGACACGACGACGCTCACGGCGACGACGGCGATCGCCAGTCCGAGGCCGGCGTAGTAGAACGGCACCTTCGAGTTCCAGTCGACGAATCGCAGCGGCGGGAGCTCCGTCACCAGAATCCCCTCCGCGCCGTTGGTGACGCTCTTCACGTTCAGCGCGGTGACGCGGAAGATCTCCGCGACGGCGATGGAGGCGAGGACGAAGTACGGCCCGCGCAGGCGGAAGCAGATCGAGCCGATGACGAGCGCCGTCGCGAGCGCCGCCCCCGCCCCCACCCACACGCCCCACCACGGCGCGACCTGCCGGAGCTGCATCAGCAGCATCGTGGTGTAGGCGCCGACGCCGAAGTACGCGGCGTGGCCGATCGAATACTGCCCGGCATAGCCGCCGACGAGGTTCCACGCCGAGCCGGCCACGGCGTTGATGAAAACCAAAATCAGCAGATGCAGCACGTACGTGCTCTCGACGAAGCGCGGCAGCGCCGCGAGCGCGCCGATGAGAAGCGCGATGCCGGCGACCTTCACGTGCGCGACTTCCCCAAGAGTCCCGACGGCTTGACGAGCAGCACGACGAGGAAGAGGACGAAGACGACGACGTCCTTCCAGCCCGCGCCGACGTAGACGCCGCCGACCGACTCGGCGACGCCGATCAGCACGCCGCCGAGCGTGGCGCCGACGACGCTCCCCATCCCGCCGAGCACCGTGATGACGAAGGCCTTGAGCGTGAAGACGCCGCCGACCTGCGGAAAGATGTAGTACGTCGGCGCGATCAGCGCGCCCGCCGTCCCCGCCAGCGCCGATCCGAGTCCGAAGGCGACGATCGACATCCGCCGCACGTCGATGCCCATCAGCTGCGCGGCCTCGCGGTCCTGCGCCGTGGCGCGGATGGCCTGCCCCGTGTCGGTCTTCCGCAGAAACCAGTAGAGCGCCGCCGTGATCGCGCACGTGATCGCGAACGAGATCAGGAGCGGCGTCGAGACCGAGATGCCGCCGGCGCTCACGCTGGCCGAGGAGTACGTCGTTGTGAGGATCTTGTAGTCCGAGGTGAAGGCCAGCATGACCGCGTTGCTCAGGATCAGGCCGATGCCGATGGTGAGGAGGATCTGGTTCTGCGGCAGCGCCTGGAGGACGCGGTTGAGGATCGTCTTCTGCAGCAGCGCGCCGAAGAGAAAGAGGAGCGGCGCGACGATGACGACGGAGAGAAACGGATCGACGTGCAGCAGCGCGAAGAGGTAGTACGCCGCGTACATGCCGAGCATCAGCAGCTCGCCGTGCGCGAAGTTGATGATGCGCATCACGCCGAAGATCAGCGTCAGGCCGATGCCGATGAGCGCGTAGACGCCGCCGATCAGAATGCCGCTGATGAGCGCCTGCAGAAGAACGATCATCGGCCCCAACCGGGGAACGGATACACCGGCTTCCGCACCGCGAACGGCGGCGGCCAAACCGTCTCGGAGCGGCCGCTCTTGATCTGCTCGACGAGCATCTGGTGCCGGTTCTGGTTCGTGTAGCCGCCGTAGTCGAGGAAGGCCACCTCGCCCATGATGCCGTTCCACTTTCCGCGCTTGAGCAGCGCGCGCAGCGTCTCGCGGTTGCCGCCGGCCTGCGCCGCCGTGCGGGCCATGATCATCATCGACTCGTAGGCGTTCGCGGCGTGGTACGTCGGGTCCTTGCCGAACGCTTTGACGTAGCGCGCGGCAAACTCCTTCGCGCCGGGCCAGCTCACGTCGCGCGTCCACTGCGTCGAGGAGAAGACGTTGCCGGAGATGGCCTGCTCGCGCGCGAACTGCACGGTGGCGAAGCCGGCGCCCGCGCCGAGGAATGCCTGCGGCGTCAGGGCGAGCTCGCGCGACTGGCGCATGAGGAGAATGGCGTCGGCGACGTAGGAGACCATGAAGACGAGGTCGGGCTTCTTCGCCCTGATGCTCGCCAGCATGGCGCGGTAGTCGGGCGAGCCGGGCGCGTACGTCTCGTCGGCCACGACCGCGAGGCCGTGCTTCGCCGCGTACGCCTTCGCCGAGCGCGCCCCCGAGGCGCCGAAGTCCGTGTTCTCGCTCACGATGGCCATCGTGCGCGGCTTGCCGAGCGATTGGGCCATGCCGAGGAGAATCGTCGCGTAATCCTCCGTCGTGGCGCTCAAGCGGAACGTCCACTTCAGCCCCTGACGCGTGATCTCCTCCTTCGATGCCGCGGGGATCAGCAGCGGCGTCTTGTACCGCTCGGCCAGGCGCGCGATCGCGGCGGCGGAGCGCGACGTGTACGGGCCGACCACGCCCGCGACACGGTCGCGCGTGGCCAGCTTCTCGAACGCGGCCATCGCTTTCTCCGGCTTGCCGGTGTCGTCTTCCCTGGCGAGGTCGACGTCGATCCCTTGCTTGCGCAGGTCCTCGATCGCCAGCGCCACGCCGTTGGTCAGGTTCTCGCCGATCGGCGCCTCCGGACCGGTGATGGAGTTGATGAAGCCGATCTTGATCTTCGCGCCGAACGCCGGCACGGCCAGCAGCAGCGCGATCGCCGCGAGTCGCCGCGCCATCAACGGCCCACCGGGCGCGTGGCGATCGGGGTGAATTTGTTCTCCGGACCGAAGTGACCGGCCAGATAGGCGATGATGGCCGGCTTGTCCTCCTCGCGCACGGCCGCGCCCCAACGCATCATCTTCTCGACGTTGGCGGTCCATTGCTTCTCGGTGAGGCGCTGCTGCACGAGGATGTCGGGCGAGTGGCACGGCAGGCAGCTGGCCTCGACGAGTGCTCTTCCCTTGCCGGCGGGGAGGGCGTGGAACTTCGTCCCGAGCGGCGGGAGCTGTTTTTGGGGCGCCGCGGCGACGAAGGCGAGCGAGAGCGCGGCGATGGCAAGGGCGCGTTTCACGCCGTCACCTCCACGTCGACGCCGTGCCAGGCGTTGTAGACGTAGCCGCTCTGGTTCCACACCGCGTCGCGCGGCTGCACGGCGCCGCGCACGTCGGTGGCGCGGGCGACGATGCGCGCGCGGCCGGGCCTCGGCGGAGTCCACGAGTACGACCAGAGGCGCCACGCGTGCGGCGAATGGCGCCCGTCGAGCTTGGCCTCGTGCCACGAGGCCCCGTCGTCGTCGCTCAGCTCCACGTTGCGGATGTCGGGCGCGCCGGAGAAGGCGAAGCCGGCGATCGTCGCGGCCTTGCCGGCGCGGGCGCGCGCCGGCGCGGTGGTGATGTTCGATTTGACCGACATCTCCGTCAGCACGCGCATCTCCTCCGGCTTCAAGGCCACGCCGGGCGCGCCGGGAGTGATCGGATAGCGGTACGCGGTCTCCATGTAGAAGCCCTTCTGCGGCTCGCGCTGCGCGCTGATGCGCGTGACCCATTTCATCCAATGATCGCCCGCCCAGCCGGGAACGATGAGGCGCAGCGGCGCGCCGTGGACGGCCGGCAGCGGGGCGCCGTTCATCTCGTAGGCGAGGATGCAGTCGTCCATGACCTTGTCGATCTCGAGGCTGCGCTGGAACGGCGGGACTTTGGGCGGCGGGTCATCGCTCCCGAACGTGTGCAGGTGCTTGGCCTCGGACGACACGCCGGCACGCTCGAGGACGTCGCGCACGCGCACGCCGCGCCAGCGCGCGTTGCCGACCGCGCCGTAACGCCACTGCACGCCCGGCAGCGCCGGCGTGTAGAGCCCGCGGCCGTTGCCCGCGCATTGGAGCACGCACGTCGCTTCGACGCTCGGCATGGCCCGAAGCTGCGCGAGCGTGAGCGCGAGCGGCGTTTTGACGTCGCCGTCGACGTTGAGCCGCCATGTCTTCAGATTCGGCGTGTGCGGGATCCAATGGCTGCGCACGAAGAAGAGCTCCGTCGGGGTGACGTAGTCGGTGAGCAGCTCGAGCGGCGTCTCCGCGTTGACGGCGTAGCCGTTCATCTGAAGCATGCGCTCGGAGCGCGCGGCGAGGAGCGCGTCGGCGAGCAACGGCAGGCCCGCGGAGAGGGCGAGGAAACGGCGGCGATGCATGGGCGAAGTCTAGCCGGGAAAACCTGGAATATCGGAATGGCGTATCTCTTCGATAAGAATCCGATGGTAGCGGCAGCAGCTGACCCCGAGAGATTCTCCTTTCCGCGCCTGCCGGTGCTCGAAGCGCTCATGGATCGCGTTGCGGTCGATCCGGCGCTGACGGCGAACGTCAAAGTCGTCGCCATTCAGCACCTGCTTTGTACGACGGGATCGCTCATCGAGAAAATCATCGAGGCGGGCGTGCCCGCGGAGTCGATCTTCGTTCTCGGGAAGCCCTACTCGACGCATACGGTCACGGCGGCGCAGCTCGGCGACCTCGGCGCCGAGGTGCACGCGGGGCTGGGGGGATGGCGGCCCGGCTACTACGAGAGCTGGTTTCGCCAGCAGGTGATCGCGCTCTGGAACAACGTACGCGCCCGCCTTCGGGAGAATGACCGCATCGTCATCCTGGACGACGGCGGCTTCGGACGCCGTCTCGTTCCGAGGGAGATTGCGGAGCGGCACGCCGTCGTGGCCATCGAGCAGACGACGAGCGGCATCCGAATCGAATCGCCGATTCCCGTCATCCTGGTCGCCGCATCAGCGGCGAAGGTCGACGTCGAGCCGCCGATCGTCTGTGCCGCCGTGCTGCAACGCGCCCAGGAGCTATCGCGTTTCGCCGGAGGTCCGATCGGGATCGTCGGCACCGGAAACATCGGCACGGCGCTGATCGAACGGCTGCGGCACGACGGGTACGACGTCTTCGCCTTCGATCGCATCGCCGCCCGCAGCGATCGCGGGCCGGCCCGGCCGATTGGCACGCTCGAGGATTTGGTGCGCTCCTGTGCGATCGTCTTCGGTTGCGCCGGCGAGGACATCCGGCTGGCGCGCGGGCTTTTCAAACCGGGAGAAACGCGGATGCTGGTGAGCTGCTCGTCGGGCGACATCGAATTCCGATCGCTCCTCCGCGGCCTCCCGTCGCTCGAGACGGCCGACCCGCTCAGCGATCTCGTGCCGGACGAATTTTCGGGCTCGCTCGTCATCCGCCGCGGCGGCTTTCCGGTGAATTTCGACGGCAGCGCGGAATCCGCTCCGGCCGAGGAGATTCAACTGACGAGAGGCCTTCTGTTCGCAGCGTTCCTACAGGCCTGTGCGATCTCGAGGACGGGCGCGGCGCTCGATCAGAGGATCATGCTCGATCCGCGGCTGCAGCAGATCGTCGTCCGGCAGTGGGCGACCTCGGGCGGCGCGGCTGCCGCTGCGACGCCGCCGGCGCGGATCGCGGCGTTCGAGGATATCGGCACGATCGCGGCGCGCTCGGCGGGCAAGCGCGTGGTGACGGCGGAGCGGGAATTGCGGGTGCGGTGACAGGTGACAGGTCACGGGTGACGGGTCACAGGTCATAGGGTCGGTGCATCGGCTAGGACATCACCCGTCACCCGTGACCTGTCACCTGTCACCCACATCAAAAACTAATCAACACCTTCACCCCGTAATTCGTCACCGGTCCGCCGAGGCCGCGGAGGCTGTCGCGGTCGAGGAGCACGGCGGAGGTCACGTTCGTGCCGCGCATCATCGGGAACCAGTACGCCACGCCTTCGATGTCGCGGCGCTTCGTGGCCTCGACGTCGCGGTCGGGGCGCACGCGGTCGTAGCGGAAGAGCGCTTCCCAGCCGCGGCCGAGCTTCGGCGTCACCCAGGCGCTCCAGGCGCGGCCGTCGAGCTCCGGCAGCGCCACGCTGCGGCGGTCGGCGCTGCGCACGACGTCGACGCCGGCGTTGCCGCGCGCGTGCTCGAACGTCGCCTGCGCGATCGTGCGGTTGCGCGCGCCGTGCTCGACGTAGTGGTCGCGCTGCACGTAGCCGGTGAGGCGCAGTCCCCGCGCCATGCCGGCGCGCGGCAGCGGCCGCGCCGTCGCGCGCACTTCGAACGCCTTCTGATCGTTCGCCTCGGCGCGCTGATACCCCTCGCCGTTGAAGACCCCGGCGTAGACGTCGCCGTAGTCGCTCCGGAAGTTGTAATGGAACGCGCCGCCGTAATCCGCCGCGGTCATGAGGCCCTCGCGGTCGACCATGATCGTTCCCTGAAAGCGATAGCGGTAGATGCTCTCCTCGAACGGGATGAACGGCGTCTCCACGAGGCCGGCGCGGATGAACGAGCCCTTGGTCAGCCAGTCGTCGAGATTGAACTGCGCCCAGGCGTACTTGAGGCGGTAGTTCTGGCTGCCGCTGAGCGAGCTGCCGCTGCCGCTCTCGCGGGCGATGTCGGGCGTGATGCGGAAGGAGATCCAGTGATTGAGGCTGCCGGTGACGTTGATGTAGGCGCGGCTGACGTTGAAGGCGTTCGGATGAATGTCGTTGCCGTCGGCGTCGCGCGTGGTCGGCTCCTGCGTGTAGGTGTAGTCGGCGAAGATCAGCGCGCCGACGTTGAACGACGGCTTGTCGCGGTCCTCCTCCGCCAAGAGCGGCGCAGCGTGCAGCAATAGCAGCAGTACGGCAATCCTTCTCATCGTGCGGCGCAGTATATTCGGCGGCCGTGAAGAAACTGGCCCTCCTCGTCCTCCTTTCTGCCACCGCGCTCCACGCCGAGGACGTCGTGCGCCTCGGCAATCTCAAGTTCGCGCACTACGGCGCCGTTTGGTACATGAAAGAGATCGCGCCGAAGTACGGCCTGCGCATCGAAGAGAAGGTCTTCGCCAAGGGACTCGACATCGTTCCTGGGATTCTCGCGGGCGACATCGACGTGGCCGCGAGCGCGCTCGAAGCGGCCATCGCCGGGCGCGCGGCGGGCGCGCCGGTGTACGTCGTGGCCGGCTTCGCGAAAGGGGGCGTGCGCATCGTCGGGCGCGCCGACCTCAATCTCCGGCGCGTCGCCGATCTGCGAGGGCGCAAGGTGGGCGTGGCGCGCGGCGGCACGCAGGAGATCTGCCTTCTCGCGGAGCTGGCGAAGGCGGGGCTGACGTGGTCGGACCGCGGCGGCAAAGACGTGCAGCTCGTCTATCTCGCCTACGCGGACCTCAACGGCGCGCTGCTCAACAAGAACATCGATGCCATGTGCCAGTCGGAGCCGCAGTCGACGCAGGCCATCGCCCGCGGCTTCGGCCGCGAGATCCTCCGCCCCTACGACACGCCGCTCGGCGTGCCGGTGCGCGCGCTGGTGATGACGCAGGCGATGCACGACAAAAAGCGCGACGTGGCCGCGCGTGTGCTGCGCTGCTTCGTGGAGGCGACGAAGACGTTCCTCGAGAATCCGGCGTTCGCGGAGACGTACGTGCGCGAGAAGGTATTCAAAGGTCAGCTCACGCCGCGGGAGTACCGCGAGGCCATGGCCAACGCCGCCTTCACGTACGACATCACCCCCCAACAGGTGCAAGCCGCGACGGACATGATGGTGCGCTATGGGGTGGGGCGGCTGGCGCGCGCGCCGCGGGCGGGAGAGTGGGTGCGGACGGAGTTGTTGGAGGGGGCGAAGAGGGCGGTGAAGGCGCGTTAAACCGTCGCCCCCCCGCACGAGCTCCCGGCCCCCGCCGTGCAGCCGAAGCAGTGCGCCCGCGTGACGATGCGGCGCGATTGCCAGCGCTGGAGGTCGAACGTCTCGATCGTCATCGGCGTCTCGATCTCCAAGTCCAGCATCTGATTGAAGTCGCAGTCGAAGAGGCGCCCGTCCCACGACACGGAGAGCGTGTTGCGGCACATGAGGCCCGCGATCGTCGCGGCGTTGAAGCCGGCGACGAGGCGCTCCATGTAGGCGTCGAGGTTGTGCGACTCCACGAGCCACTCCAGGAAGCGCGAGATCGGCATGTTGTTCAGCGCGAGGAGGCGATCGAACGTGACGCCGAAGTCGCGCTGCAGCGCCGCCTTCCATTCGCCTTCGATCTGGCCCTGCGGCGGCGCGAGAAACGCGCCGGCGGGATTCATCATCAGCGACAACTGCTTGCTCGGATCGCCCTGGCCGTAGCCGACGCGGTTGAGCAGCCGCAGCGCTTCGATCGATTTGTCGAATGCGCCGTCGCCGCGCTGCGCGTCGGTGTTGCGCTGGCGGTAGTGCGGCAGCGACGCCACGATCTCGACGCTCTGCTGCGCCAGCCACTCGGCGAGGCCGCGATTGCGCGGCAAGAGCAGCACTGAGAGGTTGCAGCGGTCGATGACGTGCTTCCCTCTCCGCCGCGCCTCGGAGACGAGGTAGCGAAAATCGGGATGGAGCTCGGGCGCGCCGCCGGTGAGGTCGACGATGGCGGCGTTCGTCCGATCGAGCGCCCGCAGGCAGGCTTCGACCGTCTCGTGGCTCATCATCGCGTCGGTGCGGTGCGGGCCGGCGTCGACGTGGCAATGCCGGCAGGTCATGTTGCAAAGCTTGCCGACGTTGATCTGAAAGATGAGGAGAGGGTCGGGCGTGAGCGACGGCCAGCCGGCCTTCGCCAGCGCCTCGTCGAACGAGGCGCGGCCGGCCAGCATCGACAACTGCGCCGCGGGATCGATCGTCACATCCCCACCTTCTCGGCGTGCTCCTTCATCTGCATCCCGTGCACCAGCGACGCGCCGCCGCGGATGGCGCAGGCCACGTGCACGGCCTCGGTCATCTGCTCGAGGTCGGCGCCGTTCTGCAGGCTCTCCGTCGTGTACGCGTCGATGCAGTACGGGCACTGCACCGTGTGCGCGACGGCCAGCGCGATCAGCGCCTTCTCGCGCGCGGTGAGCGCGCCGGGGGCGAAGACGGCGCTGTAGTAGTCGAAGAATTTCTTCGCCAGCTCCGGCGAGCCCTCGGCGATGTTGGCGAATCCCTTTAGATGGTCGACGTGATAATAGTGTTCCGACAAGCCTTGCCTCCCACCCCATTCTACGTTCGGCTGCTGCGCGCCCTGGCCGTCCCGCTCGCTCTCGTCGCGCTGTGGGAGGCGCTGTCGCGCGCCGGCGTCATCAATCCGATCATCCTCCCCTCGCCGTCGCGCGTCGTGCTGAAGTGGATCGACTACGCGAAGTCGGGCGAGCTGCCGCGCGACGCGGCCTCGAGCCTCTACCGCGTGGCCATGGGCTTTCTCATCGGCACCGCGCTGGCGCTGCCGCTCGGCCTGGCCATGGGGGCGAGCCGCCGCGCGTACGCGCTGCTCAATCCGCTGCTGCAGGTGCTGCGCCCGATCCCGCCGATCGCCTACGTGCCGCTGGCCATCCTCTGGTTCGGCCTCGGCAATCCGCCGGCGTTCTTTCTCATCGCCCTAGGGGCGTTTTTCCCGGTGCTGATGAGCACCGTGGCCGGCGTGCGCAGCGTCGACGCGATCTACATCCGCGCCGCGCGCAACCTCGGCGCGACGAGGCGCGCGCTCTTTTTCCGCGTGGTCGTCCCCGCGGCCATGCCGCACATCATGACCGGCGTCCGCGTCGGCTTCGGCGTGGCCTTCATCGTCGTCATCGTCGCGGAGATGATCGCCGTCAACGACGGACTCGGATACCGCATCCTCGAGGCGCGCGAGTTCTTCTGGTCGGACAAGATCATCGCCGGGATGATCACGATCGGTTTGCTCGGATTGGCCATCGACGCGATGCTGGCGGGGCTGTCGGATTACCTGCTGCGCTGGCACCGCGGATTGGAGGCGAAGTGAGGAGTGTCATTCCGAGCGAAGCGAGGAACCCCCTGCGGCGGGGGGTCCCTCGCCCTCTGCGGGGCTCGGGATGACACAGGTCATCGAGATTCGCGGGGTGACGAAGTCGTTCGGCGAGATCGTCGCACTCGACGGCATCGACCTGGATGTCGAGGACGGCGAATTCGTCTGCCTGCTCGGACCCTCCGGCTGCGGAAAGTCGACGCTGCTCAACGCGGTAGCCGGCTTCGTCGCACCGACGTCCGGCGAGATCCTCGCCAACGGCGCGCGTGTGACGGAGCCGGGCCCCGACCGCGGCATGGTCTTTCAGGAGTACGCGCTCTTCCCGTGGATGACCGTGCGCGCGAACGTCGCCTTCGGTCTGGAGATGCGCGGCGAGCGCGACGTCCGCGGCAAAGTCGACGCGCTCCTCGCCAAGCTTCGGCTCGCCGAGTTCGCCGAGCGCTTCCCGAAAGACCTCTCCGGCGGCATGCGCCAGCGCGTGGCCATCGCGCGCGTGCTCGCCCTCGACAGCCCGATCCTCTTGATGGACGAGCCGTTCGGTGCGCTCGACGCGCTCACGCGCAGCAACCTGCAGGACGAGCTGCTGCGCATCTGGGGCGAGCTGCGCAAGACCATCCTCTTCGTCACGCACAGCATCGACGAGTCGCTCTACCTCGCGGACCGCATCGCCGTCATGACCTACCGCCCCGGCCGCATCAAGGCCGTCGTGCCGGTACCCTTCCCCCGCCCGCGCGACGCGAGCTCGGCCGACCTCAATGCGCTGAAGCGCGCGCTCTCGGCGATGGTGATGGAGGAGCAGCGCCGGCACGAAGAGACACTTCGAGTTTCCATTTCATAGGGGTAATGAGAGCGGCACTTACCGTTACTCCTTGGTGGGAGTGCGCGGGAAACGTCGCCCTGAATGAACCAACTCGAACCGAATTTCCAGTCGTTCCTCGAATCAGCCCCTGACGCGATCCTCATCGCCGACCGCGAGGGAGTGATCGTCGGCGTGAACGCGCTGACCGAGGAAATGTTCGGGTACTCGCGCGACGAAATCCTGCGTCAGCCCGTGGAGCTCCTGATCCCGGATCGTCTGCGGCATCAGCACCGGCGAGACCGCACGGCCTATTCCGCGACGCCGCGGACGCGGCCCATGGGTCGCGAGCGGGATTTGTGGGGGCGGCGCAAGAACGGGGAGGAGTTTCTCGTCCAGATCAGCCTCAGCCCGATCACGTCGGGAGGCGAGACGCTCATCACCAGCATCATTCGGGACGTGACCGCGCAGCGCGCGGCGGAGGCGCACTTCCGGGCGCTTCTGGAGGCCGCGCCGGACGGCATGGTGGTCGTCGACGCCGCGGGAAAGATCGTCATCGTCAATTCGCAAACCGAGCGCCTCTTCGGCTACGCGCGCGAGGAGCTCATCGGCCAGCCGGTCGAGGTCCTCGTGCCGGAGCAATACCGGGCCTCGCACCACCGCGACCGGGCCACCTACGCGACCGACCCGAAGTTGCGGCCGATGGGCGCCGGGCGCGCGCTGACCGGCCGGACCAAGGCCGGCTCGGAGTTTCCCGTCGAGATCAGTCTCAGTCCGCTGGCGACGGCGCAGGGGCGTCTGGTCATCAGCGCCGTGCGCGACATCACCGAGCGCCGGCGCGCCGAGGCGCTGATCCAGGCCTCGCTGCGCGAGAAGGAGGCGCTGCTCAAGGAGATTCACCACCGGGTCAAGAACAACCTGCAGGTCACGTCGAGCCTCCTCCGCCTGCAGGCCCAGGCCATCGCCGACCCGCGAACGCGCGAGATGTTCGAGGAGACGGAGAGCCGCATTCAGTCGATGGCGCTGGTGCACGAGAAGCTGTACCAGTCGACGAACCTGTCGCGAATCGATTTCGCCGACTACGTCCGCTCGCTCGGCGACCTGCTGTTCCGCTCGTCGGCGATCACGCCGACCAAGGTGGCGCTGGACGTCGAGGGAGGCGAGACGTTCTTCAGCATCGACACGGCCGTGCCGTGCGGACTGATCGTGAACGAGCTGTTGTCGAACGCGCTCAAGCACGCCTTCCCGGCCGGCCGGAGCGGGCACATTCACGTCGAGCTGCAAGAGCAAGTGCAACGGTGGGTGACGATCCGCATCACGGACGACGGCGTCGGACTGCCGAGGGGATTCGACTTGACCACGGCCGACACGCTGGGACTGCGCCTGGTCCAGGCGCTCGTCGAGCAGATCGACGGGCGCATGGTCATCAACGCGGCCGGGCCGGGGTCCGAGTTCACCATTACCTTCCCCGCGGAGCGATGACCGTGAGCCCGGCCCGCATTCTCGTCGTGGAAGACGAAACGATCGTGGCCATGGATCTCGCCGCCACGCTCCGCCGCCTAGGGCACGAGGTGGTGGGGACGGTCGGAACGGGCACCGCGGCCATCGAGCGGGCGCGCTCGAGCAATCCCGATCTCATCCTCATGGACATTCGCCTGAAAGGGCCGATGAACGGGATCGAAGCCGCCGCGGCCATCCAGCGCGAGCGCACCACGGCCATCGTGTTTCTCACGGCGCACGCCGACATCGAGACCGTGGAACGGTCGAAGGTTGCGGCGCCGCTCGGCTACCTGGTCAAGCCCTTCGACGAGCAGAACCTCCATCGCATCATCGAAGTGGCCTTGCATCGCGCCGCCACCGAGAGATCGGCGCGCGAGGAAGCGCTGGCCGCGCTTTGGCGCAGCGAAGAACGATTCCGGCTCCTGGTGGATGCGGTGACGGACTACGCGCTCTTCGCGCTCGACGCGCAGGGCCGGATCGCCAGTTGGAACGCCGGCGCGGAACGGATCACCGGATACACGGAAGACGAAGTGGCCGGGCTGCCGGTGGCCGTCCTCCGTCCGCCCGAGCAGCGCGACGCGGAGGCGATCGAGGCCATCCTGGCCGGCATTCGCGAGCGGGGCAGCGCGGAATGGGACGACACGGGGGCGAAGAAAGACGGGACGCATTTCCTGGCGCGCGTCTACTGCACGACGATGCAGGACCGCGACGGAACGTTCATCGGCTACGTCGTCGTCACCCGCGACGTCACGCAGCAGCGCAACCTGGAGGCGCAGGTCCTCCAGGCGCAGCGGTTCGAATCGCTGGCGCGCCTGGCCGGCGGCGTGGCCCACGACTTCAACAACATGCTCATGGTGATCTTCGCCCGCTGCGACATCCTGCTGCGCACGCTCACCGCGGAACGGGACCGGCAGTTCATTCGCGACATCCGCATGGCCGCGACGAAAAACCGCGACCTGACGCAGCAGCTCTTGGCGGCGGCGCGGCAGCAGGTGCTGGAGCCGCAGGTCGTGAATCTGAACGACGTCGTTCGCTCGGCCTTGCGGTTGCTGGCGCCGACTCTGGGCGAGGACATCGCCATCGAAGAGCAGCTGTACGAACCGCTTTGGACCGTCTGCGCCGACCCGAACAAGTTGCATCAGGTGCTGATGAATCTCGCCATCAACGCCCGCGACGCCATGCCGGACGGCGGAACGCTGACGATCGAGACGCGAAACGTCGCCGTCGACGGCGCGTACGCGGCGCAGCACGTCGGATTGAGCGGCGGGAAGTACGTGCTCCTCGCCGTCAGCGACACCGGGACCGGGATCCCGCCGGAGGTGCGCGACCGCATTTTCGATCCGTTCTTCACGACCAAGCAGCCCGGGCGGGGCACGGGTCTCGGGCTGGCCGTCGTGCGCGGCATCGTCGAACAGACGGGCGGCCGGATCTGGATGTACAGCGAAGAGAACCTCGGCACGACGTTCAAGATCTTCCTCGCCCGGCACGGCGGCGAGGTGACGCACGAGCTCGTGGCCGACGAGGAGCTGCCGCAGCGCGGCACGGAGACGATCCTGCTGGTGGAGGACGAGGAATTGCTGCGCAGCGTGATCCGCGAGGCGCTGGAGGATGCCGGGTACGTGGTTCTCGAAGCGCGGGCGCCGGACGAAGCGCTCGCCATCAGCAGCGCCTACGACGGGAGGATTCATCTGCTCCTGACGGACGTCGTCATGCCGCGCATGTCCGGCAAGGAGCTGGCCGTTCGCATCGCCGCCGAGCGCCCGGAGGTGCAGATCATTTTCATGTCCGGCTACACGAATCAGACGGTCATGAACCACACCCAGCTTCCGGCCGGCGTTCGCTACGTCGAGAAGCCGATCGCCAGCGCGGCGTTATTGCGCACTGTTCGCGCCGCGCTCGACGAGGGGCAGTCGTAGCGCCGCGCGCAGAGGACGCGCCGCATGCGGGCGCAGGATGTCGCTCAGCCAGTCGGGCGCGCCGTCGATCCTCTGCAAATGCGGGAAGCGTTCGCCGCCGCTGTAGTCGATGTGGAAGCGGCCGGCGAATGAGCCCTGCTCGACGAAGACGTCGATCGGCGCCTTGGCCCGGATCTCCTCGCGCAGCACGTCGTTGTCGAACTTGCGGCCGTTCACGGCGTTGATCTTCATTTTCGGCCGCAGGCCCGCCAGCGCCGCGGGCGAGCCGTGCACGACGTCGGAGATCGTCCCGTCGTTCTTCACCCACATGCCGAGCGAGAAGCTCGCGTCGATCAGCTTTCCGGTGCGCTCGCGCAGCGCCGCGTACCAGTTCGGCGCGTCGTTGTAGACGAGGCGCCAGCCGGCGGCGTCGGGCATCGGCGGGCGCGGCGCGACCTTGTAGATGCGATCGACGAGGAACGTGCGCCAGTCGTTCGGCACGACGGCGTTGAGCGTATTCACGATGTCGTCGAGCGTGTAGGGCTTCACCGTCGGCGCCGATGCGGGCGCTCCGAAGAAGAGCTTCGCGAAGTCGTCCATCGACTTTCGTCCGCCGCTCTTCGCGCGGATGATCGCGTCGGCCTCGAGCCAGATCAGCCCCGACTCGTCGTAGTAGTCGAGGGCGCGGCGCATCGGCACGTCCTCGCTCGGCGCGACGGCGATCGACTGCACGGCCACCGCGGTGTCGGCGAGCGGGCGCCAGTCGCGTCCCGGGCGGTTGCGCTCCTGATTCCCCGCGATCCAGGCGATGAACTCGCGCTCCTCCTCGGCGCTGCGCATGCCGCTGCGCGCGGTGAGGACGAAGTCGCCGAGGTAGCGGGTCATGCCTTCGTAGACCCAGAGCAGCTCGCCGAGCATCGGCTCCTGGTACTCCGGCGTGGCCAGGCCGGCGGGGCGGCGGTACTTGCCGTTCCACGAATGCACGAACTCGTGCGAGAGGATCGTGATCAGGCGCGCGGTCGCGTCGGGGTCGAGCAGCGCGCGCTCGCCGTAGCGGATGTCGGTCGACTCGTGGTGCTCGAGCCCCTGCGGCTCGATGAGGTCGCTCAGCGTGACGAGCCAGGTGTACTTGCGATAGTGCCGCGCGCCGAACAGCGCATCGGCCTCGGAGACGAGGTTCTCGACGTTCGCCGCGCGCGCGCCAGCCATCGCCAGCGCCTGCGCGGAGTCGGCCGTGACGGTGACGTGCTCCGCGCCGTTGTCGCCCGCGGCGATCCGTCGCTGATACGCGCCGGCGACGAGCGGCGAGTCGATCAGCGTCGTCAGCGACACGGGCGCGAAGTCGACGCGGTCGCCGTCGCGCCTGGCCACCGGCAGCGCGGTGTCGAACGTCCAGCCGCTCGGCAGGCGCACCGAGGCGGTGAAGTCGATGTCGTCGCTGCGGACGCCGGCGGGATAGACGACGACGTGGTTGAAGAGGAGCAGCAGCAGGTTCTGCGTGGCGTTGGACGACTCGCCGTAGCCGGCGCCGAACGTCGAGGACGGCGAGACATAGTCGAACGACACGTCGACCGTGTCCGCGCCGGCGGGAACGTCGACGTGAAACGCGAACATGTCGACGGGATCGCGCGTCCAGGCGATCTCCCGCCCGCCCGCGCGGACGTGCAGCGCGGTCATCTGCATCACCGGCCCGGTCGGCGTGTGCTCGCCCGGCACCCACTTCGGATAGACGAACGCGGCCGGCCCGCTCTTCAACGGGATGGTGACCGAGGCATGGAAAAGCCCCTTGCGCGCCTCGGAGGCGTCGACGAACACGGACGCCGCGACGAGCGGCAGCGAGACGAGCAAAAGCGCGAGGGCGCAACAAAATCGCTTCATGCCGCGATCGTAACAGGCGGTCCCTCACCAGCGCGTCGGATATGAGCCTAGGACCTTGACCATCTCCGCGATCTCGCCGAGGTTGGCCAGGGCGCGGGCGACGGCGGCGTCCTCGCGGCGGCCGGCGATGTCGAGGTAGAACGAGTACTCCCACGGCCGCCCTTCGACGGGGCGCGACTCGATCTTGGAGAGATCGATGTCGAAGATGGCGAAGGCGCCGAGCGCGCGGAAGAGCGCGCCGGGCTTGTTCTCGGTGCGGAAGACGAGCGACGTCTTCCACCGCCGCGCCGCCTCCCGCAGTCGCGGCGGCTGCGCGCCGGAGGGCAGGAGCAGGAGGAAGCGCGTGAAGTTCTGGGCGTTGTCCTCGATCGAGCGCTCCAGCACGTGCGCGCCGTAGATCTCCGCGGCGCTGTCGGAGGCGATGGCGGCGGTGTCGCCCCTTCCCTGTTCCCTCGCCTGTTCAACGACGAGGCGCACGGCGCCGGCGGTGTCGTGCACCGGCACCGGCTCGAGCTCGGGATGCGCGGCGAGGAAGCGCGTGCACTGCGCGAGCGCCACGGGATGCGAGATCACGCGCCGCAAGTCGCCGGCCTCCACGCCGCGCGGGGCGATGAGGTTGTGCACGACGCGGAGATTCGTCTCGCCGGCAATGGTGAGGTTCGAGGAGAGCAGCAGGTCGTAGTTGCGGTGGATCGAGCCGGCCAGGCTGTTCTCGATCGGCGCGACGCAGCAGTGCGCGTCGCCGCGCGTGACGGAGGCGAACATCGTCTCGAACGAGTGGCACGGCACCGCCGTCACCTCGCTGCCGAGGAGCCGCCGCGCCGCCGCTTCGCTGAACGCGCCGCGCTCGCCCTGGTACGCCACTCTCAGATCCAAGCCCATCGTTTCCTCCAAAAAGCAAAACGCCCGCTCCCGGTTCTCGCGGGGGCGGGCGTCGTTGCTTTGCGTTTCGATTTTCTCTAGACGCCGGACAGACCCGCTCCGTTGCCGCTGGTAAAGGCGAAGAAGCGGATGGCGCGCGGCGTCATGAGGGCGGCAGTATCGCAGGGCGCGAAGTAGCTGGCAAGTTCGGGTGTCATCCCGAGCGTAGCGAGGTCCCCCCGCGGCTCGGAATGACACCTGTCCACCACGCCATGGCCTGGCGCACGACCTCGGGCTTGACGGTGTGGCCGCCCTCGAAGGGACGGAAGGTGACGGCGTAGCCGCCGCGCTCGAGCGTCGTGGCCACGTGCTTGCCGCTCTCCTCGAACGGCAGGATCTCGTCGTCGCGCCCGTGGGCGATGAAGACGCGCGGCCGCTCGCTCGACGCTTTTTTCAGCGCGAGGAATCCGGGCGAGAAGGCCATGACGTGGCGAAAGAGATCGCCGTTGGTGAGGCCGAGGGTGAGCGCGTAGGAGGCGCCGTCGGAGAAGCCGGCCACGGCGATGCGGGCGCGGTCGATGGCGTAGCGGTCGAAGATCGCGCGCAGCATGTCATCGATGAAGGCAACGTCGGGACCGAGGCTGGCGCGGACGATGTCCCAGGTCATGCCGCGCGAGTCGGGAGCGGCGATGACCACGCCCGGCGCCGTGATCTGCGATTGCATGCGCGAGAGAAGATGCGCGCCGCTGCCGGTGGCGCCGTGCAGCAGGAGGAGGAGCGGACGCGAGGTGCGGTCGCCGTCGGGCGCGGCGTAGACGACGCCGTCGCGCTCGGAGCCGCCGAGGCCGAGGGGCTCCACCGTGCCGACAACACCGTCACGCGCCGGCTTCGACGGCCGCGCCGTGAGGCGGCCGGCCTGCGCGACGTCCTCGCCGCTCACGCAGCGAAGCAGCGGCGCGGCGAGGAGGAGGTTGAGAAGGTGGCGGCGGGTCACGCCCCCTACCGCGCCACAATCGTCGCCCGCCCCAACCCCGTCGTACTCGCCACCTGATCGACCACCCCGATCGACAGCCAGTTCTCGCCCGGCCGCACCGTTAGAGTCAGCGTGAAGCGAAACGGCTCGCGGCGCAGCTCGGCCTCGCCGGACTTCTCCACCGTCACCGGCTGCGGGCGGCGGACGACGTCGGTCAGCGCGCCGCTCTCGTTGCCCACGGCGATGTAAACCGTGAAGCCGCCGGCGAGCGTGTTGCCGGCGTCGGGCAAGAGCGTGATCGTCGACGGGATCGTCACCTCCACCGGCACCTTGAAATTCTTGCCCTCCGGCTCGGGCTTGCCGGTGCGCACGGTGATCGGCCACTCCGGCGTCGGCGTCGCGCTGAAGACGTTCGCGGTCACGCGGTCGCTGAACTGCTCGTCTGTGGTCTTCGGCGCGTAGGTCTCCCGCGCGCGCACCACGTAGTCGCCGCGCTTCACGCGCACCCGGATGTTGCGGTGCCGCGCGGAGCTGTCGGCGGGGCGATAGCCGAGCGAGTAGTACGAGCCGAGGTCGCGGGCGATCGTGTCGAAGGCCACGTCGAAATTCGACCGGCGCGAGACCGTGATTCCGCCCGTCATCTGCGCGAGCGTCTTGTACGAATCCGCCGTCGCCGAGGCGGCCAGAAAGTCGACGCCGTTGTCCGGCGCGGCCTGCGCGTTCTGGATCGCCGCGGGATCGGTCGTGTGCGGCGCGTGCAGCAGGTACATCGTCACGCCGTCGGCGTTCGCCATGCGCGCCACGTCCTCGATCAGCGGCCCCAGCGCGTCCTCGCGCGGCTGCTCGGTCGGACGATTGAAGCCGGTGAGGTAGGGCGAGAAGAGCGTGTTCGCCCACTGGTACATCTCCAGCCCAGGCCTCGCCGGCAGGCGCGCCCCGGCCACGACGACGACCTTCTTCGCCTCCACGCCGCTGTTGAGCGTGGCCAGCGTGACGTTGATCGCGGCCAGCATCCGCTTCGAGGCCAAGGCGATGCCGTTGGTCTCCTGCGCCGCGATGCCGATGCAGTCGACGTACGCGGCACGCATCGGGATCCGGCCGCTCCGGGCCATCTGCAGATCGGCGATGCAGGCCTGCTGCACGCGCGCCAGCTCGCTCTTGATCGCCATCGGCCAACCCTCGGCCGCGACCGCATCGATCGCTTTGAGGATGGCGGTCTTGTCTGACATGAGCGGCGCGACGATCCGCGGCGCGCGGTTGAAGCTGATCACTGAGGCCTCGTCGCCGGGGCGGAAGTTCGCCTCGACGAACTTGCGCAGCGAGGCCAGGATGTCGTTGCGCACCGTCGGATGGATCGAGTCGTTGTCGATGAAGAAGGCGAAGCGGCGATGGCGCTGCTCGGGCGGCGCCGCGGCAGCGGCGGCGGCGGATGGCGTCGCGTCGTCGCGCACTTCGTAGAAGTTCGTGATCGTCTGGGGGACTTTGTCTTCGTAGAGCTCGAAGGCGTCCTTCGACAGATCGTGAATGCGGTTGCCGTTCTTGTCGGTGACGACGACGTCGACGTTGACGACGTTGACTTCGATGGTCTCGACGAGCTTCCGTTGGGCGAAGGCGGTGGCGGCGAACAGCAGCGCGACAGCGGCGATGGTCGTGCGCATGTCAGAGGCGCTTGGCCACCTTCTCGGCGAGCGCGCGCATCTTCTCCATCGGCACCATGGTCTCGCGCGTCTGCGTCGTGACCTCGATGGCCGCCACGGTCGTCCCCTTCACGGCCGAGCAGGTCGTGTTGAAGCCGTACACCTCTTTCTCTTTCGGCGGGACGATCGTGGAGCAGGTGATCGCGCCGTATTTCTTGATGTCGACCCGCGCGCCCATCTTGCGGGCGATGGTGATGCCGGCGGATTCCTTGTCGGCCGCGCCGGCGGGGCGCTGGGCCATCCGCACCATGACGCCGAGGGCCGGCGTGCGTGCCGAGCAGAAGTTGGAGGTGCCGACGGTGACGCCCTTCATCTCCACCTTCACGCCGGTGAGTGCCTCGATCTCGCCCGGCGTCACCAGGGCGCAGGCCAGCGCGCCGTCGGCGGCGCGCGATGCCGTTGCAAGCAGCAGCGCCGCCGCCGCCGCGAGGAAAGTCTTGTATTTCATGATGCGCACAGGATACTCGTAAGGCCATGCCGCTGATACCGCCGGAGCCGCGTTACGTTGCCGATCTGTTCGCGCCGCTGCACCGCGAGCTGATCGCGCTCCTGCGCGGACTCACGCCCGAGCAGTGGGAGCTGCCGACGGTCGCCGGCGCCTGGCGCGTGCGCGACGTGGCCGCGCACCTGCTCGACGGGATGCTGCGGAAGCTGTCGCGCTATTCGTCGCCGCGGCCGTTGGCGTCGTACGAGGAGATCGTGGCGTTCCTCAACGAGCTGAACGCGACGGGCGTCGCCTACTGGCGGCGCGTCAGCCCGCCGGTGCTGACGGACATCCTTGAGCGCGCCGGCGAAGAGGTGGCCATGCAGGTCGAGCAGATGGATCCGCACGGGCCCGCGCTGCACGGCGTGGCCTGGGCCGGCGAGATGCAATCGCAAAACTGGATGAACACCGGCCGCGATTACACGGAGTGGTGGCATCACCAGATGCAGATCCGCGACGCCGCCGGCGCGCCGCTGCTGCTCACGGCGCGGTGGCTCGCGCCGCTGCTCGACTTCAGCGTGCGCGCGCTGCCGCGGGCGTACGAGTCGACCGCCGCGGCGGAGGGAACGGCGGTATCGGTCGTCATCGATGGCGCGGGGTGGACGGTGCGGCGTGAAGGACCGCGTTGGATTTTGTACGAGGGCGCGACGGAGTCGCCCGCGACCAAGGTCCGCCTCGACGCCGACGCGGCCTGGCGGATTTTCTACAACGCCCCGCGCGGGCGCACCGCCGTGGTCGTCGAAGGCGATCCGCTGCTCGCGGAGCCGCTGCTGCGCACGCGCTCAGTGATGGTTTGACCACACCTCGACCGACACCAGGATCACGAACCCGAGGATCAGCGGGATCCACGCCAGCAAGTCGTGCGTCCTCACGAACCACACGATGCCGGCCAGGATGAAGCTCGCGCCCACCAACGCCGGGAGGATGTAGCGCTTCCACGTTGCGCGGCTGGGCCTCCCGGTCAGATATTCGCGCGAGTCCGCGGCGTCGAACTCCGAGTGCGACCACTCGTAAAGAATCCCCTCCATGAGATCGTCGTAAGCGAAGCGGTCCGAGTCGACGATCACCCTGGCGATGACGGCCAGTCGCTCCGGCGAAAGCTCGCCGCGCTCGACGGCGTCGACCAAACGCAGCAACTTCGCCGGCCCGACGTCGACGTCCTCGGTCAGATCGCCGCCGTGGTCCTCGTCCGCGAGCTCCGCCGCCGTGGCCTCGCCGGCAAGGAATCGCGCGATGATGCTCTCGCGCATCAGAGCAGCGCGAGCGCGTCGACGGCGCGCGCCAGGTCCTCCGCGATGACGTCCGCGCCCGCCGCCGCGAGCGCCTCGCGATTCGGATACGCGCCCGGCACGGCGACGGCGTAGACGCTCGCCGCCTTCGCCATCATCACGTCCTCGGGGGAGTCGCCGACGTACGCGGCCTCGCAGGGCTCGACGCCGAGGCGCGACAGCGCCAACTGCAGCGGCTCGGGGTGCGGCTTCTTGCGCGTCGTGTCGGTGCCGCAGACCACCTCGTCGAACCGCAATCCATGTGCGGTCAACTCGCGCTCGATGCGCGGGCGCGAGCCGCTGGTGACGATGGCCCGCGTCACGCCGCGCCGCGCCAGCGCTTCGAGCGCGTCGCGCGCGCCGTCGATCAGGTCGACCGTCTCCTCGGCGAAGTGGCGCAGCCAACGCTCGTCGGCGTCGGCCCACCGCTCCTCCGGCAGGCCGACGCAGCGGAACGTGTGATACCAGTTCGGCGAATACGTCTGCCGGTACGTGTCGCGGTCGAAGGCGATGCCGTACTCGGCGAACGTCCGCACGTAGCAACGGAAGCTCGCCTCGGCCGTGTCGGCGAGCGTTCCGTCCCAGTCGAAGAGCACCGCGCGCAGCGAGGGGCGCACGCCGTGCGCCCCTACCAGAGCACCCGCAATCCGATCTGCATCTGCCGCGGATCGCCGGTGCCGCTCTGCACCGTGCCGTCGAAGTTGAAGATCAGATTCGTGACCTCCGGCCGGCGGAGGTTCTTGCTGTTGAAGATGTTGAAGACGTCGATGGCCGGCTCGAGCGTGGCGCCTCCGTAGTGGAACTGCTTGGCCAGGCGAAGGTCGAGCGAGGAGTACTGATTGTCCTTGCGTCCGAGGTTGCGCTGCGTGACGACGGAGCCGGGGGTGCAGGCGCCGGTGTCGGGGTTGACGGCCGAGCAGCGGTCCTGCGGCGTGTTCGCGTCGGCGCCCGACGCGGTGATCGACTTCGGCTGCGCGGAGCGGTACGAATAGCGGAAATTCACGTCCACGCCCGCCGGCGCGTTCCACAGCAGCCAGGCGTTGATGCGATGGCGCTGGTCGCGGTCCGAGTAGCCGTACTCGGCGTCGAGGTCCGTCACCTTCGCATAGCGGAACGTGAAGGGATCGCGCTCGTTGTCGTCGTCCGACTTGTCCTTCGAGTAGGTGTAGTTGACCTGGAAGCCGAGGTTGTGGATGGGACGCCGCGTCACGCCGAGCGTGATGCCCTGGTAAAGGCTGCGCGCGCTCGACTCGACCGTCGTCAGCGCGCCGATGCCGTTCGCGCCGCCGGGTCCCAGGCCGCTGCTCCACACGCCGCAGGCGAACGTGCACTTCGGATCGAAGTTCGGATTGAGCAGGGGATCGTTGCGATTGATGAAGCGCGTGATGTGCTCGCCCTTGATGTAGTTGTACTTCACCAGGAAGCTGTAGTCCTGGATCGCTTCCTCCTCCCACGAGACGCTGGCCGACTTCGCGCGCGGGTTCTTGAAATTGCGGTCGAAGACGAAGACGTCGGGATGGTCGGGATTGGTGATGCACGACGGCGCCAGCGGATTCGGATAGATCGGCAGGCAGCCGTCGAAGTTCACGCCGCTGCTGCGGAAGATCGTCTGCCCGCGGCTGCCGTTCGTCGAGCGCGACGACGCGAGCGTCAAACCCGGCACGCGGCCATAGAAGATGCCGGCGTTGGCGCGGAGCACGCGGTGGCCGTTGCCCTGCGGGTCCCAGGCGATGCCGAAACGCGGCTGCCACATGCCGTAGTCCGAGGGAATCTTGCCGTTCGACGGGAACACCTGCCCCGCCTTCGTCTGGCCGATGAACGCGGAGTAGAAGACCTGGTCGGGCGGCGTGATCGGGTCGGGCTCGATCTCCGCTTCCCAGCGCAGGCCGTACTGCACGTTCAGCTTCGGCGTGGCCTGCCACGAGTCCTGCACGAAGACGGCGGGCTCGGTCTGGGGAATGCTCTGCGTCCCCGCCTCTTCGACGGAGACGTTGCCGACGCCGGCCTGCTGCAGGAAGAGGAGCACGTGCTTGTTGGTGTGGTTGCGCAGGTCTTCGAGGAAGCCGTCGGTGGAGTCGAAGATCCAGCGGCCGTTGGCGAACCCTAGGAAGGTCTGCACGGAGTTGACGCGGTTGTACTCCACGCCCGCCTTGTACGAATGCGCGCCGCGCAGGTAGCTCACGTTGTCGTTGAACTGCACGCGCGTGTCGTAGTACTTGACCGGAATGAAGAACGGCTCGCCGAAGCGGTAGCCGCGGGCGAAGTCGAAGGCGGTGTCGGGCAGCGGCCGGCTCTGGCCGGCGATGTTCGGGCCGTTGTACGGGCGCGGGCGGTTCTCGCGCGCGGCCTGGAAGCGGAGCTCGTTGAGGAGGCTCTGCGTGGCCGTCGACGTCAGGCCGCCGATGATGGCGTGCGAGGAGTCCTTCTCGATGGCGTTGGCGCTGCGGCCCCATGAGTCGACGTCGAACGTGCCGTTCTCCTGCTCGGACCAGGTGTAGTTGTAGCGGAGGTTGGCGAGGTTCTTCGCGCTCAGGCTGTAGTCCAACTTCAGCAGGAGGACGCGCGCGTCGTTGGTGCGGTCGATGGGACCGTTCTCGTTCGGCGAGCCGAGGCCGGCGAAGGCGTCGACGACGCGCTGCTCGATGCGGTTCGGGTCGGTCTGCTTCGTGGAGCTGGCCTTCTGCAGGTCGAGGGCACCGAAGTAGAAGAGCCGGTCGCGCTGGATCGGGCCGCCGAGGGTGAAGCCGTATTGGGTCTGGCGGGAGGAGAACTTCGGCGACTCGCTGCCGTCGGGGTTCTTCGGCTGGGAGCTCAGCGAGTCGTTCTTGAAGGTGACGTGCGCGGTGCCGGCGGTGTCGTTCGTCCCCGACTTGGTGATGACGTTGACGAAGCCGGACATGGAGCGCCCGAATTCCGCGTTCGCGCCGTCGGCGACGACGACCATTTCTTTCACGGCGTCGAGGTTGAAGGTGAACGGCGGACGCTGGCCGCCGCGCTGCTCGCCGAAGAAGGGGTTGTTGAAGTCGGCGCCGTCGACGGAGACGTTGTTGGAGATGCCTTTCTGGCCGTTGATGGAAAGCTCGTCGCCGTCCGGCCCCTGCACGATGGTCACGCCGGGGGTGAGCTTGGTGTAGTCGAGGAAGTTGCGGCCGTTGTTCGGCAGCCCTTCGACGGCTTTCTGATCGATGCGCGTGGCCCCCTCGGTGCGCGCCGTCTCGATGAGCGGCGCCGCGGCGGTGACGACGATCTGCTCCGATGCCGCCGCCTGCTTGAGGGCGATGGTAGGCGTCAGGGTCTGGCCGACGCCGAGGTCGAGGCCTTTCTGCACGACGGTGGCGAAGCCCTGCAGCGCCGCCGTGATCTGGTACGGACCGAGCGGCAGGAGCACGGCACGGAAGCGGCCGGCGGAGTCGGTGACGGTGACGCTCTCGTAGTTCGTGGCGGTGTTTTTGACCGTGACGGTGACGCCGGGAACGGCGCCTCCCTGCGCGTCGACGACGGTGCCTTCGATGGCGCCGGTGGTGGCGTGGGACTGGGCGAGAAGAGGGGCGGAGAACGCCAGAAGGAAGAGGACCAGGAGCGCGAGAGAGCGACGCATACCGTCTCCTTTTGTGACCGCGTTGTTGGACTTTCGGCACAGCTTACCAGCGTTGCCGGACGGTCGGCTCCTGTGTTTGAATTTGCAGCCCGGTGTCCCGCTCGCTCACCGCCCTCACACTCGCACTCCTCGTCTGCGCGGCCACGTCCGCGCCGGCGCAGACGTTCGTCTTCGACCTCCGCGCGTCGCAGGAGGCGCCGCCGAATCCGTCGACCGCCATCGGCGGCTGCTTCGGCAATCTCGATCAGCCGAATGCGACGTTCGCCATCACCTGCGTGCACGACGTGGCCGGCGCGACGATCATGCACATCCACCGCGGCGCTCCCGGGGTCAACGGCCCGGTGGCCTTCGACTTGGGTACACCGACGAGCCCCGTCTCGGCGACGTGGACGGGGATGACCTCGGCCGACATCAACGATCTTCTCAGCGGGAACCTCTACGTCAACATCCACAGCGGCGGCCGGCCGAACGGGGAGATCCGCGGCCAAATCGTGCCGCGCACGGTCGACACGGTGCCGTTCACCGCGAACGGCCCGCAGGTGGTGCCGCCGAATTCGACGACGGCGACGGCGGCGTGCACGGCGGACCTCGACAACGCCGCGGCGTCGCTGGCGATCTCCTGCACGCACGATCTCGCCGGCGCGACGGAGGCGCACGTGCACGAAGGGCCGGCCGGGACGAACGGGCCGGTGGTGTTCACCTTCCCGAGCGCGACGAGCCCGCTGTCGGCGAACGTGCCGATGACGCCGCAGCTCGTGGCTGACTTCGCGGCGACGTTCCTCTATCTCGAGATTCACACGACGGAGGCGACGGACGACAACCCGTCGCCGCAGATCCGCGGGCAGATCGGCACGCCCCCTGCGCCGCCGACGACCGGAACGATTCGCATCGTGAAGAGCACCTCCCCCGCCGGCGGCACGGGCTTCAGTTTCAGCGACGACGTGCCGGGCGGCCCGGCGGCGTTCACGCTGAACGACGGGGCGGTGCAGACGTTCAGCAACGTCGCCGCCGGAACCTACACGATCACCGAGGGAGCGGCGCCGAATTTCGCGCTGACCGACGTGGCCTGCTCCGACGGCGACAGCGCGGGCAATCCGTTCGCCCGTACGGCCACGGTATCGCTCCAGGGCGGCGAGACGGTGACGTGCACGTTCCACAACCTCCGCACGTTCGCCTCGCCGGCGATCTTCGTATTCGACCTCTCCGGCGCGCACGAGGTGCCGCCGACCGCGAGCACGGCGCGTGGCGGCTGCATGGCGGAGTTCGACGGGGCGAGCACGCTGTCGATCGTCTGCACGCACGACGTGGTCCTGGCGACGGTGATGCACATCCACCACGGCGCCGCCGGTACGAACGGCCCGGTGGCGTTCGATCTCGGCAATCCGTCCAGTCCCGTCGAAGCGACGTGGAGCGGGATGACGCCCGCCGACGTCGCCGATCTCCTGGCCGGCAATCTCTACGTCAACATCCACACCGCCGGAAGACCGACGGGCGAGATCCGCGGGCAGATCCTCCCGCGCACGATCGACAATTTTTCATTCCCGCTCAACGGCGCGCAGGAAGTGCCGCCGACGACGTCGGCCGCCACCGGCACGTGCACGGTCGACCTCTCGAACGACGCGTCGTCGCTGGCCGTGCAGTGCACGCACGACGTCGTCGGCGCGACCGACGCGCACCTCCACGTCGCGCCGGCGGGCGAAGAAGGTCCGGTCTTATTTCACTTTCCGACGACGAGCTCGTTCTCGGCGAGCGTGCCGATGACGCCGCGCCTCGTCGCCGATTTTGCCGCCGGGTTCCTCTACGTCAACATCCACTCGGCCGAAGCTCCGCAAGGCGAGATCCGCGGGCAGGCCTTGCCGGCGTTCGCCGTGGCCGATATTCCGGCGATGTCGTGGTGGATTGCGGCGCTGCTGACGATGGCAATCGCCGCGGTGGCGTGGCTGCGCCTGCGCGGTTGACAGGGTGGGAGGGCGCTCCTACATTGGGTTCATGGCGACGATCACGCTCACGGTCGATGACGAGGTCATGAAGGAGCTCGAGGAGCGCGCGGCGAAGGAAAACCGATCGGTAGAGGAAGTCGCGAACGAGCTGCTGCAGAATTCAGCGAAGCCGTACAAGCTGGAGCTCGAAGGGTGGAACTGGCCGAGCGAGTTGCTTGTGGACGTCTCTGACCGCGAGAAGCTCTACGAAGTCCTGGACGACGACGAATACATGAAAAAACGCGGATTCATGCCGTGATCGCCGTCGATACAAATATTCTCGTCTACGCGGACAGCCCCTCCTCCGAATTCCACGCAGCGGCGCGAGCGCTCCTCGCGCGCTTGTCAGAGGGAATGCGGCCATGGGCGATTCCGTGGCACTGCATCTACGAATATCTGCACGTGATCACGGATCCGCGCACGTTGCGGCGTCCTCTGCCCCTGCAAATGGCATTCAATGACGTGAAGCGTCTTCTACAGTCGCCATCCTTACGTCTGCTGTCAGAAACGCCTCGTCATATGGAAGTTTTGGAAACCTTGATTCAGGTCTCGCGCGTCACCAGCAGTACCGCTCATGACGCTCACATTGCCGCACTCTGTATCGAGCACGGAATCACGGAGATCCTCACGGCCGACCGCGACTTCGCCCGCTTCCCTCTGAAGGTCACCAACCCCTTCCGCCCGTGAAGAACCGCCTCTTCATCCCCCTCGCCGCCGCCCTCCTCCTCATCATCGTCGCCGGGCTCTGGCCCTCGCCGTACGCGCATGTCCGCAACCTAGGCTCCTCCGGCGCGAACCTCGTCGCCTTCGGCGACTCGCTCACGGCCGGCTACGGCGCGCAGGCCGGCGAGGACTATCCGTCGCGCCTCTCGGCGCTCGTCGGGACGCCGGTGATCAACGCGGGGGTGAGCGGCGACACGACGGCCTCGGCGCTGGCACGGCTCGACGCCGACGTCCTGGCCCGCGATCCCCGCATCGTGATCGTCGGCCTCGGCGGGAACGACTTCCTGAGCGGCGTTCCGATTCAGACCACCGAGGCGAACCTGCGCGAGATCGTGCACAAGGTCGAGGGCGCGGGCGCGATGGTCGTGCTGTTGGGATTTCGCTTTCCTTCGCTGACCGCCGACTACGAGGCCATGTACAAACGCATTGCCAAGGATGAGCAGTGTCTGCTGGTGCCGCGGATCACGCGGGGGATCATGAACGACGAGACGCTCAAGAGCGACGCCATCCATCCGAACGCCAAAGGCTACGCGCTCATGGCCGAGCGCATCGCCGGTCCTTGCAAAAAGTTGATCGCGAAAGCGGACCGCGCGCGGGTACGATGAGCGGCCATGTCGGAAGCAAATAAAGATATCGTCCGGCGCTACGTCGAGGCCTTCAACCGCGGCGACGTCGACACCTTGCAGAACGAGATTTTCGCCCCCGACGCCGTCGTTCAGGGCGTCCTAGGGTGGGGCGGCATGGGCGTGGTCGTGCCGATCTGGCGCGAGCTGCACGCCGCGCTGCAGATCACCATGCAGATCGAGGAACTCGTCGCCGAGGGCAACACGGTGGCGGCGCGCTACACCGAGCGCGGCACGTTCGCCGGCCCCTTCCGCGGAAACCAACCGACCGGAAAATCGTTTGAACTCGTGGCCATGGAGTTCTTCGAGATCCGTGAGGGGAAGATTGTGCGCCGCTGGGGCGCGCGCGACCACGCGTCGCAGATGCGGCAGATTGGGATGCCGATGTCATGAGGTGGCTCATTCCGATTCTGCTCGTCGCGAACGTGGCGAATGCCGCGACGATGCGCGACCTCAAAGACCCGAAGAAAATCGCCGAGGTTTTCCCGAAAACGGCCAAGCTGCGCGTCGTCAACGTCTGGGCGACGTGGTGCGCGCCGTGCGTCGCGGAGATGCCGGAGCTGCGCGCCATCGACGCCGCCTTCGGCCCCGAGGTGGCGATGATCGGCGTGTCGGCCGACGACTCCGTCCCCGACGCCGACCGCGCCAAGGTCGCGGCCTTTCTCGACAAACAGAAGATCACCTACACCAACGTCTACTACCGCGGCACCGTCGACGACCTGATGACCTTCTACCGCTTCGAAGGGACCATCCCAATCACCCTCGTCTTCGACCGCAACGGCAAAGAGCTGTGGCGGCACGACGGGCCGGTACGAAGCGCCGACGCCATCGCGCAGATCAAGAAACTACTGAGGAGACTGCAATGAAGACACTGTTCGTGGCCCTGATGCTGACCGCCGCGTGCGCGAACGGCGCCGAGGAGCTGCCGATCGGCGCGACGGCGCCGAAATTCGCCCTCGTCAACGCCGTCGACGGCAAGACCGTCGCGTACAAGCCGGGCGACGGCAAGATCTCCGTCGTCTTCTTCACCTGCAACCAGTGCCCGTACGCGAAGGCCTTCGAGCCGCGCCTGATCGAGATCGCCAAGCAGTACCAGCGGAAGGGCGTGGCCTTCTACGCCATCGACCCGAACGACGAGGCGCAGTACGCCGTCGAGTCGCTCGCGGAGATGAAGGCGCGCGCGGTCGAGCGGGGCTATCCCTTCCCGTACCTGAAGGATGGCGACAGCGCGATCGCGAGGGCGTACGGCGCGCGCGTCACGCCGCACGTCTACGTCTTCGACGGCAGCGGCACGCTGCGCTACCGCGGCTACGTCGACGACAGCGCCAAGCCGTCCGAGCGGAAGACGGCCGGGCTCTCCAACGCGCTCGACGAGCTCCTCGGCGGGAAGACCGTGTCGAACCAGACCACGCGCGCGTTCGGCTGCTCGATCAAGTGGAAGAGTTAGCGATGCTATGATCCCCAGCCTCGACAATGTCCGAGAAAAAGAGCTGGGGGTCGACCGTCGCCGGATGGTTTGTCGTTCAGGATCAGCCCACTGCCGACGGCGCGCCGCCGCCTGACGCCGCGCCGCCGCCTCCGCAGCCGGAGCTCAACGTCTTCACCGCCCCGCCGCCGGCCGCGCCGGGCGGCGCCGTCGACTTCGACCAGGTCTACGAGGCCGCCGGCGTCGACGCCGACGAGCGCCAGCGCGTCTCGCGCACGCTCGACCTCCTGAACTCCCTCCCGCCCGGGACCGACGAGGCCATGAAAAAGCAGATCGTGCTGGCCTCGCTGCGCGCCTTCGGCGTGCCGATCGAGCAGATCATCGAGGCCGCCGCGCAGGAGATCCAGGCGCTGGAGGCCTACATCCGCAACGGCGCCGCCGACACCGACAAAGTCGCGGCCGAGGCGGAGCAGCGCATCAAACAATACGAGGAAGAAATCGTAAAACTGCGTACCGTCATGCGCGAGCGCGTCGACGAGCAGCAGGCGGTGATCAGGAGCTGTAACGACAAGAAGCTGGAAGTGCAGAAGGTGCTCGAATTCTTCGGGCAGGACGCCGTCGCGCGTGTGGTGAAAGACTCGCCGAAGCTGCACGAGCCGGCCTAAGGAGACAACATGGGATTCTTCTCGCGTGTCGGAAATCTCTGGAAAGGCTTCCTCTCCCTCTGGATCGCCGACGTCGAAAAAAACCATCCGGAGATCGCGTACGAGAACGCCATCAACTCCATGATCGAGAAGTACGCGAAGCTCAAGAGCGCCACGGCGGCGATCATCCGGCGGCGCGACGACCTCGACGAGCGCTACAAGAAAGCGACCGCGGAGATGGCCCAGACGGAGGCGGAGCTCAGCACGGCCGTGGAGACGAACCAGGACGACCTCGCGGTCGTGCTGATCCAGAAGAAGAATGCCCTCGCCGCGGAGATCACCGAGCTGAAGACCGACATGGAGTCGGCGCGCAGCGACGCCGACTCGGCGAAGTCGTCGCTGCTGTCGGTGCAGTCGGAGATCGGCAAGCTCAAGGCCGAGCGCGACTCGATGCTGGCCAAGATGCAGTCGGCGCAGGCGCGCATGCGCATCCAGGAACAGCTCAGCGGCCTCTCGGTCGACGACGAGGTCAAGGCGCTCGACAACGTCCGCGCCCACATCAAGAACACCATCGCCGAGGCGAACCTGACGAAGGAGCTGTCGGACTCCTCGCTCGACGCGCGCCTGGCCGCGCTGCGCGGCCAGACCGGCGACGTCATGGCCAAACAGGAGCTGGCCGCACTGAAAGCCCGCAAGGCAGCGGCGCAGGCGGGGCAACAGAAAACGATGTAAACCGAGTGCTGAAAACTCAGCACTGAGGCAAAGATGCGATTGACACCTTTTGCGAAGTTCTTCATCACCGTCGTCATCCTCGGCGTGATCGGCTACGCCGTCTACCACTACAAAGGCGCCGACGTGCGCAAGTGGGCGACCGGCGACAAGAGCGCGACGTCGACGTCGGGCAACAACGCCGTCACCTCCACCGACTTCGCGGCGCTCAAGAACGCGCCGCCCGATCCGTCGCGCGACGCCGGCTCGAGCGGCGTCACGCCCGCCAGCCTGCCGAGCGGCGGGAAGCTCTCGCGGCCGCTGGTCGTGGCCATCAATACGTGGGCCGGCCACGCGCCCGGCGTCGTCTTCAACAACGGCCTCGATCCGAACGACGGCTCGCAGTACCGCAAAAAGTACGGAATGGACGTCAAGTTCGTGCTCATCGAGGACCCGGCCGCGAAGCTGGCCGCGTTCCGCAAAGGCGACGTCGACATCATGTGGAACACCGTCGACAACTGGGCGCGCGAGGCCTCGGTGCTGGCCGAGAACAACCAGAAGGCCAAGTCCGTCATCATGCAGGATTGGTCGCGCGGCGGCGACGGCATCGTGTCGATCTCAGGCATCAACTCCATCGAGCAGCTCGCCGGCGGGCACAAGATCGCCTGCACGCAGTTCACCCCGTCGCACTTCCTCCTCCTTTATCTGTTGGCCCAGTCGGGCCTTTCGTCGCAGGCGCGCGCCGACGTGGAGCAGAACATCATCTTCACCCAGGACGCGCCGGCCGCGGCGGCCATGTTCAAGGCCAAGCAGGTCGACGCCGCGGTGACGTGGGAGCCGGACCTCTCCGGAGCGGTGGCCGCGCGCGGCAACGAGGCGCACATCCTCCTCTCCACGACGGCGGCGACGAACATCATCGCCGACACGCTCGTGGCCCGGCAGGACCTCATCGACCGCGCCCCCGACACCGTGCGCGACTTCATCCACGGCTGGTTCGACGGCATCGACATGATGAAGAGCGATCCCGCCAGCGCCAACGCGGTCGTCGGCAAGGCCTTGAAGCTCGACGCCGACACCGTCTCCGGCATGCTCTCCGGGCTCAAGCTCACGCCGTACGCCGACAACGCGCAGTTCTACGGCCTGGCCGGCGGCAAGGCCCACTACGAGACGCTCTTCGACACCGCCTTCGTGATCTGGCGCAAGAAGGGCTTGGTCACGCGCCCGGTCGAAGCGAAGGATTGGGCCGACACGCGGTTCCTGCAGTCGCTGGCGGCGTCGTATCCCGGCGCGAAGGTCGAAGAGCCGAAGATGGCCAAGAAGGAGCCCGGCAAGAACGACCGCGCCATCATCAATAAACAGCTCGAGATCCACTTCACCCCCGGCTCGGCCGACATCATGCCCGGCTCGTACTTCGTGCTCGACTCGCTGGGCGACACGATGACGTCGTTCGGCAGCACGTACCTCCGCATCGAGGGGAACACCGACGCGACGGGCAACCCGACCGCGAACATGACGCTCTCGGAGCGCCGGGCCCTGTCGGTGAAGAACTACATTCTCAAGAACTTCCCGAACGTCGACCCGAACCGCTTCCAGACGATTGGGCGCGGCTCGTCGAATCCGGTCGCCGACAACGCCACCGAGGCGGGGCGGCAACTCAATCGGCGGACGGAGATCAAGGTCGTTCTGTCGCAGTGAGGAAACAATCCCTCTGGGCCATCCGCCAGCCGGTGCCGCGCGGCACCGCGCTGGCGCTCGCCTTCGTCATGCCCATCCTCGTCCTCGGCGCGTGGTGCGGCATCAGCTACGGCCACCTCGCGCCGCCGGACTTCCTCCCCTCGCCCACCGAGGTCGTGCGCGGGACGCTGCAGCTCTTTCTGCAGTACGACCTCACCACGGCCATTCTCGTCTCGACCAAGCGCATCGTCTTCTCGTTCCTTCTCGCCGCGGCGCTGGCGCTGCCGCTCGGCGTGCTGATGGGGGCGTTCGCGCCGGTGCACCACCTCTTCGAGCCGATCATGGCGCCGCTGCGCTACATGCCGATCTCCGCGTTCATCCCGCTGTTGATCCTCTGGTTCGGCATCTACGATCGGGAAAAGATCGCCTTCCTCTTCCTCGGCGTGTTCGTCTACCTCTTGCCGGTCGTCGTGTCGGCGATCCGCAGCGTCCCCGAGGAGCTCGTGCAGACGGCCATGACCCTCGGCGCGTCGAAGATGCAGGTCATCCGCACCGTGCTCGTGCCGGCGGCGCTCCCCGACATCTTCGACTCCTTCCGCGTCATGAACGCGATCCTCTGGACCTACGTGATCCTCGCCGAGGCGGTGAATCCCGAGCACGGCCTCGGGTACATGGTCGAGCTGGCGCGGACGCATCAGAAGGCCTCGTGGTCGTTCGCGGGTCTCATCGTCATCGGCGGCATCGGCTTACTCACGGATTTTCTGATCCGCACCGCCTCGTCGATGCTCTTCCGCTGGCGCGAGGAGGCGCTGTGAGCGACGACGTGCAGCAGGGCGAGCCCGGCACCGTTGCCGTCACGGTCGAGCAGAAGCCCGGCAAGGGGACGTACAAGCCCGACATCAGCGGCAAGCCGCCGCGCCTGCGCATCAGCGACCTCGGCGTGACGTACATCGACCGCCACGGCCGCGCCACCGAGGCGGTGAAGGAGATCACGCTCGACATCCTCGACAAGCCGGGCATCGGCGAGATCGTCGTCTTCCTCGGGCCGTCGGGCTGCGGGAAGTCGACGCTGCTCAAGGCTGTCGCCGGAATCCTCCCACCGACGCGCGGCGAGATCCTGGTCGACGGCGAGCCGGTCACGGACGTCGGCCGCGACCGCGGCATGGTCTTCCAGACCTACACGTCGTTCGCCTGGCTGACGGTGCGCGACAACGTCGAGTACGGGCTGCGCCTGCGCGGCGTGCCGAAGGATCAGCGGCGCGATTCATCGAACAAGTACCTCAAAGCCGTCGGCCTCTACGACTTCGCCGACCGCTATCCGAAGGATCTCTCCGGCGGGATGAAGCAGCGCGTGGCCATCGCCCGGACGCTGATCAACAAGCCGAAGCTCGTGCTGATGGACGAACCGTTCGGCGCTTTGGACCCGCAGACGCGCTGGGGGATGCAGAGCCTGTTGCTCGACGTCTCGCGCACCGAGGACAACACGATTCTCTTCGTCACGCACGACGTGAGCGAAGCGGTGTACCTGGCCGACACGATCTACGTCCTCGCCCCGCGGCCGACGCGCATCCTCCACCGCATCAACGTGCCGTTCTTCGAGAACCGCGACATGGCCTTGAAGTCGGCGCCGGAGTTTCGGGCGGTGGAGAAGCAGTTGCTGGATCTGCTGTACGTGAAATAGGGGGCAGGGCGCGGGGCGCAGGTGTGGTCCTGACAACCGCGCGACCGTGCGTCGGCAAGACAATCACCTGCGCCCCGCGCCCTGCGCCCTGCCCCTCCTAAATGACCACCCCATCCGCGTGAGAAACAGCCGCTCGGACGGCTCGGTGTCGTCGTCGATGTCGATCTGCGAGCCGTCGAGATCGCCGAGAAATGGCTTCGGGACGTCGCGGATGTGCACGGGGATGTGGTACTTCGTAGCCAAGTACTCCTCGGCGCGCTCCGCGAGCGCGGCCAAACGCGCTGAGTCGATCGGCATGGCGCGCAATTTACAATACGCGCCGAATGCCCGAGAGCGACCCGCAGAAAACGCCCTACGCGAAGCTGGCGTTCACGAATCCGTACAACCTCTCCCTCTTCCTAGGCGGGCTGGCCGTCTCCGCGCTGGCGCTCAATCCGGTCGCCGCGCTCGTCGTCCTCGGCGCCGAGGGGCTGTGGATGCTGCACGCGCCGGAGTCGAAGTCGCTGCGCAAGCTCCTGTGGGACCCGCGCTACGACCAGATCCGCCGCGCCCTCGCGCAACGCAACCGCCAGGAGCGCATGCGCGCGCTCGACCCCGCCGAGCAGCGCCGCGTGCAGTCGCTCATGGCCCGGCAGGAGGAGATCGACCGCCTGGCAGCGCAGAACCCGTCGTTCACCGGCGACCTGCTGCGCGGCGAGCTGCAGAAGACGCGCAAGCTCGTCGACGCCTTCCTGGAAATGGCCTTGACCTGCGCGCGCTACGAGCGCTACCTCGAGACTGTCGACTTGAACGAGCTCGATCGCGAGCGCCAGCGCTACACCGCGCGCGCCGCCTCGAAGAACACCACCGACGCGGAGCGCGAGCTGGCCAAGAAGAACGCCGCCGTCATCGACAAGCGCATGGAGAAGCTCCGCGACATCCGCAACTACCTCGGCGTGGCCCGCGGGCAGCTCGACCTCATCGAGAACTCCTTCCAGCTCATCGCCGACCAGATCGTCACCATGCAGTCGCCCGCGGAGCTATCCGGGCAGCTCGACGATCTCCTCGACGGCGTCGAGTCGATCCGGCAGACGGCCGTCGACACGGAGAAGATTTTGGCGGAGGCGACGACGACATGAAATCCCTCCCCACCTGGGCCGACGACCTCCGCCGCCGCTACCTCCGCGGCGAATCGTCGATCTTCATCCTTCACGGCAACGTCTACGACGCCGTGCTGCACGGCGATCAGGCCCTGACGCTGACCGACTTCCTCGGCAATGTCTTGCTGAAGGAATCGAAGGAGACGATCGCCGTCTACAACGTCGCCACCGGCGTCCGCTTCATGAAGCGCGGCGAAGGGGTGCTGCAGCTCGACGACCTCTTGCTCTCCACCGAGAAGCCGCGCATCCTCGCCGCGCTGGAGCGGCTGCTCATCGGCTCGACGCGCGCCGCCGTCATCCTCGAATACGCCGAGGTCCTCGCGCCGGCGGGCGATCCGAACTTCCAGAGCGACGCCGACCGCGCCGCCGTCGTCACGTTGCACCGTTGGTCGTTCCTGCCGGAGATCGAGCGCAGCGACAACGTCGTCATCCTCATCTCCGAGAACCTCACCGACCTGGCCACGAAGATCGTGTCGAATCCCAAAGTCGCCGTCGTCGAAGTACCGATGCCCGACGAGGAGACGCGCCAGGCCGCGGCGAAGCTCGCCGACGCGCGCATGTCGGGAAAAGACGTCGAGCGCTACGCCGAGATCACGGCGGGGCTGAAGGCGATCCAGATCCTGTCGATCCTCACGCCGCCGCCGGCAACCGAGGAGGAGGCGCGCGAGCGCGAGGCCTTCATCGCCGGAATCCTGAGCGGGCCCGACGCGCAGCAGCGCGCCAAGAAACTGGCCGCGCTGACATCGGGGCTGAACCAGGACGAGATCGCCAAGCTCCTCGCGCCGGGCGCGCAGCCGGTCGACCTCACGGCCGGCCGCGACGAGCGCGCCCGGGCCGACGCCGACCGCCTCATCGCCCGCCGCAAGCGCGAGATCCTCGAGCGCGAGTGCTTCGGCCTGGTCGAGTTCGTCGAGCCGGAGCACGGCTTCGAAGTCGTCGGCGGCATGGACGAAGTCAAGAAGGACCTCTCACTCATCGCCGACTCGATCCGCGAAGGCGCCACCGCGCGCGTGCCGATGGGCATCCTCTTCACCGGGCCGATGGGCACGGGCAAAACCTTCGTGGCCGAGGCGTTCGCGAAGGAGTGCGGGCTGACCACGATCAAGCTGAAGAACTTCCGCTCGAAGTGGGTCGGCGCGACGGAGGGGAACCTCGAGAAGATCCTGAACGTGATCCGCGCCATCGGCCAAGTCGTGGTGATCATCGACGAGGGCGACCGCGCCTTCGGCAATACCGACGGCGAAGGCGACGGCGGCACGTCGTCGCGCGTGATCGCCCGGATCAAGGAGTTCATGTCCGACACGTCGAACCGCGGGCGGATTTTGTTTTTGGTGATGACGAACCGCCCCGACAAGCTCGACGTCGATCTCAAACGCGCCGGGCGGCTCGACCGCAAGATCCCGTTCCTCTACTCGCAGACGCCCGAAGAGGTGGAGAACATCGCCCGCGCGTCGATCCGAAAGAATCGAATCAACACCGAGGTCGACCTCCCCTCGATCCGCGATGCCTTCTCGAAGAAGCTCGTCGGCTACAGCAACGCCGACGTCGAGGCGGTGATCCTGATGGCCAACGACGACGCCGCGCGCGCCAGCGAGACGACGGTCACCGCGGCGCGCTTCGTCAGCGCCGCCGCCGACTACTTCCCCAGCCGCGACGCGGAGCTCCTCGAGTACATGGAGCTCCTGGCGGTGTTCGAAGCCTCGAGCCGCCGGTTTCTGCCCGCGAAATATTCGGGGATGACGCCGGAGGAGCTCGATCTACGGCTGCGACAGTTGCGGCTGACGGTTGGCGGGCGGCGCTGAGACGGCGGCGCTGTTCGCGACCGCGGCGGCCACGCGGCGGAAGCGGGCCACGTCGAGCCAGCACGCGAGACCGACGCTCCCCACGGCCACCACCTCCATCCAGAGATTCTGGCGCAGCAGCAACAGGACGATGATCAGCCCCACCACCGTGTTCCAGTTCAGGAAGCCGACGACGACGACCGACGGCCCGGCGGCCTCGCGCCGGACGACGCCGCGCACCAGCGGCCAGCGGAGCCGAAAGCCATAGTGCGGCATCTGGCGAAAGGCGATGACCTCGGCGGCTAGGCGCCGGAAGACGGGACGAGGAAACGCGAGCCTGTGCGAGGCCGCGCTTTGTTGCAATCGCTCGAGCGAAAGCGCGGAGAGCCCGGCCGTGCCCTCCACGCGCCGGACGAAGAGCGGAATCCCGGTCGTGGAGTAGAGGGAGTTCCACCGGCGCGCGAGCGCCAACTCGACGATCCAAACGACGGTGCCGATGCCGATGCCGATGCCCCAGAGCATGCTCGCCGCCACGATGCCGGAGTCTAACCGTTGCCGATCGGCGCGGCGAGTTGACTGGCGACGCGCCAGAAGCGCACGGCCTGGATGAAGTAGAGGATCGCCAGCGCTCCGGCGATCCACCCCCAGACGTCGACGATGAAGCGTCCCGCCGCGAGCGTGAAGAGCACGAGGCCGACGATCACCGACCAGTTCACCAGCCCGAGGACGACGACGGTGGCCTCGGCGGCGTTGTGCCGGATCAGCCCGCGCATGAGCGGCGTGTACTGCGTGAGGCCGAAGCCGTGCTCGTGAAAGGCGATCGTGTCGGCGCCGAAGCGGCGGAACCGGAAGCCCTGCGCCGCGGCGGTCGCGGAGCGGCGCTCCATCTCGTCGAGCGAAACGTCGGCCAGCCCCCGCGCGCGCTCCACGCGCCGCGCGAAGATCGGGATGCCGGTCGTGCAATAGAGCTCGTTCCACGTCGCGGCCAGCACGACTTCCGTGACGGCGGCGGCGACGACGGCGACGATTCCAAGGAGATAGATCACCGGTAAAAGTATGGATCGAGAACGCTCACTTGCGTGATCTTGTCGATGGACAGGCGGCCGCTCGACGCGCCGCACGAAGATCGGGAGTTGAGAAAAGTCGTACTCTGACGACATGCCACAAAAAGTTGGGCCTCTCGTGCGCGGGGAATCCCGCGTCCCGGCTCCTCTAATTTCGCAGACGGGAAGCGGTGAGAGGCCGCGGTGACGCGGTGAGCAGGGATTGTCCGACCGGAGAGGTCGCGGCGTTCATCGCCGGACGCGCCGATGCCGAGACCCGTCGCAGGGTAATCGAGCACATGACGGCGTGTACTGACTGCAGGCAACTCGTGATGTCATCGCCGCGTTTCCGCAACACGGACACGGCGTGGCTGAGACGATCGACGGTGGCAGCGGCAGCGCTGCTGGCCATCGCCGGCACGGTGGCCGGCATCAACGGACGCGCTTTGTGGCAACGGTGGCTGTGGAGCGACATGGACGCCGTCGTCGCCGCCAGCGCGCCGCTGCGCTACAGGCCGTCCTTGGCGCGGCTGAGCGCCAATTTCTCCTACCGGACCGTTGCGCCGCGGAACCGCGGCGATGCCAACGCCGCGATCGGCGATCCGCAATATTCACGCCTCTGGCCGATCATCGAGCGACTCGTCCGTGCGCCCGGCTCGGGCCACGCCCTCGGAGTCTCTCAACTACTGACCGGCAATCCCGCGGAAGCGGTCAACACGCTCGAGCAGGTGCTGCGCCTGGAGACGAAAGAGCAGGGCGAGATCGCGGAGGCAATCCGGCGCTCGACGAACGCGACGCTGCTCAATGACCTCGCCGCCGCGTACCAGACGCGGATCGAGCAGAAGGGCGATTTGACGCTGCGCCCGAACGCCTTGGAAGCGGTGGAGCGCGCCTGGAGTCTCGAAAAAACGCCACCGATCGCTTGGACGCGCGCCGTCGTGATCGAGTCGCATCACGTCCACGAGCAATCGATCGCTGCCTGGCGCGAGTACCTCGCGTTGGAGCCGCACTCCGACTGGAGCGAATTCGCGCGGGAGCGCCTGCGAGAGCTGCAGCAACCGACGGATGCGGAGCTGTGGCTTTCGGTCCGCCGGCAGCTCGCGGCGAGCGGCAACGACGAGGGCGCTCTCTTTCCCAGCGTCGACCGCTTCCGCCAAGAGGTCCGCCTCTGGTGCGAGGACGAGCTGCTGCCGCAATGGGGCGAGGCGACGTTGCGCGGCGACGCCTCGGCGCCGGCGCGTCTGGCGAAGGTGGCGGCCCTCGGGCGCGCCCTCGAACGGGCTAACGGCGAGCATGACGTGACCGAGGCGGTCGAGGCGATCCGGAAGTCGACTTCCGCGACGCTGCAGCAGCTCGCTCGCGGACACGTTGCCTACGGCGCGGGCCGAACTGCGCAACTTCATGCCGACGCCGCCGGCGCGCTGCGGTCCATGGAGACTGCCATGGGCGCATTTGGGCCTCAGTCGACGCCGTTCGCCTGGCTTCCACGCATCGAGCACGCCGCCGCGCTCTATTCGAACAACGACTACACCCGCGCGCGGGCCGAGCTCGAGCAAGTTCCGGAGGCACTGCTGTCGAAGTCGTGCCGAGCGCGAACGGACGCACTCCTCGGCATCGTCGTCTTGCACACCGGAGCGTACGAGAAGGCGGCGGAGCATTACGTCCGCGCGATCGAAGCGTATCGGGCCATCGGCGAGCGCGATTACGAGGCTACGCTCCTCAGCCGTCTGGCTTCGGCGCTTGAATTCGCCGGCGACGCCGACGGCGCACGCGCGCGCCGCGAGCAGGCGTTGCAACTGCTCGACCGCATCGGAAATCGGGCTCACCGGCACGACGTGATGATCGACGCGGCACTCGTCGCCGTCGGCAACGGCCAGCACGCGGTCGCCGGGCTGTATTTCGATACCCTCGTCGCCAACAACGTCGCCGCGAAAGACTACGACGCCGCATGCGCATCGTTCACTTGGCGCAGCGCCTACTACTACCGGCGCAACCTGCTCCAGGCCGCCGCCGCCGACCTCGATGAGGCGAAGCGCGTCTGCGCATCGATTCCGGACCGCGCTGTTCGAGAGCGCGATCTCGCCAATCTCGAGGTGGCGAGGCTCACCGTCGGCGCCGACGCCGACGGCGACGCGGCCATCGACTACTACAAACGGACGAACAGCCATGTCTGGCTGCGCTCGGCGTATCTGGCGCGAGCGCGGCGCTTCGCGCGGCGTGGCGACGCCGCGGCGGCGGAGCGCGACTTCCGCGCCGCGCTCGCGGAGAGCGATGCCAGCCGCGAGACCATCGACGATCGCGGCGTCCGACTCGAGTTCACCGCCACTGCCGACGAGATCACCGACGGCTATGTCGAGTTTTTGTTGTCCCAGCATCGCGAGCAGGACGCGTTCGAGACCGCCGACCGGAGCCGCCTGCGCGAGCTGGTCGACTCCCCCACGGCGCGCTGGCGCGGCGGAAGCGCCGCGCCGCTGTTGCCCCGCGTTCAGGCCTCGCTGCCGTTCGGCACCACGCTGATCGAGTACCGCGTCCTTGGCGATCGACTCGTCGCGTGGGTGATCGGTACGGACGCGTTCCACACGATCGCGTTTCCCGCGTCGCTGCGCGACGTAAAGCTGGCGCTGGCGCAAATCGACGCGAACGTCGACGAACCGGTGCTGCGGACGCATGCGGCGCTGCTCTACGACGCGCTCATGCGCCCGATCGAACGGTTTCTGAACGACTCGACGGCGCTCGTCATCATTCCCGACGACGAGTTGGAGCGCGTCCCCTACCCCGCGCTGTACGACCGCCTGCACGGACACTACCTCGTCAAGTCGCGGGCTACGGACATTGCGCCGAGCGCGGCGCTGTTTCTCGAGAGCGCGGCCAGGTCGCGGGAGCGCGCGCGAGGAAACGAGATGATCGTCGTCCGCGCCGCCGCGGCGGGCAAGACCGCCGCCGCGCTCCCGGAAGGCGACGCCGAGACGCGGGCCCTCGCCAGGCTCTATCCGAATTCACGCGTCGTCGACGGCACCGAGGGCACCGGCCAGGCGCTCTTGAGCCGGGCGCGCCAGGCCGCGCTGCTGCAGTTCGTCGGACACACGCGCATGGACCGTGACGGCAGCTCGCTCGCGCTCCGCCTCGGCGACGGGCCTCGAGCTCAAGTGACGATGGCCGACATCCTGGCCGTACCGCTGCCGCGGCTGCGCCTGGCATATCTCTCCGCCTGCCAGACCGACAGCGGTCCAATCCTGAAATCGGAAGGGAGCGTGACGATCGCGCGCTCCTTCTTCGCCGCCGGCGTTCCGGTCGTCGTCGGCACACTCTGGGCGGTGGACGATGCCAGCGCGCGTATGGCGTCGCTCGAATTCCACCGGCACCTGCGCAGCGGCGACACGCCGGCGGAATCGCTGCGCCAGGCACAGTTGGCGTTGTTGTCCCACGATGGCAAGTCCCGCATCGACTGGGCCGCCTTCCGCGTCATCGGAGCCGGCTTATGAAAGAGAGAGGACATTTATGGCCGAGAAAGTCTTACGAATCTTTTTCTCCGGTATCTCAACTTTGACGCCGGGGCCACCCCGACCGGGCGACCCGACGCCAAAGAAAGCATTCGTGCTGATGGCTGCCAACCGCGAAGCGATCGAAAACGACTTCGCCGGAAAGGTCGAGCCACACGCACCGTACTTGTTCGTTCCGGAATCGAGGACGGCGAATCCTGCCCCGGCCGCCGCGACCGTCGAGAACGACAAGCTCGGGAAATGCTTCGTCTACTACCTCGACAACGCCCGTCTCGTCTTCGCGCCGGAGCTCTCGCCCGGTATCAGCTACCACGTCGAGAAGAAAGACCTCGCCGAGCGGCCGGGATCCGCCGACGTCGCTTCGGAGAACGACATACGGTGGATGGCGGACTCGCGCGACATCGTCCCGGCGTTCACGCTCAAACAGTCCGTGGATCCCGCCGCCGCCAACGTCGGCGACGCCGTGGCGCTGGTCGTCGAGTTGACGCAGGGAACGTGGAAGGCGAGCTTCCCGTGCAAGACCGTGCAGTCGATGACGTTCATGGACGCTACCACGAAACAGCCTGTCCGACGCGCGGACGGCACCGTTTTGAAGCGAGTCTTTGCCAACGAATTCTTCATCGAGATCGCATTTCCCGCCACCCAGGAGACCGTCAAGCTGCAGTTGAAGGAGCTCCGGCAGGGCGCGGAGCCGACCGGGCTGGGGAAGGACAACGAGTTGGTGCTGCGGTGGGGCGACGACGGCGTCATCGACGTGCACATGGGAAACGACACCAAACGCGAATCGCTCCTGGCGAGCTCGCCGCAGCGATGCGATGCGCGCCGTTTGCTCGATTCGGGCGGCAAGCCCGTCATCGTCAAGCGCGACGACGACTTTTTCCTGCACTACCAGCTCACCAACATCCCGCCCGGCCAGCGGCCACTGCCGCAGAACGGCCCGCAACAGACGCACATCAATGGCTGTGTACCGCTCACGACCACAAGACCGCCAGGACAATAAGGAGCTCAATCATGGCACCGCTGACAAAACCCGAACCTCCCAATGCTGTCGATGTAGAGGACTTTCAGAGAGTGGCGGTCAATCCGCACGAGATTCGCAACCGCAAGATTTCGCGCCGGGTTTGCCTGATCCGGCGTGAAGAAGGGTCCGAATCGACCGGATTTCTCGTCGGCCCCGATCTGATCCTCACCACCGCACATGCACTGCTCGGCACCACCGGAATCTTTGCCGATCCGGACGACGTCACCATCCTGTTCGATCAATTCATCTGGAATCAGGAGACCGGTACACGGGCTTGGGGGACGCAATGCAAGCTGCGGCACATTCCCTTCACCAGGCAGCCGGACGTTCTCGCATCCTCGATCAAGACCGATCCGAAATCAGAGCAGCGCCGAGCGAAACCGCCCGGTGACGACAACGGTCTCGATTACGTACTCGTCCGCCTCGATCAACCGGTCGGCCTCATGTACTTGCCGTTCTCCCATCGCATCCGCGGCTGGAACGACTGCAGCAGGGCCGACATCCCCGCGGTCGGCAAGGTGCGCGTGGTGCAGCATCCCTTGGGAGGCCTTCAGGAGGTGGCAGACGGCGACATCGAGCCGGACTACCGGGACGTTCGTGCAAACGGCGAGATCAAGTCCGACGACACGGGCGATCCGACGTTCTTCAGGTATCACACCTCAACGCTCAACGGCTCTTCCGGCTCACCGATCTGCCGTGATGACGACAGCAACATCGTCCTGGGAATGCACATCGGGGAGCGATCCGAAGACGAACAGTTGGGCGTCAGTTTCCAGAAGATCTTCCAGGACTTGGTGAAGGAAGGGGTCGAGCTCCCAGCATTTCCGCCTGGCAAAGCGATGATGGATAGGCTGTTCGGCAAGAGCGCCGTCGAACGCCAGCGAAAACCGACGAAGGAGGAAATCGAGTGGTTCGGCGATCGTCTGTTCGATTACCAAGGACGCCGTAACCGCACAACCACGAAGAGAACGACCACGGTCACGGTCCCCGCGGAGCTCCCGAAACCGGCCATGATCGCCGAACAATGACCACGTCGTGATCACCGACTGCGAGCGGCGAGCAGGTCCGCCCTGCCCGCCGCTCGCTTATCCTCACCCCATGAAGTTCGCCGCCGCCGCGCTCCTCCTTTCACTCCTCGCCTCCCCCGCCCTTCCCGCCGACCCCCAGCTCGCCGAGCGCGTGCGCGCCGAGCTCCTCTTCTCCTGGCGCGCCTACGAGCAGTACGCGTGGGGGCACGACGAGCTCTTTCCAGCACAGTGGGATCCGAAGCTTGGAATTCACGTGACTTGAAGTCGCGGC
>JADMIO011602835.1_pt1 | contig 107985 bp, 103 predicted proteins | sample 8958161 | NCBI WGS metagenome assembly JADMIO01 (sample SAMN16585339, study PRJNA669376) | soil metagenome | isolation source: Crop rotation soil | place: USA: Cullars Rotation, Alabama | collected 2011
CCGCGACTTCAAGTCACGTGAATTCCAAGCTTCGGATCCCACTGTGCTGGAAAGAATAGATCCGGACTATGCCCTTGCATATAAAATAGACACTGTCTGTATTCTCATTGGGTTTGATAATACTGGTCTTTTTGGGGATCCTGATCTCTTTGAACAAGCTGACCAATTGGTCTATTTCAGCATCAGGCGAGGGGCCTAAATGCAATAGAGTGGACTTTAACCTGTTCCGGTATGTAGTAATGTCCTCCAATATTATTTGATTTAAATCAAAAGCTACTACAAATTACCATTATAATTAATACTTCGCAAGAAAAAGGTTAAATTTTTTGGATACCCCAAAAAAGAACCCCGCAAAGGCGGGGTTACATATATAATTTGTAGAAAGCGGATTAAGCTTCTTCGTTTCTTACCAATTCTTTGATACGGGATGCTTTCCCTTTCAGGTCTCTGATATAGAATATCTTAGCACGGCGAACTTTACCTTTTTTGTTTATTTCGATCTTATCGATATTCGGTGAATTGAATGGGAATATACGTTCCACACCGATACCGTTGGAGATCTTTCTTACAGTAAATGTTTGATTTACGCCTGAACCTTTGCGTTGAATAACGTCGCCACGGAAAATCTGGATACGCTCTTTATTACCTTCAATGATCTTATAGTGAACATTGATATTGTCGCCTGCATTGAACTCCGGGTGGTTCTTATTCTCAATCAGGCTTTTTTCCAGTTCTTTTATCTTGTTCATGACTCGTATACTTTAAAAAGTGAGGGCAAAAATAGCCATTTTTTCCGGAAATACAATGTTATTTAATCGTTTTCATGCCCTTCCAACAGGTCAGGTCTCCGGTTTTTGGTGCGTTCCAGGGCTTGCTGATGTCTCCAGTCTTCAATCAGCTTGTCATTGCCCGATAAGAGCACATCCGGCACCTTCCAACCCTTATAATCAGCCGGGCGGGTATAGACAGGGGGCGCCAGCAAATTGTCCTGGAACGAGTCAAAAAGAGCCGAAGTTTCATCGTTCAGTACGCCGGGTATCAGCCTGCCAATGGCATCTACCAAAATAGCAGCAGGCAATTCCCCCCCTGATAATACGTAATTCCCTATCGAGATCTCCCGTGTCACAATATGCTCGCGCAATCGCTCATCTATGCCTTTGTAATGCCCGCAGATCAGGATGATATTTTTCAGCATCGACAAAGAATTCACCATCTTCTGATCCATCAGCTTTCCGTCAGGTGTCAGGTAAATGACCTCATCGTATTTCCTTTGGCTTTGCAGCTTTTCAATACAGGCCAGTATTGGTTCTATCATCATCACCATTCCGGCTCCGCCGCCAAACTGGTAATCGTCTATCTGTTTTTGTTTTTGCGTGGAATAGTCACGGATATTATGGAGATGGACCTCCAGCAATTCCCGGTTCTTTGCGCGCTGCAAAATCGAATGCTCAAAAAAGCTTTGCATCAGGTTGGGAACGGCGGAAAGAATATCGATTCTCATCTCTTTAAATTACAAATAGCCTTTAAAAAATTTCCAAAAAACCTTCGGGCAGATCGACGAGGATCTCTTTTTTTCTTTTATTGATCTTTACAATAAACGCGTCATTAATCGGTATCATCACTTCGTGGTCCTTGTAGATCACATTCAGCAAAACCTGTTGCGGCAGCTCTGAAATTCCGGTAACTGTTCCGACTGTGCCCAGCTGTTTATCCTTTATCATAAAACCTGTCCACTCTTCATAATGCTCCGCTTCAAATACCTGTTCTAATTGGTCTGCCGGGACGCTGATCTCTTTCCCGCATAATTTCTGCGCGGTCTCTTTCGATGTAATATCATCAAAGATCAAAATGGCCTGGTCGTTGGAGTTGATATCTTTATCGACGATAAAATAGGGAAGGCCTTCGATAAAAACAGATTCGATCGTTTCTTCGAGATCATTCATATACCCCGGGACAATAAAAACTTTTACCGCGCCCTTAAAGCCGTGCGTTTTTAAAATTTTTCCTATGGAGATCAGCTCTTGCATAAAAAATCCCGACACTAAGGTCGGGATAGTATTTGATATTTTGAACGGCTTATTCAGTCGGTTTTTCTTCTGTTTCTGTTGTCGCTTCAGTTGTAGTTTCTTCTGCAGCAGTTTCAGCGGGAGCTTCCACCACTTCTTCTGTGTTTGCTTCAACTGCAGTTTCTTCCGTAGCTTCTTCAGCTGTCTCTTCCGCTACTGCTTCTACTTTTTTCACTTTAGCCGGAGCTTCAACCGATGCTTTCAGTTTCGCTTTTTTAGCTGCATCCGCTTTTGTCTTGTGATCCAGTACTTTGCCTTCTTTGTTTTCTACCCAGGCCTGGAATTTAGCTTCCACATCTTCTTCTTTCACGATACCCATTGTTACACCGCGCAATAAATGCTTCATGTACAAAACGCCTTTGTAACCCATGATTGCATGTACGGTGTGTGTTGGTTCAGCACCGGACTGCAGCCATTTTACCGCTTTATCCAGGTTCAGGTCGATAACTGCAGGAATGGTAGTTGGATTGTATGTACCGATCTGCTCGATATACCTACCGTCTCTTTTAGAGCGGCTGTCAGCCACTACAATCTTAAAGAAAGGAGAGCCCTTTGCTCCGTGTCTTTGTAATCTTACTCTTGTTGCCATATAAAAATATGTGTTTAGTTTTTGATCCGCGTTTGCCAAAATTGGCCGGTGCGGGTTTAAACCGAGGGTGCAAATATACGGACAAGTAGCTATTAAATGGGCCTAAAAAGGTTGGTTTTTATGTTAAATCAATGAAAAATACGACCTTTTCAGCCTATAATTTGACCTCTTTCGGCAGGAATTTGCTCGTATCCCCACCGCCTATGATGATCTCCCGGACTATGGTCGATGAAATGGCAGATAATTCGGGGGATGACAGGATCAGGAAAGTATCGATCTCCGGCACCATCATATGGTTGAGCTGGGCTATCGTTTTCTCGTATTCAAAGTCTGCTGAAGAACGAATGCCGCGGATGATATATTTGGCGCCGCGTTTCTGACAATAGGTAACGGTCAATCCGTCATAACACTCCACTTTTACTTTGGGTTCATCTGCAAAAACATCTCGGATCCATTGCATGCGCTGTTCCAGTGGAAATAAATATTTCTTTTGGGTATTGGTGCCAATAGCGATCACGATCTCCTCAAATAATGGCAAGGCGCGTTTTACAACATCGACATGGCCAATGGTGATAGGGTCGAATGAACCGGGAAATATTGCCGTCTTATTCATATATTAAAGATAGAAGGTATATTGGAAAATTGCTGCAAACTTTCATTAGGAAAAAGTTATGCAGCCGGATCGGGATGGGTGAATATCCAGAAATGCGTTTGGCCGTAATTGCGCACCTGTGCCAGGTTATGGTGCTCGGTGAAATCATGTCTTGGAGATGTCTCGAGTATGAACCATCCGCCTTCCGTCAATAAATTTTTCGAGAGAACGATATCGGGGATTTCATCAATAGTTTCCAAAGCATAGGGTGGGCCGGCAAAGATCAGGTCGAAATGTTGTGTGCTGGATTTTGCGAAATGGATCGCATCGCCTTTGATGATCTGGTGATTTGGAATTTGTACTTCTTCGCTCATCTTCCGGATAAAACCGATGCTGATCGGCGAAAGATCGACCGAAGTAATATGTTCACATCCGCGTGAAAACATTTCCATGCCGATATTTCCCGTTCCGGCAAACAGGTCAAGAAAACGGACATCTTCAAAATCAAAATTATTTTGCAGGATATTGAATAAGGCTTCTTTGGCAAAATCTGTAGTAGGGCGCGCCGGTATATTGCGGGGGGGATAAAAATGTTTCCCTTTTAGCTTTCCGGAAACTATGCGCATTTTCCGAGAGCTAATAAATTAATGTAATAATGCATCGGGATATCTTCATCCGTGTGTAAATAACCCAGGCCGTGTTTGAGTGTCCGGTCTATTTCAAAATTCCGGATATAGCCATACGACGTTGAAAATGCAGGAGATTTTTCTTCGATAAATCCGTAGAGATACGTAGCAAATTCATTGGGATTGAGTTGCAGCTGATCATAAGATAAACGGATATAATACAAAAGATCTTCCTTTGCTTTCACCAGAAACTTATTGAAGAAAAATAATTTACCGTCTTTCTTCAAAGCAATGCTGAGATCTTCTCCATACAAATGCGCCACCAAATGATTTTTAAATGACAGCTTGGTATTTTTGAATTTTATAGATCCGATGTCGCCGAAATGCCAGTTGATATTTTGGAAACGATGTTCTAAAAAATCGACGATGGATTCGGAGATCGTATAGTACAACAAAAAATCGGTCTCAATTTCGTCCATAAAGATTCTGTCAGAATTTTTGATCGAATATCCAAGGGTTTCCAGGATATTGCGGGGTTGTTCGGTTTTGTCGGGTAAAATGGTAAATACATTCGAATGGACGGCAATGAGTACTTTGCTGTAATTGAGTTGCAGTAAATGCGGGTTGTCGGAAAACCAGATAGCAAGTGTATCGGTTGTCAATTCCCTGGATATTTCGCTGCCCATTACCTTTACGTCAAAATCCACGACTTTATTTTGAGTCGCATCAAAAATGGCATAGGACAAAGCATAAGGATGCAGATGCAGCCATAACTCGGGCTGTGAGATACGTTTGAGTAGTTCTAATGGCGTTTTAATGACTTCCCTGTTTCCTGCAATATTACTTTATTTTAAGGGAATAAAAAAGACAAAGAAGCCCGGCAATTTTGAATATTCGATTATGAATTTTACATTTGACCCATGAATTTACATGAATACCAGGCCAAAGAATTATTAAAATCCTTTGGAGTGCGGATACAGGAAGGAACGGTAGCTGAAACGGTAGAACAAGCGGTGGCGGCAGCAAAAGCCATCAAAGAAAAAACCGGCCGGGATGGTTGTGTGGTCAAAGCGCAGGTACATGCCGGTGGCCGTGGAAAAGGCGGTGGTGTAAAATTCTGCAAAGACATCGATGCAGTAAAAGAGAATGCCGGGAAAATATTGGGCATGACATTAGTGACACCACAAACCGGTCCGCAGGGAAAAGTCGTTCATAAAATTTTAGTAGCAGAAGATGTTTATACGGATAAAGCAAAGACTGCTGAATTTTATTTATCCGTTTTACTCGACCGTAAAAAAGAATGCAATGCCATCATCTATTCTAAAGAAGGTGGAATGGATATTGAAGAAGTAGCAGAACATACTCCCGAAAAAATATTTAAAGAATGGATCGATCCTGCTGTGGGTATACAGGCCTTTCAGGCAAGACGCGTAGCATTCAATCTCGGTTTGAGTGGAAATACATTTAAAGAGATGGTCGATTTTGTGCTGAAAGTTTACAAAGCGTACGAACAATCAGATGCATCGTTGTTTGAGATCAATCCCGTTTTGAAAACAGCCGATGATAGAATTCTCGCAGTCGATTGCAAAGTGAATTTAGATGACAATGCATTGTTCCGTCACAAAGATCTCGAAGCACAACGCGATCTGTTGGAAGAAGACCCGATCGAAGTGGAAGCTTCCGAATCGGATCTGAATTATGTAAAGCTCGATGGCAATGTGGGATGTATGGTAAATGGCGCCGGGCTTGCTATGGCAACGATGGATATTATCAAGCTGAGCGGGGGCGAACCGGCTAACTTTCTGGATGTGGGAGGAACGGCTAATGCCGAACGCGTGGAAAAAGCATTTCGCATCATCATGAAAGATCCGCATGTAAAAGCGATCCTCATCAATATATTCGGCGGCATCGTTCGTTGCGACAGGGTAGCCGAAGGTGTGATCGAAGCTTATAAAACAATCGGCAATATTGAAATCCCAATAATTGTACGCCTGCAAGGCACCAACGCGGAGATCGCCAAGAAGATGATCGAAGAATCCGGGCTTAAAGTACAATCTGCAATTTTATTGTCAGAAGCAGCAGCATTAGTTAGTAAAGCAGTAGCTAATTAACTGGTTTCCTATTATTTACATAGTCCTAAGAATGTGCATAACTATTCCTTAACATGCAAGGGAAATCGCCGTATTTTTGAGCCAATAAAAAATATAATCTATGCATCAGTACAATTTTTGGCTCGTAATGGGTGTATCGGCGTTAGTGCCGTTGCTCCTGGGTTTTGTTTGGTATAACCCGAAAGTATTTGGAAATGCCTGGCTCAAAGCCGGTGGTTTCGACGAAGCAAAAATGAAAGAAGGCTTTAATATGCCGTTGGTTTTTGCACTGACACTGGTCCTCGGATTTTTTATCTCCGTGATCCTGTCCGGGATCTGTATTCACCAAATGGGTGCCTGGTCCATGATGCAGGCTCAATGGACAACCGGCGGTGAGCAGGAATTTATGGGCCTGATGGGAAAATATGGCGCTGATTTCCGCACATTCAAACACGGTGCGCTGCATGGTACTATTGCAGGTATTGGTTTAGCGCTGCCTATAGTTGCGGTGAATGCCATGTTTGAAAGAAAAGGCTTTAAATACATCGCTATTAATGCCGGTTTCTGGATACTGTGTTTTATTATCATGAGTGGTATTATTTGCCAGTTTGCAGATCCAAGCTCATTATAGTTTTTTTTAAAAAAATAATTTAGAGCCGTCCGCCAGCTGGCGGACGGCTTTTTTATTTCCGATCACGAACTACTATCCACTCGCAATTATCCATTATCAATTCTTACATTTGAGCCATGCTGATCCAGCTTTTCCCCGATAATATTGACATGCGCAAAATGAAGCAGGTTGTAGATACTTTGAAAAAAGGAGGGTTGGTCATTTATCCAACGGATACGGTTTATGGTTTGGGTTGTGATATTTATAACAAAGAAGCAGTAGAAAAAATTTGCCGGATCAAAGGAATTAAACCGGAGAAAATGAATTTTTCGTTTATCTGTTCCGATCTCAGCCATATCAGTGATTACACGTTAAACCTGGACACGCCGGTTTTTAAACTAATGAAAAGATGTTTGCCCGGGCCTTTTACATTTATCCTGAAAGCGAACAACAATATTCCCAAATTATTCAAGAACAACAAAAAAACCATTGGTATTCGCGTACCGGATAATAAAATATCAAGAACGATTGTACAGGAATTGGGAAACCCGATCATTACGACATCCGTTCACCATGAAGATGATATCATCGATTATATCACCGATCCGAATGCTATTTATGAACGCTACGAAAATTTGGTAGATATCGTCATTGATGGCGGAATGGGTGGTTACCATCCCTCAACGATCATTGATTGTACGGGAGAAGAGCCGGTGCTGGTGCGCGAAGGATTGGGCAAACTGGAAGATGTTAGCTAGTAATATTTGGAATATTTGTAAATATTCAGGATAACCCGTAATTTTCTTCAACAATCCAGGCTGGTGAAAAGAAGTTTACTCTGTTTTATTTTATCGCTCGCAAGCACCGCGATTTTCTCACAGGAAATTACTACGAAAGTATTGCGCGTACCCAACCAGCTGCACTGCAACGAAGCTGCTCCCAAATTAAACCAGGTTTTATTTGGCGCTATTCCACCCAACTCCGATGATAAACCCGTTATTGTTTTTGTGCATGGCTGGTTTGATAATGGCTATTCCTGGTTTATGACAAAAAACGACTGGTACAAACGGTGCTACAATGCCGGCTATAAAACTGCTTTCTTTTTTCAATCGCCGAATGGTACATTCCAGGATAACGGGCAGGTAGTTGCCGATATGGTGCGCAAAACATGTGAGCATTATAGCACCAATAAAGTAATTGCAGTATGCCACAGTAAAGGCGGCTACGATATGGAATGGGCACTGTACAACTCAGGCGTTTGGGATACTGTTCAGGGAGTAATTACTTTATCTACACCGTTTTGGGGTGCACCGATGGCCGATATCATTGCTAATCCGGGAATTCGTTCTGCGTTGACATTAGTTCCAATAGTTGGACCGATATTCCAGGGTGAAGGAACCTATCAGATGCAGCCGGCTTATATGGCGGGCGTTGTTCGTCCTATGCTCGACAATCATCCGAACAATCATCCCGAAAAATTCCATTGTTTTGCTTCTTGGGGCTATGACCATGTGTTACATCTTCCCGAACAGATCAATCTCGATGTTTTAATGGTCGTCTTTCCGGATATGCGGCCTGCCTGTGGAACGATCCCGGGCTTTAATGTCCTGGCGGGAAACCTGATGTCGGGATTTATGAATATCACCGGGCAACTTTCCAAATTTGTCGGTGTGCAGGATGCCTATGAAAACCCGGCAAGAGATAATGCGAGTTATGTGGACGGACTGGCGCCATATTTTTCCAGTATTCGGCCAAGCGCCTTTAATTTTTCAGAACCGCCTCCATCAGAAATGTCTAAGATCAATCACCTCGATGTGTTGTATGCGTTTGAGATGTGGCAATATGTACAGCCTCAAATTGAATATTGTCATCAGAACCCGGTTTTTAGAATAAAGAATGAAGATCATTCACAACAAATTGTTGCTCCGGATAACAGCTCGTCATCCAATTTTCAATTTGTACAGGATAAAGAAGTGTCTTTTACAAAATTCGATGACTCGGACGCAAAACTGGTGATGATCGGTACATACCCCGGCAGCACTCTGAAAATTTATGATGGCAATCAACTGGTAAAAACGGTTTCGCTGGATTATGAGCTGGAAGGAATATTTGATGCATTTCATGCCGTCGATCTGGAAGATCTGGAATCCAATAAAACGTATAAGATAGTTTGTGATAAAGTGATGACTGCTTTGTTGGATGACGGCGGCATCGCCTCTTTAAAAATTGAATGCGGAAGCGGTGCGTTTTATTCCGGAGACGCCTTTCGCATTAAAGCACGGTTGGAAAATGCCAATGAATCGTTAGACCAGGTAAATGTTACAGGTTACCTGAACCGAAATCTCAATGAGCAAGGCCGTATGGTTTCCGATCTGAATATCCCGGTCTCTTTTGAATTCGATGCGAATGAAAATGCATTTATTTGCAACAGCATCCCAGAACTTCCCAAAGGCATTTATAATCTTTCCGTTTTTGCCAATGGCCATGTTACCCATCGCTTTGCTACCAACAGTATTGCTTTATTACAGGATAAGAGAAGCTATACTAAATCATCCGGAATAAAAATATATCCCAATCCCAGTACATCTAATATATCCATTTCATTTGTCCTGCAAAAAGAGGATCAATTGTCGGCGTCTGTCTATGACCTGACCGGTAAATTGGTCTGGAACAGATCGCTGGGTATTTTAGCAAGCGGGAAGAATGAGCTGGATATTACATTGAGCGGATTATCCAAAGGAACCTATATTCTCCAGATTAATGGTAGTTCATTCCGCGCCCAGGAAAAATTATGTTTGTTCTGATTAAACACCAAGGATCTTGGCATCTACAAAGAACGTAGCATCCACACGTACGGTTACATCACTGGCTACAACTTTGTCGGTTGTAGTGCTGACGCGCATAGTGATCTTATCTTTTTTGATATACTCTTTCAGATCCTGTCCGCCCGGGACCATATCTAAAGAGCTGCCGACGGTAGCATCATCAATATTATCAATAGTAGCTACTTTGATCTCCGGTAAACCATCTGCACTGATGTATACATCCGCAGATTTTAAGAAATCGAATTTCTGACCGGATGGGTTAGTAATCGTAAGTGTCAGTTTTTTTAAGGTAACCGATTCAACCCTGTCAGCATTGGTATTATTATTAGTAAAAGTTTGTTGGGAATTGGTGGTGATATCCGGTGTATTGGAGTTTAATACCGTTATCGGTACTAAGGTTCCGGGGATCACATAACTTGTCGTATAATCGACATCAAATTTGGTTAGCTTGTCGATCAGCTTGCAACTGCTCAATATAAATGCAATAACAGCAAAGGCAGAGAAAAAGATTGTTTTTTTCATGAGTGGTTTTTTTTATGTGTTATGGTCAAAAACTGAGCCAAGGATCAATTGAAGGAGACCTGCTCTTCCGGAAAGTCCGAACTTTTAACACCTTTTTGTAGATTGACTTCAGCTTTGCGGGCGCGACGCTCTATATCCTTTTGCTCCCGTTCAGTGCCTTTATAGGGAACCCGTGTGCCCATGACGTGATCCCACAAAGGGAATGTGACACACCAGTTCTTATCCTGGTCGGGCGCCATATGATGGTCATAATGCCACGGAAGATATTTATAAGCCCATTTCGGATCGAGATGTGCTTTTTTGTGAACGCGGTAATAATTGTATTGAGATGCCCATACACCCAGCACAAATCCAGGGGCTATCCAGAACAGCGGAGAAACAATAGCAGCTCCGCCCACTAGTGCGGCAACTTCTTTGCTTTGCGGATCCCAGGCTTCCCAGACATTGTGTTCATAATCCGGGTCATGGAAATTTTGCTGCATAGCGGTTTTGTGATGGATGGCCCAATGAAAACGCCAGAAGCTGTCTTTTTTCTTGCCTTGTCCGTGCAGCATATATTTGTGAAGGTACCATTCACCCGCATTGGCTGCTATTAATCCTGAGATGAAACCAAACATAGGAACAGGTTGTTTATAAATGAAAATTACGATTATTATTTTGATTTATGGATGGTATTTGTCTCCGTTTTGTAAAATTTAATATTAAACATTCCTACTTTTGACGCCGAACTATGAAGCTCAGAGAAGATTTTATTGAGGCAGACATGCCAGTTGTGGTCTACGATTCTATCCATGATATTGAACCGGCTACATGGGATCATATCAATGGCGAGCTTGCGTTTTATCAAAAGCATCATTTCTTATCGGTCATTGAAGAGATCCATAAGGACATTCAATTCCGCTATGTGCTCGTAAAAAAAGAGGACAAAATTGTTGTTGCCTATTATATGTTGTTGCTGGATTTTTCATTCCGGAACCTGGTCAATTATTCGAGGGAAAGCAAAGGGCTGAAAAATCGCTTTAAAAAATTCATGGCGCAAAAAAATACCAAGCTCCTCAATTTGGGTAATGTATTTTTTACCGGTGATAAAGGAATGATCGCAACAGACGAATCGATAGCTATACCCTTGCTGCCGCAGATCTTTAAAGTAGTTAAAAAGACTTTTAATTCACCCAAGCCCAAAGCTTCCCTCATTGCGAATATTTATATGGAGGAAAGTGAGAAATGCATCAACTTTTGCAACAGCGCTTTTCATCCATTCATTACCGAGCCGGATATGTTTTTGACAGTAGATCCGAACTGGAAAACATTTGAAGATTACATGGAAGCACTTTCTTCCAAATACCGCGTCCGCGCGAAAAAAGTTTTAAATGTTTCGCAGGATATCACACGCCGGGAATTATCCATGGAAGACATTCTATCGCAAAAAGAATCTTTACTTAAATTATATAATAACGTGGTGAATCACGTGGCATTTAATATGGCCACACTGAATATTGATTTCTTTGAAAAAATGAAAGAGATCTACGATGGGAAGTGCACACTGTACGGTTATTATAAAGATGGTGTAATGGTCAGCTTTGCCTGCTTATTTCATGTCGATCCGAATACTTTGCATGTGCATTATATCGGTTTGGATTATGAGATCAACAAAGAATTTAAATTATACAACCGGATGCTGCTCGATTTTGTGCGGTTCGCCATAGAGCGCAAAGTGCAAAAAGTGCATTTCGGTCGCACGGCTACAGAGATCAAAACAACTATAGGAGCAGAGCCCAACCCCTTACAGGCATATCTGAAAATGAACAGCCGTGTGGTGAATGCAACCTTGCCGTATTTCCTGAAGCGCATTAAGCCGCAGGAATATACCGTCCGAAACCCATTTAAGTAAACGGATTATTTTGTTTGAGGAAATCGTCAAAATCTTTTTTGTCATTATCCGTTTCTTCCGTTCTGACAGGCTCTTCATCTCCGGCACGTATATTACGAAAGAGATAAGCCATACATAACCCCACCACTGCGCCGCTCAAATGCGATTCCCACGAAATTTTTTCCTGGTAAGGCGTGACGCCCCAAACCATGCTTCCGTATAACAAAGCCGTTAATAAGGATAAAGCGATCGCTCCTTTGTTGCCGCGATATATTCCGCTGAAAAAAATAAAGGAAGCCAATCCATAGATCACACCGCTCATCCCGATATGATACACATCTCTTCCAACGATCCATACCAGCAAACCGGAGACCAGGTAGATCAGGAGAAAAACGAGCACAGCGATCCTCGGATAATTATTAAAAAACAATAAACCCAGGACGAGAAAAGAAAAGGTATTATTCAATAAATGATCCCAGCTACCATGGATCAGCGGAGCCGCAAAAATTCCGGCTAACCCGTTTATGTGCCTCGGATGGACGCCCAAAAATCCAAGATCTGTTCCCGTTAGGAATTGGAACAAAAAAATAACCCACATGCATATGGTGAAATATATGGGAATAAAGTTTCTTTTAAACATGTTGTCCGGTGCTAAAAGGGCAGCGAAAACTACCATTTTTTCAATAATTAGGCGCCTTTTTTAACAATAAATGAATTTTTTTGAACAATCTTATTAAAAGTATTGAATAAGCTTATTTTTGCACCAAATTTTCAGGCCAGATGATAATCGCAGTTCCCAAAGAAACCAAATTCAAAGAAAACCGTGTAGCGCTGACGCCGGTAGTAGTAAAAGACATGGTGGCCAAAGGTTTTTCCGTAAAAGTGGAAGCCGGTGCAGGTTTGAATTCTTTCTTTGCCGATGCAGATTATAGTGCAGCAGGTGCAGAGATCGTTTCGGATAAAGCTGCTTTATACGGTGGAGCGGACGTGGTGTTGAAAGTAAATGCGCCACAAGCCGATGAGATCGCGCTGATGAAAAAAGAAGCGATACTCATTTCTTTTATGTGGGCTGCAACAAATCCGGATACTGTGAATGCTTGTGCTGCTGCCGGTGTTTCTGCATTTTCAATGGATGCCGTGCCGCGTATCTCGCGGGCGCAAAAAATGGATGCACTTTCTTCGCAAGCCAATCTCGCAGGTTATAAAGCCGTTTTGATGTGTGCGAATCATATTGGTAAAATTTTGCCGATGATGACAACTGCTGCCGGAACGATCAAGCCTTCTAAAGTGGTGATATTCGGTGCAGGTGTTGCAGGCTTGCAAGCTATCGCGACAGCAAAACGTTTAGGTGCTATTGTAGAAGTAACGGATATTCGCCCTGAAACAAAAGAACAAGTACAATCGCTCGGCGGAAAATTCATCGAAGTCAAAGGCGATGAATCTGTGAAAATGGAAGGTGGGTATGTGAAAGGTGTTTCGGAAGAATTTTTGAAAAAACAACAAGAGCTGGTCGGCAAACATGTTGCCGAAGCGGATATCGTGATCACGACGGCATTGATCCCCGGAAGAAAAGCGCCGGTATTGGTGACAGAAGAAATGCTGAAATCGATGAAATTCGGTTCAGTGATCTTAGACATGGCCGTTGAACAAGGCGGAAACGTTGTTGGAAGTAAATTGAATGAAACGATCCTTCTAAATGGCGTAACGGTCATCGGAGAAAGCAATATTCCTTCTTTGTTGCCGATGAATGCAAGCGACCTGTATGCAAAAAATATCCAGACGTTGTTGTATCATCTTGCCGATAAAGATGGTTTCAAATGGGAAATGGAAGAAGAGATCACAAAAGGAAGCTTGATCGTGTTTAAGGGAGAAAAGAGGATAGGTGGTTAGAAGTTGGTGGGTTTGTGAGTTTAAGTGTTAAAGAATTTGTGAGTTGGGATAAATTGTGTGGTATGAATAATTTTGATTTTGGAGAAGATTTGAAAAGAAGAACAAAAAAGTTCGCTATTGGTGTAATTTCTTTTAGTAAAAAGATGACAAAGAGTTCTGAAAATATTGTGTTTACAAACCAGGTTATTCGATCTGCTTCCTCCGTTGCATCAAATTATAGGGCTGCTTGCAGGGGAAGGTCAAGAGCAGAATTTTATTCAAAATTATCAGTAGTTATTGAAGAAATGGATGAAACACAATTTGGCTAGAAATGATAGAAGAGTTTAATCCTCAATTGAAAAACGAAATTAAAGAGATATATGGTGAAGGAGAACAACTGATGAAAATATTCGCTAAATCAAGAAAAACAATGAATATGTCAAAAAATACAGCCAATTCACAAACTCCTAAACTCACAAACTCATAAATTAATAGACATGGAAGATATATTTCAATTTATCCTGACACACAAAGAAATGTTCTATTTCATTGTTTTATCTGTGTTCGTCGGAGTAGAAGTGATCGGCGGTGTGCCAACAGTTTTGCATACACCGTTGATGTCAGGCGCCAATGCGATCCACGGAGTAGTCATCGTCGGAGCCATCATCGTCATGCTGGACACTGATCCATCCAATTATTTTGGATTAGCACTCGGATTCCTGGCTGTTGTACTCGGCACGTTGAATGTCGTCGGCGGATTTGTTGTGACGGATAGAATGTTGGAAATGTTCAAAAAGAAATAAGACAAAATGTTAACTGCAAAAGCATTATTAGAAATATCCTACCTCATCGGTTCTGTAACGTTTATCGTCGGTTTGAAAATGATGGGCAATGCAAAAACTGCACGCAACGGTAACCTCATCGGCGCGGTAGGGATGACCATTGCCATACTCGGAACGATCTTTTTACATGAAGCCGTTTCGCCGGTTATTTACGGATTGATCTTTGCCGGTATTGCTGTGGGTACTGTTATTGGCTGGAGAACAGCAAAAAGTGTGCAGATGACCAAAATGCCCGAACTGGTTTCTATGTTCAACGGAATGGGCGGGGCGTGTGCGGCTTTAATTGGGTTAAGCGAATTTCATCATAACATCGGAAACACGGGCGCACTGTCGTTTATCATGGCGGGTTTGGTGATCGGTAGTATTTCTTTTGCAGGATCCATCATCGCGTATTTAAAACTGAACGGCACGATGAACAAACCTATTCGTCTGCCGAAGTATAATATTCTGAACAATGTATTTTTTGCAGCCGTCGTTGCTTTCGCTATTTTCATTGTAGCCAGCGGAACAGACAGCCAGGTATTATTGTGGCTGTTGTTTGCTGCCTCATTAGCTTATGGCGTTTTATTTGTTTTCCCGATCGGTGGTGCAGATATGCCGGTGGTGATCTCCTTATTAAACTCATTCACCGGCTTAGCGGCAGCGTTTGGCGGATTTTTGTATGATAATAAAGTCATGCTGACGGGTGGAATTTTAGTTGGTTCTGCAGGTACTTTGCTGACACTTGCAATGTGCAAGGCGATGAATCGTCCGCTGAGCAATGTGATCTTTGGTGCATTTGGTGCGGGCACTGCAGCGGCAGAAGCGGGTGCAGATGCAAAAGGAACAATAAAAGATATTACGGTTTCTGATCTTGCAGTGTTGTTGAATTATTCCAAAAAAGTAGTCATCGTTCCCGGATATGGATTAGCAGTGGCGCAAGCACAACACGTTATTCACGAACTGGAAAAAATACTCGAAGAGCGCGGCGTGGAAGTAAAGTACGCGATACACCCGGTTGCGGGTCGTATGCCCGGGCACATGAACGTGTTGCTCGCGGAATCAAATGTAGAATATGATAAGCTGGTCGAGATGGAAGACATCAATCCCGAGTTTGAACAAACGGATGTTGTATTAGTAGTAGGAGCGAATGACGTAGTAAACCCTGCTGCAAAAACCGATCCTGCTTCACCGATTTACGGTATGCCGATACTGGAAGTGGACAGGGCAAAACATATTATCGTGAACAAACGCAGTATGAATGCCGGTTATGCGGGTATCGATAACCTGTTATTCTATGATCCAAAATGCTCTATGTTCTTCGGCGATGCGAAAAAAGCGCTGACCGAACTTGTAGCAGAGGTCAAACAATTGTAATTTATTTTTTTAGGGCTGTCGAAAAACTAACCCTGAGCTTCCCGAAGGGTTATCCCGTACAATTTGTATTTTAGCCGTACGCAAGTTCAGCTATGAAAAGCCTTATCCGCTATATTTTCCTCTTAGCAGTTAAATACGTCTGCCATTTATTTTACAAGTACGAGGTAAAGTGGCCGGAAGGTGACCGCGCTGTGCGCTGGAAAGATATTAAGTTGCTCGTGCTGCTGAATCATACTTCACTATACGAATTTTTATATATCGGTATATTGCCCAACGCGTTTATTCGCAAAATGTCAAAACGCATGGTTGTTCCCGCTGCGGATAAAACGATGAACCGCCCGGTTGTCGGTACTTTTTTCAAAATGTTTACACCGGGCATGGTTTCGATCACACGGAAACGCGATGATACCTGGGCTAATTTTTTGGAATCGATCTATGAAGACTCCGTGATCTTTATTGTGCCGGAAGGCCGCATGATGCGCAAAGGCGGATTGGATCTGGAAGGCAATAAAATGACGGTGCGGGGCGGTATTGCAGATATTCTCGCAGGATTGGATAATGGACAATTGATCTTAGCGTATAGCGGTGGATTGCATCACGTGCAGGTTCCCGGGCAAAATATTCCGCGATTTTTTAAGAAACTGAAGATCGATATTGAAACGTATGATATCCCCGAATACAAGGGATTATTTAAAGCGGCACAAGGCAGCGAAGAATGGAAAAAAGAAGTGCTGGATGATCTGCAGTATCGCTTAGAAACTAAGCCTCCCGGTACCGACAGGCCTTTTAAAAAGAAAGCTGAAGATTAATAAGATTGTTGATATACCAGACACTGGTTGGTCTAAAATTCGAAAAGATATTATTGTACAGTAGGCGCACTATTCTATTTCTTTTTAATTTGTTGCGTGAGCTGCCTGAAGGGCGTGGTGCGAAGCACCGAGTGATAACGAGCCCGGAAGGGAGCGACCCGAAGGGACACGCCATACAAGGGGTTTATAACCGCTTGCCTACAGCAATCCTCTTTCATTGAATTGCTGCACGATCCACGGATCGCAATATTTTGGATTGATCGCTTTTTCTTTTCGCGAATGTTTCCATAATTCAGAAAAACTATCCGGCAAACGGTTGAAGTATCTAAATGCAGATGGCAAAGTGCCGTACTGGCATTCCGCCAGCAAAAAATGTGCATCTTCTCTCGCCGTTCCGGAAGCGCGGACCATTTGCCGTTCTGAAGGGTCTTTACGGTATTTTTTTACATAATCGTATAATCGCTGGTGATAATCTTTATCTTCTGTTATAGCTGTGATAGAATTGTATCTCGGATGCGTACCGTTCAGCATTTGCCCGGTTTGCTTTTCCATCTCTTCCAGGCCTTCTTCAAACTGGTCGAGCAGTTGCAGGTCGTAAACCGGGTTGGCGTGCACCACTTCCAGTAAATGACAAATGATCGTATCTCTCGGAACACGTATGCCGATCGGGTCGGAGATACCGGAAGGATCATTTAATAAACGCAGGAACTGGTGAAAAGTAAAATTGATGTTTTTGGTTTTGTAATAACTGGCAGCGCCGGGAGAAATAAAATAGCGTAACATATCATACGCACCGAACCACAATTGTTTTTGAGAAGGAATTTTTTCAATAAAGCCGATCTCTTGCAAACGTTGAAGCCGTTTTTTTTGCGCCGGTAAATAAAAAGTGTTGAACAGCGTTTCTAAAAACCGCGCAGTTTTATTGACCATGACCGGAGGCGGTCCAATTGCCCGCAACATGAGCTTGAACGGATTTTGCTTCAGCCTGTCAGTCGCGGTGTCTTCATCCACTTCTTCTGCAGGGATGAGATAATCATTCAACGATATGGTCTTGTTATCCGCGATAGGGCGTCCGTAAATATCCTTGCTCAATAAAGGCGCATTTAACGCTTGATTCATATACTAAAGATACAAATTGCCGTATTAATTTCTATCTTCGTAAGGCATTTCGGTCCCCGTCCCGATAGCTATCGGGACGGGGTGAAAAGGGAATACGGTGTAAATCCGTAACAGTCCCCGCTGCTGTAAGCACTTATTCTTCTGTTTAATAGAAGAAACTAACTGGAAGCTGCAACCACTGACCCGATTTATCGGGACGGGAAGGATCCAGTTAGGTGCGAGTCAGAAGACCTGCCAGAACGCAACAACTCGAACATGTTCGGAGGAAACATGCACAGTATATGAAGTATTGTTACTGTATATTTTTTGTTTTCTATTTTGGAAAAATTTTCGCGCAGGATGCGAAGGAAGATTCTATTATTATACAGGATACTATTCCCACAGTAGAGATCTTATCTTACCGGAACCCACTTTATATAGGAGAATCGGATACGTATGTCTTTGATTCTGTTCGGCGGCAATTTTTCGGTATACAAAATATAGCCGACCTATTACAACATACAGGACCTGTGTTGATCAACAATTACGGAACAGGTATTTCTACGATTTCGATCCGCGGCACAAACGATGATCATACGCTCGTTTTATGGAATGGCATCCCTGTGAATTCTATTTCATTGGGCACTATGGATATATCGCTATTATCAACGGAAGCAGCACCTTCTCTCCTGGTTATAACAAATGCAGGGGCCAATATTTTTGGTAGCGGTACATTTGGCGGTGTAGTAGCATTAATGGATAATACCAGTTGGAACAACCAGCAGAAAGTTTCACTCCGGACTGACTTATCCGGTTTCAATGGTTATCGCGGAGCAATAAACGCATATGTTGGAAATTCAAAAATTCAGCTTCGTTCTAATTCATTTTATGAAAATAACAAAGGCGATTTTACGTACACGAATATTTATAAATTCGGTCAACCACTTGATACATTAGATCACAATACCGTAGAACAGGCTGCGACCGTCAACACCTTAAATTGGAACATCAACTCAAAAAATAATTTATACGTTGGAAACTGGTTCCAATGGAAAGAAAAAGATATTCCCAGTATCATGGGTTCTTACCAGCCCAGCAGTAAATTTCAAAAAGATATGGCTGTCCGCAGTTTTATTAAATATACTCATCATTTTAAGAGTGCTGATCTGTATGTTTCAACGGCGCACATATATGACTATCTTGTTTATACCGATAAGCTGGCACCTGCCGATACTTTTTTGTTTATCAATTCCAATTTGAAAGCAAACCGATTGCTGAATTCGGTTTCATATCGCCAGCAATTCAATCATACACAATTTAATACGGGAACCGAATTGAATTATGTGCAGGCGGATGTTTCGGAATATGGAAAGATCATCCGTGAATTCCAGGGCGCTTTTTTTGTCGGGATGATCCATACCTATAAAATTTTAGAGATCAATGCAACCGTACGACAGGATATACGCCCGGGAAAATATATACGGCCCATGTTTGGTTTTACGGCACAGGTAACCACGAAAAAAAGAATTTATAAAGTCGGAATTTCGTATTCTGATAAATATCACGCTCCCGATTTTAACGATAAATACTGGACACCCGGGGGCAACCCGGATCTTTTGCCTGAAAAAGGATTTACCGCAGAGTTAAGCCAGGAAGTTAGTACAGACCATATCAGAAATCATAATGAGAAAAACAAAGCAGATTTCTGTTTAAATTTCTATTTCTCCAAAATAAAAGATGAGATCATCTGGAAACCGGTTACAGGGCTTGTCTGGTCGCCTGAAAATATGCAGTCTGTTTTGCATTACGGTACAGAAACACAAGTGGTCTTTACACATTCTTTGAAAGAAGGAAACATTGAGCTGCAATTACTCTATTTGTATAACCGATCTGTTATCCGGAAAAATTATAAAGACAATTCCATACAAAACAATATCATCGCCTACAAACCGCAACATATCGTCAAATCCAATTTTCAATATCACAACAAGTATTTTACAGGAGGCATCAACTATATTTTTACAAGCAAGCGATATACCGATAATGAAAATATAGAAGCGTTTGCACTAAAACAATACAGCCTGCTCGATCTGTACGCCGGTTTTTCAATTCCTGCTAACCCATTTGGTATCGATGTGCTCGTACGCGTCAGCAACCTGTTGAATACATCCTATCAATCCATCCGTTCCTATGCACAACCCGGGAGAAATATCACATTTTCAATAATTCTAAATTTTAATAAATATCATCAAAATGAAAACTAAACAATTTTACAAGACGATACTCGTCGCAGCAATTTTTATCACATCCTGTAAAAAAGATGTTATCGATCTGTCGGGTACATTTATCGAAGATGGCTCTGCTATTGTGGTCAATGAAGGAAATTTTACACACAACAATGGCTCGCTTTCTTATATAGACCGGAATGGGAATGTAACCAATAATATTTTTGAAACGATCAACGGAATTGCTGTGGGGGATGTCGTGCAATCGTATAGCCGTACGGATCGATACGGCATTATTTGCGTCAACAATTCACAGAAAATAGAGATCGTTGATGCCCGGACATTTAAAAGTGTGGCGACGATAACCGACGGAACCGATTACCCGAGATATTCATTGCCGGTGAGCGATGAAAAAGTATATGTGACCAACGGTAGCTTCACGGGAAAAGTGATCGTGCTTAACCTGAACAATTTTACTGTAGCTAAAACGATCGCAGTAGGAGATGGCCCGGAAGAATTGGTGATGATCGGAACAAAAGTATATGTGGCCAATAGCGGAGGCTTTGGCACAGACCATACCGTTTCGGTGATCGATGCAAACAGCGATGCGGAATTAACCCGGATCAATGTAGGCGATAACCCAACCGATATAGAAAAGGATGCGGCGGGCAATATCTGGGTGTTATGCAAAGGCTATGTTACGTATGATCCTCCGACGTATGCCCCCAACCGGAACAGCGCGGCAAAATTGGTCCATATCAATACAACGACCAATACCGTGGATAAGCAGTTGGAATTGGTTGCGGCAGATAATGATTGGAGCACCGCGGATAATTTAGAAATGGGGGGCAACGGAAACACGCTGTATTTTTCGATTGATGATAATATTTACCAGATGCCGACGGTTTCGGTAACTATTCCACCGCTTCCTTTTTTCAAACAATGGATATATGGTTTGGAAATAAATCCTGCAACCAATGATATCTGGGCTTTGGATGCCGGTAGCTTCACCAGTGCAGGCTATGTCTTTAAGTATTCAGCTATCGGGCAAAAACTCGATTCGATGAAAGTGGGTATAGGGCCGAATTTTATTTATTTCAATTAAAATTCAAACGAAAGTTTGTTAATTTCAATGCGTGTTTCTTTCACAACATAAATATTGCAGCAATTGCGGGAAAGAAGTGATCCTGAAATTTACGGAAGGCCGCGACCGGATCGTTTGTGAGTATTGTGAAACGATCCATTATACCAATCCAAAATTAGTAGTGGGTGCGCTGAGTTTTTGGGAAGATAAAGTCTTGCTGTGCAAACGTGCGATAGAGCCGCGAAAAGGATTCTGGAATGTGCCGGCCGGGTACCTGGAAGATTTTGAAAAAGCAGAAGAAGGAGCGATCCGTGAAACTTGGGAAGAAGCCGGAACGGACATTGATATTATCCAGCCTTATGTTATTTACAATCTGCCGCAGGCCAACCAGGTATATATTCATTTTCTCGCAAAGCTGAAAGACGGTATTGTGCGTAACGGCGAAGAAAGTATTGAATCGGGATTATTTACAGAAGAAGAGATACCGTGGAAAGAAATGGCGTTTACTTCTTCTGTTTTCGCGTTGCGCCGTTTTTTTGAGGAAAGGAAATCGGGCATTTTTACCATCCATTTGGGCACTTACCCGGATAAAACTTGATTAATTTTGAATTTAAGCCTAACTTTGTAATATGAAAACAATACAAGACAAACGATTTTTGGTAGCGCTTCTGTTGATCGCTGTTGGAGTTATTTTAAGAGTGTTGCAATGGACGCCCAATTTCTCCCCGGTTACCGCCATCGCATTGTTTGGTGGAGCACGGTTGCTGGATAAAAAATTATCGATCATTATTCCGTTGGTCTCTTTATTGATCAGCGATATTCTGCTCGCTGCGATGAATCATTACCCGGTTATTCACGACACGATATTTTTTGTCTATGGAAGTTATGTGCTGATCGCCGTGATGGGATGGGCGTTGCAGGAAGGAAAATTTTCTTTCTTACGCGTAGGAGGATATGCTGTTGCTGCTTCCGTTTTATTTTTTCTACTTTCTAATTTCGGTGTGTGGATCGTTGGAACATTGTATCCGAGAACACTCGATGGTTTGGTAACTTGTTTTACACTGGCCATTCCATTTTTTAAATTCACATTCCTGGGAGATCTTGTCTATACATTTATATTTTTTGGTATATACAACATTTTATTCAGCACGGATAAAAAGTTGAGCCCCGAATCTTCTCCGAGATAAGTTATCCTTACAGGGTTTTAATCTTATGTAAATGTTATATCCACTATCCTGTTAATTATTTAGTATGGCAGGGCTTCAAATAAACATAAATTAGCGCTCCGAAATTCTTTGTAACAGTGGCATTGATAAAATCTATATCCGGCATTCGTGGTACCATCGGTGGTAAAAGCGGAGATGCTTTAACGCCAACCGATATTGCAAAATTTACTTTAGCATTTGGAAGCATCTTGCAACAAAAAGGTGCGAAGAAAATTGTCGTCGGGCGCGATGCGCGCGTATCCGGCGAAATGGTGCATCATATTGTTGTCGGAAATTTATTGGGTTTGGGTTTGGATGTTGTTGATCTTGGATTAGCAACCACTCCAACAGTAGAGATCGCAGTGACGGAAGAAAAAGCAGATGGGGGAATTATCATTACGGCAAGCCATAACCCGAAACAATGGAATGCATTAAAGCTGTTGAATAAATACGGTGAATTTATTTCGGAGAAAGTGGGACAGGAAGTGATCAAAAAATCCGAAAGCCGCAAATTTGATTTCGCTGAAGTAGATAAGCTCGGGCAATATTCGCAGAAAGATTATCTCGATCTGCATATCGAAAAGATCCTCGCATTGCCGTATGTCGATGTTGAAGCGATCAAAGCCAAAAAATTTAAGATCGTTGTGGATGCGGTGAACAGTGTTGGCGGTATTGCCGTCCCGAAACTGCTGAAAGCATTGGGTATTGATAAAGTGTATGAATTGTATTGCGAGCCAACCGGTAAATTTGCACACAACCCCGAGCCATTGCCCGAAAATTTAGGCAACCTGGGGACGGAGGTAACGCATAACAAAGCGCATTTAGGCATTGCCGTAGATCCGGATGTCGATCGCCTGGCATTTGTGGATGAAAAAGCAACTCCTTTTGGCGAAGAATATACTTTGGTAGCCGTAGCGGATTATGTCTTGTCGATCAAAAAAGGAAACACGGTTTCCAATTTATCTTCGACCAAAGCATTAAAAGAAGTAACGGAAAAACACGGAGGCACACATGCCGCATCTGCCGTGGGTGAAGTGAATGTAGTAGAGCTGATGAAAGAAACCAACGCGGTGATTGGCGGGGAAGGAAACGGCGGCGTTATTTTGCCCGAGTTGCATTATGGCCGCGACGCCTTAGTGGGGATCGCTATCTTTTTAACGCACCTGGCAAAATCCGGGAAAAGTGCACATGCCCTTCGGTCCAATTATCCGAATTATTCGATCTCCAAAAATAAGATCCAGCTCGAAGCAGGCATGGATATCGACGGAGTTATCGAAAAGATCAAAGAGAAATACAAGCAATACCCGCAAAATACCATCGATGGTTTGCGGATCGATATCGACGCCGACTGGGTGCACCTTCGCCGCTCGAATACCGAGCCTATCATCCGCATTTATTCGGAAAGCAATACGGAGCAAACGGCGAATGCCATTGCCCAGAAAATGAAGACCGATATCACACAGGCTCTGAAAGAACTTTAATTTTTTAGTGGAAAGTTTATAGTTGAAAGTGGAAAGTAATTACATTCCGTTTTTTAACTTTGCATGGCCAATTGGAAAAGCAATAACTATCAACTATTAACTATCAATTATCAACTATTCATGCGTGTTTACTTCGATAATGCAGCCACAACGCCTATAGATGCAGATGTCTTACAGGCCATGATGCCGTATTTGACAGAACATTTCGGCAATCCCTCGGCTGTTTATTCTTATGGAAGAGATACGCGTGCCGTGATCGAAGAAGCCCGCAAAACTATTGCATCGCTGATCAACGCGCAGCCCGGTGAAATTATCTTTACATCCGGCGGCACGGAATCCAATAACATGGCGATCAAAGGCGCTGTTGATTACCTCGGCGTACAGCGCATCATCACATCGCCGATCGAACATCATTGCGTGGAATATACCGTCGAATATCTCAAGGAAAAAAGAGGCGTGGAAGTGGAGCTGGTGAAAATTGATTCCAACGGCAATCCGGACCTCGTCGATCTCGAGCATTTGTTGCAAAGCTCTGATAAAAAAACATTGGTTTCGCTGATGCACGCCAATAACGAGATCGGGACTTTGCTCGATATTGAAAAAATAGGAGCGCTGTGCAAACAATACAACGCATTGTTTCATTCCGATACGGTTCAGACCTTCGCACATTTCCCGATCGATGTACAACAAGCAAATGTCGATTTTATCAGCGGTGCGGCACATAAATTTCATGGCCCCAAAGGTGTCGGTTTTTTATACATGCGCAAACAAAGCAAAGTAAAATCCCTTATTCACGGCGGCGGACAGGAGCGGGGCTTTCGTGCCGGAACTGAAAATGTATATGGTATTGCAGGCATGGCCGCAGCTGCAAAAAAAGCCTATCAGAATTTAGAAACGGATAAAGTGCATATCGCTGAATTGAAACAATACATGCGGGAACAGCTGCACAAAAATTTTACGGATGTTGAATTTAACGGCAATGCAGACGAACGCAGTTTGTATACTGTTTTGAATGTTTCATTTCCTCCCGGTGATAAAACCATGATGCTTTTATTCACGCTCGACCTGGAAGGAATTTACGTTTCCGGCGGAAGTGCCTGCAGCAGTGGTGCGGCAACAGGCTCTCATGTCATCAGCGCATTGAACAAAGACCCAGATCGTATATCTGTGCGATTTTCTTTTTCCAAATACAATACCCGCGAAGAAGTGGATTATGTTGTTGGAAAATTGAAAGAAATTCTAAGCTGATATTTTTTGCCTAAATCATTCATTTGGTTGATATTAATAGGATACAAGTACCGATTTCTTTGTATGTTAATATGTTATTAAATTAAGGTATTATCTTAATAAAAGTTTTCATATATTGGCATCATTAAATGATTAAACGGATTAATTATGAGAGACTTAACAAAATTTTTTATCGGCGCGTTATTGGTGTGTGCCAGTTCATTTGTCTTTGGTACCACTACCATAAAAGGTAAGGTAACCGATGCCGATAAAGAGCCGGTTATCGGCGCTAATATTACCATCAAAGGAACTACGGAAGGAACCGTAACCGACATCGAAGGTATGTATGAATTATCGACAGAGCAGGCGACGCCATTTACATTGGTGATCTCCATGGTCGGTATGGCAACCGTCGAACAAGAAGTGACCGGTAACATGGATGCACTCGACTTTGAAATGGCTGAAGAAACGGGTATCCTGAATGATGTGGTCGTATCCGCATCGAGGGTAGAGGAAAAGATCCTCGAATCGCCTGTAACCATCGAGAAGATGGATCAAAAAACCATTAAACAAGCATCTTCCGCAGATTACTACGATGATCTCGCAAAATTAAAAGGCGTGCAAACCATCAATGGTAGTATGACGCTGACATCGATCAACACACGCGGTTTCGGAGGTATCTCCAACACGCGCTTTGTGCAGTTGATGGATGGTATGGATAATGCAGCTCCGTTGTTGAACTTCCCGTCCGGTAACGTTGTCGGTATCGGCGAGCTCGATATCGCGAATATGGAATTGGTTCCGGGTGCAGCATCTGCATTGTACGGACCAAACGCCTTCAATGGTATCCTCATGATGAACTCCAAAAATCCGTTTGATTATCCCGGCTTAAGTGTACAAGCGAAAGGCGGTTTTGCCCAGGCAAATAATGGCTACGGCGTAAAACCACTTGGAAGCTTTGCTATGCGCGTGGCGCATGTGTGGAAGAAAAATGAAGCAGACTATGTAGCTTTTAAAGCGAACTTCAGTGTGTTCAAAGGAACAGACTGGTATGCGAATGATTATACAACTGAAAGAGTATTTCCGGGAAATGTACCGGGCGATCCGGATTTCGACGGGATGAATATTTATGGCGATGAAACGCGCATAGTAGTTCCGTATGGCGCCGTAAAAGATGCACTCGAACCAGGTCTGGAAGCCGGTTTTGGCCCATTCATTCCCGGAGGCCATGCTACTGACTCTGCATACATTGTGAATACGCTTGGCGTATTGAGGTCATTGGATATTCGCCGTACAGGTTATACAGAAGATAGGTTGCTCGATAATCACAATGCATCTACGATCAAAGGCGATGTGGGTGTTTACTGGAAACCATTTAAAGATAAATCCTATGAGTTTTCCTATAATTACCGCATTGGCTTTGGTAACAGCGTTTACCAGGGTAGTGAGCGTTATGCGTTGAGAAGCTTTACCCAGCAATTTCACAAAGGTGAGATCAAAGGAAAAGATTTCTTTATTCGTTCTTATGTTTCTCAAACACATGATGGCGATTCTTATAACATGACTGCTTTGGGTGCCTATACGAATGAAACGATATCACCGTCTGCAGCGCAATGGGTTCCGACTTATCTCTCAAATTATACAAAAGAATTATTTTTGCGTACCCTTACATTATATGGCGGAAATCCAAACTCCTTACAGGATTCAGATTATGTGATCGCACACCAGATCGCAAGAATGATCGCGGATGCACCTGCAACAGCTTTGGGTGATACCGGTGTGAACCGTATCATCGAACAGGTGCGTAACGGTTTATTTCAGCATGGTGGTGCAGGCTTTATCGATAATTCGCGTTTATTCCACACAGAAGGTTTGTTAGACCTTAGCCGCTGGACAGGCAAATGGATCGATATCCAGGTTGGCGGTAACCACCGTATGTACAGCCTTTCTACGAACGGAACAGTATTCAACGAAGATCCGGATGGTACCGGAACTTTCAAGCGTATCAATATCCAGGAATACGGCGCGTTCTTACAATTACAACGTAAATTATTCAAAGATGTATTGAGATTACAGGCGTCTGTCCGTATAGATAAAAACCAAAGCTTTAAAGCAATATGGTCGCCGCGTGTGGCTGCGGTATTGACATTCGGTAAAGACCGTAATCACAATATCCGTATGTCTTATCAAACAGGTTTCCGCAACCCGGATACACAGGCGCAATATATTTTCTTCCCGACCTCGAGTGTGTTGTTGGGTGGAACACAGTCAAATGCAGAACGCTATAACCTTTATAACGGCGGCGCTTATACATTTGATTCCTATAATGATTTTGTTGCCTCCGTTGCTGCAGGATCCGGTGACATCTCTTTATTAAAGGATGCTGATTTTGATTTTATAAAACCGGAAAATCTGCAAGTGGTGGAAGTGGGTTATAAAGCCATCCTCGCTAAAAAATTACTGATCGATTTGAACGGATATTTCAATATTTACAAAGACTTCATCACGCAGATCACTGTAGTAAGCAAAAACGGAACTTATCACCAGGGCAATTACCTGCCAGGTGTTAGCGATGTGCTTGCAAAGACTGTAAGGAGCCCGACACAATGGAGGCCGTATGTAAATATCGCCGGCAATACGTATTCATGGGGAGCAGGTCTTGGCTTGACCTATATGTTGCCTAAAGGATACCAGGCTAAAGCCAGTTACAACTATATGGACTTTAGTTCACAAACAGCAGATGCCAGCGTGCTTGGATTTAATGCATCCAATCACCAGATGTATGTGGGAATAAGCAATTCCAACGTTTGGAAAAATATGGGCTTTGCGATCGACTACCGCTGGCAAAGTTCTATAGCATGGTCAAGTGACTTTGCTGATGGTACAGTAAAAGCACGCGGTATGCTCGATGCAAACGTGAGCTTTGGTATTCCTAAAGCCATGACGACGATCAAGATAGGTGCTACAAATATTGCGGGACCAACATACAGAACGAATGTCGGTGGACCATTTATCGGCAGAACATTCTTCGTATCGTTGACCTATGATCAATTCGCGAAATTCAAAAAATAAAATGTTATAGCTGTGAAAAGAAGAAGCGCTCCGCACAAACGGGGCGCTTTTTTTATTTGCCTTATATCTCAATCAATCGAAAAGATGATCATGTGATCTCGACCACATTCTCTCGATCTTTCTCCTTTAATGATCCGTAATGTGCTTTTCTTTACTCCGAAATGTTTAGCTAAACTTCGAGCACGGCGTTATTTGCTTTCCCATCAACCGCTGGAGATATGACATGCACTTTCAACTTATCACCTTCTTCTATAAGACTGTTTTTTCGTGCATTGGGTATGACTTTATGGAAACGGTCTGCATTTTATTACTTAATGGAATCGGGTTTCATATGTTGTCTCCATAATTCTCCTTCTTCTTCAACTTTACAATAATAGCACCTTGAATAATTGTCCCCGGCATTATACCAGGTATGTTCTGCGCCGACTAATTCACAATCTTTTCCCTTTCCCGCTATACCCAGATCGATCATCCAAAAAGGAAGCCGTTCCCTGATTAAAATCCGCCATTCATATGGATGCCTCTTTGATCTCATTTTGTCATCTCTATGTAGTGAGAGTCCGGTATAAATTTACATCACTGTTTCAATATCTTTCCGCTGTACACCTCATTTTTATCCGAAGATAAACCAATGAGGTACATACCTGCAGATAAATTTTGAAGAGATACTTGTTTTAAGCTTTTCCCGGAATTCAATTTGAAATTTTCATTTAAAAGCATATTGCCGCTCAGATCAAATAGCTGTAAGTGATAATTTCCGGATTGTTTAATATCTATATCCAAAGTGATCAGGTCTGAGGTCGGGGATGGATAAAGCTTAATAGATTTGATCTCGTTGTTTTTTACAAGGCTTATACGCGCTTCAATGATAGAAGTAGTCACGGTATTCGTAATAATAGCCGGGTTAAAATCAAAAAAGATCGAAGCCCTGTTATTGATCACATCATTCACACTCAGGCCATCAATGGGCTTAATGCGGAAGGTGATATACCCGTGAGAATTCGGTTCGTCGGTGGTGCTGTCTGGCAAGTTAATATCAGGGAAGGTCCAGCTCAGGATATTTTTGTTTTTCACTTCAAATAAATAGGAGTAATGGCTGGTAGCGATCATTTCCAATGTATTCCAATCCAATTTATCCGATAACGTATCTCTTATTACTATGTTATTTGCATAAACATTCCCGGTATTTTGAAAACGGATCGTATAATACAGGTATTCGCCGTCATTGAGTTGTTGTGTATTTAGATGTGCCCCATGTGCTTCCGTTTTATCATTAGGATCATAAGAATTCACAACAACCTCATACAAATTAAAAAAATTATCGGCAGGATAAGCCTCTTCCGGACCTTCATCATTTGTAATCGTAACCATCAAATGCAATGTATCGCCCATGTTCAGAGAGGGCGATGGATTATTGATCGTTCCTACATCATAGGTTTTCGTTTCAAAAGGAGCTACGCAGCAGTATACCCAGAATAGCGTATCGAACATATCGCCTGCATGGTTGTTGGTGAAATCTGTGATGGAATCATAAGCTTGCCTTGGATCTCTTACAAAAGTCAAACGGAAATGTTCTGCGGTATTTGTACCATAGTTGCTTAAACGAAGTATGTAATGTGAAGGGAAGCCCGGCCGCGGATTGTTTTTAGGCTGAATACTCACTTGCAGATCCCCGAAAGGCGCTTTTGGCACTAAGCGGAAGACAATAGAATCCTGAAGGTTTAAGCCGTGAAAAGATATGTGTGCCGAATCCGGTACTACGTTATAAAGGCTCAATCGTTGGTAATTGGATATCAGACGTATGTTATATTCGCCACTATCGAGTAGCATATACGTACGTCCGCTTGGATCCAGTGGATATAGTTTGGTTGAATCCCCATTGCTGATCTCGAGTTTGCCTTTATCGGAATAACTGTCGCCTGCGTCATAGACCCCATTATTATTGTTATCGATAAAAGTTGTGACGTGCAGGTCGTTCAGATCGCCGCGTATCTTGCAGAACATAAATTCCAGATAGGGAAACGGATTGCCGTTGGATAGTTGTACAAGCGTCAGGTAATGACCGTCACTGGTTTGTGATAACAGGTAATTCTGATTAATATATTGTGTAACATCAGCCCGTATTTTCCGCAGGCGGCGTAAGCTGTTATCATATGTTAGCACGATCAAACGAGGCTTTTCAGTGTAAACATTTGATTCAGGATCATTATAGTCAGTGCGGTAAACTACGTTGCATATGTGGGCAGAACGGTCATTGACTATAGGCGGAGAGCTGTAATAGATTAACTCCGGGTCATAAGCAGGATCAGCCGGTACTATATACCGGATACTATCAATCAGCTGGCCGGCATAAGTATACCGCTCGTATTTCGTAATAATTGAATCGGATGTAGAATTATAATACTGTCCGTCTGCGCCCAGCAGAAAACTATCTAAAGGGGTAAAGTAAAGTGCCCATGCTACACCGTTGTCATCCGTCATATTTTGACGTACCAGTTGGCTGCCGGTCACAGTGCCGGTATTCGGTTGTAAAGTGCTTATTTTTTGTATATGGCCTAATATTTCACGATTGTCAAAATTATCTACTGTGATCAAAGAATTGATCGAAACGAAGCTGAGTTCGCCGGAGCCTGGTATTTTATGGAGGAAATCAAAAAGGAAACTATACGGCAGGAAATTACTATAAGAAGATAGTTGTGAAGCGACAGCCCAATTTGAAAAATAATCAGCAGTATCAATACTGGGGCCATTGTCGATATTATCTAAGTCAACCACACTGTAGGAGGCCGCTGAACTGTCTATAAAAGTACGCCAGCTCAATTGACCGTCAGCTTCAACGCGCTGGATAAATTTGGCAGTGTTGTAAAAATAGCGTTCCGTATTGTACAATCCCCATGGAGGAATGGCAGGATAATACTGGTAATACGTGAAGTGATATTTCTGAGAGTAGACATAATAAGTGCCGTCATTTTCGATCATGTTCAGGAATACTTCATTTTTACCAATAGATGGTACAGTTATGGGCACCCCCGGTATGCCTTGAGGATTGACGGGAACTATGGTTGCCAAAGAATCCATACGTCCGCAAATAGCAAAACCATTATCACTGGTAGGCGTGACATCAAAAATTTGAAAATAATCAAATAGCAGCAGTGTGTCGAGAAGCAGATTGGCATCTTCATCAAACAATTTGATATGTATATTGGTCGTGTCAATATCATAGAGCGTGTCGCGCATGCTGGAGCCCACACCGATCAGTACTGTATTGCCGTTATATAGGGTTCGTGCAAAGTAGATATTGTAATTGTCAAAATGCAGGCTATCAGCCATGCTAAAAGTTTTTTCAAACATTGCACTTTGAGAAAATGAATGCAGAAATCCATACAACAAAAGCAAAATTGCAAACCCAATTCTTTTCATAAATCCTATTTCAAATTAAAAGTACAGGAATTAAAATACCTTTCTTAGATCAAATATATGCGTTTGTCAATATAAATACCCGGCATTTATGGTGTAATCCATTGGCAGATAATTTTTTATATTAAAATAAAATAAACAGGTGTCAGAGAATAGGGGTATAGTTATTGCCCTAAAAGAGCTAAAATTGAAAATTATCCGCCTGAGGATGGCAATATTCCCGTCTAAGTTTCAACGCTAAACGCTCCACTGATCAAACCGGCAGCCAGAAGGTAAACGTAGCGCCTTCGTTTTGCACCGATTCGGCATGGATAAAACCATGGTGCTGTTCGATGATCTTTTGTACGATACTCAAACCTACGCCGGTTCCGCTGTATTCCGAATATTCGTGCAGGCGCTGGAAAAGCTTAAAGATCTGTTCGGAATATTCCGGGGCGAACCCAATGCCGTTATCGCTGAATTGAATTTGCGCGTACTCCCCGGGAGGCGGTGACCGGAATGGTATCTCGTCGTCGCTGACAATTTTTGAAGTGATCGTTATATGCGGTTCTTTATTTGAAAATTTTAATGCATTGCTCAGAAGGTTGGAAAATAATTGCTGCATCTGCAGCGATACGGCATAAACTACCGGCAGTTTATCACTTTCGATCACCGCATTTTTTTCTATGACGATCAGCTCATGATCCGTCAGCACATTCTGCCATACATTATTCAGATCTACAGACTCAAAATTTCCTGGTTTTTGCGAGAGCCTCGAATAATCCAACACGCTTTGTATCAGCAACGACATTCGTTTTGCCGAATCGACAATATTCCCGATATATTTTTCCTGTTTGGTAGGATCCCGTTCTTTGTCCTGCAGCATTTTGGCGAAGATGTGGATCTTGCGCAACGGTTCCTGCAGGTCGTGGCTGGCGATATAGGTAAACGATTCGAGATCTTTATTAATTTGTTCCAGCTCTGCATTTTTTTGCCCGAGTAATTTTTCCGTTTGTACTATATCCGATATATCTCTCGCCATGATGATCACACCTTCGATATTTTCTTGAAGTATCAAGGGTACATAATACGTGTCAACATCGTAATCCGTTCGTGCTACGGTTTTCCGTTTATCGAGGTGCACGGTTTCCCCTTGTAATGCGCGAAGTACGCTTTGATGTTGTTCCGTATTTTCTGCTTTGGGATTGATGTCAAACAAATATTTGCCTATTATCTGATCGCGCTGCATACCCATAAAGTCTTCAAATTTTTTATTCACCATAATAAAATGAAGCTTTGTATCCAGTACTGCGACGAATTCAACAGACGAGTCGATAAGCTGGCGCAAAAAAGACTGGTTGACTTCCAGCTCCATGGTACGTTCTTTTACTTTTTCTTCCAGCAGGCTTTCCGCAGTCTTGCGGTCGTGTATATCGAGGCTGGTACCGATAAAGCCCGTCAGCTTATCGTTTGAATAACGCGGTACACCTTTATCGAGAAACCATCTGTATTCACCGGTATTCCCATTTTTAAGCCGCATTTCCAGGGTGTAGGGTTGTTTCTTTTGTGCAGCATTTTCCATGACGGATAACACGACAGGCAAGTCATCCGGATGCATAAAAGGTTTCCACGAAAGGTCAGCCGTATTAAAGTTTTCACCGAGAGCAAAATAATCGCGCCCGACTTTATTTAAAAAAGTAGTTTGCAGATTGGCGTCCGTTTCCCAAACGAACAACGGCGCTTCGTGCGCCATGGCGCGGAATCGTTCTTCGCTGTCTTCGATCATTTTCCGGGCGTATACTTTTTCGCCGATATCATCGCCGCTGATCATTACGCCCACGACGTTATTCGCTTCATCGTGCAGCGGCTGGAAAACGAATTTTACATAGGTATCGATGCGCTTATCGTTGCGTTTAAAGGTAACGGCAGCTTCTTCGGCCACATAACGTTGTCCGCTTTGAAAAACCATTTGCAATAGTCCGTGATAGTTTTGCATTTCGAGCTCGGGTAACAACACACCGAATTTGTTGCCAAGCGCTTCTTCGCGCGTGCGACCAATGATCTCGAGCGCTTTCGCATTGGCGAGCTCAACAATAAATTCCGCTCCTTTTAAAATGATGACGGCAGTAGGTGCCTGTTCAAACAGGTCGTGTACCTGGTCCCAGGGCTGGCGGACAGACGGGTTGTTTTCTTCCTTACCGTTGCCCGGGCTATCCTGATTTTCACCGCCACTGAGCGGCTCATTTTCTTCGGTAGCATACATAGGTTAAGAATCACGTTTCTGAAAAACAACACTAAAATTAGTGACAAGTGGTAGTAAAAATGTTACAAGATTCATTGATTTCCGGTAGGGACCAAGGCAAAATCGCTTTTTTTATTGATCTGCATCATCGATTACGCCCCAAACCCAAACGAGAGGTTATTTGCAGTAGTAAGTCTCCCTTTAGGGGAGCTAAGGCTTAGTTATCTCAATGCATTGATGAAATCGTCTACGAGCTGTCTCATTTTGGTGAGATCTTTAACAGTGAGGCTAAAGAACCGGAAATGGTCGGTATTGCTTTTCGCATAAGATGAATAGAAACATTTAGAGCTTCCGTTGCAGGAAATTTTGATCTCATCCGGCATGGTGAGCACAGTGGTCTTTTGTAAAAGATCGCTAATGGGGATGTAGGAATAATAAGGACCTGAAACTTTGAAATTAAAATACACTTTGTCGAGTATAATTTCTACCTCGCCATAGGTTTCCGGATTAAATGTTTTTAAATAGAGATTCAGCGCATTCAGCGATTTCAGGTATTTGGAGCGATCGACCTTGACAGGTTCGGTTTCTGTGATAGGTTTTGGAGATTCTTTTTCCCGCTCGAGGCGCGCGCTGTTTGCACCGCTTTGACTGGTGGAAGAAGAATTGCCGTTGTACGCATTCACAAAATTATCCAGCAGGTTGATCAATTCTGTTGTATTAAAATCTGTAGACTGCGAAAAGCTGAGCATGCTATGATAGGAATCGGTATACGTAGAAAACACGCATTCCTCGTTGTCTTTACACGGTATAGTGACTTTCCTCTTGGTTTCAGCCACCGTGGCGCTGCCTAATTTGGCTAAAGGAGTTTTGGTATATTTCCCGGAAGGAAAACGGCCATATAGATAACCTTCTTTTACTTCAAAATATCCGTAATAGCCATTGTCGAAAGTTTTGAGATAATCGTTCAGCTTTTTCAATGGCGACTGGTAACCCGTGTTTAAATTAGTATTGCTTGCAGTAGTAGTACTGTTGTATGCATTGATAAAATTTTTGAACAACGTAATTAATTCACCAGTATTAAAATCTTTCGACTGGGAAAATTGAAGAAGAGAATGATAAGAATTGGTATAAGTAGAATAGGTACAATCTCCGCTCACACAGGATATGGTCACTTTCCTGTTAGCTTCAGCTACGGTAATATCGCCTAATTGGTTCATCGGCGTTTTCGTATATTTCCCTGAAGCGAACTGGTCGTACAGGTAGCCGTCTTTCACTTCAAAATATCCGTAATAGCCAGCATCGAATGTTTTAAAATAATCGTTCAGTTTTTTCAGGGCGCTTTGGTAATTGCTTTGGCTAAAAGCGAAAACAGGCAGACTGAGGATCAGGATGAAGCATAGAAATTTTGTGGTGTTTTTCATGGGGAAGGTCTTTAGACCAAATTTACATGATTATTTCCTTTTGACAAAACCTATGGGCTGGCGCGAGTTCCGGCTTCCGGGGTATCGGGACAAGCTGTGCCGAATAAATAAACCGGTCTCCGATGGGGCAACCCGCGCAACTATTTTCCTGTTTTTTGTTTATATTTAGTATACAAAAGATAGAGCGAATTAGTCATTTAAAACTATACTTATGAAACGCTATATTTTCTTACTTACTTTAACAGGTTTGCTGTTTTCCGGTTGTAAAAAAGACGACGTTGCGAATGCGACGTCGCAGATATGCAGTGATATAAGAGGCATGGACGCCATTTACTGGGACCTGATGAATGGAATTCCACGTACAGATATTCCGGGAGGGCATCCAACCGTGGACAATATTGGCGGAACGTATTCCCATCCTTCCTATCCGCCATTGGGTTTTATTTATCCTTCGGGTTGGACTCCTTTTACCGATAATAACGCCGATTGGATCGGTGTAAACCTGGTGCGCAACGACAACCAGGCTATCTGGCGTTACAGCGCGCTGTTTACGACCACGGCTTATACAACCGATTTTGTACTTAATGCCGAGATATCGACTATGCGGTCTTTTTTTGGAAGCAGCGGAACTGTCACTACGCTTTGTTCCAATGGAGGATCATTTCCAAGAGCGCCGGGCATAACCACCACGGGTCAATCTGTCTATATCACGTTTGATGGATTTTCAGCCGTAGTACAAGTGCAAATAACGACACAAACAGGTTTGTTCGGCGAACAGATCATCGTGGCGGTAACTGCTGCTCCAACAGATGATTTTGAAGATGAGATCTTAAATACTTTTTTACCGATAGATTACCAATTGTTATTTACCGGTGGGGGAGAATTGGATAGCGATGGCGATGGTGTTCCTGACGATGAGGATTCTTTTCCGTTTGATCCCACCAAGAACTGAAGCTATTTCTTATCATCCGGAAATACGTCATTCCTTCTTTTTTCCATCTCGGCAGCGATCACCTGTCCGGCTTCGCCTTTTTCCTTAAGCCGCTCTTGGATATTGTTATAGCTTTCAGCATCCCTGTCCTGGCTTAATTTGAAAACCGTGTCTATTTCTTTTACTTCAATTTCAAAAGCCACAATGGCCTGCATTAATTTTTGAGTATAGTCCGGGGGAAGGTTGTCAAAGATCGTGGTAGACTGCTGATCCTGGTTTTCAAAATGCAGTGTTGTTTTTCGAAGTACATCGATTAAAGCTGCGTCGTCGAGGAAACGGATAACACCTTTGGCATGTACGCTCATGTAATTCCAGGTGGAAGGCGTATGAGGATTGCTGTACCAGGTGCCGCTGACATAAGTATGATGACCGGTAAAAACGACCAGGACATGCTGATTCTGCAGAAAGGCTTTGTGATGATCGGTGTTTTTCATGATGTGCCCGCTCAGAAATTTCCTGCCATCTTTTTCTTCGATAAAAACCGGTACCTGTGTGGCAACAGGGTTGTTTTCCCGATCGCTTCCGGCCAAAAAAGCAAATGGATAGCGGCCGATAAATTCTTTAATTACCTGTTCATTTTGTTCTTTGTGATAGGGGAGGTCGTACATGATGATCAAATCTAGCAAGATTTCTATTTATAAATCTTGCCCTATGGCAACTTAAGGATGATCCGGTCTGAGACCGGTTTATTTAGTCGGCACGTCCGCCAGCTGGCGGATCGCGCCAGTGACGGAGGAGGATGCTTCCGTTCTGTTTTAAATGCCTACCTTTAGGAATGAACAAAGGCGGACCCATTATCATTATCGAAGATGATAAAGATGACCAGGAAATTTTAGCAGAGGTTTTTACCGAGCTTGGCGTAAAGAATGAGATCATCTTTTTTGGAGAAGGTGAAGAAGCTTTGAAGTATTTGACGGACACCACCGTAGAACCTTTTATTATTTTCTCCGATATTAATATGCCGAAGCTGAGCGGCATGGAATTAAGAGAAAAAGTGCATCAAAATGAAGACCTCCGGATAAAATCCATTCCTTATTTATTTTTTAGTACCCGCGCAGAACAAAAACACGTCATTGATGCGTATTCTAAATCCATCCAGGGCTTTTTCGTCAAGCCGGCAGATTACCAGGAGATCAAAAAGACCATCGGGTGTATTGTCGATTACTGGCAAAGATGTGTTTCTCCAAATTATATCAAGTGATAAAATGTCGATCGGGTCTGAGACCGGATTTTTTAGTCGGCACGTCCGCCAGCTGGTGGATCGCGCCAGGGACACTACTGCGATGAATAATCATTCAGGACATACACCTCGTCGTATTTGATGGGAATAAGAACCTGGTTGGAAAAACTGACTACACCGTATTTCCCTTTTAGTTCCACCGTTACCTGTTGAAAATTTTCCTGCATGCCGAGAATATCGTCATACATCGCGGGAATGATAACTTTATCTGCTGCGTCGGTCATTACCCAGTGTCCTTTCAGGTCAACCACCTTGTATTGCGTACTGCTGAATTCTTTCATTCCGACTTCGATATCGTCATCCTGGAAAGTATAAACCGGGTCGCCGTATTTATAGATCATATTCAGCATGGTTCCGTTGGTATCAATAAAATAGACAACACCGGCTTTCATGATGATCGCTTTGTTGTCTACAAATGCGCTGGCTTTTTCATAAGAAGAATCGATGACTTGCTTGCCCGCTTTGTCATAATATCTCCATTTATCATTTCTTCTAAGTGGAATGCGGTTCGTGTTAGCTGCAGGCGCTCTCCATCCTTCAATGCTGTCTACGATCAAAACACTGCCCGTATGATCATACGCTTTTTTGAGGCCTTTCTCCGTCGGGCTGATAAAGATCCAATCCCATGGGCACGACCAGGCCCATTCTACAGGTTTCGTAAATAATTTTTTCCCCGTTTCGGAATACAGGTCATATAATGTTTTACCGTTCTCTTCATACTGAGCCGCATAGATCAATCCGCCAGTCGGCGGATGATCCTGGCTATGGCAAATGTTTATTGTAAAAAAAATAGCAGCGAGTGCCGGAATAAATTGTTTCATGAGTGTTGAATTTTTATTGTCGGTTTTTGATGATCGCTAACTTTATATTCACCGGAATATTATCTATCGTAACCGTCATAAAATAAATTCCGTTTGCCAGCCTGGAAGTTTCAATGACATAGGAATTATTCCCTCGCTGTGTTTCCTTTTCCAAAATAGTCTGAACCCTGTTTCCGATCGCATCATACAGCTCTATGGAAACGGTTGCCTGGTTCAGAAGCATATAAGAAATTGTGGTGTTGCCGCCTGTAGGGTTGGGATACAATTGAATGCCTGTTTCATTTGTATGCGTTTGAATGCCCGTGGTGGAGCAATTGACAAACAAAGTATCGCTGGTGGCGGCGCAACCATTTGCATCGTTGCCCGTTACAAAATAATTTCCCGCTTCTCCGCAGGTATACGTTAAACCGATACCCAATAAATTTGGATTGCCTTCTATATACCAGTGGTTCTGCGTATATGGCGATATCAGGGTGTCATTATTTAAAATGATGGAAGATCCGTTTTGCGGTGCATGAACCAGTACTGTAATTGCCGGCGAAGTAGCTTCACACCCGTTCGCATCTTTAATCGTGACAAAATAATTTCCGTTAGTTGAAACAGTAATACTTTGTGTGACCGCACCGCTGCTCCATTCATACGCATTCGCCGAATTGGCAGTCAACGTAACAGAATCGCCCGCACAAAAAGTGGTGGAACCATCCGGAGTGACAGACGAAATTGGAAGACCGTTCACGGTCACAGTAATAGTTGCAGTATCCGTGCCGCAAGAATTAGCGACGGCTAAAAAATAATCCCCGGCATCATGCACGATGATGCTGGATGTTGCATCACTGGTCGACCATACATAGCTGCCGTTTCCAGATGCCGATAACAGTACGCTGTCTCCACTACAAAAGGTAGTTGGCCCGTTCGCGGAAATGATAGCCACAGGAAAAGTTTCTACCACCGTGTTTACAGGAGCGGAAGTCGCCGAACACCCATTTACATCGGTGATCTTTACAAAATAAGTTCCTGCATTTAAAACAGTAATGCTCTGCGTAGTCTCATTGTTGTTCCAAACATACGAGCTCGCCGCAACGGAAGTCAGTATAACAGAATCTCCCAGGCAGAAAGTAGTAGCATGATCGGAAGTTATGCCGGTTGCCGGCAAGGGATGCACCACAACATGAATGGCAGCAGAAGTTGCGGAACATCCGTTCACGTCGTTTATCGTGACAAAATAATTTCCCGAGTCAGTTACCGTAATGCTCTGTGTGGTACCGCCATTATTCCATAGATAAGTATGCGCCGTATCGGAAGTCAGTGTAACGGAATCTCCCTGGCAAATTTCGGTCGAACCATTTGCAGAGATGCTCGCGGTCAGGAGCACGGGTTCGGTTATGGTAACAGAAGCAGTATCGGTGCAAGTCGTTCCATTTGAAGTGACGATCACCATATAAGTTCCGGCAGCGAGGTTCGTTGTTGTTGCTCCTGTTCCACCGCTCGACCAATTATACGTATAAGGTGTATTTCCGCCTGTTGTAATAGCTGTCGCGGTCCCGTTATTTCCACCGTTGCAGGTAACATTTGTTTGCGAAGTATTCACTTCCAGCAGCGGAGCTAAATTTATATTCCAGGTTACGTTGTGAGAGATCAGCGTTTTCTTTGCCATACTGGTCGTATCGTAGGCAACCGCTTTTATCGTATGCGCTCCGTCGGCATACAAAGCAGGATCGAAAGTAAAATTCAGACTGTTGTTCCGAACAAGAACATTATCTACAAACCATTGTGTCCGTACGGTATTATTCAGGCTGTTTAAAATAGTCGTTGTAAATAATTGGGGCGTATTCCTGCAGATCTGCGGAGATAAATTCTGAGGGGAATAGCCTTCGATAGGATTGACCAATACACTGACCTTATAGATCAATTGTTCTTTACAAACCTCACAAAACGGCTGGTTGAGCGCTCTCATTTTGCAATTGCATTTGGGGCGGTACCAGTTTGTCGCGCAAGTAGCAGCGCCCTGGTAAAGCCCTATTAAAGAGCAATTGGTTCCGTTGGGAGTGGGGATCGGTGCGGTGGTCAGCCATTTTCTCCATACCAGCAGGCTGGTATCGGTTTGCTGGGATACATTGATACGCTGGGTGGTGCCAACCGTACAATTGGAGCTGCCATAATCATATTCATCGGTGAGGCCGCCAAAAGAGTGTCCGAATTCATGCACAAAAATTTCGGACGACGACGTATGTGTACTGGTAAAGGTCACTCCGCCTGCACATCCGCCGTAATACGGGGTATTTGCCAGTACATTGATGTAATCCCACTGCGGAAAATTCGTGTTCGATATCGAATAAATTAAACCGAGCTGGTTCGAATAGATACAGCGGTGCACGCCTCCGCCCGACGGGCCACCGTCAAACGAAGATTTTAAATAATTATCTACGGAGACTACGGGCTGTGTGCCGCAGGCGCTGTCAGACGAATTGCCGGGATGGTCGTTTCCGGATTGGTTGGAGACGACCTCTATGGCAAATACATTAAAGAACGGTTTGTATTGATTAAAGGGCGGCGTATTTAAAAGATAATTGCCGACAGCTAATGCATTCGTCCGGAATAATCCCATCTGTGCAGATGTATAACCATCGCCCAGGATCAGCAAATTGATCCGGTTATTCGGATTGCCGTTATAGATCAGCGTATCGACCACAAATATTTGCGCCGTGGCATACCGGCAGGAGAGTAGTAAGCAAAGGAGTATAAAATACTTTTTCATGGCATTTTATATTTAAGCGTGGAAACCAGGACTTCGGTATCATTATCTCCGACCGTGTAACAGTTGATCGTGATATAGGAAACATTGCCGGGAAACGGGAACCGTATATTGATAAATCCCGTATTGTCCGGAAGGATATTATTATTAATGGCTCCGTTCTCTTCGAAACTTTCCAGGTTTTGAGTTAACGGGTTTTCATAAAAGCTTTCGAGGAGGATATTATTATTTTCATCCAGTACTTTTATTTTTAAAATATCCGTGGTTTTTACCGGCCTTGTATCATCGGATATTTTTACTTTCCCGTTATAGCTGTTGAATGAAAAGACCGCTATGTTTTGAATATGCGAGCTTTCCCCGCTGATCTTTAAAACGATGGCAGCAGATCGGGTGGAAACGGGATTGTAGGGGGCGGATTGCCCGTATACCGTATGGCCTGCCAATAAAAACAACAGGAGGAAAAGCAGGAAACTTGTTTTTTTCATAGATTTTGCTGGAGAATAAATATACCGAAAAGTTCCTGATATTTTCCTCTTTGGCTATGTCATTTCAAGTGATTAGCGAGAGATCCCCGCCTGACCATCGGGCAGGTTGTGTAAATTAACCATCGTCATCTCGAACGAGCTTACGGAACAGCTGTGGAGTAAGGCGAGGAGAGATCCGTCAATAACAAAAATGCAGCACAGCACGTCTCAGCATACTGCATAGCTCGAGGGATTTCTCCTCATTATCCTTCGCTACCGCTTCGGATTCCTCGTTCGAAATGACGATTGCACTATGGATCATTTGTGCGAAAAAAAGGCTTATTTTACACACATGAAATTCAAATACTGGTTGCCATTTATTACCTGGGTTGTCCCGACCATCATCATCACGATCATCCTGGGAATGGTAGACGCTCCGTTAACCCAGGCACAAACGATAGGATTCACTGCCCTGGTGTTATCCGCCGGTATTACGTATTATCTCGGCATCCGGCAAGCGCTGAAGGATAAATAACAGGCTTATCCGGCAAATAATTCAATACTTTTCATTTGATCTGTATCAATAAATGACAATTATTCAATAAAAAATTATCGAATTACATTAATTTATTTAATTTTGTTTTGAGAAACTCAATATGATGAAACACGTCAAAATACCCGCAACTATTTTATACCAGGCCACCCGCATATTTGCGTGGTTATATCTGCTGATTGGCACCTATGCACTCGTGGTGATTGTCTGGTTTAAGATAGATCCGGCTTCCTGTGCACCTATGCAATTAATACCGGATAATGGGTTTTATATTTTTTACCCGTTTACACACGTGCCATTTCTTACAGGCGGGTACGACAATATTTATTTCATGACTTTGATTATTATATTATTCGGATACGGCATTTTTTTAAAGCTGCTGAGTAATGTCTTTCTCGCTTTTACCCGGGAAAAATTATTTATCAAACAGGCGATAGATGATCTGAAAATATTTTATAAGCTGAATTTAATTGTACCGCTCGCCCTCCTGTTATTGTATGCGCTATTAGGTCAAAATATTTCAGACCTGGTGATCATTACCGGGCTTCACCTGGTGATCGGCACATTCGGGTTTTTTATGACTGCTATTTTTCAACAAGGTTTTCTTTTACAGGAAGAACAAGATCTAACGCTATAAAGATGTCTATCATAATCAACCTGGATGTTATGCTTGCCAAGCGAAAAATGAAATCGAATGAGCTGGCAGAAAAAATAGGATTAACGACTGTAAACCTTTCTATTTTAAAAACGGGAAAAGTAAAAGCGATCAGGCTCGCCACGCTGGAAGCCATTTGCAGGGAATTGCAGTGCCAGCCCGCTGATATACTCGAGTACAAAGAAGATTAATCAACAGACATACGATCATTGTATTAACTACCGGAAGGTAGCAGGGAATTGTATGCCATAAACTGAATAAAAAATGAACCAATTAAAGATCAGTAATCTTTCCAAAACGTATCCCAACGGTGTGCGGTCCATGCAACACGTTTCTTTGGAAATTTCAAACGGCATGTTCGGTTTGTTAGGACCGAATGGCGCGGGTAAATCCACCTTAATGCGAACGATCGCAGCACTGCAGTCGCCCGACGAAGGACAAATAGAGTTTAACGGCGTCGATATTGTCAAACAACCGGCGTATATGAAAAAACACCTCGGTTATTTGCCGCAGGAATTTGGTGTTTACCCGCGGCTATCCGCGTACCGGTTGCTGGATCATTTGGCTGTATTGAAAGGTGTGACCAATGATGAGCAGCGCAAGAGCCAGATATTTTCGCTGCTTGAAAAAACAAATTTGTTAGCGAACAAAGACAAAGCCGTGCATACGTATTCGGGCGGTATGCGGCAACGATTCGGCATTGCCCAGGCATTGCTGGGAAATCCGCAGATCATTATTGTCGACGAACCTACTGCGGGCCTGGACCCGGAAGAACGGAACCGCTTTAATAACCTGCTCAGCGAGATCGGCGAACAGGTGATTGTTATCCTGTCCACGCACATTGTAGAAGATATTGAAGACCTGTGTTCGCAGATGGCGATCATCGATCATGGCCGCGTCATTCAAACGGGAAAACCCGCGGCACTAATAAATAGCCTCGAAGGAAAAGTATGGTCTGCCGCTATTAAAAAACAAGAGCTGGAAAATTACAAAGCCAGCATGCACGTGATATCCTCGCGTTTAAATGCCGGACAATTACATATCCGTGTCATGGATAATAAATCGCCCGGCGATGGTTTTGTTTTAACGACACCGGATCTCGAAGATGTCTACTTCAGCACGCTTTTTTCAAACGATATAAATAAAAGGTCCCATGTATAAACGGCTATTCCAATTTGAAGCGATCTATTTCTCGAGGCAGCCGCTGGTTTACCTGGGCATGGTCTTGTTTTTTTTCGCCGGTTTCCTCGGAGGCTCTACGAGCGGATTTACTTTTCCGAACGTGTATAAAAATTCGCCGTATGAAATCGCTTACCTCACCGGTATCCTGTCTTTAGCCGGCATATTTTTTACCACGCTGGTCATCGCGCAAAGCAGCTTACGCGAAAACGATACCCGGTTTGACACCGTTCTCTTTGCGACGCCCGTTCCAAAAAATGTTTACCTGCCTGTTCGCTTTATATCCATGTTGCTCGTTTGCGTTTTTCCGCTTGCATTCGCTACAGCCGGGATCTTTGCCGGTAATTCTTTTGCCGGTCTTCCGGCGGATAAATTCGGCGAGTATAAGCTCATGCATTACCTGTATCCGTTTTTGGTTTTAGCTTTTCCGAATATATTGCTCACTACGTCTGTAATTACGGGGACTGCTATACTGACAAAAAACAAGCTGCTAGTATATGTGACCGGTTTGTTCATTTACATTTTATACATCATCGGTTCTGTCTTTTCCAACTCCCCGCTGATAGCAGGTTCAGCGCCCGTACCGCCCGAACAGATGGCACTGTTTGCGAAACTGGATCCATTTGGAATGGCTGCATTTTTTGAGCAGACGCGTTACTGGACGGCTTTCCAGCGCAACCATGAGCTGCTTGCACTATCCGGCAACTTTTTATTTAACCGGCTGCTGTGGCTGGCTATCTCATCGCTATTGATTGCAATAGCCTACCATAAATTTTCATTCAGCATACAGAAGAACCAGGGCAAAACAAAAAAAGAGAAGGCAATAAAAAAAACCAAAATTCATTTCACAGGGATACCTCTTATTCAAACCAGTTCAGCCCGGTATTCTATACAAAGTATATTCAGCCTCGTTAAAATTTACCTGGTCACTATTTTCAAAGGCATCCCGTTTTTATTGATCCTGGTGATCTGGACCTGTTTGTTACTGGTGGAGTTCAGCAATACATTGTCCGGCGACCCGCGGTCGGGCCAGAATTTTGCGCGAACCGGACTGATGATCTATCCTATCATGCAAAACCTCCCGCAGTTTTCCATGATCGTTTTGTTGTTTTACAGCAGTGAAGTGATCTGGAAGAGCAGGACGTATCACTTCGACCAGATAGAAAATTCAACACCGGTGCCGCAAGCTGTTTTATTATTTGGAAAACTGGCGCTATTAACGGTCATTCCTTTTTTATTGATCATCTATAGCATTGTCGCCGCCATAATATTTCAATGCCTGCAAGGATTCCCGCATATAGAAATGAATTTATATGCGTCGCTGTTTTATTATACAGGATACCCGCTCGTATTATCTGCAGTGATCATCTTCGCGATCCAATATATACTGCGGAATAAATATATCGGACTGGCGCTTGCAGCGATCTTTATTATTTTGTTTAATTCCCGCATCAGCGATATTATTGGAATGACTTCCCCGTTGCTGCGTTTATCAAATGCATTCTCTATGTTTTACGGCGATATGAATGGATTTGGCAGTTACACGATGTTGTTTCATTTTAAAATGATATTTGGTACAAGCCTTTGTGTTTTGCTGATCCTGATTATATCCATAGTAAAGAACAAAACCACCGGGATCGCACTTTCAAAAAAATATTTGCTGATCTTTTTCCTGCTCGCGACAACGGCATCCGGTTTTTATTTGTTTTACCAGGTAAATGTTTTACATCCCACGCGAACCGAAAAAGAAATGTTCGCCTGGAAAGAACGATATGAGCGGCAATATAAAAAGTATGAAAATATGCAGCTGCCGACCATCAACCGGGTGCAGGCTGCAGTGGATCTTTATCCCGATGAACAACGATATACCGTCCAGGGCAGGTACAATTTCGTTAATAAAACAGATCAGCCGATCGATAGCCTGTTGGTGTACATCCCGGAAGAAATAACTTTAAAAACTTTATCCATCCAGGGCGCGCATGTGATCAAAAAAGATCCGGACCTGGATCATTACTGGTATTTACTGGAACACCCGCTGGCACCCGGCGATTCTGCTGCAATGCATTTTAGTTTTTCCAGCGAGTCATTGCCATTCAAAAAACATACACCCAGCAACTCCATTATAGCCAACGGCACTTTTTTAAGGATCAGTACATTTTTCCCGGTATTCGGATATCAACCGGAAAACGAGATCACGAACAGCATAGAACGCGAAAAAAGGAAAATGCCCGAACAATCCAAATTAAAGGAGCTCTACGCGGTAACGCCGGAGCCGTATGATTACGCGTATACGGATCTCGACCTGGTTGTTTCCACGGCTGCTGATAAGATCGCCATATCCAGCGGCGACCTGATCGCTCAATGGGAAAAAAACAACCGCAACTATTTTCATTACCAAGCCGACAGGATGATCCCTTTTCGTTTTGCCATCTCTTCCGCGCGATATAAAGTGAAAACAGGGCGATACAAAAATATTCCCATAGAAATTTACTACGACGAACGGCATGCCATGAATGTCGGCAAGCTAATCACACAGGCGAAGCAAACGCTTGAATATTGCGAGCAGGCCTATGCGCCGTATCCGCATACAGTGATCCGTTTTGCAGAAATATCATCTTTCGCCACAGGCTTCGCTGGCACGGCCTATCCTTCGGTGATCTATATGAAAGAAGACGGTGGTTTTTATAATGATGTATCCGATCCAACAACCAATGATGTGATCAACAACCTGGCGGGGCATGAGCTGACGCATGAATGGTGGGGTTGCGCACAGATCTCGCCGGAATATAAAGAGGGCGGTTGGTTGCTCACCGAAACGATCGCGAATTATACGTTTCTCATGTTGTACCGCAAGGCGTATGGAGAGGCGGCAGCGCTGGAGATCGTTAAACAACACCTGGATATATACCTGAGCAGCCGCAGCTTTGATTTTGAACCGCCTTTGTCTAAAACAACTTATACCACGCCGCACCTGCCGTATAATAAAGGCATGGTGGTGCTATACCAGGTACAACAACTGATCGGGGAAGAAAACGTGAACAGGGCCTTGCGGAATGTATTTGCCGCGCATGCTTATCCCAAGTCCCCGCCATCGTCGTTTGACCTGGTGAGTGAATTGCAAAAACAAGCGCCGGACGAACTGAAAGAAAAGATCGGCGAGCTATTTAAACGGGTCATTCTATATGACCTGTCGATCAAACACGTGGCGGTCACGCAAACTTCAGCCGGGTATAAAATTGCGTTTGATGCGGAAGTACATAAATATGAGGAAGATGGCAAAGGGCGTAAAACAGAAATTCCCATGCAGGAACAGGCAGGCGTTGCAGCGGTAAGTGAAAAAGGGCAATCCGCTACGGAATATTTTACACCGGTCAACAATAAAATAAACGGCGTCCTGTTTACGAAAGAAAAACCCTTTAGGTTGATCATCGACCCCGAGCTGCTGCTGATCGACCAATTTCAATGGGACAATGAATATTTTCTCGGAAGATAAATAACCATCCTTGTCATCCGATTCGTCCTCTCTGTCATCTCGAGTGATTAGCGAGAGATCCCCGCCTGACAATCGGGCAGGTCGTTTAAATTACCCGTCTGGCAGTTATATAAACGTACGATGCAATAAAACCGGTACGATTTGTATGAATCAACCAAAAAAAGGACTAATTTTAAATTATCCGAATTAGTATAAATAAATACATCGATATGAAAAAGTTTTTTTATCCGGTAATTTTAATGTTAATCATTTTTTCCTGTAAAAAAGAGGTTAATAATTACAGGCAAGTTGATAGTATTAACCAGGAAATAAAAGAAACTATTACAACGAATAAAACGCTTTTTGACTGGAACGAGCAATCAACGGATTTTATTTTTCGCGCCCTTCAAACCTGCGAAGACAGAAGTATTACCATTGGATATGAAACGGATCTGAGATCTTCAAATGCAATACTCAAAGAAGCAATTATTGCAGCAGTAGAAAAAAATGAAGGATTAAACAGAAATCAGATCCTTTTAGATGAAAACGATAAACTGGCTACGCTAAAGATCCGGATCAATAATAAAAAAACCTTAGAGTCTGTTCGAAATTTAGGCGGGGTTGATTTTGTAGAAGTGACCAACTTTAAATACGACAGGGAATTTTTTATCAGTGATGAAGCCATCCGGGATGCTTATCCATCCCATAACAATACCCAGCAACGGATCAATAATGCAAATCCCGGGGATTATGATCCCAATACCAGTAATATTCCTTACGATCAATTTATGGAATCTGTAGATGGCAGGGATGCACAAGTTATCCGGAATCATAACCTGACCTATATCTATGATAGTTTGAAAAAATTTGACGGATTGGAAGTTGCTGTGTTAGACAATGGTGTATTTGCGGATTATGTTCCCTATATACGTGTGGGTTATCCTGCTTACCAGCCGGAAGGTTATCATTGCGCGAATCCAAATGGATGCACGCAGTGGGATGGGCCGAATCCGAGAAATTATGACCTGGGTGGGCTTAGCAAGATAACAGGACTGTTTGATCATGGGACCCGGCAATCCAGCATCGTATATGGTATTATGCCGAAAGGCAAATTGAGAACGGTTCGTGCCTCGCAGTGGCCGTTTATATTGTTCCCCACTGATTTCAACGGCATCAACCGGTCAATTTTAGCGATGGCGGATGATCCCAATGTAAAAGTGATCAGCATGTCTATGGGCGGTGTAATTGTGAATAATGAGATGGAAAGAGCGGTCCGGTATTTTATAGCGAGAGATAAAATATTTGTCAGTGCTTCCGGTACTTTTTTGAATATACCCGCCATTAAAGATTGGATAGGCGTTGTATTTCCTGCCAGGATGCCGGAAGTTATTGCTACAACAGGCATAGAAGATACGAGGAACACCAATGGAGTTTTTGTGTTGGGAGAAACCTCGACGAGTGGCCCGGAAAATGATTTTGTTGTTGATCATTCCCACTCCAGTTCTGAAACCGTATCGGCAACGGCAGGCATGTTTGGCCTGGTCTGGAGTATTAATCCGAATTTGACGGCAACACAGATAACCGATATCTTCATTCATGCTTCCACGTATTATATCTCTCAAGGCCATAAACATCCCGTATTCGGCTGGGGTAAAGTAGATTGCAAAATGGCTGCAAAAGCGGTGCTGGCAACATTATAAAATAATCGCACTTGTCATCCCGATTCGCCTTCTCTGTCATCGATTCACCCTCTTTGTCATCTCGAGTGATTAGCGAGAGATCTTGTACAAACCAGTATAGTAGCAAACTATAGCACCGAAGTTGTTTGTGCAACAACATTCCTATAATTCATGTACAGCTAATTTTCTCCTGAACTAAAGGAAATTTGAATTTAAAAAATCCCATTTAGGATTGTTTATGCTGATCAAATTTTCTTTTTTCTGTCTCGACCACTTTTTTAATTCCTTCTCCCTTGCAATGGCTAAATCAATGCAATTGAATTCTTCATAATAAATCAGATGATAGCATGAATACCTGCCAGTAAAGCTCCGCCATGATCCTTTGCCCTCCCGGTGTTCCGATAATCGCCTGTATATATCATTGGTAACACCGATGTACAAAACGGTCTTCCTGGAATTGGTTAAAATGTAGACGTAATAACAGTACATGAATTATAATTTACTATATAGACGAAAATGTTTGAGTTTTTCCATAAAATTCAACCGGGTTTTTGTCATTTCGACGAAAGCGAGGAACGAGCGAGGAGAAATCTTGTATAAACTTGCTGTACATGAATACTAGTGGAATAATCTAAATACTGCAGCAGAGTTGCTATAATTCATGATCTGCTAATTATACGAGTTTTCTCAGTCGTGATCCTACTAACGTCGGATCTCTTCTTCGAAATGACAGAACGCGGTTTCTCAACTTTGCTGGTACTTATAAGCAGACTTGCGCTGCTCTAACTCAGCTTAGCGGGTGCTTATACGCGGACCTGCACTGCGGTAACTCAGTATTGCGGGTATTCATGCGCGGACATGCGTTCCCCTATCACAAGATTGCGGGTGCTTATGTGCAGACTTGCGCAGCCGTATCGCAGGAGTGTTGATGTTTATAAGCAGAGTTGCGCCGCGCTAACTCAAAACTGCGGGTGTAAATACGCAATGTTGCGCAGGTGTAGCGGAGGAATACTTATGCCTGTATGCAAAGTTGTAAAACTGCTTTCCGGCGCTGAATTATCCTTTTACAGGCTTAGAAAAGACTGATTCAGCATTGAACCTGGCCATAGGTTTTGTTTCCCACAATGCAGTATGAGTATCTAATGCTGCATAAAAAACACTTTCACCTTTTAAGTTACACCTTCCAATATTTGTTAATTCTTTTGGAGGACCAATTAAATCGGTAATTTTTTGAAGCTTAGTATATTTGCCTTTAGTTATATATTTATTAATAGTTACTCTGTAAAGTTTTGCTGGATAAATATCTGCAAAAAATGTAACGTGAAGATTGAAAAATGTATTAAACTCCTTAATTAGTAATTCTATTTCCTTCTCTGGTAGTTTTTCTAATCCGTCAGAACTTATTTTTTTAAAATAATTTAGTTTTTCAATAATGTCTCTTTTATTATGAAAAGTGTGCGTTGGATATTTAATAATACTGTCGATCATAAAAAATATTATAGTTGTGACCCCAAGCTTTTAAGCGCATTAGCGTATTCCAAAGACTGAAGTTCAGAAGCTTGAACTAATGTGCCCATTGCATAAAACCGATGTTAGGTGCTCTTATTGCTTTAATTTATAAGTTAAAAATGTTCAAGTAAACCGGGTATAAATTGATTTATTAGTTCTAAATGAATATTAATACGAGTGCCGACTAATTTTCCCAATTGCTTATTTTTGTCTTTATGGTGTTCGGTAATAATTGCACTTAGTTGCTGTGTAATCTCATTAAATTTACTTGCTCCTCGGATACTTGTTCCTTTTGCTTTGATAATAGCACCTCCACTTAAACCACGTGGCCTTGGTGAAAGCTGCCAGTTATTATTTACCAAAATTTGATCTTCAAATGAAAGTATCAGATTAACTTGAGGGTTGTATCCTAAGGTTTTATAATCCTTAAGTTTGTAATCAATTGAAGGAAATGTTTCTCGCTTTGAATTTATGGAATTACCTAATGTATTAGATTTCTTTGTCCTAAATCCTGAAGCTAAATAGATCGGGTTTAATGGGTCATAACCATCAAGATCCATATCTTTAAGAGTAATTGCATGTTTTTTTAAAGTTTCACTCATTTCTGATTGAATATGGTATACAGAAGCGTCTAAAGGATGCTCATTTGGTTTATTGGGATTACCTCTGGAAAACCGCTCTCCTATTAATTGTTGTATCAATCCACCATCCATGTCTCCTGTACATAAACCATATTCGGGGAATTCTAGAAATACATGTGTAGCACTCAGTATAAAATATTGATCTTTTATATTTAATAATACACCTGATGCAATTTGTTCAAGCTTGTCTTTTTTTATTTCATGTGCCTTGCGTTTTCGAAGAGCATATATGGGAATTACGGATTTTTCCACAGTTTGCGGGGCATTTAAAGCAGCTAAACTTTGCTTATTAAGTAATTCTAATCCTTTTTTTATCAAAGGATCATTAAGGTCGATTTTTGGTTTCATTCATTATATAGAGTACAATCAAAGCTACCAATATTTTCTTTCCCAACCCTAAACAATAAGCCCCACATTTCTGCAGGACTCTAAATTAAACTAGGTGCTATTTTCTAAATTATTTTTAATCTTCGACTGGAAGAATGATCTTAATCTGCGTCCCTTCATTCAATATATGTTCATCTAGTAAAGGAGTTTTAATTCCAAATTCCTTTAATATGTACTCTATTTCAGACCTATCGGGAAGTTTTCCTGGAACGTCTGGTAATATGATAAAGTAATGGCATCGAACAAGCTCTGGGTTAATTAATATACAATAGCATATCCATGCTCCGGGAACATGTACTGAATGTTCGGGGTTTTTCTCTGGGAGTTCCTTCTTGCCATTCAACATTTCATGTACTTCGTCCGGCTTATAAATCCTGTAGTTGGCATAACCGACAATTTTTTTTATTTGTTGTCTTATGTTTGTGTCAAAAGCAAATACAGTCATTTTTAAATGTTTTATGGTTTAAAAATAAAAGGCCTGATATTTCTATCAAGCCTTTCTGTTATTCATCATTTACTTCACTTCTTCATATTCTGCATCCTGCACATTGTCGCCGGTACCGGTTCCGCCCGTGTTGGCGTTTTGCTGTCCGTCGCCTCCGCCTTCAGCATTCGCTTGTTGCGTGGCATTGTACAGGTCTTGCGATGCCGCCTGCCATGCGTTGTTGAGCTCGGCAGTCGCTGTATCGAGTGCTGCAATGTCCTGGTTCTTGTGCGCTTCTTTCACTTTTTCAGCAGCTGCTTCAATTGCCGCTTTTTTGTCTGCAGGTATTTTCTCGCCGAATTCTTTCAGCTGTTTCTCCGTCTGGAAAACCAGGCTGTCGGCCATATTCAGTTTTTCTACTTTTTCTTTCGCTTCTTTATCGGCTGCTTCGTTCGCTTTCGCTTCGGCTTTCATTTTTTCAATTTCGTCCTTGCTCAAGCCCGAGCTCGCCGTGATGCGGATGTTCTGCTCTTTGTTCGTGCCTTTATCTTTCGCCGTTACCGATAAGATACCGTTCGCGTCGATATCGAAGATCACTTCGATCTGCGGAACGCCTCTCGGTGCAGGCGGGATACCGTCCAGGTGGAAACGTCCGAGGCTTTTGTTGTCTTTCGCCATCGCACGCTCGCCTTGCAGCACATTCAGTTCTACCGACGGCTGGTTGTCGCTCGCCGTAGAAAATATTTCCGATTTTTTTGTCGGTATCGTCGTGTTGGATTCGATCAGCCGGGTGAACACGCCGCCGTAAGTTTCAATTCCTAAAGACAATGGTGTCACGTCGAGCAATAAAATGTCCTGCGTGATGTCCTTATTCAGAATTCCACCCTGGATCGCGGCGCCAACGGCAACCACTTCATCCGGGTTCACACCTTTGTCCGGTTTGCGGCCAAAGAATTTTTCTACGGCTTCCTGTATTTTCGGGATACGGGTAGAACCACCGACCAATATCACTTCATTGATCTGCGAAGCGGAGATACCGGCATCTTTCAATGCTTTGCGGCATGGCTCCAGCGTTCTTTCTACCAGCGCTTCCGTCAGCTGTTCGAATTTCGCGCGCGTGATTTTTTTCACTAAGTGTTTCGGCACGCCGTCTACTGCTGTTATGTATGGGAGATTGATCTCTGTTTCTGCGGAAGAGGATAATTCGATCTTCGCTTTTTCCGCAGCTTCTTTTAAACGTTGTAAGGCCATCGGGTCTTTGCGGAGATCCATACGGTTTTCCGTTTGGAATTCATTCGCCAGCCAGTCGATGATGGTTTGGTCGAAGTCGTCACCACCTAAGTGGCCGTCACCGTTTGATGATTTTACTTCGAATACGCCGTCGCCTATTTCGAGGATAGAGATATCGAATGTACCTCCACCTAAGTCGTATACCGCGATCTTTTCGTCTGTATGTCCTTTGTCGAGGCCATACGCTAACGCTGCGGCAGTTGGTTCGTTGATGATACGTTTTACATCCAGTCCGGCGATGAGCCCGGCTTCTTTCGTTGCCTGGCGCTGGGAGTCGTTGAAATAAGCGGGAACCGTAATTACGGCTTCTTTTATTTCATGACCGAGATAGTCTTCAGCCATCTTTTTTGCTTTCTGCAAAATGATAGCCGAAATTTCCTGTGGTGTATATAAACGATCGTGGATCTTTACACGCACGGTATCGTTCTCGCCTTGCTCCACTTTGTACGCTACATAGTCTTTCTCTTTCGTGATCTCGCTGAAACGTCTTCCCATAAAACGCTTGATGGATGAAACCGTGTTTTGGGGATTGGTAATGGCCTGGCGTTTTGCAGGGTCGCCCACTTTACGCTCGCCGTTGTCCAAAAAGCCCACAATGGATGGAAGGGTTCTTCTGCCTTCATCCGTTGTAATAACCACCGGTTCGTTGCCTTCCATTACAGCAACGCATGAATTGGTTGTTCCTAAGTCTATTCCGATTATTTTACTCATAATTATTAATTTCCTTTCCCATATTTTAACAATCTCTATGCCATGGGGGTTTAAAGTGACAGATTGACAGAAAAGCGGTGATAGTACCCGAAAAGGCTATATTTCAATATGTTAGACTGACATAAGGGAGCATGAAATCCCGACATTTTTGCCATACTATTTTCGGGGGCACTGGCGCAAGACTCTGTCTTGTGCCTATCTAAATGAACCGGTCTCCGACCGGATAAAAAAAGCCCGGTCAGAGACCCCTTTGTCATCCTGAACGTAGTGAAGGATCTGTTAATAGCAACAAGGCTCATTCATAACAGATCCTTCGTTCCTCAGGATGACAAAAGGAGACTCGCGCCAGAGGTAGGCGCGCCAGAAAAGCGAAAGAGAGCCAGGGGAGGCTCTCTTTCAAGGTGTAATTGGTGCCAGGGTTTTATATTTTTGCCCCTGCCCTAAAGGGAGTTATAAGTCCCCTTTAGGGGATTTAGGGGTCATTTATTCTTAAAACTCATTACAATTTTTCCATAATAGAATGCTCCGCCAAAACCCATTTGCGTAGCATCCCACATACCGCCTGATTCAGTCCATCCCGGATCGTGGGCAGTAGGATAGGTGTCGATGATATTATTTGCGCCAACAACGATCGCAACGTTTTTAGTCACATCAACGCCGAGCGCTAAGTCGAGTGTAATTTTTGGTTTATAGGTATCGGTGATCGCGGCATTGTATGCATCCATATCGCCGGCAGTTAAAGCGGCGTCTGCAATATCACCATCGCCATAAACTCTCCAGTTGATGAGTTTCACCATGTCGAAGAAATTCAAACGCGGTTGAATAAAAAACTTACCGCATTTATATTCCAGCATCAGGTTGAATTTGGAACGCGGAGCTGAAGCCAATAAGAACGATTTTTCCCGTTCTCCGAAATACGTATCTTCTTTACCGGCAAGCTTAGCATTCGTAGTTACATCGCCTAATTTCATCCAGTTGTAATTTGCGGCGAGGGAAGAGGTCAATGAATGTTTGCCCCAGGTATTGCTGTACGATAAAACAAAATCGACGCCTGCTGTATGTGTGCTCAATGCATTGGTAAAGAATTGTGCCGCACCGACATTCAATGCCTGCAGGTCTGCGCCGATATCCGGATCATCCGCACTGAAAGAACCCGTCAGTACGATGCGGTCTTTCACGCGCACATAGTAACCGTCTACCGTCATGCTCAAACCTTCGGCAGGGCGCGTAGTAAATCCTAAGCTCGCATTGATCGATTTTTCTTCCTGTAAACCCGGAACACCCAACGCGGCAGCAATTGCGCTTTTGTTGTTGGCGATCACTTTGTCGATGATATTCCCGGCGACAACATCCGTATAGGTCGCATTAAAATAAATTTGTGCGAGGGATGGCGCGCGGAAACCGGTGCTCACCGAAGCACGCAGGCTGAATTTATCATTTACTTTATAACGTGTTGCGAATTTGAAATTCACCGTGCTTCCGAAATCGCTGTACCACTCATAGCGCAGCGCTGCATCCATCATAAAGGATTTGGTGACATCCAATTCCACATCTGCATAGAGACCGAAGCAATGACGGAATTCATTCAGTTCATCCGAAGGACGGAAACCGGGGAATCCCTGTGCACCGCCCGGGCGATAAGTTGTATCGAGGCCAATGAACGCTTGTGTCTGATCGTCAAAAAGCGAATCGACGCTAAAGATCACCGGGCCATATGTTTGCCACGATGCTTCTTCACCGGCGAATATCCTGTAATTCTCCATGCGGTATTCCACACCCGCCGCGAAGTTCAATCCTTTTAAAACTTTCTCGAAATTTTTGGTCACACCCATGTTCACCGTGTTTTGCATGAACTGGAATCCGCCGTCTTCAAATTGTGTTGGCGATGCATTGCCTAAGCTGGCGTTCAGTGTTGAATCGCCAAAGTACATGAGGCGGTTGAGGCCGTAGGTATTGGAGATATCCAAATTCCAGGTTTTGATATTGCCGGAAATTCCGGAAGTATAGTTGGCATCGTGAATTTTTGTCTGGATGATCGGATCAAAACCATTCGGATAAATGGCATCTACGTTGCGCGAGCTTCCCGCATCTCTCGAGAAGGCATATGCATCGGTGAAACGATAATTGTAGCCGCCGTAATTATACCAGTTCCATTTTTTATCATCGCAAAGCTGGATGCCGGAATTGAAATAAAGGCTTGGGCTAACCATAGAACCTTCACCGAAACGGCGGCGGAAGTTTTCACCCGGCCATACGACTTCGTTGTTCTGGCGGAACGTATGTTTCTTGATCTGCAGGTCAGCCGTAATATTCATAAAGCTGTTGTGGCAGAATTTCCAGCCGTAATTAAAATAGGGATTGACGGTCAGTCCATCGGTTTGCAGATCGAGCAGCTTCACACCATCGTGTTTTAAAGACGGTCCGTAGCCGGTAACGTTTCCGCCAACCAATAAGCCGCCGTTGAATTCATCCGTTGAATTTTTCAAAACGATATTGATGACACCGGCGATCGCATCGGAGCCGTACTGCGCACTCGCACCGTCTCTCAGAATTTCGATGTGATCGATAGCAGATGCGGGAATGCTGTTTAAGTCTGTTCCGGTATTTCCGCGTCCGCGTGTTCCATAAATATTGATGAGTGAAGTTTGATGTAAGCGTTTGCCATTGATCAGCACCAATGTCTGATCGGGGCCTAAGCCGCGCAGGGTTGCCGGATCGATATGATCTGCACCATCCGCACCGGATTGTTTATTGGCGTTGAAAGAAGGCGCCACATAATGCAGGAACTGGTTGAGATCCGTTTGTCCGATGCTTTTGGTCATCTGGCGGATCGGGATGATATCGACAGGTACAGGTGTTTCTGTAGCGGTGCGTTTTAAGCTGCGCGTACCGAGAACCGTTACATTGCCGGCTTCGATAGCTGCTTCTTCCATCGTTAGGTTTACCGCTTCGCCGGCTTTGCTATCTACTTCTATCGTCTTGTAACCGACGTAAGAAATTTCGAGCGTAGCAGCGGCCTGGTTATAGACCAAACTGAAATCGCCGTTCATGTCGGTGACGGTTCCTACAGTTGAGCCTTTTACCATAATGGAGGCCCCGATAACGGGTTCGCCAGCTATGTCTACTATTTTACCGGAGTACGTAAAATCTTCTGTAAAGGCGCATATAGGCAGCAGCAACATTGCAGCCAGTGCAAATAATACTCTTTTCATGATCATGGTTTTGGTTAGTAATTGCCCGAAAAATAGGTTTATTTTAAATGCATAGGCACATAAAATATATACATTGTGTATATAGTATGTTCATAATCAGAAATCTACCTATAAATGATGATGCCACAACTACTGGCGCAATCCGTCGTTGGATCTAAATGACAATATGGGATAGCTCAGTCTTAATAGTCTATTATGAAAACGTGATAGTCCCCTCTATAAGATGGGTGTCGCGGAGCGACGGGGTGTGTCAGGAAAAGAACCCACCCCTTACCCCTCCAGGGAGGGGACTAGTTAATAAGATGTCCTGACTTGCATTTTGTTACGAACGGAGTTTCTGTCTTGCGCTATTAATGAACCGGGCTATTTAACCGGCATGTCCGCCAGCCGGCGGACGCGCCAGTTTAGGTTAACAAATCGTCAATATCAAAAGAAAATCAAAATAAATACGTATTTTCGCACCTCAAATTTTTGAGTAAAAGTGGTACTTCCTGACGTAAAACTCATATCCGGCCGGGCAACATTATACCTTGCCCAGAAAATAGCAGAAAGCTATGGACAGGAGTTGACGCCTGTGGAGGTGATGCAGTTCAGCGACGGGGAATTTGAGCCGGTCATCCAGGATTCGGTTCGCGGTTCTTTTGTCTTTTGTATGCAGAGCACATTTACGCCGTTTGAAAACTTAATGGAGTTATTGTTGCTGATGGATGCATGCAAAAGAGCATCAGCAGGTTATGTAACAGCTGTGATCCCATACTTTGGATTGGCCCGCCAGGACAGGAAAGATAAGCCAAGAGTAGCGATCGGCGCGAAACTGGTGGCGAATTTGCTGACGGCGGCCGGAGCGCAGCGCATCATGACAATGGACCTGCACGCTCCGCAGATACAAGGGTTCTTTGATATTCCGGTTGACCACTTAGATGCCACGGCGATCTTTTTACCTTATTTGAAAAGCCTGGGTTTGGATGACCTGGTGTTTGCATCCCCGGATGTGGGCAGCACGAAACGGGCGAGAAGCTATGCCTTGCATTTTAGCGGCGACCTGGTGATCTGCGATAAATTCCGGACCAGGCACAACGAAATAGAATCGATGCGTTTGATCGGGGATGTAACGGGAAAAAACGTCATCATCGTAGATGACCTGATCGATACCGGCGGAACGCTGACCACGGCTGCCAACCTGATCATGGAGAAAGGAGCGAAGAGTGTACGGGCATTGATCACGCACCCGGTATTGTCGGGCAAAGCATATGAGCGCATCGAAGCATCGGCCTTATCAGAACTGGTGGTGTGTGATACGATACCGTTGAAACAAACATCGCCAAAAATAAAAGTGCTTTCGGTAACGGGCTTATTTGCCAAAGCGATCCGGAATGCACATGAATATAAATCGATCAATTCATTATTTGTACCAAAGAAATAAACCAATTTTTTTTATATGAAAACGATAACCATTAGCGGACAAGCAAGAACAGGGTTGGGCAAACGCGCCACAAAAGCCGATAGAAATAACGGCAACATACCATGTGTTCTGTATGCGGGAAACGAGGTGGTTCACTTCACATCTACACTGAGCTCATTGCGCGGTATCATCTATACCCCGCATTTTTTCAAAGCGCTTGTAGATATTGACGGAACAACTCGCGAAGCATTATTGAAAGATGTACAGGTACATCCTGTAACTGAACAAGTTTTACACGTAGACTTCCAGGAGTTAGTTCCGGGTAACACTGTATTGGTAGATATACCGGTACACATTACAGGGGTAGCAGAAGGCGTGCGCGAAGGCGGTAAATTACTCATCAAAGTGCGCAAGCTCAGAGTAAAATGTACGCCGGAAACGCTGAAGGATACCATCAATGTAGATGTGGCACACCTGAAGCTGGGACAATCGGTTAAGATCCGCGATATCATCAACGAAGAGGAAGAAGATTTTGAGATCTTAAATTCAGAAACTATTCCTATCGCTTCTGTTGAGATCCCGCGTGTATTGAAAAGCGAAGCTACGAAAGAAGCAGCAGCAGCTACTACAGCAGCTCCGGCGGCAGCAGCGGCAGCTAAAACACCGGCAGCTCCGGCCAAAAAAGACGATAAGAAAAAGTAGTTTTTTAAACTATAATAGTGTAGTAAAAGTTGGGACATTGTTCCCAACTTTTTGTTTTATAAGGGGTAATAGTTTTGTCGTGAATAATATTTGACTTGGGGTAAGTTCACAGCCATACATCCTATATCTTAAACCCGTATATTTGTTATAACATTAGCTGGGTGAACACCCGGTTTCTAATACAGAGGGGATTTAAGTTTAAACCAAGCATAGTATACATGAGATTTCTATACAGTGTTTTATTCAGCCTGTTACTGCTGAATACATTCGCAACTAATAACCCGTGGGCTAAAGTCGCGACAAAAAATCTAAACGTTCCGGGCGAACGCAAGATCATCCCGCAAAAAACCAACCTGGTTCAACTGAATGAAGTTACATTCAGCACGATCCGCCAAAGTATCCCCAAAGAAGAAAGCGGGCAATATATATTGATGGATCTGCCAACCCCGGATGGGGCGTTCCGCACATTCAAAGTTTTTGAGCGCCCGTGTATGGAACAGGAGCTGGCGGATAAATACCCTATGATCAAAACCTACCAGGCTATTGCTATAGATGATGAGTTCGTAACAGCCAAGCTCGACTATACCACATTTGGTTTTCACGCGATGGTATTCAGCAAGGAAGGCGTTTACTTTATCGATCCGTATACCAACCGGAATACGGGGTATTATAATTCCTACTATAAAAAAGATTATGTGCGTACTTCCGGAAATTATTCCGTTTGTCATACGCCGGGCCCGACACCGGAGAATAATGCTCCCGGTTTCGCACCTGCCGGAAATGCAGGCGAAGGAAACCGTGTGGAATCTGTTTCGGATGGCAAGATCCGGACCTTCCGTTTAGCACTGGCCTGTACCATTGAATATTCAGCTGCTGTGTGTAGTCCGTTCCCTGCAACCAAACCGGTAGTGCTCAGCGCTATCATCACTTCTGTGAACCGCGTGAATGGTGTGTATGAGAAAGATCTTTCCATTCACATGAATCTCGTAGCAAAAGAAGATACGCTGATCTTTATTACATCGGATAGTTATACCAATGATGATGGCGGCGCGATGCTGAGCCAGAATAAATCAGTTTGTAATGCACGGATCGGTTCAGCGAATTACGATATCGGCCATGTGTTCAGCACAGGCGGTGGAGGCGTAGCAGGACTGGCAGTAGTATGTACAACAGATAAAGCGGAAGGTGTTACAGGTTCAGATGATCCAATAGGTGATGGTTTTGATATCGACTATGTAGCGCATGAAATGGGACACCAGTTCGGCGGTAACCATACGTTTAATGCCAACAGCGGATCCTGTAACGGTAACCGCGAATCATCAGCGGCGTACGAGCCGGGCAGCGGGATAACCATTATGGCATATGCAGGTATCTGCGGCACCAATGATATACAACCACACTCCGACGATTTCTTCCATCGCAAAAGCATAGATGAAATATATAGCTATGTCAGTACGCTGAGCTGTGATGTGGAAACCAACCCGAATAATAATACCGCGCCTACGATGAACAGCTATGTGGCCACGTATTATATTCCATACAAAACAAGTTTTGAAATAACGGCATCAGCATCGGATCCCAACGGCGATCCCATAAAATATTGCTGGGAAGAATGGGATCTGGGCCCCGCAGGAAACTGGAATGCCAGTAATAATACAACGGCGCCGATCTTCCGTTCATTTTTACCGACTGCTTCTCCAACCCGGGTTTTTCCTATATGGGATAGTTTGATCGTGAATTCCATCAAATATCGCGGAGAGGTTTTACCGGAAGTAACGCGCGATGTAAAATTCCGTTGTACCGTACACGACCTGAGAAATGGTTACGGTGCATTTAATGCACCGGCAAATGACCTCTTGGTGAAAGCGGTGACGACGACGAGTTTATTCCGCGTCACGACACATTCTGCAAATGCAACCTTAACAGGAAATACAACGATAACTGTTGCGTGGGATGAAGCAGGCACAACCACTGCGCCGATCTCCTGCGGTACGGTTGATATATTATTGTCGCTCGATAGTGCACGGACGTTTCCGTATACGCTGATCAGCAATACAGCGAATGATGGCACGGAACAGGTTTTAATTCCGGATGTTTTTACGGCGAATTCTTCTGCGAGAATAAAAGTAAAAGGTCATGGCAATATCTTTTTCGATCTGAATAACGGATGGTTAAAGATCAACCAGGGAGCGCCATCGACAGTTGCATCATTTACACAAACGGATACAACTATTTGTGCAGGCAGCAGTATCACATTTACCAATACGTCATCCGGCAACCCGGATTCTGTGAGATGGACGATCCCGGGAGGAACACCTTCTACATCGACATCCCTGACTACGGTGATGCCGACATTTAATACAGCCGGAACATTTACAATCAGCCTGGTAGCATACAAATCCGGTATTGCGAGCAATAGCTTCTTTAAAACGATAACGGTAAATCCTAAGCCGACTATTTCTTTCAGTCCAACCACGCCGGTTACCTGTGCAGGAGATTCTATTTCCATTATGGCAACGTATAACCCGGGGGCAACATGCATTTGGAGTACGGGTTCTTCCAGCGAAACCATAACCGTTGCACCAACGACGAATACGTATTATTCCGTTACAGTAACGAATAATGGTTGTTCTTCTAAAGATTCTGTATTGGTAAAAGTAAATCCAAAGAAAACATCGAATATCTCGCAAACAATTTGTGAAGGCGACAGTGTAAAAGTAGGCGGACAATCATTCAAAACTGCCGGCCTGCACACCGTTCACTTGCTGACCTCGTTGAATTGTGATAGTGCGGTCAACTTATCGCTTACTGTTGATCCAAAGCAAACGACGAACTTATCACAAACTATCTGTGAAGGACAAAGCGCTACTGCGGGCGGACAAACATTTACCACGCAAGGATTACATACTGTTATTTTACAAACTTCTAAAGGTTGTGATAGTATTATCAATTTGAACCTGACCGTTGATCCGAAGAAAACAATAAATTTTTCCGATGTGATCTGTGAAGGCGATAGTGTGATTGCCGGCGGACAAACATTTAAAACGCAGGGAATTCACACCGTCATATTGCAAACTTCCAAAGGTTGTGATAGCACTGTGAATTTAAACCTCACCGTCAATCCGAAAAAGACGACCAGCTTATCGGAAAATATATGCCAGGGAGCAAGCGCTACAGCGGGCGGGCAAACATTTACAACACCGGGCTTGCATACTGTTATATTACAAACTTCGCTGGGTTGTGATAGTGTGATAAATTTAAATCTTACGGTATATCCATTGCCGACAAAACCGGTTCTTCAACTGCGCAATGATTCTATCGTGACGACCAACAGCACGGGAGTTACGTATCAGTGGCATTTAAACGGAACGCTGCAAACAAGCACGAACATCCCGGCGTATAAGCCAACGCAACAGGGAAGCTGGACCATGGTGGTGGTGAGCAGTAATGGATGTTTATCTGCTGCATCTGATCCGCTGGTGATCACCGGTATCCGGAATAATAAATCGGATATTGTATTTGAGATCGTTCCAAACCCGACCAATGGTTTGTTTGAATTGCATGTCACGTCTTTAAAAAATGAGAACTATGAGCTGGCAGTGTACAACCTCACGGGCCAGGTAATGCTGAAAGAAGCGGTGTTTATACATGCGGGAACAAATGTGAAACGCTATTCGCTGGATAATATCGCCAAAGGCATGTATTTCATTACACTGACGGGAGATGAAGGTGTTGCCACAAAGAATTTGATAGTTCAATAAATATTTCCGACCTTGCGGGTATCACGCAGATGAAATATTTGATCACAGGATTAGGCAATATCGGTGCGGAATACGAACATACCCGCCACAATATCGGTTTTGATGTGGCTGACAAATTAGCTAAAGATCTCGATGTAAAATTTGACGTGAGCCGTTTAGCAGCTCATGCGAAAGCTTCCTTTAAAGGCAAGCAAATTCATATCATCAAGCCCGCGACATACATGAATCTCAGCGGCCGTGCGGTGAAATACTGGATGAATGAATTAAAAATTCCCGTTGAAAATATTTTAATTATTGCCGATGAAGTAGCCCTGCCGTTCGGCACACTACGGCTGCGCGGCAAAGGTTCCTCTGCAGGACATAATGGATTAAATAATATCGAAGAAGAATTACAGACGCGGGAATATGCACGCCTGCGTTTTGGTATCGGCAACGATTTTCCCAAAGGCCACCAGGTAGATTATGTTTTGGGGAAATGGAATAAGGAGCAAGAAAGCTTATTGCAACCCCGCATCGATCTCGCAGTAGAAATAGCCAGATCATTTTGTACCATAGGTTTGGATAATACGATGAGCAGCTTTAATAATAAGTGAGATAATTAAAAGATGAAAAAATTAAAGAATTAAAAAATTGTCTCACGCTATTCCTAATAACAAATAACTGGTAACTAATAACTCAAGATGAAGATATTTTGTGTAGGACTGAACTATAAAGAGCATATCGCGGAGATGAAGCATTTTAATTTTCCCGATAACCCGGTGTTGTTTATGAAGCCGACCACTGCTTTGCTGAAGAATGGTCAGCCGTTTTATTATCCTTCGTTTTCCAAGGATGTTCATTACGAAGGCGAGATCGTTTTGCGCGTTGCTAAGAATGGCAAAAAGATCGATCCGAAATTCGCGCATAAATATATCGATCAATATACGTTGGGTTTTGATATGACTGCCCGAGACGTACAGGCCGATCTGAAAAAGAAAGGCTGGCCCTGGGAAATTGCCAAAGGTTTTGATGGCTCCGGATTTATCGGCGACTTTATTCCTTTCGAAATGGATCAAACCATCGAGTTTACAATATTAAAAAATGGTAAACAAGTTCAGCAGGGTTCTACCGTTGACCTCATCTTTAATTTTCCCACTGTAATCTCTTATATATCACAGTTTTTTACGCTGCAGCAGGGCGATCTGATCTATACGGGAACGCCGCAGGGCGTAGGGCCGGTACAAGTTGGGGATATCCTTGAAGGCTATGTGGGTGATAAATGCCTCACGCTTTGTGAAATTAAATGACAATCTTGTATCTTTGTGCGCTGATTATTTTAAAACAAAAAATTCAATCATACAATGCCTTATTTATTTACGTCCGAATCGGTTTCTGAAGGACACCCGGATAAAGTAGCTGACCAGATCTCCGATGCGCTGATCGATCACTTTTTAGCATATGACCCGCAATCTAAAGTAGCTTGTGAAACATTGGTAACAACCGGACAGGTAGTTTTAGCCGGTGAAGTAAAATCTAAAGCGTATTTAGACGTTCAGGATATTGCGCGCGATGTGATCAAACAGATCGGGTATACTAAATCCGAGTATATGTTCGAAGCGATGTCCTGTGGTATCTTATCCGCGATCCATGAACAATCCCCGGATATTAACCAGGGCGTGGAAAGAAAAAAACCGGAAGACCAGGGCGCGGGCGACCAGGGGATGATGTTTGGTTATGCAACCAACGAAACGGATAACTATATGCCGTTGGCTTTGGACTTAGCACATATGTTGTTGCGTGAATTGTCTGCTATACGCCGCGAAGGCAAAGTGATGAAATATCTGCGCCCCGATGCAAAATCGCAGGTGACGATAGAATACAGCGATGATAACAAACCAACGCGCATCGATGCGATCGTCATTTCTACGCAGCACGATGATTTCGCAAAAGAATCCGTGATGCTGAAGCAGATCAAAGCAGATGTGATCAATATTCTGACACCGCGCGTGATGAAGAAATTGCCAAAACGCGTACAGGCATTATTCAACGATAAAATTAAATACCATGTAAACCCGACCGGTAAATTTGTGATCGGCGGACCACATGGTGATACCGGTTTGACCGGAAGAAAAATTATCGTCGATACCTATGGCGGTAAAGGCGCACACGGAGGAGGAGCATTCTCCGGTAAAGATCCAAGTAAAGTGGATCGTTCTGCAGCATATGCTACACGCCATATTGCGAAACATTTAGTAGCAGCAGGAGTTTGTGATGAAGTATTGGTGCAAGTGGCTTACGCGATCGGTGTGGCACAACCGGTCGGTTTGTATGTGAATACTTACGGAACATCTAAAGTGAATATGAGCGATGGACAGATATCTCAGATCATCGGCAAGCTGAAAGAATTTGATATGCGCCCGTATTTTATTGAGCAGCGTTTTAATTTGAGAACGCCGATCTACCTCGAAACAGCAGCATATGGCCATATGGGCCGCGACAGCAAAACCGTTGAAAAAACATTCAACAAAGGAAGAGACAACGAACTGAAGGTGAAAGTAAAATTATTCCCCTGGGAAGAACTGAATGCGATCGATGTAGTGAAGAAAGCGTTTAAGCTGAAATAATAAAATCAAATATTTTTTAAGCCGGTCTATGATCCGGCTTTTTTTATACTCGCTGACCAGGAATTATTTATACGGCTCTCGTTCCTTTGGGAAAGTCAATCGCGCGATAACCAGTGCGACAAAAACCAAACCCGTACAAACTACCGGTGGCAGGAAGGTCAGCCACGCGCAGACTGCAAATAAAATTCCGAAAATTAAAACCTGTATCGTCGTTATACCTTTTAGTAAATTGGTATCCGCTTTTTTTACCAGGTACCAATTCAGTATACCGCCAAAGACCAGCAGTAAGGTAAAAGATGCGCTCAGTCCATTGATAATATTATGCATATTGGTCGTGCCACCCATCATATTGTCCGTGTAGCAAGTATTCAGTAATTCTATAAGCGGTTTTTCACATTCAACGGTTGGCTGCATGGGTGCGAAAAAACTGATGGAGTGAAACGCTGCAGAAATGAACTGCAAAGTTCCGGCTATTTTCAGCCATAAGGTGTGTTTCATAAAAATGGTTTGCTGTAAAAATAGAATTTTCTGTCTAATTCGCTATTTCTTGCTGTAATTTTTCGGCGGTTACAGGCTCATTTTCATTAAAGGAAGTTCCCTTGGTGGTCTTTTCATACAGCTCTTCATACTTCGGATGCATGGTTCCCATAGCACGGTCCCAGAGCGTGGTCCATAGTCCAAAGTTTTTGACAAAGAATTTATGGTGCATATTGTGCGCAACGGAAGTATTGAACCATTTTCCCAGGGGGTTCCGGCTCATATTTGCCGGAAATATTTCGAAGCCGAGATGACCATAAACATTATAAACGATCTGGAACAGGAAGTAATACGTCAATGCGTGGTGATGAACGGGAATGGAAAAGGCGATCAACGGAATAATAAGCGCTTCCATAACAGCTTCCAGCGGGTGAAAGGCATAAGCCGTCCACGGAGAAGGGTTGGTGGATTTGTGATGGATGAGATGCACGTATTTATAAATCTTTGGCAAATGCATAAAGCGATGCGACCAGTAAAAATAAGCATCGTGCAAAAAGAACATCCAGACAAACGTAAATGCGTAGTACCATTTGCTGTGTTCATTGATATCGTAATACATGTTGGTATACGGTTCAAGAATGGTGAATGTCATTACACCGATGGTAGCGAAAATGCACATGGAAATAGCGGAATAAAAAATATCGCGGCGGTAATCTTTCCAATCTGGGAATTTTTGCTGGATCTTGCGGTGCAGCATCCATTTCCGGAAGACGATATAGAATAGAATAAAAATAGCCCCGGCGACCATAAAATACCGGGTGCTGGTATGTATCAGCTCATGTTTCCATTCATATAGGAAATCGTTCAATTCCATCGAACAAAGATACGATTTTCAATTTATCCGGCTTATTCAACTTTCTTTATCTTTTCTAATAAAAAATTATAGGTGATCATAAACGTCAGGTTGTTGTAAAGAATACTTGAATTCATTGCATTTGATTTGGGAATACCAGCTGCATTCAGATCAATCACGACCGGCAATTTATGGTCGAAGGAAAATGCATAATCGATGCCGACCGTAAATCGGTTTTTCCCTTTTTCCACTTTTAATCCCGTTGTTAAATGGTAGATGTCAAAATAGCTCATATGCAGCCTGGGTACACTGAAATCAGAGGACTGGTTATTAAAATTAAAATTGGTGCGGAACCCGCCTAAATAATACAATTTTTTCACCAGGGGAATTTCCCAGCCCAGGTTAATATTAAATACCCTTTTTCTGCTATCCTTTAAAGCAATGGCAACATTTTGGGGATATACGACTTCTTCGTCTTTTGAATTGACCCGGTCATATTCTTTGATAAAATGGTAATATTCTACGGCTGCTGCGATCAGGAATCCCTTGTGATTCCATTCTATGCCTGCTGTTGCAGAAAAAGGATCCTTTTGTTTTCCTTTATTTTTGAAAGATGCAATTTCAGCTACAAGACTGTCTCCTTGAAAAAGACTTTTGTTGTATTTAACAGTAGCGGATCGTATTATTTTTAAATAGGAAGGGGTTGTAAGGGTCATGCCAAATTTAATATGTTTACTATACCAGGTCATACCGACTTTGCTGATCATTCCTAAAAATTGTTTTTGATCCAATACCAGCGATTCTTTTTCCTGGAAATCCAACTTACCGGGGCTGGTTTTATCAAAGAGGTTGTAAGCTACAGCATGTTCATAATGTTGGGTGCTAAGTGAAAAATACTGGCTGATACCAAGAGAAACATTTTTTTTGAATTTGTAAGACACAGCCAGCGAAGCCCAAAACTCTTTCACCCGGTATTCATAGTTTATTTCATTGATCCGTAGTTGGTTGCCCAGGTCCTGCGTGACTTGTCCGTACATTTTATTATCAAAACTATGCCGGGTGAGCAATGCTGCACCGACTTTAATATTTTTATTTTTAAAAGGACTTTTAATAAAGGTAACCAACCCCGGTACGACCTTTATCCCTGTTCTTTTTGCATTATTATTTTGGCCAAATGCATGCTTCTTTTTATAAATGTCGAGTGTAATAGCAAATAATGAAACATCCAGTCCCTCCGTTGAGGAAATACTTAAGGCTGCGGGGTTATAATAGATCGCACTATTATCGTTGACACCCGCCACCATAGCGCCATTCATAATGATGCCCCTTAATCCGTACTGGATAGAATTATAGTGCCGGTCATTTTGTGCCATTACGGCCGGATATATACAAACGATGCAGAAAAACAGGATCAGCGGTTTAATATTCTTTGTAGATAATAATTCAATCTGCATGATGGGTTTATTTAAGTTGATCTCATTTAAAAAATTAATCGGAGTTGCGCAGGATTGGCTGGAGTTGCTCCCGGAAATAAAAAATCCCGCAGTACTTCGACGTTCTCAGTACGCGGGAGTTTGCAGCACTAATTTTATCGGTCAATAAAAAAACTGCTCTTTAACGATCTGGCCGTCTTTTACTTCATACACGGCGATCTCATCCATTTTCATGCGTCCTTGTCCTTTCATAGTAACGTCCATGCCCATAGCCACGGAGAAATGATTGCCCGCTACCTGCGGTTCTTTTGTATAACCTCCGTGCATTTCTTCTACCATAGCGCCAAATTGCGCGCCTTTCTGACGAATAGCTTCTATTCCTTCTACCGTTTGCAATCCCGGTGAATTTGCGGGTTCTATGCTTTTTGCATTATCTGCAAATAATTCATTTTGAATCTGGTCCCACTGGCCTGTCTGTGCCAATTCATTAAAGCGGTCTGCGACTGCCTGGGTTGTCCTGGTTGCTGTTTGAGTTGACATACGTTTTAATTTTTAAGATAAACAATCAAATTTCCTGTTAAAGGTAAGGCATACTTAAGAAAAATAAAATGGGAATATTTTGAAATGTTGGTGAACTAAACAGGGGAATTTGTGTTTTATGCCGTGCTTTTTAGTTTTTATAATGTTTATCTATGTAATCGATCACTTCCAGCTGGGTTTGTGCAGAAAAATCTTTGTATCGAACATGTACGTCGATGATCTCTTCGATGGCTTTATCGGTTATTTCCTTATTATTCCAGGTATTTAAATGTTTGATGACCGTTTCGAGACAGCCTTTTTTATAACTGATCTGTCCGAGGACATGCACCAGCGTATTTTTTACGCGCGAAGTTTTATCGTATTGCAGTTCTTTGAGCATAGGCAGGATATCCTGCGGATGTGTTCTTCCGCGAAGCTCTATGCCGTGACATATTTCTCGGCGGATCTCTTTGTCGGGATGATGTAAATATTGTTTCGCCCATTTCAAAACCGGTTTGGGATTTTTGTTGCCCATTTTTTTGACAGACCCGATCACGGCATTTCGTACCGAATGATGTTCATCCAATAATCCGGTGCTGAAAAAATGTTCCACCGGTTGAAAATCTTTCATCCCGATCTCTCCGGCTGCATTGATCACCGTCTGGCGGATCTTAAATTCTTTTTCTTTCAGCAATTTATCCAGGACAGCAATGATCTTTTTTTGTAAGTCGGGATAATTGAAATAAATTCTGCCTGTTTCGAGATAAGCAGATTTGCGGATATACGTATCCTCATCGGAGAAATAACGTAGAAACTCTGTCTTTTTATTTTTTTGGAGATCGGAGAGAATAGTTTTATGGATCCTGCCGACCAGCTTTACTCTTTCTTCTTTTGCCAGGTCATAAAAAGCCATAGTGATTGCTATTTAAACAGGCTCGTAAGATAACAATACCACCCCGCTTTTAAATATACGATGATCGGATAATTTTAAATTCAGTTCATGTATTAATCCTTTTAGAATAGGAGTGCCGTCGCCGATCGCCACCGGGTCGATCATGTATTGATATATGTCGATCAGGTTGTTTTCTGCTAATTGTGTAATAATACTTCCGCTGCCAAGAATGGTAATGTCTTTCCCGTCCGACTGTTTTAATTTTTGTATATCCGGAACCAGGTTTTTGATTATCGTCGTATTATTCCAGTCGGCTTGTTGCAACGTGCGAGAGCAAACGATCTTCTCTGCTTTGTTCATGCTTTCCGCCATTTTAGGATTTTGCTCGGCAGCCATAGGCGTAGGCCAGTAGCTTTTCATCATCTCATAGGTCTTGCGGCCAAATAATAAAATATTATCCGATTGCATAGCCTCGATGCCATATTCGCTTTCCTGCGGACCGTGTTTGTGCCATTGAATATCTTCATTCGGACCTTTGTAAAATCCGTTGAGCGAAATAAAATTGAAAAGGGATAGCTTTCTCATGTTTTTTAATTTTTACCAGAATTTCCACCAGGGTTTCTTTTCAATTTCTGCCTCAGGTGTAAAAAACTCACCAGCCTCACTCATTCCGATAGGGAAGCTGGTGCGTTCTTTCCAATCTTGTTGTTGGAGCTCCGCTACCGGCTCAGTATTTGCTTTAGCATCAAAATTTGCCCTGGCTTCCGTTATCATTTTTTCATCCAAATTTGTTGTGGCTTTGGCAAAAAAATCTACAGCTGTTTCAGGAATATGTAACAGGAAAACCTGGGTTTTGTTTCCTGTTTTATAAATATCCAGCACTTTAAAAAATGCATTGGATAACAGTACGACGTGTCCCGTTTTTTCTGCATCGGGTTTAAATGCAGACAAGTCACGTGCCTGGGACGAAGCAATCAAATAACGAAAATTAGTGGCGAGCCCGCCGCCTTTGTGGGAGACATCTGTAAATGCGCGTTCCATAATTATTTGGCCCACTGTATATTTTGAAATCAGTTTTTCTTCCAGTTCTGTATCCCGGTAAAAAAATACTAAACCTGAAAATGTCTCATGGATTATCTGCTCAATAGCTGTATTGTTCATAGTGCTATTTCTTTTTAGCTTTTATTTTCTGTAAATTTTCATTGACGCGAAACTGTATCATTTTTGTGATCAGTTCCAGAGGTAACGGTTCGTCATATGAAAATTGTACCGAGCCTTTTGCGCCTTTGTATTTTGACAATTCCTTTTTAAATTTCACGATGGCCGAAGGCTTGGGGTAGAACCCGGTATGATTTGCACATCCGGCAAACCAGGTCAGCATGCCGTTGAGCTTATAGCCCGGCATATTATAGCTCATCACTTCTTCCGAACCCGGTGCCGCTTTTTTGATTGTGGCGCGCATTTGTTTCAGGATCTTTTGGATATCCTTCGGAAAACCTGCAATGTATTCGTCGACAGTTTCGAGTTTAGCTCTCATGGTTTTCAAAAATTATGGTTTGGTTGCCACATAAAACAAATAATCGCCGTTGTCATTTTCATAGCTGCGGATGATATCATTTATTTTTCCTGTTGCAATATCGGCTTCCAGTTGTTGTAATCCATTGTTTAATTCATTGGAGCCCGACATGATTGCAAAAGTTGAAATTCCTTTCCGGACATCGGGATTTAAATATTGTTCCGGCTTGAATTTGTTGGAATACATAAATTGATCCTGTAAACCTTCATGCACAAAATACTTTTCGGTTTCTATGGAAGAAAAACCGGCACGGTGCAATAGATCAAACATTTCATGTTGGTCCGGAATTTCTCCGGCACGTTTGATCATTTCCGGAAAATAATGCGCCAGCCAATAACCGTCTGTTTGTTCTGATGTGAAGCTGAGAAAAACCAGTTTGCTTTGAGGTTTTAGAACCCTGTAAAGCTCCTTCAATCCTTGTTGAATATCCTTCCAGTGATGCAGTGTAAACATTCCGCTTGCGCCATCGAAGGAATTATCATCAAAAGGAATAGATTCTGCCCCGGCTTTGATGAATGTGATATTTGGACATTTTACGCGAGCTTTGTCCAGCATAATGTCAGACGGATCAATCCCTGCAAAAAAATAACCTAGTTGGCTGAAATAAGCAATATAGTTGCCTGTACCGCATCCGACGTCCAGGTAGGAGCCGCCGGATTTTGCATCGAGCAACTCCAGCATGCGTCCTGCGATATACGGATCCGCTTTTCTCGTCGAATCGTAACTGGTTCCGATGTTGTTATAAATTGGGGTATCCACGGGTTACTAATTTTCAATATCCTTCTTCATCTTCGGGACAGATATCATTTTTCAATAGATCAAACTGTTCTTTGCTGATAAGCTGCTGATCGCGGTCGAAATAAAAGCTGTTTTGCCCGTCTATGGTAGTGATAATATCTACACCGGTGATTACACCTTTATACGTATAAGGATTTAGCGCGGTTTGTTTTTTCTCGACCGCGGCGATCTTTTTGTTTTTGTAATACAGGATATCCGTTTCGTATTTATATATGGGATAGGAGTATTGAGAGCCAACAGCACCCGGACTGTTCATTACAGAATCTTTCAGGCTAACTATTTTCATTTGCCCGTCGCATAAGCTGACAGAATCTTTTGCGTCGTGTTTAACAGACAGTGCAATGCCAGCTTGTTTTTCCGCTTCTGGATAGGAATTGGAGGATAGGGTGGTTAGAAGCAATAAAAGAAATACGTTCATGGGTTAAAGATAAAAAGAAGTTTTTAATTCGTCCGTGGTTACAAACCAGGAATAACTTGGGATGTATTTCGGCTTGCAGATAAAACGTTCATGTTATATGAAAGTCTACGATCCCATCTATTATCCTTTCATGAAACTTCGACCTGGAAATAAATTTTAACAACCGCCTGTTTATGAAAATTGGGGGTGTTCCGTCTTTAGCACTATAGTAGCCCTTCTTGTCGATCTCTTTTTTCAGCGCTACTACGCTTTTTTCTTTAAGGACAAGCTTATATACTTTATCTTCTTTTTTTAGATAATCCAGTATGCCCGATTTAAAATCTGTGTACGCATAAGCTGTGGCTTTTTGAGTGAGCATGCTTTCAATTCCTTGTTTGTATTTCATGAAATAACAGCCGTGATGGAAATCATAAGGCATCATAATAACTGAATCATTCCTAATGCTCAGTTCGCATTCTTCATTGAGATAAAGACTTGTGTCATACCCGGAAATAAAGACAATTTCCTGCATGCCTATAACTGGAAATTTTCTGAAAGGGCTATATATTTCTGGTTGTTTGATGAATAACTCATCATGGGTTTGACATCCTTTTATAGGATCAATAATTCTGACGATGAAAACGGAATCCGTTACACTCGTGATTTCACATAAACCGATGATGTCTGCATGCGTGAGTTCATAGATGTGAGGAAAATGAACGACATTGCCAAAAGCAGAGAGGGTGAAACAAAGAGACAATATAATTCCTGCTTTTTTCATAACTCACGATTCATAACTCATCATCTGTACTCCAAATACCTATCATTCACCTTTCCGTATTTCAGGTCGAAACGGTCACGGATATAATTCTGCCGAACTTTCCACGGCGCTTTGGATCCTTGTTTGGGCAATTTGCCTTCCGCGCGTTGTATATAACCCGAGCTGAAATCCAATAAAGGTTCGGTATCAAAATTGGCGGCGTCAAAACGCGGGGTGACCACTTTATAGTGATGCTGATCCATAAAATTCAGCAGCCGCGTTACATAGTGACAATTGAGATCGCATTTCAACGTCCAGGATGCATTCGTATAACCGATCGCGATGGCCATATTTGGAATGTCGCTTAGTAAAACGCCGCGGTAACAATGGATGTCGCCGGGTTGTAAGGCTCTGCCATTCACATTCAACGTCATGCCACCGAGCAGCTGTATCACCAGGCCCGTTGCCGTAACGACGATATCGGCTTCCAACTCTCTGCCGGATTTTAATAAAATTCCTTTTTCAGTAAATTTTTCTATCGAATCCGTGACGATCTCCGCTTTTCCTTCTTTGATCGATTTAAACAAGTCGGAGTCAGGTACCAAACATAAACGCTGATCCCAGGGATTATAGCTCGGGTCGAAATGTTTTTTTTCATAGGCATCGCCCAGTTCTTTCTGTATGCCTTTCTGGATAAAGCCTTTCATAAATTTCGGCCAGCGGCGGCTCGCATTATAAAATCCTAAACTAAGCAACACATTTTTCCAGCGCACCAGATCATGCGCCATCTGTTCGGGCAATCGCTTGCGCAAGGCATCTGCTATCACATCCTGGCTCGGCAAGTTGACGATATAGGTCGGTGATCGCTGCAGCATTACAACCTGCTCCGCTTTTTTCGCCATCTCCGGCACCAAGGTTACAGCGGTAGCACCACTGCCGATGATAACCACTTTTTTATTTTCATAGTTAATGCTCGTGTCCCATTTCTGCGGATGAACGATAATTCCTTTAAACGCTTCGCTGTTCGGAAACTTTGGTTCATAGCCGCCGGCATAATCATAATAGCCGCTGCACATCATCAAAAAGCGGCATTGAATAGTTTGGTGTTGTACTTTTTCATTTGGCGCGATCGTAACCGTCCAGATGGCATCTTCATCCGACCACGAAGCATTTTTTACGGAATGGTTGAACTGTATCATTTTATCGATACCGAATTTCTTCGCCGTGTCTTTGATATATTCCAAAATGGAAGGGCCATCAGCAATGGCTTTCGGATTTTTCCAAGGATTGAAGGAAAATCCCAGCGTGTACATATCCGAATCCGAACGAATGCCGGGATATTTAAACAGGTCCCAGGTTCCGCCAATATTCGAACGTGCTTCCAACACTGTAATACTTTTCCCAGGGCATTTATGCTGAATATGATACGCCGCACCGATACCGGATATTCCCGCACCAACGATGACGACATCGTAAAATGGTATTTTTGTTTCGCCTTTATTGCTCATGACTGTTTTTTAAGATTGCCTTCTTTGTATAAATTTCAGCTAATTTTGAGCCTGATATTCCGCCGATAATCCCAAATAATATAAAGCCCCATTTTGAAGGTACAGGATGATAACCTTCATAGGAAGGGAAATCAAATAAAATATTTATCAGTGTTGGTATTTTATGAACATCATAATAACATGGGTCTGGTATAAATATTGGTTCTAAAATTTTATAGCCAATAATTCCATACAACAATATAAATACTATTGTCATGACGGTTATGGAGAATATTCTTAGCATATTCATTAAAAACTTAATTATCCATTATCAACTATTAACTATCCACTAAAACTCCACATCATCATTAAAAATAATTCTTCCGTCTTCATTCGGATTAAAGATCATATCGCGTACAAAAGTTCTGGCCGGCCGGCGATAGATCATCACAAACAATAAAGCCAGTGCTATTCCTAAGTTGAACGTATTGCCCGCCAGGAACCATAAGATCATATTGATGATAGCCGCACCTTCGAGCAAGGCCATTTGTATAATAAATCCCTGCCGGAATAAAGCCAGCTTTTGAGATAGCGAAGGATTTTGCTGGGCCGGAGCGACGGTTTTAAATAAAAGCACCCTCGCTAAAACCAGGTTCAAAAATGCCAGAACACCACCGATGATGGGATAGATCTGTGAATCTTCTGCGGGCACTATTTCCCGGCCTATATATCGCATAACGCCGATCACAATGGCCACCCCGGCGCACATCGCCCCATGTAAAATGCTGAGCTGTTTAAAATAACTGCCTATGGTATTCATAAAGCCTAAGTTACAATTTATACTTTAGCGGCATATGAACAAAGGATAATTCCCTTATTTACAGGTTTCCACGATTCATAAACAATTGAGGATTAATTACTTTTGTGGTTACAACTAAATTGAGGAATTTTGCATCATAAGTATTATATTTGGATATGCAAAAAACCTCGAAGTACTACCTGATCTTCCTATGTACTTTATTCCTCTTTTCCTGTAAAAATGAGACGGATAACGTCGTGCTCGATTTTGGGTATAACTACGTTCCAACCGATTCAGGCCACTATGTTATTTATAAAGGCGACTCGACTACTTACGACGATTTTTTCAACCCGGTCAAGATCACTCATAAATCATTTTACCTGAAGGAAAAGATACAATCGCATTTTTATGATAACCTCGGCCGTTATGCGGATCGTATAGAACGTTATGTTCGCGATACGACTACCGATCCATGGCAATTGCTGAATGTATGGTACCAGGTCGTTTCTCCAACGTCCGCGGAACGCGTGGAAGACAATTTGCGCTATGTAAAAATGATCTTCCCGCAAGTAGTAGGAGATGAATGGTATGGCAATAAATTTATCACAGAGCAGATCCCGTATATCGAACCGCAATTTTATTTTCCCTGGAAATACAAGCTCACGGAAAAAGATGTGCCATATACGAATTCATTCGCCAGCTTCGATTCATCCATAACTATTTTACATGTATACGATTCAACGGCGATCAATAAAACCTACTCATTGGAAAAATATGCACGCAACGTCGGGCTGGTCTATAAAGAATTGTGGGTCGTAAAAGGCCAGACCAATATCGGGCAACCCTGGGATGTGCGCGCGGAAAAAGGATTTATATTAACTTTACAAGCAATAGAAAGTGGCACGGAATAATTTTTTACTCGTAATCGTATTATTGATCTGCCAGGCACTCCCTGCAGAGTCAGCGTATCGCTATATCGTTTATCTGAAAGACAAACCACAGCAATTTGATGCGACGTTGTTTACCAAAAAAGCGATTGACAAGCGTATGCAGCACAATATCCCGTTCGATGAGCGCGATTACCCTGTCAACACTTCCTATATCGATCAATTAAAAAATACCAATGCAACCGTACTGTACCAGTCCAACTGGTTGAATGCGGCATTGATCCAAACAGAACAACAAAATATAGAATTGATCAAACAATTGCCATTTGTTGCCAGTGTTCAGTGGGTCGGCGGCGGCGATGTGAAAAGAATTCGTAAATCAAAATTATCCGGACCTCAGTCTACAAAAGGAACGCAATCCTGTGAAGAAACAGATGCCTGTACGGATATTGAATTTGAAGAAAGCTTCACTTCATCGTATGGCCAGACGCATTTATTAAACGGAGAATATTTGCATGAACAAGGTTTTAATGGCGAAGAGATGATCATTGCCATATGTGATAATGGTTTTAATAATGCAAATAACAATCCCGGGTTCAGTCATATTTTTTCTGATAACCGCATATTAGGTACGTATGATTACGTGAATGGCGACTCTGCTGTTTTTGGTTCGAATGACGGAACACATGGTTCGAACTGTTTTTCATTTATAGGAGGCATAAAAGCCAATCAGTATATCGGTACTGCTACCAAATCAAAATTTTATTTATTTCACACAGAGAATGACAACTCTGAAAGGCTACAGGAAGAATTTAACCTGGCATTGGCACTTGAACGTTGCAGCCAGTTAGGAGTAGACGTTGTAAGTATTTCACTGGGCTATACTACTTTTGATGTGCCGGCTGAAAATCACGATACTTCTATTTTACGCACGAATAGCGCGCCGTCTACCAAGGCCGTAAATACAGCAGTATCTAAAGGAATTATTGTTTTAGTTGCAGCAGGTAATGAAGGTACAGGTTCCTGGAAATATATCAGTTGTCCTTCTGATGCCGATAGTGCTATCGCTGTTGCAGCGGTAGATATCAATGGCAATGTCGCTTCTTTCAGCGGTTATGGCTTGCCGAATGACCCGAGAATAAAACCAAATGTAGCAGCCGTGGGTGTAAGTGCTACGCACTTGAATACAGCCGGAAATGTAACAAGCGGAAACGGTACATCTTATTCTTGTCCGGCATTAGCCGGCATGGTAACTTGCCTGTGGCAGGCATTTCCAACAAAAACCAATTGGGAGATCAAAACAGCAGTGGAACAAAGTGCTTCTAAATATTTAAATCCGGATAAACGGGTGGGATACGGCATTCCAGATTTTAAAAAGGCGTATCAGAATTTATCTACGCCGACTTTTGTATCCAATCCACACCTGGAAAACGAATATTCCATTTTCCCCAACCCGGCAGAGAACAGGATTTATATCAGTAATACCGGCCATTCTCAAATTCAATCCATCGAATTGATGAACACGATGGGCCAGGTTGTTTTTAACCGCAATTTCCCGTCAGACAATACAATAGAACTGGATAATTTATCCAAAGGGATGTATTTACTGCAAATAGCTACAGATCAGGGCATCCTCCTGAAAAAAATAATAAAGGATTAACGCTTTTCGGTTTCTTATTCAGGTCAAACCTGCCTATTTTTGGGACGCTCATGCGTATCTGTATACTTCTGCTTCTGAGTTGCTTTGCAATCTGTAACATCCATGCGCAGGATGAAAAATATACTATTAGTGGTTATGTAAAAGATTCTGCCAACGGCGAAGCGCTGATCGGTGCGAATGTATATGTCGTCAGCGATGCTGCACAAGGCTCTACCACCAACTTATACGGTTTTTATTCATTGACACTTCCCCCGGGCAATTATAAGATCGGTATTTCTTATTTGGGATACATCAGCTCCTTTGAAAGTGTTGCACTGAATGCGGATGTCCGGTTGAATATAAAGCTGAATGATGAATCGAAAACGATAGAGGAAGTCGTGATCACCGATGAGCGCAAAGATGAGAACGTTAAAAACACACAGATGGGAACGATCGAGCTCACCACGGATCGTATAAAATCCATTCCTGCATTTATGGGCGAGGTCGACATTATCAAAGCCATACAATTATTGCCGGGTGTACAAGCTGCGGGAGAAGGCAATTCGGGCATTTATGTTCGTGGCGGCGGACCCGATCAGAACTTGGTGTTATTGGATGACGCGATCGTATATAATACCGGCCACTTGTTTGGTTTCTTCTCGATCTTTAACGCAGATGCGATAAAAAATACGACGCTGATCAAAGGCGCACAGCCTGCCAATTACGGCGGGCGTTTATCTTCTGTGCTCGATATCCAAATGAAAGAAGGCAATAACAAGCGTTTCCAGATGGATGGCGGCATTGGCGTGATCAGCTCGCGATTGACGTTGCAGGGGCCTATACAAAAAAATAAAAGCTCATTTTTAATTTCCGGCCGAAGGACCTATGCGTTCGATATCGCGCAGCCGTTTATCAAGAAAACGGATTTTGCCGGGACTAATTATTATTTCTACGATCTCAACATCAAAGCGAATTATGCTTTTTCGGATAAAGACCGTTTGTATGTAAGCGGATATTTTGGCCGCGATGTATTTGTCTATAATTCCTCCAAAAATCAGACCTATGTAAAAATCCCGTGGGGAAATGCTACGGCGACGATCCGCTACAATCACTTGTTCAGCGACAAGCTGTTTATGAATATGTCGTTTATTTTTAACGACTATAAATTTTCTTTTTTTGGTGAACAGCTCGATTTTTCTTTCCAGGTAAATTCCGGCGTGCGTGATTATTCCTTTAAAACCGACTTTGATTATTACCTGAGCGCGAAACATAAATTGAAGTTCGGGTTGAATTACACGTATCACCGCATGACGCCAACGCTGGCTACCGCGCACTCCGGCGAAACAGTATTTACGACGGATAATATTTCCAAAAAGTTTTCGCACGAAATTGCTATTTATGCGCAGGAGGAATTTGACATCAATCCTAAATTGAAAATTGATTTCGGATTTCGTTTGAGCTTGTTCAGCTTTATCGGTCCGTATAAAGAAATTACTGGAAATGGATTTGCTGCCGATACGGTGCTTTACAAACGCTGGCAACCGATCAAAACGTATGTGGGCCCTGAGCCACGCCTGGCATTGCGCTATAATTTAGACGACAAAAGTTCGATCAAAGCAGGGATCGCTTTGAATTACCAGTACATTCATTTGGTGTCGAATTCGAATAGCACCCTACCGACGGATGTTTGGGTGCAAAGCACAAAAATTGTAAAACCACAACAGGCATTGCAATATTCGTTCGGGTATTTCCGCAATTTCAAGGACAATATGTTTGAGACATCGGTAGAAGTTTATTTCAAGCATTTATGGAACCAGATCGAGTATTCGGAATATTATGTGCAGGAATTAAACGTCGATCCGGAAAATGGTTATGTATTTGGTAAAGGCAAAGCCTACGGTGCAGAGTTTTTTATCAAGAAGAATAAAGGCAAGCTGAATGGCTGGATAGGTTATACGGTTTCGCGCAGCGACCGGAAATTCCCCGAGTTGAACAAAGGCAATGTATTCCCGGCTAAATTCGACCGTACACACGATCTTTCCATCAATCTCGCATATGATTTTAATAAAGCATGGAGTGTTGGTGCGACTTTTGTCTATGCCACCGGGAATGCGTTTACATTGCCGGTAGAACGTTATTTCATAGAGTTTGGTTTGGTGACGGGTTATGGCGAACGCAATTCATACCGCGTTCCTGCTTATCATCGTTTGGATTTTGCATTGACATACAGCCCGATCCCCAAGAAGCGGCCGAACCGCCGTTTCCGTTCGAGCTATAATTTGTCGATCTATAATGTCTACAACCGGATGAACGTTTATTTTATTTATTACAAAGTGGAAGGCGACCTGGTGAATGGTGATCTGCGGACAACGCCGGTGAAAGTATCGCTGTTCCCGGTTATTCCATCGTTCACCTGGAATTTTAAATTTTAAAAAATGAAATGGGTTAGATATATATTGTTGTCCTGCATCGTTGCTTCGATGGCCTTAGCCTGCGAAAAGCCGATCAATATTAATTTGCCTTCTCCAAAAAACGCGATCGTGGTGGAAGGACATATCGAGAATGGCGTTCCGCCCTATGTCTTGCTTACAAAGAACTCCGCATTTTTTGGCGGATTGAACCTGAACGATATCGAAGCGTATTTTGTTCATGGCGCAGAGATCTGGGTGAAAAGCGGAAATGATTCGGTACAACTGGTAGAGTATACACCCGATCTGATCAATACCTTGCCTGATTCAGTAATTATTGCATTAGCAGTCCAATTGGGCATTAATATCGATAGCATAGATGAATTGCCGCCGATCAGCGTTTATACGATCCCGTTCAATAATATCTATCTCGGCGAATTGGGAAAAACATACGATCTGCGCATAGAAGTAGACGGGCAAACATTGACATCAACGACAACGATTCCAATACCGCAGGGTTTTGATTCATTATGGGTAGAAGGTCATCCGGATCCTGAATTTGCTGATTCGTTTTTCCAGTTCTATGGATTTTTAACTGATCCCTCAACACCCGGAAATTACTATCGCTATTTTACCCGTGTCGATGATGAATCCTGGCTGATCGCGAATAGTTCGGTTTTTGATGACGCATTTTTTAATGGCAAGCGTTTTAAAATTTTTATTCCGAAAGGCCATCCCGTCGGACAAAATTTTAATGACTTTGATAATACCACCGGATATTGGAATATTGCAGATTCTACTTTGTATGTGCGTTTATGTATGATCGATAAGCCACATTACGATTTCTGGCGAACGCTGGAGACGGGCCGCAATAGTCAGGGAAATCCTTTCGGTTCGTTTACTTACGTCAAATCCAATATCAATGGCGGTGTAGGTATCTGGGGCGGCTATGGAAGCATTACGCAAGCCTTGCGCGTATTTTAATTCGTGTTTCGCATCAGCAATTCAAAAAACCACATCGTTTTCCGAAAGCTTTCTAAGCTCACGCGTTCATCGATCCCGTGAAACCCGATCGGGTCGGTCATCGGGCTGAATTTGATGATATTATCCGATACATTGCTGAAATGTCGCGAGTCTGTCGCGCCAACCAGTAAAAAAGGAGCGGTGAGTACACTGTCGTAACTTTTACGGATTATTTCATCTACTTTTTGAAATCCATATCCATTCTCATCAGCAACCGGGGATGCTTCTGAAATTGTTTCTCCGAATTTTTTTACTACGACACGGCCGTCATTAATAATTTCTATTACCCGGCGCATGACATATGCTGAAGAATCATTCGGCAACAAACGAAAATTGATGATAGCTGTTGCCAAACTCGGGATCACATTGTCTTTAATACCCGATTTTAGGATCGTCGCGGCCATCGTGGTGTGGATCATGGCACTGCCCGGCCCGGATTTTTGGTAATCTGCAAAGATCAGTTTTTTGAATATCCCAGGGTTTGCGAATGCCATATTATCCGGGAATTTCATATGCGGCCCTAAATATGCCATCAATCCTTTTGTCGATTGTTCAAATCGTGGTGGGAATTGATTGTCGTGTAGTTTTACCAATGCTTCATTTAATATATCGACGGCGGTTTCTTTTTCCGGCATCGAGGAATGTCCGCCTTTTTTCGTAACGGATAATTCCAGGGTCATATAACCTTTTTCCGAAGTGGCAATTAATGCGACTGGTTTCGTGACATCGGGAATTTTTTCGCGGGTAATGATCCCGCCTTCATCTAAAATAAGATCGGCTTTGATATTTCTTTCAGCCAGTAGATTGGCAATTGCGGTCGCGCCTTTTCCGCCGATCTCTTCATCATGACCAAAAACAAAATAGATCGTTCGTTCCGGCTGGTAATTTTCTTTCAGCAACTTTTCCGCAGCTTCTAAAAGACCGATCAAATTGATTTTGTCATCCGTTGTTCCTCGCCCCCAGATAAAATTGTCTTTTACCAATCCTTCAAACGGATCAACTGTCCACAGCGATTTGCTGCTTTCTTCGATGGGCACCACATCCTGGTGTGCCATTAAGATGAAAGGATATAATTTGGGGTTCTTGCCTTCCCATTTGTACAAAAGGCTATAGCCTGAGATTATCTCTCTCGATAATTTGGAATGCACCAAAGGATAAGTTGCTTCTAAAAAATGACGGAAGTGAATAAAAGGAACAGAATCCCATTGCGAAGCATCGCCAAAAGAAATAGTTTGGAATTGTATGGCTTGTTGAAAATGTTTTAAAGCTGAATCGGAGAGAGGAGGAGCAGGTAATGCAGCGATCTTCTTCTGTTTATCCGGCATGGTGATCGTTTTATAAGCTACCCATGCACTCAAAACAGCCAATACAATAACGAGTGCTAATAAAACCTTTCGGATCATATTTTAATGATTGACTAAAAATTTACCTGTTCCTTTTTTGTCTTCACTTTCTATGGAAATGATATACATGCCTTCCGGCCAGGTAGAAGTATTTATTTTCTCGATGGATTGAGTGATCTTATTATACGATTTGGTATAGAGCACTTGCCCGAGCGTATTGGATATGCGAATTTCAGCAGTGTGATTTTGAAATGCTGACAGATCCATAGTCAAATTATCTGATGCAGGATTCGGATAAATATTCAGAGCAGTATTATTTCTCGAATTAATAATACCTGTTGGTTGCGATGGCCCGGAAAAGAGATCGCCGAACCAGGCATATTCTACTGTCTTGCCGTCGGCGACTACTTTCGCATAATAAACCCATTGCAATCCTTGCTGGTACCAGCGTTCTTCGTATTGCGCGGCATGAATAATATTTTTAAAATTATCAAAGCTCCCATGTAAGTCGGAATTACCGATAACAATCACCCAGGTTTGTCCATCGGGGCTACTGCAGGCATATTTTCCGTTGATCTGTCCAGTGCAACTCCTTCGTACGGCTACATAGCTTTCGTCTTTTCTGCCCAATAGCCACATGCCATCTTCTGAGATCTCATCAAAATCATTTTCATACCAATGCAAAGCCACATCCAAATTATCGTGGCCAAACGTCGGCAATAATTTTTCAGGACGATACATGATCAGCGCCACATTTTGTTTTTGTCCCACATAAGGCAAATGCTCATTAGCGTGCGATTCCGGTTTGTCTTCCCAATCATCGGGCACAGGCCCGGATACTGTCATTACTGCCGTATTACTCACATTGGCTACGCAAGGATGTTCCTGGTAACCGACTTTACCTTTCCAGAAATCTTCAATAGAAGAAAGTGTGATGGATTTGTTTTTATAGATCACAATGTCCTGTCCGCAAATGACCGAGCTTTTGGAAATACAGGAAGCCAAATTGGCTATCGGTATGGCCAGTGACAAAGGAAGCGAAGAGAATTGCTGGAAATCGACAAATTCAGAATGGTTCCAGAGATTATAGTCTTTGATCAGCTTTGCGGATTGAAAAGCGACATCCGGGTGAAAATACGCGCCAGAACTCCATTGGAAAATAGTTTTGTCGAGCGGCGTCATGTCCTGGTTTAAGATCTGTCCTTGTGAAAGCGTATGGCCGATATGATAAATAGTATCGAGATTCGGTGTCCAGGAATTGGTAATAACATCAACCGGGAGAGAAGAAGATGCTAAAAAATTAGAAGCATGCGAACCTTCCGTAGGCGTAGGTCCCATTCCACTTACCAGCCAGATGAGATAGTTGTGATTTTGTCCGTAAGGCGATTTGTATTTGCCAAAGTAATTTCTGCCGGCAGCCGGGAAAAAAGAGCCCTGGTCATTCGTTAGCATCAACAGATCTTTTAATAAACGTTGTGAAGCCTGTGTAGCTAAACTTTTTATTTCCGGATCAGTCGCAAAATCGGCGAGGTTCAGTAATCCCGATAAACAATACGGCGCATACACCGAAGAGAAAAATTCATAGAATCCATAGTCGACCTTAAGATGCAGAAAATGGCGTAAGCGGGCATCCAGCGAGCTGTCTACCGGCCATCCATACTTCTGATGCAGTAAATAATCAGAAGACATCCACATGATCATGTGGTTCTCCGACCAGTAAACCTTATTGGGTTCATTGGGCGTCAGCCAGAACGGGATGTTTTGTAAAACCGGCAATATCTGCGAATCGTAGGTGCCTGGCGCTAAAAAAAGTACCCGTATCAGTTTCACGATACCAAAATCTGCGACCGTGTTGGTTTGGACATCCGCCAGCAGGTTCGTTAGTGTAGGTTGATCGACCGGCAATCCTTTGTAAGCCTGGAGTGTTATAGCATCGCCGTTGAAGTTGTTCAGTGCTGTTTGAATAAAGGCTTCACGCCGGGCTTCATAATCGGCTGGATCATTGGCGTACAGCCCGGTAGAAAAGCCTGTAAAGAGCCACAGAAGGGTTATCAGGCGTATGATAGAAAAGGTTTGGGAAGTAGAATATGGCATAAGCAGGAGTAAGTCTATCAAATTTCGTCAATGAAACGCTATTTTCCAATAGAAGAAATAAAAAAGTCTCCCGTTTCCGAGAGACTCCACAACTTGATCTATGAATATGTGATTACCACATTTTTGACATATCTTCTTCTTTTACGAACATATTATTCTCCGGTGTGACCCCAAACGCTTTGTAGAACTCAGGGAACATACTCAGCACGCCGTTCACACGGAATTTAGCCGGTGAGTGCGGGTTGGTATAAATTAATTGTTTCAGGTATTCCGGCCGGATATTGCTTCTCCAGATTATAGCATAATTTATGAATAAGCGTTGTTCCGGCGTCAGGCCGTCGATGAGGCCGACTTTCTTTTTAGCCAGTGCTTTTTGCATCGCATTATAGGTGATGATCATACCGCCGAGGTCAGCGATATTTTCGCCTAATGTCAGTTCCCCGTTGATGCTTAGTGTATCGATCGGTTTGTAGCTGTTGTATTGTTTGACAAAACGCTGTGTCATTGCTTCATAATTCTTGCGATCCGTTTCTGTCCACCAGCTTTGGAGGTTGCCATCCGCGTCGAACTGGCTACCTTCATCGTCAAAGCCGTGTGTGATCTCGTGGCCGATCACCATTCCGATTCCGCCATAGTTCACCGCATCATCGCCAAATTCGTAAAAGAACGGCGGTTGTAAAATAGCTGCAGGAAAAACGATCTCATTTAATAACGGGTTATAATACGCATTCACTTGTTGCGGTCCCATGCCCCATTCAGTACGGTCGATCGGGGCGCCAATGCGCTCGAGCACACGACGGTTCTCTTTTTCGGTACATGCCAATACGTTCAATACATAAGCCTGGTTTTTTACATCCAGTCCGTTGTATTCTCTCCATTTATCCGGGTAGCCTACTTTTACTTGTATGCGAGCCAGTTTTTCCTGTGCTTTCGCTTTAGTAGAATCACCCATCCAGGTTAGTTTGTTGATGCGTTCGCTTAATGTCGCACGAAGATTTTCAACTAACTCCAGCGCACGCGATTTCGCGTTCGGGCTGAAATTAGTTTTTACATATTCTTGTCCGACGAGGTCTCTTAAATACGTGTCTGCAACATGAGAAACGCGTTTCCATCTATCCTCGATGATGTTTGTTCCGGATAGAACCCTTCCGAAGAAATCAAAACGGTTATTTACCAGGTCAGAGCTCAGGTAACGTGCATTGGAATTGATCAAATGAAAATATTGATAAGAAACCCATTTGTAATGCGGGATAACCGGTAATATACTGTCATAGACACGCAGAAAATCCGGCTGGCTTACGACTACTTCATTGAAAGGTTTTGTATTTAAAACTTTAAAGAATGCATCCCAGTCAATATTGGTATATGTTTTTTTAAGTTGGTCAACGGTAAAGAGGTTGTAGCTTTTTTCCGGGTCACGCAGCTCCACGCGTGTCATGGAAGCTTTTGCCAGTATCGTTTCGATATCCCAAACATCCTGCATTTTCTCATCTGGGTTGGCAGAGCCGGTCAGTTTGAAAGTATTGCTTACGAATTTTTTATAAGCATCGATCACTTCCAGGGAATGTGCATCGTTGCGGAAATAATAATCGCGGTCAGGTAAGCCTAAGCCATCCTGTACGAAATATAAAATATAACGTGTCGTATTTTTTGCATCCTGTTCTACATAAAAACCAAATGGCGTTTTAATATCACGGGTTTGTAAGGTAGCAAGCATGGTTCCGATCTGTTCTTTGGTCGTTGCGTTTTTGATCTGTGTCGCGTAACCATCTAATGGATGAGCGCCGACCTTGTTAATCGTGTTGGTATCCATGGCACTGCGGTAAAAATCGCCCAGGAATTGTGCATTGCTGCCTTTAACAGCTGTTTTGTTCTTCGCTGCAGTTTCTAAAATATGTTTAACTGCAGTTGTGCTTTCTTCTTGCAAAATATCGAATGCACCCCAGTCAGCTTTATCGCCGGGAATGGGATTGCTTTTGACCCATTTGCTGTTTATGTATTCAAAGAAATCGTTTCCGGGCTTAATAGCCGGGTCGAAATCGGTGGTATTGATAGGTTTTGGTGGTTTTGGTGGCTTGATAGTTTTGATGTCATTTCCTGCAAATCCGGAAACTGAAACCATCAAGGCTACGATGCTTGTGAGTGTTGTTATCTTCATATATAAATGATGTTTTAAAATTTGTCGGCATAAAGTTAAAAATATTACGCCAGATAACAGAAAAGTGTGTGTTAAAGAAGGTGAAGGTATAATACACTGAATTTCAGCTTATTATATTGTGATTTTAGAAGGGAAGTATAAGCTTTACAGCAATATTGCGGCCCATGGCATAGATGCCGTAATAGCCGTTGGTAGATTCGGAATAATATTCGAAATATTTCAGCCTGTTTAGGTTGGATTGATAGGCTTTGTCGAGGATATTATTGACCTGGAATTGCAATTGCAGGGAAGAGCGTTTGGAATAATGGAAAGTGAAATTGACATAGGCGTTAAGCAGTACATATGCGGGTGTGCGGGTTTCCGTACTGTTGAGCGCAAGAAACCGGTTTTGTGCCCCATTGAAATCCAATTCGCCTCTGAGTGTGATCATGGGTAATACTTTGGATTTGATAGAAATATTCTGGCTGATAATATTGAATAACCGGAGTGGCGGTATCAATGGAAGATAGCGCCCGTCTACACCTTTGCCTTTGTATTTGTTTTCGAGATTGAATCCATAGATAAATGAAAAATTAGAGATCCAGTTGAATCCTTTCATGACGCGGGGATGTACATCAATTGTCGTTTCGATCCCGGCAAGGTCTGCATTGTTTTGCTGGAACTGGAATGTTTTATTATCCGGTATCAGTTCTATAGGAACACCGTTATCATCTACCAGCTGAACGAGGTAAATATAATTTTTGATATAGTTATTAAAAAAATTCACTCCAAAACTGATGTCGCTGAAAGTAAAATTCGCCGCGAGATCAAATTGCCAGTTATATTCCGAACGCAGATCGTCTTTGCCGATAAAATAGGAGTGAGCGCTGCCATCCAGACCATTCGATGCAAATTCGGAAACATGCGGAGGCCGGAATCCCTGTGATAATCCTGCTTTCAGTACAACCTTATCTGAAACCTGGCAGGTGGCGCCAAAGTTGAAGGAAGCACCCCAATAGGATTTTTTGAAAGCAGGAAATAATAATTCAGCTTCGGCAGTATCGGGCACAAAAACCTGGCTGAGCAATTCGGTCGTGGGATCTTCGCGGGTATAAAAATCATGCCCGCTGATATACCGGGTGTCTGCCCGTACACCGGCATTGAGTATCCACTTATTATGTTTCCATTTTATCATGGAAAATATTCCTGCATCCAGCAAATGATAATCCGGTATCGGTATATCGTGTGCCTCGACATTTTTATTGGCCTGGTAAGCGCCATTCATGCCAACCGACAAATTGAGATTTGAAAATCTGTCGATATCATAACGAAAATCGTAGTTGTAAGAATTCAGGTACATGGAAACGCCGAGCAGATCTTTCTGTTCAGGAAAATCATGTTCTTTGCGCTGATTTTGCTGAAAAGACAGCATTGCATAAATATGATCTGTATTCTTTAAGTTGTAGTGATTCTTGGAATATACCCGGAAATGCCGGATATGCTGGTAGATCGGGCTCAATGCGTAAGAATTTAATTCTTCATCCGACACAATAGGCCGGGTGCTGAGCTCATCATCCGGATCGTCAAAAATAGCTTTGGTAAATTTGCGCGTTAGCGAATCACGGCTGCCATCCGGTATGCCCTGCGAGTTGTCGTAAATAGAAAAATTGATATCAGAAAATCCTTTGCTGGTTTTATAAACTATAGTCCCTGATGCATTGATCTCGCGAAAACCGGTATTATAAACTTTTCCATCGATGCTGTTGCTGTAATTTTTCCCGATGCGGTAACCGCCGCGCGCTACAAACGACCAGTGTTTGTTTCCGTAACTTAGTTGCAGCCCGTTGCCGATCATCCCGTTGTTGTGCTGAAACTCCGAAAAATATCTTCCGTGTATTAATTTATCACTGTCCTGTGGCTCGGAAGGAATAAGATTGATAGCACCTCCCATGGCTTCTGCGCCATATTCCAGGGAAATAGGACCCAAAACAACTTCCGCTTTTTCGATGCTGTACATATCAATGGCCAGCACTTCTTCATCTTCAAATTGTTGCCCTTCCTGCGGAATGCCATCAAGTAAGGTGACAATGCGATTATAACCCAAGCCGCGTATAAATGGTTTGGAAACATTCGGCCCCGTTTTTACCGAGCTTAAACCAGGAACATTTTTAGATAATACATCGATGATATTGCTCTCGGTAGTTTGTTCCATCACTTTTTTTGAAACAATTTTTACAACCGCAGGTTGCTCCAGCATTTCCGTTGTTGGAGAAATTCCGGTGACGACCACTTCATTTAATGGATTTTGTAACGCATCGAGATAAATGACATAATCTGTTTTACCCGGCTCTAATAATATAGTATCGGACAAATAGCCGATATAACTGAAAACTAATTTTGAGTTGAGTAATGCCTCAGGGAGATCTATTTCAAAAATTCCATCTTCGTTTGTGTGTGCGCCAAAATAGGTATCCGGGATCATCACGCTGCAATAACCGAGCGGCTGATTTTTTTTAGCGTCTAAAACAGTTCCTTTAATTTTGATCTCCTGGGCGGATAATTGAAAAGAAAAAATTACAAGCGTAATAAAAATACAATGCCCTATGGTTATTTTTTTAATCATCCGAAGAAACAATAATAATCAATGATTCAGGTCCTTTTTGTGAGCAAGGGCCCTGGTTTATTTAAGGTCAGAAATACAGGTGCAAATATAGACAATAATTTACTGGGTGTCAAGTAGATAAGCTAGTCTAAAGTGGCCAGATCGATCACAAAGCGGTATTTAACATCGCTTTTAATGACGCGCTCATAAGCTTCATTAACATAACTGATAGGTATAACTTCTACATCCGACACAATATTATGCTCCGCGCAGTAGTCGAGCATTTCCTGTGTTTCGGGAATTCCACCGATGGAAGATCCGCCGATATATTTATTGGGTATGATAGAGAATGGCCTGATTTGAATTGCCTCTGTGGGTATGCCTACGCATATGTGCGCGCCGTTGGGTTTAAGCATAGCGAGATAGATATCGTAATTGTGAACAGCGGAAACCGTATCGACAATAAAATCGAAATAATTGGTTAATGCTTTTGTTTGTTCTTTATCTTTTGTCAGGCAGAATTTATGTGCGCCGAGTTTTAACGCATCCGCTTCTTTGTATGGAGAAGTACTTAATACTGTCACTTCGGCGCCGAAAGAAGCCGCAAATTTAACTGCCATATGTCCAAGCCCGCCTAAGCCAACAATGCCAACTTTATGTCCTTTGCCGATCTTCCATTTGCGAAGAGGAGAATAGGTGGTGATGCCAGCACATAACAGCGGAGCAACAGCTTTCAGCGGTAATTTCTCTGAAACTTTTAAAACAAATGCTTCATCGCAAACAATATTATTGGAATACCCGCCAAAGGTTAATGTCACGCCATCGCGCTCCAGGGAATTATAAGTCCATACGGCGCCTTGCACACAAAACTGTTCATAGCCGTTTTTGCATTGTCCGCATTCGCGACAAGAATCTACCATACAGCCAATCCCGGCAAGATCACCTGCTTTAAATTTTTTGACTCCGAAACCTACTTTTACAATTTTGCCCACGATCTCATGACCCGGAACCATTGGATATTTTGCCGGCCCCCATTCACTTCTTACCTGGTGTATATCGGAATGGCAAATACCGCAATACAGAATTTCGATCTGTACATCGTTTTCGCCTACCGCTCTTCGTTCAAAACTCCAGGGAGCTAATTTATCTGTTGCGGAGTGTACGGCATATCCTTTAGAAGTGATCATGAGTATAAGTTAGTGCGTGAATGTACAAACTATCAGCATAAGTTATTGTTTTAATCTTGTTATAAAATCAGAATTTATACATTTGTATAGATCGATGGAATTGAATTATAAAAAATACGGAGAAAACGGAAAGATCATCCTGATCCTGCATGGTTTGCTGGGCAGCCTGGATAACTGGCAAACGGTTGCAAGACATGTGTCGGAAAAATTCCGGGTATATGCTGTTGATCTTCGTAATCACGGCCGTTCTCCGCACGACAATGAAGAGATGGACTACAGTGTGATGTCGGATGATATATTGGAATTCTGTGAACAACAACAATTAGAGAAGGTTGTTTTGCTCGGGCATTCGATGGGAGGGAAGGTGGCGATGTTGTTTGCTTTGGAACATCCCGACAAAGTTGAAAAAATGATCATAGTCGATATAGCCCCGGTTTTTTACGAAGGCGGACATGAAGAAATTTTATCGGCAATGGAAGATGCACCGGTACACACGGCAACAGAACGGGAAGAAATAGATACTTTCCTGGAAACGCGCATCCCGGAATATGGCATGCGCCAGTTTATCCTGAAAAATCTCTCCAGAGCAGAAAAAGGGTTTGAATGGAAATGCAATTTGCCGGTTATCATTAAAAGCTACCGCGCGTTGATGGAATTTCCGCAAGTGAACCGGCATTATAATGGCCCCGTATTTTTTATTCGTGGAGAACAGTCGGATTATATTACGGATGAGAAATGGAAAGTAGCACAACAGTATTTCCCGGAAGCAAAACTAATTGCGATTCCCGGCGCAGGGCATTGGGTACATGCGGATAAGGCAGTTGAATTTATGAAGGAGCTCGATAGCTTGCTTTAGCTTATAAAAAAACATCCCATCTAAAAAGATGGGATGCCCTAACTAAATTTCAGTGTATAATTAACAGCTTGTTAGAATACAACAATCCCCATGTTTGTTGTTGTTCCTGCCGTAACCATTACCTCGTTTTTCGATACGGAAGCTCCTGATAAAGTAGTGACCATTACGGTATATGAACCGGCCGGCAAACCTTTTATCGTAAAGTTTCCTGAAGTATTTACAGTAGATGTATACGTTAAATGCGTGCTGCTGGAAGTTGCCGTAACGACAGCTAAAGTACCAGCAGGGGAGATCTGTCCGCTGATCGAACCACTAAGACCCGCATCAACTTTACGGATCACTGGTTTCAAACTGAATGTTCCTCCTGCATTTACGATGGATTGGCTCGCATCAAAATCGATCAGTACACTGGAGCTAACATCCGGTTGCAGTGTTTGATGCACCTGTATCTTTAATCCGGATTCCTGTGCACTCGGTGTTTTCAAGGGGTGGGTGACACCATTCACCACAACAGTATTGTTGGAGCCTAATATCAAACGCACTTGTTCTACTTTGGCTTCGGTAAGCGTACCGGTGGCAATTGTGATCTCTTTCCCATTGTTAAACTCAAGCAGGTTATAAACGCCGTGTTCAACATTTAATGCAACTTCTTTTCCATTGCTTCCTGTTACAACCACGCCTTGTATATCTATATTGACCTGGTCATATACAGCAGGAGCATCGGTCATTCGGACACTATAAGGATAAGAACCGGGCGTTACTGTTTCTGAATCTTTATTACATCCTGCGATCATCACAAGAAGTATAGATAAGTATAAGATGACATTTAATTTTTTCATGGCAGATAATTTTTTTAGAATTCGTTAGATAATAGTTTTGGTAATAATTTTTACATGCTGTTCATTTTGACGCAAATAGAATGCCACCCGATGGGAGGGGTAGTTGTATTTTGGAAATAATTAACATCATTAACCATAGATGGCCATGTGTTTCATAAAAACACTACCTATAAATAAGAAAATTATTTTTTTATGAAGACTAAAGAAGAGACTCGATTCATATTAGGTGTAATAAGTATATCCTAATTTTTTGAAAAAAATTAATGCATCCTGTCACCGCGTAAAGCCCAGCTTTGTAATAGCTGTTCTTCAAAGCTCAGCCATTCATTCCAGCGCCGCTTTACTTTTTCTTTATCGAAATAATATCCTGCGAGATCGAGAAACAGGCGGTAGTGTGTGGCTTCCGCTATCATTAACTTATGATAGAAATGGCGGAGACTTGCATCCTGAATATGCAGCGATAGCAAGCGAAAACGTTCACAGCTGCGTGCTTCGATCAGTGCGGCCATTAAAAGGCTGTCGAGCAAACGCACTTCGCGCGTATTGCCTTTGGGATAGAATTTATTCAATTCAAATACGTAATCATCGCGACGTTGCGGTCCCAATTTAAGCTTACGCTTTTTTAATTCATCCAGTACCAATTTAAAATGCGACCATTCTTCGCTGACCACGGGTACCAGTTTTTCAACCAGGTATTCTTTTTCAAAATTATTTTGGATGAGCGAAATGCAGGTAGAGGCAGCTTTTTGTTCGCAATAGGCATGATCGGTCAGAATTTCTTCAATCGATTTTTCGGCGAGATCGACCCATCGCGGATCTGTTGGCAATTTTAATCCTAACATGAAGACAAAAATAAAAAAAAGCGGGAGGAGAGCCCGCTCTTTTTTTCACTGTTCATGGTTTTGCTGGTCTATTTTCTATTTAACATTGTCTTTGCCTATGTCTTCCAGGGATTTTTCCAGTTCCTCCATATCGTGGTTAAATTCATTTTTAAAAGACTCCCAGTTGCTGTCGTCTTTCGTGTATGCATCCAGTTTTGCTTTCAGCTCATTATTTCTCTTTTCGAGATTGTCTATTCGTTCCTGGTGCATTTTGTCCATGGTCTTGCCGGATGTTTTCATTTTTTCTCTTAATTCAGCGATCTTGGCATTGTTCTTATCAATTCTTACCTCGATATCCGTTTTATAGGTTGTCCATTCATCCGCAGTCTGATCTACATCATTCGCAACTTCTTCTGTTGTTGTATCTGTGCTTTCCGTTTTATCAGATGAGTTACAACCTGAAAAAAAAATCGTCCCTGCCGTAAGTATCAAGGTTACAGCGAGATTAAAAATTACTTTGTCCATTTTTGTTGTTTTAAAATTTGTTACATTATTAATTCGGTCCGCTTCCACTGTTTCTCTATAATTTTATGTAAAAACCTGGATCCGTTTTTCGTATTTTCTTTATTTTATTTTTAGGTGAGTAATAGGAATTAGCATTTTTTCATTTAGTTAGTTAGTGTTACAAAAATCATAAATCAAGCGATTATTCGCTTTATATAATTTCAAAAAAGAATTACAAAATTCTCACTTCGATTAAAATAAATTATTTGAAAATTTGATAAAAATCACAGTGGATAGCTGTTTTTAGGAAATAAAAAAGGCTGCGGGATAAGCGACCTTTCATTTAAATGCAGATTTTATAGACCAAAGGTTATTGAACTGTATCTGTTTTGTCGACTGTTTTTTCAGCCTCTTCCGCCACTTTGAGGTGATGCTGAAGCGTGGGAATTTTATCAGACGCCCAGGTTTGTATTTGTGCATCTTTGCCAAAACTCAGTTCATCTTTAAACAGCTGTATATTTTTTTTGTGATCTTCCACCATCATTTTCGTATAGGCTTTGTCAAAATCTGATCCTTTTAGTTTGGCCAGCTTGTCGTATTCCATTTGCGATTTTTTGCTAAGCTTGGTAGAGAGGTAAATTCCTTTTTTCTGTGCCAGCGTTTTTAATTCCAAGTTTGCTTTGCCGTGATCGCTTGCTATCAATTGCCCCAATTCTTTTACTTTTTGCGATGAAGCGTGTGTCAAGGCTAATTTACCGAGCTTTACCTCCAGCAATCCTCCGTCTCCGGCCTTCATGACAAAAATAGTATCGCCTTTCCAGGCTATGCCGGTATATAGCATATCAGTCGTTGCCGGCACAGAGGTTGGTGGGGCGGTAGGAGTTTGAACAGGATTATTCTGAAAAGTTCCAACCGGAACGGTATTGATTTGATTGGCCGGTGGGGCTGGCTGCCCGGTGTTGGCCGGAAAATTTAAAGTGTCCATTGGAGGGGGTTCTGATCTTGCTGCTGTATAGCTAAAACCTATAACCAGGAGCATTAGAGCTATTTTATTCATGACATATCTTTTAGAATATTTAAAAAAATTAGCAGGCTATATTTAAATACATAGCCTGCTACATTTTGATCTTTATATTTCCTTTGAGAACGATAGTCGCTCCGGGCTATGGGGGGTAAGCCGATGAGGTTGGAGCTGGGAGAACGTTCGCAATATTTTGTTTGATCTTTAATCGGTTTAAGAATTTTTCTTCTTGTCTTTTTTATCAGATTCTGCTGCTTTATCATCTGAATTATCTTTTCCAAGCATTTGTATTGTTTGCGTATTCGATTTTTCATCATAGGTGAACTTGCATTCATCAAATTTTGGTTTACTCATACCCGGTTTTACATCATTAGAGAATCCATAAGGCTCTTTCGGTACACCGATCTTGGTTTTTTCGATTTCTCCATTGCCATCCACATCCTGGTAAGTGGATATAGCGTACTCGCCATATTTAAGATCGTCGATCTCCACCGTAAGCGAATTGGCGCTGGTAGGTTTGAATTTGTAGCGTTTAAAGACATCCTCTTTATTCAGGAATTCATTATCCTTTGTGAAAAATGCCACGCGGACTTCGGCAGAAGACGATTCCAGGTTATTAATGGTTAGCTTAAGAGGTTTTTGCCCCTCAATTTTAGGACCTGGTTTATCTGCTACTGTTTTCTCCGTTTTCTCTTTTCTGTGTTTTTTTATTTTTTTGATCGGGCCTTCACCATTTTGACAACCGTTGATCACTAACATGCCGAACACGAACATACATGACAACAGGAATAATAATAATTTACGGCTCGTTTTCATCTCGTCAATCTCAATGTGGTAGAATTGCATAACATTTCATTTTCTTATCACAAAATTCATCCATTTATTACTATATGTTATTATACAATTACAAAAAAGAATTACATATTTCACACATTCCATTATCAGATTTTATATCATAATAAATAAAAAAATATGAAGAATAAAAATTACCGGGAATTAAACGTTTTTTTCATCGCCTTTTTTCTCTTCTTTTTTCTCTTCTGCCAAGTCTTTGTATTCTTTGGACATCTCGTTCAGCTCTTGTTCCGATTTGTTTTCTACAGCCACTACCGCATTGTTGGCAGGTTCATGTGAAACGACTAATTCATTCACCTTTACATGTAGTGCTGCCGTAAATTTGTTGAATGATTTCTGGATAATGAACAAGGTTAAAAAGACAAAGGCATGAAAGATGTCGCGAAGACATTCATGCAGGTCCTGTTGGTAGAATTTTTTATCGGAGAGCCAGGTAATAACCATACCCAGGGCGATTATAAACGTAATGGAATTGCCAAGTATCGAAGTGACAATGTCTGTGATCTTTTCAAAAATTAATTCCAGCCGTTGATATATCTTTTTCATTTGACAGGTGGTTTAAGTTTGAATAATACTTCTATTATGGATTTTCAGCTGTAGCATCCTGTGCCAATTTAGCTTCATCCGGCGCTTTCTCCAGGTCTTTGTCCAGGATGTAAAGATCACTGTCCTTCGGATGATCGCCGCCGGCAATTTTCACTTTATCCAGCAACTCCATCGCCAAGGTCTCTTCTTCTACCTGTTCTTTCACAAACCATTGCATGAAATTCCAGGTGGCCCAATCTTCTTCTTCCAAACTCATTTTTACCAATTTGTATATCGCCTTGGTATTATCCACCTCGTGTTTGAATATCTTTTCAAAGCAATCATTTATACTGACTGGATTTTCAGGTGGATCAGGGATGGCTGTCACCTTCACCTGGGCGCCTCTTTTTAAAATGTACTCCAGGATCTTCATCATATGATTCCGTTCTTCCTGTGCATGTCTGAACAGAAAATTTGCGATACCACCGTACCCCTTATTTTCCATCCAAGCCGCATAGGATAAATAGATCTGGGAAGCATGTGCTTCTTTGGTCATTTGTGCGTTTAATTCTGCAGTCAATGTACCTGAAAGTCTGTTCGTTTCCATTTTATTGATTTTTAGCTATTCAATATCGTTCTATCACTGACAGAAGAAGCGATCTATTTTTTGATCGAATCAAATGATATGGCGACTATTTTATTTTCACGCATCACCGGTATCCAGATCTGTCTGTTTCGTTTGTCTGCATACAAGTCTGCCGGTCCGTCTAACGTTCTGCCTAAGCTTATTTCAGTAGCTTTTTTCTTGCACAGGTGATAACTGACTATCCGTCCTTTATTCTCGGTTTGGCTTACCCAGTCGGTCACCACCAGGCGATGTCCTATTTTTATAATACCGTCATAAATGCCACCGCTTTGATAAACTTTATATTTTTTACCATTGCGTTTCATTTTTCCAAAGCTTCCGTTCGGCTCGTTATCCCTGCCATAATTGGCTACAAATAATTTGCGGGCTTTGCGGAATACTCCGTTTGGTCCGGCCAATTCTGCTTTAGTTTTTAATTGTTTTGCTTTTCCTTTTTTACATACTTTGTAAATGCCATTCTTCAATGTTACGGAAACATAGGCGCCTCCGGGTCTTTTGGTCAGGTCATTGGTATACGAGATGCCATGCGGTGACAGGTCGATCGACCGGATCATCTTTTTCGTTTTGATATTATAGAGATACACGCGATCTACGTCGGTCACCCATAATTTTTTATGACGTATCAGCAATCCTTTGGGAGAATTTAATCCACCGATGAATTTTTCTTCGACAATTTTTCCGTCATTGCGCGACAACATAGAAATATATCCGTCACCATCTTTTGCCAACGGGTCGAGTACGGCACCCATATTGGTTACATATAATTTGTCCTTACGGGCAGAAACACTTTCAGGGTTCTGGAATCCGCTTACTTCTTTTATTATTTGAGCGTTTGCTGTTAATGCGATAGTGCAAAACAGCACGGCGAATATTTTTGATGTTTTCATTTATATAGTTTTTTTAGTGTATAATTTTATTCAAGGTGCCGCAAAGTATATGCCAAAACAATATATCAGTTTTAAGAAATACACAATTTCAATCCATAGCTGACTATAGATTTTTGTTGCGTTTTAAATAATTTTTTGGGTGCCGCATACAGAGATGCGTATTAAGATATTTAAACCTGTTTGACAAACAGGTTTTTTCAACATTCCACTTTAAAGCAAAAAAAGCTTAATCAACGTCCAGCACTTTTTGAATCTCTTCCCAGGTTTTACCCAGTTTTGCTTCAATCTTGCCTTTTAATTCCTGATCATGTCCTTCTTCATATTTCAGATCATCATCGGTGAGTTCAGCGAATTTTTTCTTCAGCTTTCCCTTTATCACGTCCCAGTTGCCTTTTAATTCTAGCGTATCCATATCCTGTACTTTACATCCCGCTTCCTGCGAGCCGGTTGTGAAAAAATATTCACTTCATAAATTTATGGATATGTTAAACGAAATGCATTACACAATTCATTGCAATGCTTACATGATTCACAGTTTTATTCCGGATCATCCTGTGTAACGCGACGTTTCTTTTGCTTGAGTTGCTTATAAAATGTGGGCGTAAGTCCTGTGGCCTTTTTAAATTGATTGGATAAATGCGCCACACTGCTGTAATTTAATTTGTAAGCGATCTCGGTGAGGTTGTATTCGTCATACAACAACATTTCTTTTACGCGCTCTATTTTGTGAGAGATAATATAATGTTCGATGGTAATACCGGTGGACTCTGAAAAAATATTCGCCAAGTAAGTGTAATCGTACTGAAGCTGTTCAGCTAGATAATGTGAAAAGTTCTGACGGGGCGTCTCTTCAGAATAATGGATCATCTCGATGATCACCCGTTTGATCTTTTCAATGAGAATGGATTTTTTGTCTTCCATCAGTTCCAGTCCGGCTTCTGTCAATGCTTCTTTTAATTGAGCATGTTGTTCGGAGGTCAGTGTTTCACGGACATCAACTTCCCCCAACTCCACCGAGCGGTAGTGCAACCCGAGCTTATCCAGTTCTGACTTAACCAGCATTTTGCAACGGATCGAAACCATATATTTAATATAGATTTTCATAGCGACGACAATCTATCAATAGGTTCAAATCTATCTCTAAAGAATGAGCCCTGCAAAAATTATGCGGCAATCGAAGATAAGAAGAATAAATACAATAATCTATGCGGATAAATTATACCCAATCGATTTTTAAATTGTAAAAAATAATTTAAAAATTTATATATGTTTTTATTAAAGAGCTCTAACTAATTAATATTCACAAGCTATAAGCAGCTTATGAGATTGAAAATAAAGCGAGATTTTAAAGAAATTTGATGCTTGTTAAAAAATAGATAATTATTCACAATTGCAAAAACTTGATTTAAGTCATAGCCTTTGACATTCAAATATTTATCATTTTCATTTTAGATAATAAAAAAACCCGGAGAACTTGGGTAAGCTTCCGGGTTCCATAATATTATATTCAATATCAGATATTGTCCTTTATACTGTCGAAGCCATAAACACTGCTCAACAGGTCGATGACATCATCAATATTGGCTTCAGTCGTATTATATAGGTTAGTACCCAAATAAGCAAGCGCCTGGTTGATCTGCGCATCGGTGATCGTTTTGGAAGAATTGTAACGCAAAGACATAATAAACCCTATGGCTTCAGTAACTACGTGATTTTTAGCGGCAATATCTCCTGCAGCAATGTCTTCTTTCGCACCATTCAATTCGTGAATAGCAGAAGCAGCTACCAGTTTTTCCCAGTTTTGACGGATCAAAGTAACCTGAACATCGCGATTCGTATAGTCTTTATTGGATATAGCCGCACGTGCTGCTAAAAATGCATTCATCAGGGTAGCATTCATGCCTAGTGCAGGATTTACCTGGTTAGAATAACTGCCCCAGTATTTTAAACCGGTCAGGTTAGTTGGGAAATCGATAGGTACACCAAAGTAGCCGAAAGCTTCATCAAAATGATGTTCCATTTCTGTTCCTTCATCTGTAACTATCGTAGAGTTGTCATCTGTTTCCAGGTTAGCCAGGTAAGTTTCCAAAGCCTGGTAGTAGAATGCAGCACCCATCAGGTGTTTGCGCACCAATTGGTTATACTCCACACCATTGGCAGATAGCAAATATTTCCTGGAAGCATCTACCGAACTGGTTGCGATACCCGCCACACCATTAGAAGCAGCAGTTACCGACTGGCTGCAAAGCGCGATCGAATCGAAATAACTTTCAATAACTGCTTGTATAGAAGCATATGTCTTGTCTTTCAACTGTTTACCACTTGTATTTAAGGTATCATTCGTGAAACGGCTATTCACGTTAGCGTACATATCTTTCAGTTTTTGCGCATCCAGAACAGCCCCGGTGCTACCGGTAGCCATATAAGATCCGATCTCATCCAGCATTGCAATACGTGTCTTTTGTCCCGAATAATTTACGTTAGTAAAATTGTAAGTTGTTGGAATTGTGTAAGTTGGAGTTGGGTCATCCTTTTTACAGGAGATAATTGTCGTAATGGCTAATCCCAGAATCAGGGCTTTCATAAAATTTGTCTTCATTATCTGATATTTTTAATTTGGATTTAGATTAATTCTAAATAGCGATCAAAAGTAAGGTGATATTAAAAAATAACCAATACCTAAATTTTGGCAATTTATTACCTTAACGCTTTAGACAGCCCCTACTGAAACTGATGGTGATATGGAAAGAGAATTAAAACAATACTACTTTGTCATGCTGATCAAAGGACCGCATCGCGACCAGGATTCCGCTACTTCGGCTGCCATTCAGAAAGGTCATCTCGAAAATATTGATAGACTCAAGAGCGAAGGGAAAATTTTGGTTTCGGGCCCATTTGGAGATGATGGCAACTGGCGCGGCATTTTTATTTTTGATGTGCCTACACAGGAAGAAGTAGTACAATTATTGAAAACGGATCCCGCTATACAATCTGGTCGACTGTCCTATGAAATTCATCCCTGGCTTACGCCGAAAGGTGGAATATTTAAATAGAGAGATTTTCGGGTTTATTGGATGATATTAATCGTCTTCTAATGAAAATCATTAAAAGACGATTTTTAGAGTATATCAGATAGAAGCAATAATCTTTTGCAGTTCTTCTTTAGTGGTACTAAGCTTCACTTGCAATCTTGCAAACATTTCTTTTTTTGAGCTGTTCGTGAACAACAGATCGTCATCGGTTAAAATGGCGTAGCGTTGTTTCAGTTTGGCTTTCATTTCAGCCCAGCTTCCTTTTATTTGTGTCGTATTCATATTTGATTATAAATTTCTGCAACTGGCAGAACAGATGTGAAAGGATTTCCACCCGGTGAAGATGCAGCTTTAAACTGCAAATGTGTTATACAATTCAATGTTAGAGTTACACTATTCACGTTTTGTAGTGAATAAAGATTATAGAAGGATATATTGTGTCATAAAACGGGCAGGGGTTCTAAGATCGAAACTTTAAAATCGATCAAAGATTTAGTTAAAATGACGTGATTCAGGTCATTGCCAAATACCAGGTCTTTATTCGTGAAATGATAGTCTAATATGATATTAAAGCTGACATCCTCATATTTCAGGCGTATTTCATCATTTTTAGATTTCCAGCGGCCTGTCAGGGTTTTTACTATATCTCCTTCTTTGTTAAAGAATTCATGTGTAAATACATTATCTGCTTCAAACGTATAATATTCAGATTGATATTCCTGGATGCTTTTAAATATCTGTTCGTAATCATTGATAACGGTTTTCTTGCTGAATTTCCAGGTGCCCATCAGGGGTGTTTGATAGTCATATTTGTCAAGTCCAAAAGTTGAAATAGATATTGCTGTTAAGCAAGTCAGGAAAAGAATATTTTTCATAGGAGCGTAGTTGATTGGTGATAGAATTACCACTGTACGAAGATAGGGAATGCATTACCGGAGCGTGTTGCACAATTACATATAAGAATTACACGATTCACATGTATTACCAAATACAAAATCCCGCGCAAACGGGATCCTGGCTTCACTACATGAATCATACAAACGGCTCACTGTTCATACCCGCTTTTTATAATGGTCGAGATCATTTTGAATTGTTCATGGGCATTAAAACAATGCCTGGCATGAGCCGGAATGATTATGCCTTCGCCCAATTTAAGCTTGAGGTTCTTTTCGTTGATAATAAGATCCGCCGATCCGTCAATAATTTGAATATAAAGGTCGAAAGGGGATGTTTTTTCAGCCAATTCTTCTCCCGCATCTAAAGATGAAACAGTGATATTCCCGGTTGTTTTTTTGATAATGGTTTTACTGACCACGGCATTGGGTACATATTCAATGATCTCCACAATAATATGTGCTTTTGATTTTTCCAGTTCGATAGCATCCATGTTTTTTTGTTTTATTCAAGAGTGAAATAAATGATTGATATTTGTTTATGGTTAAACTAATTAGCAAAAGCAAACATGGCATGGGTAGTATATACCGCTCTTCTTGATTTGTCTGGTTTGGTTTGCAATTTTTCAAGTAGTATCCGTTGTGTGCATTCAGCTACAAAATGTTTGTTGTTCATTTCTATTATTCTGTTTCGTTTTACGATCTTTTTTTCCATCTTTTGTTAGATTATTTGTAATTCAGGAAAGTATTTTTTTTTGGAATTCCATACTAAGTACTCTCTTTCTGCGCATTAGGGGTTACATAATTATGTTTAAGAGTTACATTATTTACTTATATAAGGAATATCGTAAAATGAAAAAAAGCCCCAAATAAGGGCTGATTTTCATTTTTTTTTAAGGATGAATTACATCCGGAACAACAGATATATCTGGATGCCGGTGTTGGTTACCCACTTCTCATCATCAAGGATAAATTTTTTATTCGTAAAGTCTACAAAACCTTTCTGGAAACGTGCACCTGCTCCTAATCCCATGTCGGACACAAATTCAAGGCCCAAGTTAGCACCTACATCGAAATGTCTGTATAATTTGTCTCCTTGAGCATCTTCCGGGTTGTTATTGTTGTCATACAAATTTTCAGAAGTTACTTCGTTTGTGCCATCAGAAGGCCTTTTTATTGTCTTGATATTTCCTACAAAAAAGTAAGATACATAGGGACCGAAATTGAGGTTGAAATTGTCGCCGATATAGAATTTAGCAGTGATCGGTACTTCAATAGCGTGCAGATTGAATTTCGTCGTCATAGTACCGGTATTACCCAATATATCATAATTGCTTCTGCGTTGCGCACCTTTATTAGAATAACCCAGTTCCATTTCTAATGCGAATACTTTGCCGATCCGTTTTTCATAACCGAAAGAAACAAAACCACCTACTTTCACGCGGTTTTTTTGCCGTTGGGCACTTTCTTTTTCAAAACCCATGGTCGTCAGGCCGATACCGGCTTTTACTCCGAATCCTCCGTCATTTTCATCGTCGGCAACGGCTTTATTTACAAATAATAGAACAGTGATAAGTAAAATCAATAATTTTTTCATAAAATGTTTGGATGTTAATTCCCGCAAAATGGCAGGACAAGCGTGAAAGAATCTTCACGGTGCAAAGGTCTTTTTAATGTAATGACAACTGTTATACAATTAAAAATAAGAGTTACATCATTCACAGGTTATCCAGCATACTCCGTTTTTTTTGCTTGAGTTGTTTGAAAAAAGTAGGGGTCAGGCCGGTCACTTTTTTAAACTGGTTGGATAAATGCGCTACGCTGCTGTAATTCATCTTATAGGATATCTCGGTAAGATTGAGCTCATCATAGATCAATAATTCTTTTACCCGTTCGATCTTATGTATAATAATATAATGTTCAATCGTACTGCCGGTCACTTCTGAAAACAGGTTGGAAAGATAAGTGTAATCGTAGTCTAGTTTATCCGCAAGGTGATTGGAAAAATTGGTTGTCGGCCATTCATCGGAATAATGGATCATTTCAACGATCACGTTTTTAATTTTTCCGATAAGGATAGCCTTGTGGTCATCCATCAATTCTAATCCCGATTTGAGCAGGCCTATTTTTAACAGGTCGTGTTGTTCCGGAGTAATATCATCCAGGATCTCTGCTTCACCGAGATCCACTAATCCATATTTCAGCCCAAGTTTATCCAGTTCTGATTTCACCATCAGTTTGCACCTCAGGGAAACCATGTATTTAATATAAACTTTCAGATAGCTGCTTTGTATAAAGGTACTGGAATATTAAGAGTAAGGTGTACAAACAGATACAATATTCATCTTTTGAGGTTTAAAAGATGACAAAATCTATGTTAAAGGGCTACAAGTCGAAAAATCTGATGATTTATTATAGAATAAAAAGGAAGTTCTCTAATATTTGTGCAGTTCGTCATTTTCATGACGTATTGTTCCACTGTCCCCGGATTTAGAGATTGTCACCATGGCTTTCGCGATCTGTTCCGCTTTGATAGATTTGTATTTGGATAAAGGGCCCATCATCAGTTTATCAAATACCGGCGATAATTTTTGCGCCAATCCTTCGCCCATGCGTTTCTCTTGTCGTTCGCCTATAATTAAAGAAGGCTGTATAACGTGAAATGCTTCGAAGCCCAGTTTGTCAATATCCTGTTCCAGTTCTCCTTTAACCCGATTATAAAATATCAGCGAATTTTTATTCGAGCCCATCGCGGAAACCAGAATATATTTTTTGGCACCGCTGGTTTTGGCGATCTGCGCTAGGCGATAGGGGTATTCGTAATCTACTTTTTTAAATGCCTCTTGTGAGCCGGCTATCTTGATAGTTGTGCCCAGGCAACAGAATACGATATCGGTATCCAGTTCGGCTGAATGATTTTCCAGTTGGTTAAAATCGAGTATGATCTCTTTTATTTTGGAATTCGAATTACCAAGCGGTTTTCTCGTCACCACCTTCACTTCCGAAAAATTGGGATCGTTCAATAGTAAATTCAATACATGTCCGCCGACCAATCCTGTTGCACCCGCCAATAAAGCTCTCATAAGAAATATTTTATCAAATCTACTAAAAAAATGAAATTCTGTTTACATTCGCAACAATGATATTATTTGCAGACAGCGGCGCTACTAAAACCAGTTGGTTGTTATACGACCAGGCAACAGGCAATAAACAATATTTTGAGTCCAGGGGCATAAACCCGGTGGTGCAGAAACATCATGAGATCAATGACATTGTCGGGCAGGCGCAGGATCTGTTGAAACATAATAACGAAGTCGAAGCGATTCATTTTTTTGGTGCAGGCTGTTCCAGTGCAGAACGCAATGCTATTGTTGCCGATGTTTTGCAATTGAATTTTAAAAATGCAAAAGTATATGTCGATCACGATATGAAAGCTGCCGGTATAGCAGTATGTGGCGGTAAGCCGGGCATCGCGTGTATTTTGGGAACCGGTTCCAATTCTATTTTGTACGATGGCGAAAAATGGTACGGTTCCAAAGTCGGTATTGGTTATGTGTTGGGCGATGAAGGTAGCGGCGCATACCTGGGCAAGCAATTACTGCGCGATTTTATTTACGGCATACTGCCAAAAGAAATGGAACAATATTTGAAAGATACTTATCGTTTAGATAAGGAGCTCATTTTAGAGAACGTTTATAAGAAGCTTTCACCGAACCGTTACCTGGCAGGATTTGGACCCGTGCTAAGCGAATTCCGGAAAACGGAGTATGTACAACAGTTATTGCATTTCTCTTTTTCGGAGTTTTTTAAATATGGTGTGACATCGTATAAAAACTATCAGCAATACCCGGTAGGCTTTGTCGGATCGATCGCTAAATATTTTGATGTAGAACTAAAACAAGTTGCCGGTGAGTATGGTTGTACATTGGGAAAATTTGTACAAAAGCCTATTGATGAGATAGCCGATTATTTTATCAATAAAATGTAGATAATTGTGCTATTGCGCTTTATAATAATAAAGTGTAATTTGTAAAAAGTAAAGACCAAAGAATTGCACACGATCGAACCTTTTTGGAAATGGCGGGATTTTTACACCGCTGAAACCGACGGAAAATCACCATTTTTCGGCCGGGAGTACAGCGAATTTGAGTTTTCCGAAAAGATCTACAATTATTATATCCATCCGCAATGGGACTACTTTGGCAGCGACAACCTGTATATGAAACTATTATATGCGGATTACGAACAGCAATCTTGTGTGATCGAGCTACTGGGCGAGTGGAACGATTGTATCCGGAACGATATTATGTTCCTGAAGCGCGATGTGATCGATGTACTGACCAACCATGGCATCAATAAGTTTGTATTGATCGGGGAAAACGTGCTGAACTTCTTTGGATCGGACAATTCCTATTACGAAGAATGGTATGAAGATATAAAAGATTCAGGCGGCTGGATCGTCGCGGTGAATTTCCGCGAACACGTGATTGAAGATATGATGCAGGAAAAGGTCCATCACTTTATCAATATCAACGAACGCTATGCCGATCTGAACTGGCGCAAATACCGTCCACATCACCTTGTGGCGTATGTCGATGACCTGCTCTTAAAAAGAATAGCCTAAGTGTCAAAGTTATTTTTGGTTCCTACGCCGATCGGCAACCTGGAAGATATGACGCTTCGCGCGATTCGTATCTTAAAAGAAGCAGACCTGATCCTTTCGGAAGATACCCGCAACACATCTTTCCTCTGTAAACATTTCGGAATTGAAACACCTTTGCAGTCTTTTCATAAAGACAATGAACATAAAGTATTACCGAATATCATTTCCAAATTAAATACGGGAACAACCATCGCTTTGGTTTCTGATGCCGGAACGCCGGGAATTTCAGATCCCGGTTTTTTACTGGTGCGCGAATGCCTGAAAAATGATATCGAAGTAGATTGTTTGCCGGGTGCTACAGCTTTGGTACCGGCCCTGGTCAATTCCGGTTTCCCGACAGACCGTTTTGTGTTCGAAGGATTTTTGCCGCATCAGAAAGGAAGAAATACACGCTGGCAGCAGATGAAAGAAGAAACGAGAACGATCGTATTATACGAATCGCCATACAGGATCGTAAAATTATTACAGGAAGCAGCGGAACACCTCGAGCCGGAAAGAAAAATATCCATCAGCCGCGAGCTGACCAAAAAATTTGAAGAAACCCTGCGCGGAACTGCAACCGAATTGTCAGCACACTTCACCTCCAAAGAACCCAAGGGTGAATTTGTGGTAGTGATCGAAGGAAAGAAAAAAACGTAACTTTGATCCATGGCCGCTCATAACCTCATCGATCTCCAGGAAAGAACCATTGGTATCGTTGGCAAAGCCGTTTCTTTTATCCGGGAAGAAATAGGGAAGATAGAACATACGGATATCGAAACCAAAAGCCTGAATAGCCTGGTGACATATGTCGATAAAAGCGCTGAAAAGATTTTAGTAGAAGGATTACAGCAAATTTTACCGGAAGCTACTTTTTTAACCGAAGAAAATACGATCGAATCTAAACAAGGCGACTGGCAATGGATCATCGACCCGCTTGATGGGACAACCAATTTTATTCATTCCGTTCCGGTTTTCGGTGTTTCAGTAGGATTACGCTACCAGGATGAGATGCAGATCGGCGTGGTGACGGAAGTCAGCCGCAATGAATGTTTTTATGCAGCCAAAGGACATGGCGCTTTTTGCAACGGAAAAAAAATTTACGTTTCCCAAACCGAACAATTGAAAGATGCCTTAGTCGCCACCGGATTTCCGTATTACGATTATAGCTTATTGAATAATTATATCAGCTTATTCAAACACCTGATGACCAACACACGCGGCATACGCCGTTTGGGTGCTGCTTCCATCGATCTTTGTTATACTGCCTGCGGACGCTTTGACGCTTTTTTTGAATACAGCTTATCGCCCTGGGATGTTGCCGCAGGTGCCTTGATCCTGCAGGAAGCGGGAGGGCAGGTGCATGATTTTTCAGGTGGCCATAATTGGTTGTATGGAAAACAGATCATTGGATCCAATCATTTACTCACGGCCGAGATCCTGCAAACAGTATCTGCTTACTTCAAAGAATAAAAAAATGGCTGTCCAAAGACAGCCATAGTAAAATTTATTTTATAGCGTAATTATTGTCCGCTTTCCAGCACATTGGGATCCTAAGCTTAGAATTCCACGTGGACAAGTTGTCGCG
>JADMIO011210274.1_pt1 | contig 107979 bp, 91 predicted proteins | sample 8958161 | NCBI WGS metagenome assembly JADMIO01 (sample SAMN16585339, study PRJNA669376) | soil metagenome | isolation source: Crop rotation soil | place: USA: Cullars Rotation, Alabama | collected 2011
GCCGCGACTTCAAGTCACGTGAATTCCAAGCTTCGGATCCCACTGTGCTGGAAAGTTCGAGGCGCCGCACAATATCCTGCCACGCAGCGGCGGCAGTTTTCGGATCCGCTGCATTCGATTTAGGCTGCGATACCTGTTGAGATCGGAGGCTTTGCTGGCCGGAATGCGCGACCGACGGATCAGGCGCCAGACGATAGCCGTCGCCGCCCAGGTAGAACCCGGACTGGCTCGAGGATTCGAAGTCGAGATCCCAGGGACCACGCGTGTAGGCAACGCCGTCCAATTCGATGGTCAGTGAATCGAACCAGGCAGTTCCGCCTCCACTGTGCAGCAGTCCAAAATTGATGTTCTTCGCGTTGTTTGGAACGGCCAGTTCCAGCTCGTATCGCTTCCAATCGGACGTCCCGGTGGCGCCCCGGTTTTGCATATTATCGAAGGCGAGTGTGCCGGAATCGCCATCGACGCGCCACCAGAGTCCGGCATATCCGGTCACCGATTCAGTCCGAATATAGCCGCTGAACCGGACGCGTTTGCCGGCGGCATCGGCGACCGGAAACGAGCCCGTGGCAACGCCGAATGCCGGCCCTCTCGAATCCCTCAGTTCGACTGGGGCCTTCTCCAAAGTCGCGAGATAATCCGGATCGAACGCTTTGACGCAGTCCCGGACAATACCCGCGGCGACGGTTGGCGTTTGCATGTCGAAACCGGTGAACTGAAGTCGACCTTTACCCGATCGATTGAATTCCCGCATCCACTCGATCATCGCGAGCACTTCCTCGGTATCCCAGGTCCAGAAATACATCCCCTTCAGCAAGGCTTTCGGATCGCCCGAACCGTTGAGCACGTAATCGTTCAAACGGTACGCCTCCGGCATATTGGCTTCGATGGAGAAGATATTGAAGGCCATTTCGGATGCCAGGAATTCCAGGATCCGGTGCTTCATCTGGAAGAACTCTCGCGTGCCGTGCGTGGCCTCACCGAGGGCGACGATGCGCGCTTTCCCGATGACTTCCTTGAGCGGCTGCAGGTCCTTAAAACCGTGACCGGCTTCCACGGTTTCGATGGGGATCGCATGACTACGAATCCATTCGGCGGGAGGCGGCGGCTGGTAAGCGGCAAGTGTCCAGGCGATGCCGCAGGTGATGCAAACACGCCATGCTTTCATACAGTTAGCTTCTCTCTTCCGACCGCATGAATCCATTCTCTTCGAATCTACGTATTCTTCGATGAATGAGCGCGGGCGTAGTGTTATCATCGACCATTACCGGCGCAGTTGGGGCGCCCGGTAACAGAATGTCTGGCCCGGCGGCATCGCTACCCGGAAAACTCGCGACGAACGAGATGCGCTGGCGCGCGTACGTGGAAAGCATACGCGAGGGAGATTCGGAATCGCTCGGCCGTCTTTATGACGAGAGCTCAAGCCTTCTGTATGGTCTTGCGCTGAGGATTTTGAACGATGCAGCGGACGCCGAGGAGATCGTGCTGGACGTTTACCAACAGGTTTGGAAAAAGGCGCAGAGTTTTGACGGCTCGCGCGGAACGGTGTGGGGCTGGCTAACGATCCTGACCCGTAGCCGCGCCATCGACCGTTTGCGCTGCTCCGGCCCGCGGAGGACCAAAGAGTTCCCGATAGAACACGGCATGGAGATGCCCAGCCATCAGCCGGTCCCCGAGGAACAGAGCGCCTTGCGCGAAGAGCGCGCGTACATTCGACGAGCGCTCGCTACGTTATCGCAGGAACAGCGTGAGCCGATTGAACTGGCTTTCTTCCGGGGTCTCACGCATACGGAGGTATCCGAGGCGCTGGGTGTGCCGCTCGGCACGATCAAGACCAGGATTCGATTAGGAATGAGAAAGTTGCGAGAAGAACTGGCCGGCATCGCGCCGTTCGAGCAGGGGATACAGTAATGGCGGACCAGGTTCACATCGACGAAGTCACAGCGCAGGCGGCTCTGTACTCGATTGGCGCTTTATCGAAAGAGGAAGCGGCCGGATTCGAGAAACGGCTCTCCGCTGGATGTCCTTTGTGCGGCTCTGAACTGGAGGAATGTAACAAGGTCGTGGCGGCGCTGCCGTTGAGCGCGCCGGAGACGCCTCCGCCTCCATCACTACGCAAGCGCTTGATGGACAGCATCGGCGCTGGCGCCCCCAAGCCGGCCGAAGCAGAATTGCTCGTAGTACGAGATGGTTCAACCGAATGGAAGAGCATCGGACCAGGCGTCGAAATTCGTTCGCTTTATAAGAAGAAGACCATGCTGGTCCGGATGGCGCCGGGCTCGATCCTTCCGGAACACGACCACAATGCCGCGGAACAGTGCCTGGTACTCGAAGGCAGTGTTTCGAACGGCGAGGTGACCGTGACGGCAGGGGATTTCACCTACATGGCGGCGGGCACGCATCACGACCAGCTTTTCTCGACCGACGGTTGCCTCTTGCTGATCGCCTACACATAGCCCACAATGTCCACATGCTCACTCGACGGGCGTTTGGACGTTTCGGACTGGCAGTAGGCGCATTTTCAGAATTCGCTTTTGCACAACGGGGCGCGACGCAGTACGGCGCGTTGCCGAAGGACGTCGCCTGGTTGAACGCAAATGAGAATCCCGCCGGACCTCCGCCATCGGCGTTGCGGGCGATGACCGAGGCGCTCCCGTCGTCCTGGCGTTACCACTATCCGGAATTCGGCGAGTTTTACGATGCCCTGGCTCGAAGCGAGGACCTGAATCGCGATCAAATCCTCGTGGGGGCAGGATCGAGTGAAGTGCTGCACGCCGCCGTGGACGTGTTCACCTCGCCGACCGCGCCGCTCATCACCATGATGCCGACCTACGAGGCGCCTCCGGAGCTGGCACGCGCGCTCGGCCGTCGAGTGATCGAAGTGCCGCTGACCGATGGCTACTATGCGGACGTTCGTAAGATGGTCAACGAGGCGGAGAAGGCCGGTGGCGGGCTGCTCTACCTCTGTAATCCAAATAATCCTACATCGGCGGTGACTCCAAAGGAGGACATCCGCTGGATGGTGTCGAACCTGCCGCCGAACACGTGGGTGCTGATCGACGAAGCCTATATCCACTTTGCGGCGACACCGGAAATGGAGAGCGCTCTGGGCTATGTGCGCCAGGGCAAGAACGTGATGGTGACGCGCACGTTCTCGAAGATTTACGGCATGGCGGGAATGCGCGCGGGATTCATCTGCGCGCGGCCGGATGTGATCCAACGTCTGTCCCCGTTCCGCAACAACGTGATCTCGATCGTGACGGTGCGTGGGGTTCTCGCGGCGATCGCGGAATCGAAGACGATGATCCCGCAGCGAAGAGCGACATTGGCAAGGACGCGCACCGAGCTATGCGCCTTTCTAAAACAGAAAGGCCTGCGCTACATCGATCCGCAGGCGAATTTCATGATGATCGACATTGGGCGCGACGTTCGCCCGTTCGGCGCTGCCATGGCACGTCAAGGCGTTGCGGTGGGACGCCCATTTCCGCCGATGAATCAGATGTTGCGAGTGTCGATCGGTACGGATGCGGATATGGCGAAGTTCCGGGACGCGTTCTGGGCTGTTTATAGCGGTTGAACGCTATAGCCAGCGAACTGCGTTGCGGATCGTCGACCGGGCAAACCGATCTTCGCTTGCAGGCAGGCAATTCCAAGGTGATTGGATCGTGTTCATCTGGCCTGGGAATACCTCGAGTGAATTAAGCACGAAGGATGAGCGCTCACCAGGACGAACCTGTATATGCCAGGCTTGAGACCTTCAAATGAGAGCCGCCATGGCAGTCAGATAACGTCGATTCACGGCCTCCCCGGATTCCCTTCTTTCCGTCGAGTCCGGAAAGCCGACCATCGTCGCGTCGACATCCATTTTGATCGACCGCAGGAAAGCTCACTCTTGTCCGAGAGGTGGATCTCGATATGGATTTTCTTTTGAAGCCGGGTGAGTCGATTTCGAACACTTAGTCCCCTTGGAAGGCTCAGTGAGAAATACCCGGCCTCATCTGATCGCATTTCGGCCCGCTGAATCGAATCGCTGGACGTGCGGACAACCACTCTCGCGTTCGGGATTCAAGCCCCCGTTTGATCAACAACCGTGCCGCGAATCTGCGCCGCCGACGCGGTCGATCCGAACAGCAATGCGCTGATGAGAACGGTGCGAAACACAAGTCATCCGATCGGCGAGTACGGAGTCGCCTTGTACAGCGAAATCTGAATCACACTCGAGATCTGGCCGTGCTTGTCGATCGATTCCTGGCGCACCTTGACCCATTCGGGATCCGCGCCGAACGCGTTCCAGGCCTTCTCGCGAGCTTCGAGGGAATCGAACGGAATCAGATAGGTCAGATTCGGCAACTGAGGTCCGAACACCGTGCTGGAGTAAAACAGCGGATGGATGCCACTGCGGTGGAAGATCTTGATTTCTGGCCCGGCGAAGCGCTCGTGCAGCGCCTGGAGTTGGGGCGCGCTCGGCGAGTGATAGACTCGCAATTCGAAAACACGCGGCGCCTTGCGAGGTTCTTTGTCGAACGTGAGTTCCGGGGAGTAATTCGCAGCTTCAAGCAGGATGTTGGTCTGACTTTCAAAAGGGGCTTCCGCGCCCTGTTGCCAGGCGGAGAACTTCGCCCGGAATTCCGGGTCGGCCAGCACTTTCGAATGAACGTTCCACATCTCCTCGAGAGATGCGAAGCCGACAATCATCGCGACCTGCGGCATGTGGGGCGCGATCAGGGATTCCATTGCCAGGATGGGCCCCGCATGAAGGGCGCGCACTCGAGGGATGGCCGTCTTACTGAGGAATTCGTGGACCCGCGGAACCTGGGATCCATTCTTCAGAAGGAATGTTTCGACGACATAAAAGCGCGTGCGGCGCGGTTCGTCAGCGGGCGCTGCGAGGCTGGTAAGCGCTCCGGCGGCGCCCGTCATGAGACCGAAAAAGGATCGGCGTTCCATTCGTCCCGATTGTACGCCGAATCGCTTTCCGCTATCCGCTGTCCGTGGCCGCAATACGGACCACGGACCACGGACCACGGGTCACGACTTTATAGTTCGGCGAGCATTGCTACTAACGCACCCTTGGCAGCAGTGTGCAGCGGGCTGGTCGCCATTCGAACTTCCGAGATTTCGATCGGCAACTGCTCGGCTCGCAGAAACTTTTCGAAGCGGTCCCGGAACCCGGGAGGCATCGTGGAGCCGCCGCTCAGAATAACGGGCAGGGCCTTGCCGGCCTTGGCCGCAGCACGATTGACGGCGAGCGCTTCTTTGAGTCCGTTGACGACGCTCTGGATCATGTCGTCATAGTAGACGCCGATCACCTGGTGGAGCTTATCCGCGAAGAAGCCGTTGAAGTGGAAGGACGCTTCCTTCGTGACGCGAATGTGATTGGCGAGCTCGCCCGTCACCGTGGCAGCGCTCGAATCGATGTAGTCGCCGCCCTTGGGCACGCTGAAGCTGAAGATCGGCACAGACAGATAGGCCATAGCCACATTGCAGAGACCCCCGCCGAAGCTGATGCCGATGCCCGAATAGTTGTTGTTCTCAAGTTCACCGTAGACGACAGCGAGGCCTTCGTTGATCGGCTTGGACTGATACCCCATTTCGCTGAGAATCTGGCGAACCGTCGATTCGTGGTAGGTCAGGTTGTCTTTCGCGCCCAGCGGAGGCGCCGGGATCGTGAAACAGATATTCTGCGTGTCCTTGGCGTTCGACCCTGCCAGCGAAGCGATGATCTGCCGGATGATGTTGAGGCTCTCCGGTTCCTTCGCGTCCAGGGTGCCCTTCGTCATCGTCCGCCGCATTTCGGCGTTCATCAGTTCCGCGAAGCGTTCGCTCTCATTGCCGTGAACAATGATTTCGTTACCCTGGACGGCGTGCGGCACGCCTTCCTTGTCGAGCACCGAGGCGGTAAGTTTTGAAAATGGAATACTGACGAAAGCGTTGAGTTGACTCTCGTATTGAAACTGGTCATCCACACGCTGCGCCATGACAACGCGGCTGGTCCCCACATCGAGTCCCATCGCCGAAACCTGGTTCTTAGCTTGCTTCATGATTTTCCTCCTCGATTGCGCGCATCGCGGCGCTGTTGAGAATCCTGCGATACCTTTCCTGTAGCTGTTTCCTGAATTGTTGAATGGTTACGCCGGAAGCGGCGGCGGCATTCCGCACCTGCTCTTCGGCGGCTTCGAGTCCCTTCCAAGGCCGGTCCGCGGAGGCCTTGACGAGCGTCGAATCATAACTGAATCCGAACGCGATCATGCTGGCGAGCTTGGCGTTGTAGTTGTCCGGTAGCCCGATCTCGTGGAACGGAAAGCCCCGGGCCCAGTCCGTGTGATAGCCGATCAGCATGTTCAGGTTGCTGACCGAGACCTGCGCATGAGTCACACAATTCGCTGCCGGGATGCTGTACTTGCTGCGGAGCATTTCCGTCAAAACTTTCGCGGCGTGCAACTGCGCCGGGTTCAAGTTTTCCGGCGAGTCCGTCTGCGCCTCAAACGCGATCCCGATGAAGCTCCGGTTCAAGTTCACATACGTGCCGGTCTCATCGCCCCAAATCGACTTACCGGCGTGATTCGCGATATCCGTATCGGGAACCACGCGGTACACCCGGCCGAAGCGGTCCAGCACGAAATGATAAGCACGCTCCTTGCGGATGAAATCCAGCAGATTCCGCCCAATCCTCTTGAGGTTCTTCGTCTCGCCCGGCTCGAACGGAACCTGGTGGCTCTCCGTCGAATGGAACACGATCCCTACCGGCTCATTGCGCCAACTGAAGGGCTCTTCCCGCGGTCCTTCGATGGGAGGCGCTTCCCGCCGGAACACCGGATACGATCCGCGCGGCCGGTTATATGCCGTAAACTCGGTCTCGATGCGAAGACCGTTGCTGTAAGTCTCGAACGAATCCTTTTGATCCACCATCCAGACACGTGGAGCGTTTTCGCCCGCCCGCCGGATTTCGGAAGTTTGCGATCGCACCACCCGGGGACCAACCGGCGGCGCTACTGTCGACGGACCTGGCGCCGGAACGAGCATAAAAGCCCAAATGGCGGCAACTCCCAGAGCATGCCATTTCCAGCGCATCCAGGATCTTGCCCGGGAAGGTCTGAAAGCGCGCGCGGTCTCCTGGCGTAAATAGCGAAGCCGTTCAATCGGATCCTGAATCTGTCGGGCACGCCACTCCAAGTGGGCCGTTTTCGAAGATCCAGGTAGTTTTCCCGCGACGCTCATGCATCATCTACCTAAGTGCTTTCCGGGATCTTTTCCTCTCTCAGGGCGATAGATCGGCCATATACCAGGATTTGTTTAGGGGGAGGACTAGAGTATTTCTAGTCGGCGCTTAAGCGAAAGACCTGATGCGGGATGGTAAGTACCTTGCGTTCCCAGCTCTGCCAGGACCCTAGGCAAACTCCTCACAGCGTTGATCTTTTGAGAATCCCCTGAAATGTCTCGTGGCGATTCGAGTCCAAATAGTACGAACGCCGGAGGCACGTTCGGTGGTCCGGCAGGGCTGAGCGGCTTCCGGGAAAGGAAAACCGTCTAGTGCTGATCTCCGACTATAACCAGTTCGGATCAACTAACTCCGAAGTGGGCCCGTTGATGCATACGCTGGCGCATCTGGGGGTCACTGTTTCGGGTTCAGAAGGGCCTTATTCCGAGGCGCTTCTGTTCGGAATCGGTGGCGGGGTGGGATTCTCTTACTTCCTCTTTGAGAAGAAGGGCACACACCCAGTCCACATTGGGGTCAGAATCCACACGAAGGAAACCGAACGTCCGGAATTCCTTCAGACGATTGCCAGCCGGATCGGTGTGCGGCTACAAGTACTGAATTCATCCAGCGCCAGCGCCGCCGCCGCCAATCTGAAACGCGCTCTGGAACAGGGTCAGACTCCGATTGTGTGGGTGGACTCGGGCCGATTGCCATATCTCGGGTTGATCGAGTCTTCGAATTCCTACTATTCAGTCGTCGTGTACGGGCTCGACGAAGCCGCTTCGACCATAGAAATCGCGGATCGCTCCCCCTCCGGAATCAAGATCTCCGCCGAGGATTTCCGCAAAGCCAGGGAGACGAGTTGGTCTCCGAAATATCGCGCGGTAACCATCCAGCCCGGTCACGAGCCGGTGGATCTGCAGACGGCGATTGACGAAGGTATCCGGGACTGCGCCACGCAACTGCGGGAAGGCCTTGGAATCACCAATTTCGGCCTCCGCGGTCTGGAAAAATGGGCGACGGTTCTGGTCAGCACAAGAGAGAAGAAGAGCTGGCCGAAAGTGTTCCCGCCCGGGCCTGCGCTGTTCGATACCTTGTATTCGATTTATCAACAGATTGCGTGCCGTGATGCGTCGGGCGCCGCCAGTCGGGGCCTGTACGCCGATTTCCTGGAGGAAGCCGCCGAACGCCTCTCGCGTCCCCCGTTGAGAGAGGCTGCCGAACGGTTCCGCTGTTCCGAGCAACTCTGGAATGCGCTCGCTGACGCCCATCTCCCGGCAGACGTACCCCTGTTCGCCGAAGCGCGACGCCTGACCTGGCGGCAGAAAGAGCTGTTCGAAACCCAGGGAACCGGGGGGGCAGATGAGATCGAGTCGAACCGGCGCCGCCTGGAAGAACTGGCTGCCGAGGCGAGGACGCAATTCCCGCTCGACGCCAATGATTCGCGGGCGCTGTTAAACGACTTGCGCCAACGAGTGCTTCGGACGAGAGAAATCGAGGCTGAGGCGGTCACCTTGCTCGAAAACGCCGTACGAGTGACTGTCTGAGGCCGGTTTTCCCTCGCGCAATGAAGAAGTTCGGCAGCGGCCGAGACAAACCCTTTGTGCGCCTCCGCGTCTGTGCACAGTATGATTCCTGTGCTTCGGATGTCGCTTCCCCTGATTTGCGCCGGCGCGTTGTCCGCCCAATTTTCGGGACTCACGCTTCCGCCCAGCGGTAACAACCAAAAAGCTGCGGTTACCCAATTCATCGGGCCCGTTCGCGTCACCATCGAATATTCCAGCCCCGCCGTCCACGCTCCCGACGGGACCGACCGCCGCGGCCAGATCCGGGGCAAGCTGGTTCCTTACGGCTTATCGGACCTCGGATTCGGAAATGGCAAGCCAGGACCCTGGCGGGCAGGCGCGAACGAGAACACCGTCTTCGCGATCTCGAACGATGTCAACATCGAGGGCAAGTCCCTGGCCGCCGGACGTTACGGGTTGCACATGATCCCGGGCCAGGAGGACTGGACGCTGATCTTCTCGAAGAACAGCAACGCATGGGGCAGCTTCTTCTATGAAGAAAGCGAGGATGCGCTGCGGGTCACGGTAAAGCCGCACAAGCACGACTATCGGGAGTGGCTCACCTATGAGTTCACGTCGCGCCGCCCGACCGAAGCGACGGCGGAGTTGCAGTGGGAAGAACTGGCCGTGCCGTTCAAGATTGAAGCCAGGAATGTGGAAGACATCTATGTTGGCCGGCTCAAGCACGAGTTGACGACGGTCCCCGGCTTCCAATATCAGGCGTACGTAGCGGCGGCGCGGTATTGCGTACAGGCAAACACGCACCTGGAGGACGGTCTGAAGTGGGCGGAAGCCGCGGTCAGCATGCCCTTCATCGGTCAAGCGAATTTCAATACGCTCAGCACGAAGGCATTGGTGCTGGCGAAACTCGGCCGTCAGGAAGAGTCGAAGACGGTCATGCAGACGGCGCTGCGAACTCCCTCGACGACTCCGATCCAGATCCATCAGTACGGCCGGGAATTGCTGGCTCAGAAGAGGAATGAGGAAGCCCTCGAAGTCTTCAAATACAACGCCGAGCGGAACGGTGACACCTGGCCGGTCCATGTCGGGCTGGCTCGTGGATATGCCGCCGTGGGCGACACGCAGAAAGCTCTGGAGCACGCCAGGAAAGCCCTGCCGCAGGCGCCAGACGATCTGAATCGAAAGAGTTTGGAGAGCATGGTCCAAGCGTTGTCCGCCGGCAAGCCGATCAGCTAAATCGTGCCTGGTCTGTTTTCGACCGAAAAGAACTGAGAGCCGCCTGGAATCGTGGCCACTAGGCCTGTGGTGAGATGGCAGGCGCCAACGCCATCTCACCCGGACATTATGTGGAAAATCACTGCAGCTCTCGGTCTGTTTGTTCTCCTCTGCAACGGCCAAACGAAAATCAGCACAGAAACAGCGAATCTCCCGATCCAGAGAATCGGGCGAAGTGACCTGGTGGCGATCTCCGTCTATGACGCCCCCGAATTCACCCGAACCGCGCGCGTCGCGGATGACGGGACCATCCGTCTGCCCATGATCAAGCGGCGAATCCGCGCGGCAGGACTGATGCCTGTGGAACTGGAGACCGGGGTCGGCGAGGCCCTGGTCGAGGAAGGCATCCTCATTGATCCATTCGTCACCGTAACCGTTGCCGAATATCACAGCCGGCCGATCAGCGTGATGGGCGCCGTCCGAAAACCAACCACCTTGCAAGCGTTCGGCCCAACGCGGCTGCTGGATGTACTGGCTTCGGCCGAGGGTCTCGGTGCGGAGGCAGGACCCGAGATTCTCGTCACGCTTCCTCCCGCATCGCAGGACGAATCGCCAGTCCTGCGCCGGATCAGCGTCAAGGCATTGATCGACGCGGCGGATGCGGACGTCAACATCGTCCTCAATGGGGGTGAGGAGATCCGGGTTCCTGAGGCAGGCAAGATCTTCGTGGTCGGCAACGTCAGAAAGCCCGGCGCTTTCATCGCGCGCAATGAAGACGATCTCACGGTCCTGAAGGCGCTGGCCATGGCCGAGGGGCTCATGCCCTATGCGGACCGCCAGGCGTACATTTATCGCCGCGAGGCGTCCGGCGCCAAGAACGAGGTCGTCATCCCGCTACGCAGCATCATTGACCGCAAAGCCCCGGACGTGCCTTTGAACGCTAGCGACATCCTCTACATTCCCGATGCGAAAGGGCGTCGATTGGGGCTCGCCACGCTCGAGAAGGTGCTCTTCATCGGCAGCGGAGCTACTTCCGCTTTGATTTATGCGGGGGTGCGATGAGCAGGCAGATGACCGAAACGTCACGTGCGTTAATTGCCCCGGATGACGAGCGCCGGCAGCGTCTGAGCGTTGTACAGGAGCCGCTGCGGTCGAACTCGCCGAATTGGACCTCCGAAAACGCGGAATCGTCGCTTCCGTTGTCTCATTACCTGTGGATTCTACGCAGACACCTCTGGATGATCGTAGGATTCGTCGCCATCAGCGTGGCAGCTACGTTCATCATCTCGAAGCGGCTTACGCCTCTCTATGAGTCCACCGCTACCGTCGACATTGACCGGCGCATGCCGTCCGGCATTCTGGGCCAGGATTCCATGCAGTCAGCGGTCAACGATGCCGACCAGTTCCTCGCGACCCAGCTAAAACTGATCCAGTCAGATTCGGTTCTTCGGCCGGTCGTGGAGCAATATCATTTGCGTGATTCGGCCACTGACGGGCAACCGGTGCGGGAGGCGCGAGCGATCGATGCTCCGGTCCGGCTGAAACAGTTACGCGTTGCCCGTCCACCCAATACGTACCTGGTCCTGATCACGTACCGTTCGCCGGATCCGAAACTGGCGGCGGACGTGGCAAATGCCATCGCACGGTCGTACGTCGAACACACCTACACCATCCGCTTTCGCTCGTCGAGCAGCCTGTCGGCATTCATGGAGAAGCAACTCGAAGAACTACGCGCGAAAATGGAGCGCTCCGGCGGCGCGCTGGCTCAGTTCGAAAAGGAATTGAACGTCATTAATCCGGAGGAAAAGACCAGCATCCTATCGGCGAGGCTCTTGCAACTCAACACCGAGTACACGAACGCGCAGGCGGACCGGGTGCGAAAGGAGGCGGCCTTTCGCGCTGTCGAAACCGGCAGCGTCGACGCCGCACAGGCATCCACGCAGGGAGAGGGCATCAAGAAACTGAGCGAGAAGCTGGATGAAATGAGCGAGAAGTTCGTCCAGGTGAAGGCCCATTACGGGCCTAACCATCCTGAGTATCGCAAGGCGGAGGCGCAACTTCGCCAGATTGAGCGCAGTTTCGAAGCGGCCCGTCACAGTGCGGTGGCCAGGGTAGAAGTGGAATATAGCGAAGCGATTCAGCGAGAGACCATGTTGCGCAAAACCGTCGCTGAGACCAAAGCGGAGTTTGACCGGCTCAACGCCCGTTCTTTCGAATACCAGTCGCTCAAACGCGAGGCGGAAGCGGACAAGAAGCTGTACGAAGAGCTGGTGACCAAGATCAAGGAAGCCGGGATCAATGCCGGCTTTCAGAACAGCGCCATCCGCATCGCCGACACGGCCCGGCCGGGGCTGGACGCGGTGTCTCCGAACATCCGCCTCAACCTGCTACTGGCATTCGCGGCCTCGCTCCTGCTGGCTATTGGCGCCGCGTTGTTGAGCGACGTGCTCGATCGAACCGTCCGCGATCCCGAGCAGGTCCAGCGGGTGCTGAACACCCAGGTGATCGCCAGCCTTCCCTCGGTTAAATTCTGGAGGTCCACACCGGCCGCCTTGATCACCAGCGCGAACGAAAAACCACACTCGCGGCAACTGACGGATGCCTCCAGCTTCAGCGAATCGATCCGCACACTTCGAAACTCCATCCTGTTGGGCGATTTCGATCGCAACCTGCGTTCGCTTCTGTTCACGAGCGCATCGCCCTCGGAAGGAAAATCGACGACGGCCGCAAACCTGGCCTGGGTCCACGCGCAGCAGGGAAAACGGACCCTGATCATCGATGGCGATCTACGCCGGCCGGCGCTTCATAAGCGCTTCGGCGTACAGCCAACCATGGGGCTCACCAACGTTCTCACAGAGCACTTGGACTGGCATCAGGCTGTGATTTCAATTCCGGATTTGCCCGAGTTATCTATCCTGCCTGCCGGAGCGCCGTCGCGACGAGCCTCGGACCTGGTAGGGTCGGGGCTGTCGGATATCCTCGACGAGGCGGCGCGGGACTATGACCTGGTTCTCGTGGATGCCCCACCGTTATTGGGATTCGCGGAGCCCTTACAGATGGCTGCGGCCGTCGACGGCGTGATCATTGTCACGCGCGCTGGAAGAACAGAGCGAAACGCCGTCGCCCAGGTCCTGACCGCGCTCGAGCGCGTGCGCGCCAACGTCATTGGAATGGTGCTCAACGAGGTGAACCGGCACCTCAGCGACAAGTATTATTATTACTACGGTCATTACGGCAAATACTACAAAACCACCCAGGGGGCCTGAGGATGAGTTCCGAAGCGGCGTGTGTCCACTGTGGTTCATCCAGACTCTACCGCTCGAAGCGGCGCGGCGGCGGGGAACGGGCGCTTGCGCTTCTCGGGGCGAGAATGCGCCGTTGTCACGACTGCAATACCCGATTCGTTCAGCTAGGCGGATCGTTGCTGAAGACCACCGACCTGGGCCAGGTCGGCCGCCGTCTGATGCTGGGCCTTGTAATGGCAGCCGCACTGATGGTGGTCCTGGCGCTGATTATGTGGCTAAACAGTCACCAGGGCTCGGCTGACCCGAGCTGATCGGCTACTTCAGATTCGCCGATTTGTTGGCGAAGTCGAGCAACAACGACGGGAAGACGCCGAGCACGAGGGTGCCGACCGCGCAACTCCAGATCGCGAGCCGCAATGCGGGGCTTACCGGCTGGGTCGAAGCGGTAGCTTCGCCGGGTTCGTGCATGTACATCACGACGATGATTCGGAGATAGTAATACGCGGCCACCGCCGAATTTAGCAATCCGAGCACGGTCAACCAGATCAGGTTTGAATCGAGCGCGGCTTTGAAGATATAGAACTTCCCGAAGAAGCCCGCAGTCAGCGGAACGCCGATCAGCGACAGCAGAAAAATCGTAAAGGCAGCGGCGATTCCCGGCTGCTTATACCCGAGGCCGGCGAGATCATCGACGTGCACATATCGTTCGCCCTGTCGCGCGAAATAGGTCACCACCGCGAAGGCGCCGACGTTCATCAGCGCGTAGGCGGCGAGATAAAACATGACAGCGCTGTTCGCCTCGGGGGATGGGTCGTGCGACGCGGCAGCGGTGATCGCCGCCATCACGTATCCTGCGTGCGCGATCGAACTGTATGCCAGCAGCCGTTTGATGTTCGATTGCGTCAGCGCGGCGAAGTTCCCGATGATCATCGTCAGCAGCGCGGAACCCCAGACGAACGGCTCCCAGCGATTCGAAATCGGACCGAAGGCCGTAATGTAGACCCGCAGGAAGATGGCAAAGGCGGCTGCCTTGGGTCCCGCGGACATAAAGGCCGATACGGGAGCGGGAGCGCCCTGGTAGACGTCGGGCGCCCACACCTGGAACGGCGCGGCCGATACCTTGAACGCGAATCCCACGAACATCAGAGCGGCAGCCAGGCCGGTCAGCACGGAAGACGCCGCCACCTCGGGGGTCATCAGCGACCGCCGGATCTCGATCAGATTGGTCGAGTGCGTCGTGCCGTAAATCCAGGCGATTCCATATAGCAGGAACCCGGTCGCGAACGAGCCAAGCAAGAAATACTTGAGGGCCGACTCGTTATTGCGCTTGTCGTCCCGGAGATACCCGGCGAGGATATAACTCGCGATGGAGGAAATCTCCAGGCCGATGAACGCCATGATCAACTCGTTGGCGCTGGCCATGATGCACTGGCCGGAGATGGAGAAAAGCAGCAGAGCGTAGTATTCGCCGCCGTTGGCGTGCTCGTTTCGCAGGTATTGGAACGAGATCAACAGCGTCAGCAGGCCGACTGCGCTCACCAGAATTCGGAAGAACGTCGCGTATCCGTCGACGATGACCATGTCGTGGAACGCGAGTCCCTGGTGAGTATTCGCGACGACAGCGCCCCAAACCGCGGCCAGCAATCCGCCGATGGCGAACCAGCCGAGCACGCCTTTAGAGCGTTCCGGCAGAATCGCTTCAAAGAACATGATCGCCGTCGCCGCGGCAATCAGGATGATCTCCGGCAGGAGCCGAATATATTCCTCAGCTGCCGGAACCACGAAGTTAACGGGCACTGATCAGCTCCTTGGCAGACTGAGGAGTCGCGTGAACTCTCTCAGATACGCCTGATTTCGTCTGCTGCAGGATGCGCGCATTCTGCGTGGCGATGGACGGGATGAAGCTCTGCGTAAAGCACCCCATCCACACCATCAAAACCAGCAGCGGCAGCATCGCAGCCCATTCGCGGGGCTTCAGATCCCACATATGGTGGGTGAGATCCTCGCTGGCCTTCCCCAGGAAAGCCCGCTGGTACATCCAAAGCATGTAGACCGCTGAGAGAATCACGCCGACCGCCGCCCAACTGGCCCAGGCCATGTTCCGGCTGGCAGCGCCGATCAGGACCAGAAACTCGCCGATAAAGTTGTTCAAAGTCGGCAGGCCGATGCTCGCGAGCGTCGTGATCAGAAACACAGTCGCCAATTTCGGCGCTGGCGTTGCCACGCCTCCATAGGCCGCAATCTCCAGCGAGTGACGCCGTTCGTACAGGTAGCCGACCATGATGAAGAGGGCGCCGGTCGAGACGCCGTGATTCAGCATCTGGTACACCGCGCCATCGAGTCCCTGTTGCGTAAATGAGAAAATCCCGAGCACCACGAATCCCAAGTGGCTGACCGATGAGTACGCAACCAACTTCTTCATGTTCGGCTGCACCATGGCGACAAGCGCGCCGTAAATGATGCCGATGATGGCTAGCGTCACGATCCAATTCGCGTTTTCATGCGCGGCCGACGGGAACAGCGGCAGGCAGAAACGGATCAGCCCGTAGGTTCCCATTTTCAGCATGACGGAGGCCAGCATGACCGATCCGGCGGTCGGGGCTTCGACGTGCGCGTCGGGTAGCCACGTGTGCAGCGGGAAAAGCGGTACCTTGATCGCAAAGGCGATGAAGAAAGCCAGGAACAGGAATAGTTCCTCGCCGCCGGTGAGTCCCAGGCTTCCCTTCTGCGCCATGTCGAGGATCGCGGAGTAATCGAAGGTGCCGGCTCGATTGAACAGATAGATGATCGCCGCCAGCATCAGCACCGATCCGGCCATCGTGTAGAGGAAGAATTTGACCGCCGCGTAGATGCGCCGCTCGTGGCCCCAGACGCCGATCAGGAAATACATCGGTACCAGCGCCACTTCCCAGAACACGTAGAACAGGAACAGGTCGAACGCTACGAACACGCCTACCAGGCCGAACTCGAGCAGGATCAGAAATGCGTAGAACAGCTTGATCCGGTCCTTGATGTACGACCAGGAGATCAGTACGCAGATGGGCGTCAGCAGAGTGGTCAAAAGGACCAGCCACAGACTCAGACCGTCTATGCCGATGTGATATTGAATCTTCGGGTTTGAGATCCACTGAATGTTCTGTTCGAATTGCAGCCCCTGCGGCGATTTGAACCAGTAAGGCTGAACCAGCGCGGCTGAAATCAGAAACGTGACTACCGACACGCCGAGCGCAACCATGCGGCTCAGATCGGGCCGGCTCTTCGGCACCAGCAGAAGCAGAAGAAATCCTAACAGCGGGAGGAAAATGACGACGTCCAGTATGTTCATCGCATGCCTCCCAGGCCGATGATCAGAATCACCAGCACGGACCCGAGCACCACCCAGGCCGCATAGCCCCGGATGTTGCCGGCCTGGAAAAGTCGTGTGATGTTGCCGATGCCTCTGGACCGGCTGCCGACGCCGTTCACGATTCCGTCGATGACGCCGACGTCCACGCCTCGCCAGAGCACAGTGCGAGAGCCCGCAACAATCGGTTTCACTACGGTTGCGTCGTAGAGTTCGTCAACGAAGTACTTGTTGTAGACCAGTTTGTAGAGACCGCCGAGACTGTTCGCGATGGATTCCGGAATCGCCGGCTTGACCACATAGAAGAGGTAAGCCAGTGCGATGCCGATCAATCCGGCAGCCACCGAGATGTACACCAGCGATTCGTCGTGGGCGCCTTCCGCGGCAGGAAACATCGGCTCGAGCCATTTCGGCACATTGATGAATCCACCGGCCAGCGATCCCACCGCCAGCAACATCAGGGGAATGGTCATCACGAGCGGTGATTCGTGCGGATGGTGGTGATGATCGCCCCGGTGCTCGCCGAAAAATGCCAGGAAGAACGCGCGGAACACGTAGAAGGCCGTCATGCCGGCCGTAATCACTCCGACCCAGTACATCCAGGGCGCATGCGCATGTGCCGCAACCAGGATTTCATCCTTGCTGAAGAAGCCGGACGTAAACGGAAAACCGGAGATTGCCAGGCTGGCGCAGAACAGAGTGACCATCGTGATGGGGGTGTATTTCCTGAGGCCTCCCATTTTGCGGAGATCCTGCTCCCCACCCATCGCGTGAATAACGCTGCCGGCGCCGAGGAAGAGCAGCGCCTTGAAGAACGCATGAGTCATCAGGTGGAAGACGCCGGCCGAGTAGGCGCGCGATCCCTCCGCCAGGAACATGTAGCCGAGCTGGGAAACCGTCGAGTAGGCGAATACTTTTTTGATATCGTTTTGCGCCAGTCCGATCGTGGCGGCGAAGACAGCTGTGAGCAATCCGATGATCGCGACGATATCCAGGGCGAACGGCGCAAGATTGTAAATCGCCGCGGACCGGGCGATCATGTACACGCCGGCGGTAACCATGGTCGCGGCATGGATTAGGGCGGAGACGGGTGTCGGACCGGCCATCGCGTCGGGAAGCCACACGTACAGGGGGATCTGCGCCGACTTTCCGGCGGCGCCCACCAGCAGCAGGAGACCGATCCAGGTCATCGGTCCACCGAATCCGCTTTCCGGCGTCAGCTTGGAAGCCTGATCGAAGACGCTTCCGAAATCCAGCGTCTTGAAATGAATGAAGATCAGGAACATGGCCAGCGAGAAGCCGAAATCGCCGATGCGGTTCACGATGAAGGCTTTCTTGCCGGCGTCTCCGGCGAACTTCTCCAGGAAGTAGAAACCGATCAGTAGATAGCTACAGAGACCGACGCCTTCCCACCCCACGAACAACATCAGGAAATTCGCGCCAAGTACCAGAATCAGCATGAAGAACATGAACAGATTCAGGTAGGCGAAGAACCGGTAATACCCGCCCTCGTGGGCCATGTAGCCGACCGCGTAGATATGGATGATGGAGCCGACGCCGGTCACGACCAGCAGCATCACGGCCGTCAGGCGATCAACCATGAAGTCGGCGCCGATTTGAAGTCCGCCGCTTTGGATCCAGGTGAAACACTGCTCAACGTACGGCTTCTCGAGCGGGCCCAGCGCCATCAGCGTCTTCACCACCCAGGCGAAGGACAGGAGCACGGACCCGATCGCCACCAGGTTGACGAACGCTTTGGGCATGCGGCGTCCGAACAGGCCGTTCACGGCGAACCCGGCGAGCGGGAATATGGGAATGAGCCAGAGATTCATTGTTTAGTACTTCATCGAATCGACTTCATCGATCTCGAGAGTCCGGCGATTCTTGAAGACGGTCAGGATAATGGCCAGTCCAACGGCCGCTTCGGCCGCCGCCACCACCATCACGAAAAACGACAGGATGTGTCCATCGGGCTCGCCGATCTTATAGGAGAACGCAATGAACGTCAGGTTCACAGCATTCAGCATCAGTTCGATGGACATGAAGACTGTGATGATGTTGCGCCGATACAGAAACCCGGCGATCCCCAGACCGAACAGGATGGCCGACAGCAACAGGTACCACGACAGCGGAACGCTGGTGGGCATCAGTCAATCTCCTTTTTAGCCAGGACGATGGCGCCCAGAATCGCGATGAGGATCAGAACCGACGTCACTTCGAAAGGAAGCAGGTAATCGGTGAAGATTTTCATGCCGATCGACTCCGCGCTGCCCTTTGTGAATTTTCCGAACTGCACTCCCGGAGTCGCCGGCAGACGCGACTGGATGATATAAGCGATCAGGCCGAGGAACAGCGTCAGCAAGGGGATTCCGAACCAGCGGGCATACGAAGTCTTGACGATCTTCCGCTCCGCCCCGGCGTTCAGCAGCATGATGACGAAGACAAACAGCACCATGATGGCGCCGGCGTAAACGATCAACTGCGCGGCCGCGATGAATTGTCCACCGAGCAGGAGGTAAAGAACCGCGAGCGATCCCATGACGCCGATCAGCGACAGCGCGCTGGCGATCGGGTGCGTCTGCACAACCAGGCTTATGCCGCAGGCCACGGCGATCGTAGCGAAGATCAGGAAGAGAATGACGTCCATGTCTACTTGCTCGTGAGGGCCACCAGCAGGCCCGTGATCAGGAGATTCACCATTGCGACCGGGAACATTACCGTCCAGGCGAACCGCATCAACTGGTCATACCGAAACCGCGGCAGCGTTCCACGAATCCAGATGAACAGGAACAGAATGCCGCCTACCTTCGCGCCGAACCAGAACAGCGGCAGCAGGATATCGCGCACGACCGGAACCAGGAAGATCCCGGCGATCCCAATGAAGACGATCCCGGTGATCGGAAGCGTAATTTTGTCGAGTTTTCGCGCCGGGTTCAAGCCGTGGTAAATCGCGATCAGTCCGCCCAGAATAAAAATGACGCTGGGCAGGTAGTTCGCTCCGTACGCCGGATTCCACATCGGCTGCCATCCGCCGAGGAACAGGATGGTCGCCATGCAGGAGACGGTCACCATGTTGGCGTACTCGGCCATGAAGAACGCCGCGAACTTCATGCTGCTGTACTCGGTATGAAAGCCGGCGACGAGTTCATTCTCGGCTTCCGGCAGATCGAAAGGAACGCGGTTCGTCTCGGCGAACCCGGCGATCAGGAAGAGGAAAAAAGCGAAAATCTGTGGGAACGGTCCCTGGAAGATCGCCCACTGCGGGATGAAATCGAACCAATAGCCGCTTTGCGCGTCGACCAGTTTCCGCAGGCTCAGCGTATTCATCAGCAGCAGCGGCGATGCGAGCGCCAGTGCCATCGGCAACTCGTAGCTGATCATCTGGGCAGAACTGCGAAGGCCGCCGAGGAGGGAGTACTTGTTGTTGGAGGACCAGCCGGCCAGCGCGACGCCGTACACGCCGACCGACGAGATCGCAAGCACGAACAGAACTCCGATATCCAGGTCAGTGAGTTGCATCCACGTGTTGACGGGGCCGATCTTGAGTTGCCCGCCGAACGGGATTACTGAGATGGATATCAGCGCAAATGTGACCGCGAGAAACGGGGCCAGCAGGTAAAAGAACTTGTTCACGTGGGAGGGAATCATGTCCTCCTTCGTGATCAGCTTGATGACGTCGGCGAGCGGCTGCAGTAATCCGTGGGGTCCAACGCGTCGCGGACCCACCCGGAGCTGGATGTGCGCGATCACTTTCCGTTCGATCCACTGCAGGTAGGCGAGCGTGGTCATGAGCACGAACGCCACGATCGCGGCCTTGATGATAGTGAGGACGAAGAAGTTCATGGATTACGAGCCACTGTACAGCTTACCCGGCGATTCCAGGACGCTTCGTAACGCTTTCGAATACTTCCCGAGTGAACCCGACGTGTACAGCGTGTCGCGGGCGGAACGGATTTGATCCGGCTGTGAGGCTACCGGAACGCGGCCGTTCACGGGCATGGTCTGGGCAGCGCCACCCGACGCCACCACCGGCAGCGGCACATTGTAGCCACGCACGGTTTTGCGAATCTCCTCGAACACCTTGTCCGGCTTCCAGATGCCGAGGTTCAAGCCCATTTCCTTCGCGATGAGCCCCATAATCTCGAGATCCGGCTTGGTTCCCATCACTTTTGCGGCCGCCCGGAGCCGCTGGACCTCACCGCAAACGTTGGTCACCGTTCCGCTCTTTTCATAAGCAGACGATGCGGGCAGGACCAGGTCCGCGCGCTTGGCGGTCTCGGTGAGGAACAGGTCCTGGACCACGACAAAGGCGCTGGTCGAAGCGATTGTGTGGTCTTTCAACGGGTTCGCGCCAACCACCCACAGTGCATCGAGATCCGGTGAACCCAAAATCGCATCGTAGGCCCGTCCCGGCTCGGGCGCGGGTTTGAACCCGGGCAGCAGGTGGGGGAGCAGTCCCATGTCCATCGCGCCCCGAGAGTTCGAATAGTCCACCAGGCAGACGTATTTCACCGGGATTCCCAGCGAATCGCCGAACTCGACCAGGCGGCGGATGGCATCGCCCTTAACGGAATCGCCGAACAGGATGGTGAGATCGCCCTCTGCTTTGAGCGAGTCACGCATCTGCTCCAGCGCATCGATCTCGCCTCCCTCGGCGACGCGGATACTCTTCACCGCGTGTTTATCCTCGCGGACGGGACCCGGCGTCACGACATAAATATGGGCATTGTGATGGCGGTAGTTGGCGCGCACCTGGAAGGCCAGGAACGGCTGCTGTTGCGAAAGGTCGCTCGAGAGAATAAGGAGAGCCTTCGCATCGTAGAGGTGACCGGAGCTGGCAAGTGCATCGGTCTTGCCACTCAGCGCATCCAGCAGGGTGGGTACGTCGCCGGAACGGTGATGATCGATGTTCGACGTCCCCAATCCCTCGCGCGCGAACTTCTGCAGGAAGTAATTCTCTTCGTTGCTCGTATGGTTGGAACCGATAACGCCGAACTGGCCGCCGCGCGCCTTGATTTCGGAAAACTTCTTCGCGACCACGTCCAATGCCATCGACCAGGAGATCGGCTCGAGCCGATCGCCCACGCGGCGCATGGGGGACTGCAAACGCTCCTCGGACTCGACGAAATCGAAGGCGTAACGCCCCTTCATGCAGAGGAACTCGCCATTGATACCGGAGCGGTCACGGTTATTGCCGCGGATAATCTGGCCATTGCGGACGCCCAGCGTCGTCTTGCATCCGTTCGAGCAATGCGTGCATATCGTGCCGACGTGCTCCATCTCCCACGGCCGCGTCTTGTAACGATAAGCGCTGCTGGTCAGCGCGCCGACCGGGCAGATGTCGATGCACATGCCGCACTCGTCGCATTCGAGATGATCGCCATGATTGGGCGCGATCTCGGCGACAGCGCCGCGGTTGATGATGCCGAGAGCGCCGACGCCCATGCCTTCGTCGCAAATACGCACGCAGCGATAACAAAGGATACAGCGCGGTCCATCGTAGAACACCACGGGCGACCACTGCTTTTCGTCGACGTGCAGCTTCATCTCGGTGAAGCGGCTCTCGCCTGCGCCGTAGCGGAACACCATGTCCTGCAGTTCACACTCGCCGCCCTTGTCGCAAACCGGGCAGTCGAGCGGATGATTGGTCAGCAGGAACTCGAGCATCATCTTGCGCGCGGTGACGACCGGCTCGGATTCGGTGCGAACCACCATGCCTTCCGCGACCGGCGTCGTGCAGGCGACCATGAGTTTGGGCGCCTTCTCAATCTCCACCAGGCACATGCGGCAGGCGGCCTGAAGCGCAAGGCCTTCGTAATAGCAGAAGGACGGAATCTCGATGCCTGACTGTTTCGCCGCTTCGATCAGCAGCGTTCCAGGCGCGGCCGTCACAGGTTTGCCGTTGATTGTCAGGTTAACCATTGTTTGTCGTCCGTGGTCGGGGATTCGTGGCCCGTGGTCTGTGGTCCGTGGTCTGAACAAACGTGGTCGGTGGTCCGTGGTCCGTGGTCCGAAGGACGAACGTGGCCCGTGGTCCGTGGTCCGTGGCCCGAACAAACGTCGCCTGGTCCGTGGTCCGAATCGTCACGACCCGAGTTTCGCGTATAAGCGCGTCATTAAGGCGGAAAGCGGCATTCGAGTGTCTACGATCTTGCGTCTGACTGTCTGGAGATCGATCGTGTCCAAGTATCCAAGACGTTCTGCGACCGTGAGCAAGGTGTCCAACTCCGCCAGACTGCCCCGCGCGATCGATAGGTGCTGGAGGAACTCCCGCGTATGCTGTCGGGCCTGCCCCTCCGCGATGTTCGCTGGAATCGAAACCGCCGCCCTTCGAATTTGATCCGACAGCGCGTACAACTCCTCGTGCGGCAGCTTCTTCACCAGCGCATAGACCATCGGGACTAGGTCCATTGCTTGTTGCCAGATCCTCAACTCGCGATAGCTCTGCATAATCGCCTGTCCAAGATCCGCGACCAGCCCTCATCGCTGCGACGGGCCACGGACCACGGACCACGGACCACGGGTAACTCATAGCGCCATCTCATGCACCTGATCGAAGGGACATTTTCCGTCCAGGTGCGCTTCAAACTCATCCCGGAACTTCTCGACAAACGATATCGTCGGCATCGCCGCCGCATCGCCGAGCGCGCAGAACGTGCGGCCCAGCATGTTGCGGCTCAGATCGCCGATGAGATCGATGTCGCCGCGTTCGCCGCGTCCTTCATGAAAGCGCGTCAAAATCTTGCGCAACCAGGTCGTGCCCTCACGGCAGGGAATGCACCATCCGCAGCTCTCATGCGCGTAGAACTTCATGATCCGCATCGCTGCCCGCACCATGCACGTGTCCTCGTCCATCACGACGACTCCACCCGAACCCAGCATGCTTTTCGCCTTCGCGAGCGTATCGAAGTCCATCGCGAGATCGCATTCGTCCGCTTTCAGTACCGGACAGGACGACCCGCCGGGGATCACCGCCTTCAGTTTCTTGCCGTTGCGCATGCCGCCGCCGACTTCGTTGATCATGCGCATCAGGTTGAATCCCATCGGCAATTCGTAAACGCCGGGCTTATTGACGTGACCCGAGAGGCAGAATAGCCGCGTGCCACCGTTCTTCGGCGTTCCCAGGGCCGCAAATGCCGCTCCGCCGTCGCGAATGATCGGCGGCACCGCGGAGTAAGTCTCGACGTTGTTCAGAATCGTGGGACATTGCCATGCGCCGACTACAGCCGGAAACGGAGGCTTCAGCCGCGGAATTCCGCGCTTGCCTTCGATCGAATCCAGCAGCGCCGTCTCTTCGCCGCATTCGTAAGCCCCGGCCCCGGAGTGCGTGTAAATGTCGAAATCGAAGCCCGTGCCCTGGATGTTCTTGCCGAGCCAGCCGTGCGAGTAGGCCTCGTCGATCGCCCGATTCATGTGCTCGATCAGGTATCGATATTCGCCTCGCGTGTAGATATAACCCTTGTGCGAGTCCACCACCAGGCCCGCGATCATCATGCCCTCAAACAGCTGATGCGGATCGTACTCCATCAGCAGGCGATCTTTGCAGGTGCCGGGTTCGCTCTCGTCGGCGTTGCAGATGATGTACTTGGGCTTGGGCGAGTTCCGGGGTACAAAGCTCCACTTCATGCCTGCGGGAAATCCCGCCCCGCCGCGCCCGCGCAGACCGGAGGTCTTCACCTCTTCGGTGATCGCTTCGGGGGTCATCTTGACGGCTTTCAGGAATGCCTGATAACCGTCCGTCGATAAATATGTGTCGATCGATGCCGGATTCGGCAGGCCAAAGCGCTTGCTCAGGACCCTGACTTCCAGCGGACTGGGTTCGTTGTAGAGCGGCATAGTTACTGGCTCTTCTTCTTCAGAGCATCGATCAACGTGTCGAGCTGTTCGGGAGTCACGTAATGGTGAAAATCGTAATTGATCTGAATTGCGGGGGCCCAGGAGCAGGCGCCCATGCATTCCACTTCCTCGACGGAAAACTGGCCATCTTGCGTCACTTCCTTGTTGCCGATACCGAGCTTCTTGCAGGCGTGGTGATACAGTTCCTCGCCGCCGACCAGGAGGCAGCTGATATTCGTGCACACCTGCACGTGGTATTTACCCAGCGGCTTCTTGTGCAGCATCGAATAGTAGCCGATCACTTCGTCCACCTGCAGCGTCGTGACGCCGCATCGCCTGGCTACTTCCTCGATCAGTTCCTGCGTGATGCTGCCGACCTCGTCCTGCGCGTACAGAAGCATCGGCACTACCGCCGAGCGCTGCCGTCCGGGCGGGTAAATCTGAAGCATCTTCTCGAACCTGGCTTCCAGCTCCGGAGAGAATGTCATCGTCTAACGGTCCACGTCTCCTAATACAAAGTCCATGCTGCCCATGGCGGCAATGGTGTCGGCTATGAGGCATCCCTCGATCATCGGGCCCAGCGCCTGCAGGTTCCCGAAGCTCGGCGTGCGCATGAACAGCCGGTGAGGCTTCGAAGTCCCATTGCTCACCGCGTAATAAGCGATCTCGCCGCGCGGCGATTCGATGGCCTGATAGGCCTCGCCTTCCGGCACGCGATATCCCTCGGTGACAATCTTGAAGTGATAGATGAGCGCTTCCATCTGCGTCTTCATCTTTTCCCGGTCGGGCAGGATCATCTTTGGCGCGTCCGCCTGCCACGGACCGGAGGGCATCCCGTCCAGCGCCTGCTGCACGATCCGGGCGCTCTGCCGGAATTCGTCCAGCCTCACGCGGTAACGCGAGTACACGTCGTTCGTGCCGCCGCCGTCCGGGACGATGAAATCGAATTTGTCGTAACCCGAGTACGGCTCCGACTTGCGGATGTCCCACTTCAGGCCCGCCCCGCGAATCATCGGCCCCGTAACGCCCAACTCCAGCATCTTATCCAGCGGTATGAACCCGACGCCCTTGGTCCGCCGCAGCCAGATAGGGTTCTTCTCGAGCAGGTCCTCGTACTCGTCCACTTTGCTCGGGAATGCGTCGATGAACGTTCGCACCCGTTTTTCCCAGCCGCGGGGTGGCTCCAGGGCAAGCCCGCCGGGACGGATGTAACTGGTCATCATCCGCTGTCCGGAGAACATTTCCTTGATTCGTAGGATGTCCTCGCGTTCCCGGAAGCAGTAGAAGAAGACGCTCATCGCGCCGATGTCGAGGGCGTGCGTGCCGAACCACACCAGATGGCTTTCGATGCGCTGCAGTTCGGCCAGCATGACGCGCATCCACTGCGCCATCGGCGGGATTTCCAGCTGCATCAACTTCTCAACAGCGAGCGCGTAGCACAGGTTATTCGAAAGGTTGGAAAGGTAATCGACGCGATCGGTGAGGACCACGCCCTGGTGCCAGGTCCGCGATTCGAACTGCTTTTCGATGCCAGTGTGCAGAAATCCAATGTCCGGCGCCGCCCTGATGACGGTTTCGCCCTCGAGTTCGAGCACCACGCGCAGCACGCCATGCGTAGAGGGATGCTGCGGTCCCATATTCAGGACCATGTGGCGGGCTTGTCCCGGCTCTACGGGCGCGAGGTCCGGAGCCGGAACGGATGCTGTGTGGTCTTCGAGAGCCTTCATGAGTTACTCGTTCTCGTAGCTGTACTTGTGCCCGTGCACGGGGTAGTCTTTGCGCAGCGGATGGCCTTCCCAGTCGTCTGGCATCAGGATCCGGCGAGGATTGGGGTGATTGCGGAACCGGATGCCGAACAGGTCGAAGACCTCGCGTTCATACCAGTTGGCGCCGCTCCAGACCGGAGTGACGGAGTCGATTTCCGCCGCGGACTCGGAAAGACGGCACTTCAGGCGAACCCGCAGGTTTCGCTCGATCGAATGCAGGTGGTAAACAACTTCAAAACGCGGATCCACGGGATGCCAGTCCACGCAGGTCACCGAACTGAAGCGGACGAACTTCTGCGCGCCGCGAAGATGACGGCACACGTCGAGAATGCCGGCGGGGTCCACGTATAACGTGAGTTCTCCCAGACGATCGCTGCCTTCAACGATCACGCCGGGTAGGGCATCATTTAACTCCCGGGCAACCGGGTGCTGCAAGATACTCTCAGAGATCATGTGTTATCTGGTTTTATCGCTCCGCGGCTCTTCCTTCGCCCAGTCCAGACCGCCCTTCTTCCAAACGTAGAAGAAGCCGATCAGCACCAGGGCAACGAACAACAACATTTCGAAGAAACCGAAGAGTTTCAGTTGCCGGTATACGACCGCCCAGGGATACAGGAAGATTGCTTCGATGTCAAACAGGATGAACACCATCGCAACCATGTAAAACTTCACGCTGAAACGCTCGCGCGCACTGCCGGTCGGCGCCATGCCCGACTCGTATGGAGTGTCCTTTTGTGGACTCTTAGCGCGCTTTCCGAGGAGCGCCGAAACCCCGATGAGGCCGAGTGCGATTACGGCGGCGATGATGACCTGGAGCAGTACGGGGAAGTAATCTTCGGCGTATGTTGTTGGTGTAGGCATGAAAAGACGAAAGTCTTGATACCGGCGCCCTACCTATCGAATATAATTAGGGGCGGAACGGAGTGTCAAACCTGAAACCCGCCGGGCCTGAAACAGAAAGCGTCGAAATTGTGGTCAACGGGGAACGCCGGCCGGCTCCGGCCGGGCTTTCGTTGAATGCGCTTCTGGAGTGGCTTGGCATCGATTGCAGCCGGGTTGCGGTGGAACTCGATCGCCGGATTGTGCGGAAGCCGGAGTGGGAATCGACGATCGTGTCCGATGGATCCCAATTAGAGATTGTGCAGTTCGTCGGCGGGGGATGAGCGGCCAGGATGCCTTTCATACCTATTGACACGCGCTACAGGTCAGATACAATTTTGGAAGTTCCGGTTTTCTGAAACGCGAGCGGCAACCCATGTTCAAAACAAAGAAGAGCCGTCCTGATCCGAACGTTTCCACCCGTACTTTTACCAGCAGCGATGTGTCCGACATCGCCGGCGTCAGCCTCCGCCAGCTTCAGTGGTGGGATGAGCGGAAAGTGGTTTCCCCGCGCCATGAAGGCCATAAACGGGTCTACAACCCCGAGGAAGTAATCGAAATTACGGTGATCGCCGAACTGCGACGGAAGGGATTCTCGTTGCAGAAGATCCGGCGCGTGCTTCGATTCCTGCAGCGGGAGATGGGCCGTCGTTTGAGCGATGTACTGGCCGCTGAATCCGATCTCCACCTCGTCACCGATGGCAAATCAATCTACCTCGAGGACCAGAAAGAACGGATCATCGACATCCTGAAGAATGCGCGTCAACCGATGTTCCTGGTCTGCGTAACCGATCAGGCACGCAGGCTCAGCGAACCGCCCGCGCGGAAACCGGCACGTACGGAAGCACCCGCGGCCCGGCGCGCAGCCCGAGTCGGCTAAGCTACCCTTCAGATTCTTATTTCCATCTCGCTGGGACTCGTCTGTCCGGCCGGCCAGTCCTTCGTGGCACGTCAGTACTACCCCGCAGGTTGCACTTCTAACCCGCTCACTCCACTGCAGGTACGGGACTCCGTACCCCCTGTTTGCACTACCTCAAGCACGCTCTGCTTAGTACCGCTAGTAACCATGCTGCATTGTTGGCTTGAGTACTGAATGGCTACGTTGGCTCATGCTTCTGCGACCACTGCCCAAGCGTGCGGCCTTGGCCCTCCTCTTGACCGCCATGTCCTCAAACATCGTTCTTGCACAACGTGGAGACGAGGCCGGCAGCAGCGGCGAAGCCAACCGTTATCGTGCCGAGACCGCGGTGGTCCTGATCAACGCCACGGTTCTCGATCACAAAGGTCATCCGGTCCGCGGATTGCATCGTGAGGACTTTAAAGTCCTGGATGAGAAGAAGCCACGTGAGGTCACTTACTTTGACGAGGAGGCAACACCGGTTTCGGCAGTCATCGTGTTCGATGCCAGCAAGAGCATGGAGAACAAGCTGGTCATGTCCCGCCGGGCCGTCGCCAAACTCGTGGATGCGCCCAACGACGGCGACGAGTACTCGTTGATCGCAGTGACTACGCAACCAAAGCTGGTGTCGGATTGGACCACCAGCGCTTCGCGAGTTCAATCCAGCCTCCTGACGATCACAGCCGAAGGACGGACTGCCCTGCTTGACGCACTCGAACTCGCGCTGCAGCAATTGAAGACCGCCCGCAATCCCCGCAAGGCGATCGTCCTCGTCTCCGACGGCGGTGACAACGCGAGCCGCCATACGCGTAACGAAGTCACTCGCGGACTGCAGGAGAGCGATGCGTCACTCTATTCCGTCGACATCACCCGCCCAATCCAGGGAAGTCCGCTGAGCCAGGAAGAGATCTGGTGCCAGGACCTGCTCACGAAATTATCTGAGCGTAGCGGCGGCCGTTATTTCCCGGTGGAGCAGCCTGACGACCTGGAAAAGGCCATCAACCAGGTTCATGACGAACTTCGATGGCAGTATGTGCTGGGTTATCATGCGCCGGACGCCCGGAGCGATGGACGCTTTCGCCGGGTTCGAGTGGAGATGAGTACGCCAAGGAATCCACGGGTCTCGGTATTCTCACGCCCTGGTTACCGCTCGACACCGTAGACCACCACGCAAGCATCAAACCGCCCAGGAGCATGGCGGGCGGCAGGACGGTCCAGGGCGATCCGACCAGTGCAATCAGAAAGACTGGGGGGCTGATCGCCAGAACGCCCAACCCTTTGACCAACGAACTCGGCGATCGCAGTACAGTGAACGGTGCGATCAACAGAACCAGCACGCAATCCTGCAGATACGTGTGCGGGCTGACCAGCAGACCTCCCAGCAGGCACCAGGCAAAGGCGGCATCGAACGCATCGGAACGCCAGGCCATCCACAGCGTCATCGCGCTCGTCGCGGCGATCAGGCCGATCTCCAGCCCCAGGCGGCCGTTGAGAACGGTAACGAGGCCGCGCAGATTGGCCATGAACGCTAAATTCGGATGGACTGCGTCGCGCGCCAGTGCTTGGATCCAGTCTGAAAACGCGGCGGGACCCACGCCTGCCAAGCTGATCAACGCGAGAACGACAGTCCCCACGACCGCGCCCGACAATATCCGAAATCTCCTTTGAATCACCAGCGCCAAAGGAACGAATACGTACAGGTGGGGCTTGATCGCACAGAGCGAAAGCACCAGCCCGGCGGCAAAGTCCTGCCTTTTTTGGGTCAGCCATAACGTACCGGCCGAGAGACCGAGCAGCAGCAGCGTGTCCTGCCCATTGACGAATCCGACAATCAAAGGCGGGAAGATCAGAGCCAGGCAGCGAAGTTCGCGATACGATCCAGCCAGAAACCAAACCGCTAGAACGAAGGAGCTAAGGTTCACCACTTGGAACAGCCAGTAAGCGCGCTGGTAAGGGAGCCCTGCCAGTGGCTTCAATAGCCAGGCGTAGAAGGGCGGCCGGATGAAGGTGACCGATTCCATCTCCTTACCGAGCACTTCGCGATGAATCGCATGGGCGGCTGACGGCGAATAGAGGTCTTGCGTGCCCGCCAGCCTCGCTCCCGCGTAGAAAGCGGCAAAGTCGTTTTCGCCGCGGATGCACCTGCCATGCGGATCGACCACGCAGGCCAGAAGAATCCCGATCAGGACGCCGACAACCACCTGCAATCGTTCGAAATACCGGCCCACGATCGTCTATCGGCGATTCACCGCAATTCCCGGATAGCGGCTGCGCCGGAACTCAGTTTACGATCGGACAGTGATGTTGGTAGACCGTCTGGGCAAGATCGATTGGATGCAGATTGCGAATTCGCTGACGAACCGCGGATTCGCCCCGCTGCCGCGGGTCCTGACACCGGCCGAATGCGGTGACTTGATCGCCCTGTACGCCGATTCCGAGCGATTCCGCAGCCGCATCGAGATGGCGAAGTTCCGCTTCGGTCGGGGCGAGTATCAGTATTTCGCATATCCGCTGCCGCCTCTTGTGAATGAGCTGCGAAACCGGATCTATCCCCGCCTCGCGCCGGTCGCAAACGAGTGGGCCGAATTGCTTTCGTTCGATCCGTTTCCCGCGGATTTGCCGTCGCTGCTCGAGGAGTGCCATCGCAAAGGACAGAACAGGCCCACGCCGCTCATGCTGCGGTATCGCGAGGGAGATTACAACGCCCTGCACCAGGACGTCTACGGAGAACTGACCTTTCCATTTCAGGTTGTCTTTTTCCTTTCAGAACCGGGAAGGGACTACACCGGGGGCGAATTCCTTCTGGTCGAACAACAGCCCCGGGCTCAATCGGTAGGCCGGTCCTTGCTGTTGCGACAAGGAGATGGATTAATCATCACCACCCGGCGACGGCCAGCCCAAGGCAAGCGTGGCTCGTACTCCGTTGCCGTCCGCCATGGCGTAAGCGAGGTGACGTCCGGTGAGCGCTGGACGCTTGGCGTCATTTTCCACGATGCCCAGTAGCCGAATTCCGGTCGCCGCGCAGCCCTTTCCCTGGGATCGACTGCTGGCGTATTTCTCGCTGCGGGCGACTCCGGGGCTGGAGTCCGTCGACAACGGCGTGTACGCGCGTCGCACCGCTCAGGGACTAGCCAGTGCGAGCTACGACGCCGGCGCGGCATGCCTGAACATCTCCGATATCGCGCATTCGGCACGATTCCGCAAGATGTTTGATGTGGATTGCGACGTTTCCGCGGTCGCGCGGACGTTGCTCCGTTGTCCCATTCTGGGTCCGCGGATCCGACAGTCGCCTGGCCTGCGGATACCTGGCTGCTGGGAACCATTTGAATTGTGCGTCCGGGCGGTGCTCGGACAGCAGGTCAGCGTGAAGGCCGCATGCGGGTTGATGGCTCAGCTGGGAGCGATCTGTCCCGCCTACGATGCGTCCTCGATCGCCGAAGCCGACCTCAGTTCATTGCGGATGCCCCGCCGCCGCATACAAACCGTCGCGCTTCTCGCCCGGGCCGCGGCATCCGGCGCCCTTCAGTTCGAGGATTGGAAGAGGACCGCGGTGGAGCTGGCCGAAATCCCCGGGATCGGACCGTGGACCATTCACTATCTAGCAATTCGCCTGGGACGCGATCCTGATGCGCTCCCCGAGACGGATATCGGACTTCTTCGCACCGCGAGTTGTACTCCACGCGAACTGCTGAAACTGGCGGAACGTTGGCGGCCCTATCGCGCCTATGGCGCCATGTACCTGTGGATGACCGGAGCGCCTCAGTGACCCGTTGTTGGAACGATCAGGCGGGCGCCAACCATATCTTCAAGTAGCGGTGTTTGCGGATATGGATGTCCCGGATAACGGCGAAATCCTTCGGCGAACGCCACGCCGGCTTCCACGCCGCGCGAGCGGGTCCATTTCTCCATCGTCTCAATGTAATCATCGATCCCGTGCTGCCGCTTCAGCCAGTTGCGCTGGCTGGCGTGTTGGGCGAGCATCAGGCGCTTCGTCTCGAAGGTCACCTCGATGTTAACGAAGAAGTCCGGTGACTGCGGACGGCCGTCCCGATCGCGACCTTCGATGGAATCCATGAAATACAAATGGGGGATCGCCGGCAGAGCTTCCGCCGGTTGTTCCGCGCCGGTTGCGTAGTTCGGCGCCGAAGCCGTAAAGCAGGAGTCGCGCACCAGAATGCTCGTCGCTTCATGGTCGGCGTGATAGTCGACCGGCGAGGCGGTCACCACCAGGTCCGGGCGCAACCGGCGGATCCATTCCACTACCCGGCGGCGCGACGGATCGTCGTTAAAGACCGCCATGTCACGGAATTCCGCGCAAATGTAGGTCGCGCCGATCAGCTTCGCAGCCGTCGCTGCTTCACCGCGCCGCACCTCCGCGATCTCCTCGCCGGACATCTCCGTCGTGCCGCAGTCTCCAGGCGTCATTGTGACGATCGTGACATCGTGACCGTCTGCGGCTAGCATCGCCAGCGTCCCTCCGGCAAGAATCTCGGCGTCGTCCGGATGGGCATGGATTGAAAGGATGCGACTCATTCAGTTGCCTTGACCTGATTTGCTAGAGTAGCAACAGCCAAACGTGACTTGCCAGAGTTGCCAATCGGAACTGCCCGTAACCAGCCGGTTCTGTCTACAATGCGGCGCGACCGTATCGGCTCCTGGGGACCTGGCGACGGTCGCGATGCCAGCCTCCAATGGCCCTCGTGGAAGCAGCTCGTCGGGTCTCGGCAGCGTCAGCACTACTACTCGATTCCCGTCCTCGAGTTCGCGCACGGGCCGGTTTCCGCCCGGCGCGATGCTCGCCGGACGCTATCAGATCCTCGGACTGCTGGGCAAGGGCGGCATGGGCGAGGTGTATCGCGCCAATGATCTGACGCTCGATCAGGCGGTCGCGCTCAAGTTCCTTCCCGACGGGATGTCCGGCAATCCCTCGATGCTCGCGCGCTTCCACAGTGAGGTCAGGATTGCGCGCCAGGTGTCCCATCCCAATGTCTGCCGCGTTTATGACATCGGCGAGGTGGACGGGCAGCTCTTCTTGTCGATGGAGTACATCGACGGCGAGGACTTGGGATCCCTTCTCCGGCGAATCGGCCATTTGCCGGGCGACAAGGCAGTCGAATTCGCACGCAAGATTTGCGCAGGACTCGCAGCAGCCCACGATAAGGGGGTCCTGCACCGCGATTTGAAGCCGGCCAACATCATGATCGATAGCCACGGTCAGGTGATGATCATGGACTTCGGTCTGGCCGCGGTCGCCGTTGAAATGCAGGGCCTCGAAGCACGCGCCGGCACGCCCGCATATCAGGCGCCGGAGCAGCTAGCCGGACGTGAGGTCACGGTCCGTAGCGATATCTACGCGCTCGGTCTCGTGCTCTATGAGATGTTTACCGGCAAGCGTCCGTTTGAAAGCGAGACGCTGGCCGAAATGATGCGGCTGCAGGAGATGTCGACTCCGCCGAGCCTGTCGACCGTCATCAAAGATCTGGACCCGGCGGTGGAGCAGGTCATCATGCGCTGTCTCGCGCCGGATCCTCGGAACCGCCCGGGATCCGCGCTGGCAGTAGCCGCGGGACTTCCTGGCGGCGACCGGCTGGCCGCCGCCCTTGCCGCGGGAGAAACGCCCTCACCCGACCTGGTCGCGGCCTCCGCCGATACAGCGGGAATTCGCCCTGGGCTGCTTTTCCTGTGTTTTGCCGCGTGTGTGATCGGGGTGATCGCGATCGCCTACCTCGCGCCAATGGCGGAGATGCTCACGATGGTGCCACTGGAGTTGCCACCGGATGCCATGACCGAGAAGGCTCGCGAGATGATCCGCGCCTTCGGCTACACGCAGAAGCCCAGCGATTCGGCGCGTGGCTTCGGGCTGGACCACGATTGCATCCGGTATCTTCAGCAAACTGGAAAACGATGGTCCGGACTTGCGAGCGGCGCCATGCCGGTGATGACGTTCTGGTATCGACAGAGCCCGCGTTATTTGGAGCCCACGAGGTTTGGCGGCAGCCGGGTGAATCTGGGAGATCCTCCGGCCAACATCTCGAATATGGTCAGCCTCATTCTGGATTCCAAGGCGCATCTGATCGATTTCTACGCAGTCCCGCCACAGATCGATTCGAGCCCGGGAACCACCGGACCGCCCAACTGGCCCGGCCTTTTCGCTGCCGCCGGTCTGGATATTTCCCGCTTTGCGCCTGCCGAACCTATCTGGACTCCACTCGCCGTCACCGATGCGCGCGCCGCGTGGACCGGCAGCCGGAGCGAGACACCCGATATCAAGCTGCGCGTAGAAGCAGCAGCCTGGAAAGGCCATCCGGTCTTCTTCAAGGTGATTGCCCCGTGGACGCGAGCCTCGCGAATGGACGCCTATCGGATGTCGACGGGTGAGAAGTTCGTTCAGTTCCTGATTGTCTCCCTCGCGTTGTGTGTTCTGACAGCGGCTTCGCTGCTCGCCCGCTATAACCTGAAGCGGGGCCGCGGCGACCGTAAAGGCGCGACTCGCCTCGCCGCGTTTGCCGCCGTCGTGTTCATGACAATCTGGCTCTTGAACGGATCGCATGTACCGACCAAAGCCGAGGTCGACATGCTGTTCATGAATTTGTCGCTGACCGTCTTTGTCGCCGGCGCCTTCTGGGTTGTGTACCTCGCCCTCGAGCCTTACCTTCGACGGCATTGGCCGCATAGCATCATCAGCTGGACGCGCCTGATCGCCGGCGGCGTCCGCGATCCCATTGTCGGTCGCGACGTTCTCCTCGGTATCGCTTTCGGCGTGTTCTCTGTTTTGATGTGGGCCATCAGTTCCATTCTCGACATGCGTTATGGCGCGCCGCCCTTTACGTCGACCGACCTCACGCCGCTCCTCGGCGCGCCGCATGCCCTGGCTACGGTGTTAAACGCCTTGCCGAATTCGCTGATCCAGTTGCTGGTTTCGATGTTCCTGCTGTTTGTGCTCAAGGTGGCGTTGAGGAAGGATTGGCTGGCCGGCATCGCGTTTATCCTCATGTTCACGCTGCTCAATGTCGCGGGCAGTTCGACCATAAGCGTGGATGCCGGGTTCGCTGCCGCCGTCGCTATCGCGATCTACTTCGTTCTGACGAAATTCGGATTTGTGACCTTCCTCACTGGAATGTACGTAAATGTCCTGTTCACCCTCATGCCGCTGACCAGCGATTTCTCCTCCTGGTATGCGGGACAGAGCCTGTTGGCGCTCTTAGTGGTCATCGGACTCGCTGCCTTTGGATTACATTCGGCGCTTGCCGGACGTAGCATCATTCAGGATGAATTGCTCTAGCCGTAAGCCGGTCGGCGTTTCTAAGAAGCTCACCAGCATCCTCACCGACCCTGCCGCGTTACGATAGGAGTTTCACCTCCTATGAAACTCCACAGCTATACGATCACCCAGGGACGAGACCGTGCGCCCGCGCGGGCCATGTTGAAGGCGATCGGCTTCACCGACGAAGATCTGCGAAAGCCGATTATTGGAGTCGCCAATACGTGGATCGAAACGATGCCCTGCAACTTCAACCTCCGCGAGCTCGCTGTGAAGGTGAAGGACGGGATTCGCGCAGCGGGCGGGACGCCCATGGAGTTCAATACGGTCGCGATCAGCGACGGCGTCACGATGGGCACCGAAGGGATGAAGGCTTCGCTGATCAGCCGCGATCTGATCGCCGATTCCATCGAACTCGTCGCGCGCGGTCACATGTTCGACGGCATCGTCGCGCTGGTCGCCTGCGATAAAACTATTCCGGGCGCTGCGATGGCGCTGCTCCGTTTGAACATCCCGGGTGTGATCCTGTACGGTGGATCGATTCTTCCGGGTCATTACAAAGGTCGCGACCTGACCATTCAGGATGTGTTCGAAGCCGTTGGCGCAAACGCCGCCGGCCGCATCGACGATGACGAATTACTGGCGATTGAGAACGCGGCATGTCCCGGCGCCGGGGCGTGCGGCGGGCAGTTCACCGCCAACACGATGGCCACCGTCATGGAGATGATCGGGCTTTCACCTATGGGCACGGCCGCGGTCCCGCAAGTAGATAAACAGAAGGACGAGGTCGCATTCCGCTGCGGACAGGTTGCGGTCGAAGCCGTTAAGAAGGATCTCAAAGCGCGCGACATCGCCACCCGGAAGGCGTTCGAAAATGCGATCGCCTCGGTAGCCGCCACGGGTGGATCCACCAACTCCGTTCTGCACTTGCTCGCGATGGCGCGGGAGGCCGGCGTGGAACTCGAGATCGATGATTTCCAGACCGTCAGTAGCCGTACTCCATTGCTGGTCGACCTGAAACCGGCTGGCCGCTTTGTCGCCGTGGATGTGCACTACGCCGGCGGAATCCCGGTCATCGCCAAACGCCTCGTCGACGGCGGATTCGTCGATGGATCCGCCCTTACGGTCACAGGCCGTACCTTCGCGGAGGAGGCAGCCGAGGCCCATGAGGTCGCGGGACAGGAAGTGATTCGGCCGCTCGACAATCCCATCAAGAAGTCGGGTGGCTTGGTGATCCTAAGGGGAAATCTCGCGCCCGAAGGATGTGTCATCAAGGTCACCGGGATTGAGCGGAAAAGCCAGGAGGGCCCGGCCCGAGTCTTCGACTGCGAAGAAGCCGCCATGCACGCGGTACTCGAGGGGCGCATCCAGGCAGGTGACATCATCGTGATTCGCTACGAAGGCCCTCGGGGCGGGCCAGGTATGCGCGAAATGCTTGGGGTAACCAGCGCAATCGTGGGTGCCGGGCTCTCGGAAAGCGTTGCATTGCTTACGGATGGCCGTTTTAGTGGGGCGACCCGGGGATTCATGGTGGGTCACGTGGCGCCCGAGGCCGCCAGTGGCGGGCCCATCGCGTTCGTCCGCGAAGGCGATCCGATCAAAATCGATATCGAGAACCGCTCGATTGAGCTGAAGGTGGATCCGGCGGAACTTACATCCAGGCAAACCGGCTGGTCCCAGCCGCCGGTGAAATACTCCACCGGTGTTTTCGCCAAATACTGTAAGTTGGTCTCTTCCGCTTCGGAAGGCGCCATTACCGGTTGATCCAAATAGAAAAAGGCGGCCCGAAAGCCGCCTTTTTTCCCAATTGAGAAGATTCGAATCTTAAGCCAGGTGAGCGTCTACCATCTTCTGAACTTCGGCCTTGCCCATCGCCCCGACGCGTTGTTCGACAATCTTTCCGCCCTTGAACAACAGCAGCATCGGAATACCACGAACCTGGTACCGGAATGCGGTGTTGTTGTTCTCGTCGACGTTCACCTTTCCGACCTTTAGCCGTCCGGCATAGTCGTTGGCAATCGCGTCGACCGTCGGCGTCATCATCCGGCACGGTCCGCACCACTCGGCCCAGAAATCCACGAGGACTGGGACGTCCGAGTTCAATACATCCTGATCGAAATTCGCGTCTGTAAACGTGAAGGTTTTATCACCCGCCATAGCAATCTCCAATTGTAAGAAATCCGAACCACCAGCCGGGATCCCAACAGAAGGCATCGCGGCCTTCTCCGGCGTTCCAACCGCGCCAAGCAGTTACAACTAATAGATGTTCATGCCGCCAAAAGGATTCATGCCGCCGTCGAACCCACCTTTTCGGCCATCAATAACCGGTACAGATCCGAGTACTTGCGAGCGGAAACGTTCCATGAGAAATCCCGCTCCATTCCGCGGCGAATCAATTCCCGCCAGCGTTGCTGGTCCCGAAAAGCCGAGACTGCGGTGCGGACGGCATCCAGCAGGGCCAATCCGGAGTAGTCCCGGAATTTGAACCCTACGCTCTCATCAATCGTATCATCCAGGCCCCCCGTGGCGCGGACGATTGGAGCCGCCCCGTAGCGCAGGCTGTAAATCTGATTCAGGCCGCACGGTTCGTACCGGCTGGGCATGAGGAACATGTCTACCCCGGCCTCGACCCGGTGCGCCAGCGCCTCGTCGAAACCGATGCGCGCGCCGATCCGGTCGGGTGCGCGTGCAGCCAAATCGCGGAAAAACTGCTCGAACGCCGGCTCTCCGGTCCCGAGCGCCACCAGCGCGACATCTTCGGCCAAAAGCTCGTCGGCAACCTCGGCGACCAGGTCGAAACCCTTCATGGCCGTCAACCGCGACACGATCCCGATCAGCGGACGCTGTTCGTTCTCAGGCCCGAGTCCAAATTCTTCGATGAGGGCCCGCTTGTCCTCGGCTTTCGGCTCGATGCGCTCGGGTCCGTAATTCGCTTTCAGATACCGGTCGGTCCGGGGATCCCATTCCGAGTAGTCGACGCCGTTGAGAATCCCCGAGAGAACCGCTGTTCGCGAACGTAGCAGCCCGTCGAGTCCGAAACCGAACTCCGGAGTCTGGATCTCGCGCGCGTACGCCTCGCTGACGGTATTGATCCGGTCGCTGAAGACGATGCCGCCCTTGAGCAGGTTGATGTTGCCAAAGAACTCGAGCGTTTCGGGCGTGAACACGCTGAGATCCAGGCCGAGATCCGTTAACGCGGAAGGACCGAAGATCCCCTGATAGCCCAGATTGTGGATGGTCAGGAGCGTTTTCAGTCCGATGTACGTCGGATCGGCGGTGAACGTACGCCGCAGATACGGCGCTACCAGCGACCCTTGCCAGTCATGACAGTGAATCACCTGGGGGCGAAATACGCGGCGGACCATCTCCAGCGCCGTCCGGCAGAGAACGGCGAACCGGATATGATTGTCCGGGTAATCGACATTATTTGCGTTGTAGATGCCCTCGCGATCGTACAGGGACGGACAGTTCGCGAAGTAGTAAGGAACACCCTTGTGCGTGACCTGATCCAGCGAAACAGCGAAACGCGTTCCTGCCAGCCAGACAGGGAGGTCATGGTAAACCCGTTGCGCTCCGAACAACTCGACCCGGCGATACTTCGGCAGAAGTACCGCGACGTTTTCCCCTAACGCGGCGAGCGCCGGCGGAAGGCCACCGAGCACATCCGCCAGCCCACCCGTTTTAACGAAGGGCGTAGCCTCGGAGGCAACCATGAGGACGCGGGCCATAATCTTCAGTTTAAGCCGCCCGCCGTGATCGCACTCTATGGCGCGAGTTCGAAGTCGCCGCTCACTTGCTCCAGCATGGCCGGCGTTACCCGCATTGAGCCCTCCAGATAGCAGCGCTCCAGCAGCGCCCCGCAAACCGCGGTAATCAGGCGGGGAATACCCTTGGTCCGGACGTGGATCTCCGCCAGAACATCCGCGGGAAAAAACTCCTCCTGCGCCCCGGCGATGGCCAGCCGGGAATTGACATACCTTGCAGTCTCGCTGGCATCGAACGGACGCAATCTTGCCCGCAACATGATTCGCTGCTTCAAGCCGCGCAACACCGGGTTGTTCAGCTTTTCCTCGAATTCGGGCTGGCCGGAAAACAGAACCTGCAACAATGGACCACGCCGGGTTTCGAGGTTGGCGAGCAGTTCGATCTCCTCCAGCATTTCATCCGAAAGCTTCTGGGCATCGTCGACGATCAGCGCTGTGGTGCCTCCGTTTTCAGCCGTCCTGAGCAGGCGTTCGTTCAAGGCAATCAGCACTTGCGTCTTCGATGGAACTCGGGAGTCAAGCGCCAGGTCGTAATCGATCAATTCAAACAGCTGCGGAATCGTGAGTTTTGCGTTGAAAACGAACGCAAATTCGATCTTCTCCTGCTTGAGATGATCCATCAGACACTCCAGCACGAGGGTCTTGCCCGCGCCCGTCGGGCCGGTCAGGCTGACGAACCCTTTCCGGGAATGGACCGCGTATTTCAAGGTCGTAATCGCAGCCGCGTGCTGGCGGCTCTCGTACAGGAAGGTTGGATCGGGCGTCAGCAGGAACGGATCCTGATGGAGCGATAGAAAGGAAACATGCGGCGCGACTGCCTGCTCGTCCTGCCGAAGCGAGTGAACGCTGGCCGTTCTTTCATGGAACGTCACGAATTTCGGCCCGGTTTCCCGCAGGAAAACGGAGGGCGCCGGCTCCGGCTCGCTTTCACCTGCAAATGCGTTCCTGGAGGGTTCTGGAGCCATGAACTCAGTGGGATCACGATCCGGCTCAATCGAGAATGGATCCTCCACTGCAGCCGTTTCGAAATTGTTCTCGACGATGGAGGATGCGCCCTGCTCCCGATGAAGTTCCGGGACGGCTGGCGCAGGTAAGACTTCGGCCTCCACATCCGCTGGCGAAGCACCCGCGCTTTCTGTTTCTGTTCGACTGAATTCGAAACAGGCGGAATCCGGCTCAAACAGCGATGGTTGAAACAGTTCGCGCGCACCGGCAGACTCTTTCGCGCGTGCGGCGGCTGTCCCGAACTCGGCGGAACTCGAGGCGGAAGACCTCGATTTCGGCTCGTGTTTCTGCGAAAGATGCATGCTCTCTCCGGGTTCCTTTGCGGTTGCGTCCACATCCACTGTGAACTCTCGACACGACTTGTATGACTGAACAGAACCGTCCGGCTCGCGGAAGAAGAAACCGAATCGGAGCGGTTCGGATTTGGCGCGTTTGATCACTAGCGCGATCTGCCACGGGGCGCCAAAAAACTTGTCGTACAGCTCCTTGTCGGATTCCGAAAGCGCCAGATCGCGGTGGCTGACGCTGTGATAAAAGCCGACCGGTTCGAGGTTGCCGAGCTGTTCGTTCGTCTTCGCAAGATCGAACAGCGCCGCGAGAGAACGCTCATCTTCCGGCGAGAGTTCGAAGGAAGGCCCATTCTGGTGTTCGCACTCCAGGGGACGTGCGGCGATGATCTGAACGCCATCTTCGGTCTTCCCCCCGAACAGCACTCCGCCGATTTCGACGCCACCCCAGGGGTACTGGCGAAATCCGCTCATGGCCAGATCGCCAAGCTCACGCATCAGGCGGACTGGATACTGTATAACTACCGGGCGGCCTTCGACGCGCCATTCGGCTAACTCGAGTTCGTTCTCCATCCGTCCCGGTCAGTCTGCTCGTTGCCCGACACGATGCCCGCGGACAGTTGGCACGACGATCAAATGGTTAGTACCTTATTAACTTAGCAGTATCAGTAAGCCCGGCGTAAGCGATTTGCCTCGCGTGGTGCTTTGGCTCCCATCCCACCTGAGAAGATTCGCTCTGCGCCGGACTATTCGTATTAATGTAGAAAGAGTCTTCGATACGGCGACCATGCCCAGGGTTGGATCATTGGACTTTCTCTCGACAAACACGATCATTTTGATCGCAGTCGCCTGGATCGCGGCGGCGGTCACCGGACTGATCGCAACGTATCTGTGGCGCCGGAGCCGGCAGAAATGGGAAGCCGAAAACGCACGGACTGCCGAGCGCGAACGCGCTCTGGAAGCGAGCTGCCCTCAAGCCATCATCACCGCTGACGGCCACGGTCTGATTCGCGGATTTAATCCCGCGGCCGAGCGCCTCTTCGGATACAGCCGCGATGAGATGATTGGCCAGAGTATCCTGCGCCTGATTCCGGATGCCGACTCGATGGGTCACGACGCCGCGGTCGACCCGGTCAGCGGAACCTTGAAGGCCGCGGTCGAAGGGCGAATCAAGGACGGCAGCCGCGTCCCGCTCACGGTATCAGCCGGTAAAGCAACTCTGGGCGAGGCGCCGCTCTTGCGATTATTCCTTGCCGAAGAGTCGGAGTCCGGCCGCGTCGAGATCATCGTCGAGCAGCCGCCGGAGCAAGTGGTGGCGCGCATCGCCCAGCAGTTCTCCGATCTGCTGACCGCGGTCAATGGGTATGGAGAATTGGCGCTTCACAGCGTTCCTGGAGAGAGCCCCGCCCGGGCCGATCTCGAGGAGCTTCTGAAGGCGGGCGATAAAGCCGCTCAGTTGACTCGAGATCTACTCGCATACAGCGGTAACCAGTTGATTCCCATCGAGCGTGTAGAACTCAACGCGTTGGCCCGGGAGCTATCGCGGGAAATCGTCGATTTCGAGGTGACACTGCTGGCGGATCCGATCCGTCCCGTGGCGCTGGCGAACGGCGAGCGTATGCGGGACGCGCTGCGGCTGATTGTCGCAAATGCGCGTCAGCGAGCCCAATCTTCGGGCGGGTCATTGACCATCGTCACCGGGCGCGAGGAAGTCCGGGACCCGCGGCGCGTCGTAACCGGCGACCTGGCGCCCGGCGATTATGCGTGCATCGGCATTGTGGATACCGGGTCACCAATTGCTCCCCCTACGCTGGCGGCGCTGTTCGATCCTTTCGGGGCCCTCGGCACCGTCTACGGGTTCGTTCGAAGTTGTAGTGGAGGACTCAGCGTGAAGAGCCAGGAGGGCGAATCCACCGTTTTCGAGATTCGGTTCCCGTTGGCGACCGCCCGGAGTTCAGAACAGAAGAAGGCGCGCGTAGCCGTAAATGGATAGCCAAAAACGGTTCGCGGAAACAGGCTCAGACTTACGCTGCCTCGGACTTTTGCCCGCAGGCGAGAATGAGATTCTCCGCGACATAGTCGATCATCTCGCCGGTCAGTTCGGGGTACACAGGCAGCGCCAGTACGCGCCGGGCCGTCGCTTCCGCGACCGGCAGCCGGAGATTCGGTGGGACGACGCCGGCGAAACACTCCTGACGGTGTAGCGGCACGGGATAGTAGATCTCCGTCCCGATTTCAGCTGCCTGCAATGCAGCCCTCACTTCGTCCCGGTGCTCGACCCCGACGACATACTGATTGAAAATGCTGACGCAGTCCGGGGCGACGTAGGGAGTGCGAATCGGCGAGCCGGCCAGCAGCCGCGTGTAGCGCTCCGCGTTGCGCCGCCGCTTCCCGGTCCAGGTATCGAGGTGGCGAAACTTCACCAACAGGATCGCCGCCTGCACGGCATCCAGGCGAAAATTGCCGCCGACGTATTTGTGGAAATACTTCGGTTTGGCGCCGTGGTCGCGCAGCAATAACGTCCGCTCGTAGAGCGGTTCGTCGTTCGTAACGATCATCCCCGCATCGCCGCCCGCGCCGAGGTTCTTGCTTGGGAAAAAGCTGAAAAAGCCGAGAAGCCCAATGCTTCCCGCCTTACTGCCTTTGTACGTCGCCGTGATGGACTGAGCGGCGTCCTCGATCACCGGAATCCCGCGGCAGTTCGCGATTTCCATGATCGGATCCATATCGCACATCTGCCCGTAGAGATGGACGGGGATGATCGCTTTCGTACGCGGAGTGATCGCCGCCTCGATCAGCGATGGATCAATGTTGTACGTGTGCGGATCGATATCGACAAAAACCGGCGTGGCGCCCACGCGCGTGACACATCCCCCGGTCGCGAAAAACGTGAACGGAGTCGTGATCACCTCATCCCCGGGACCGATCTCGAGGGCCATCAGGCTGCAAAGCAGCGCATCCGTTCCGCTGGAAACGCCCACAGCGAACCTGCAATCACTGGCCGCGGCAATCTCTTTCTCGAGCGCGGCGACCTTCGGCCCCCCAATGCAGATCTGGGAGTCGAGCACTTCGGTGACAGCAGCCAGAACTTCGTCGCGAATGGTAGCGTGCTGGGCCTTTAAATCGAGCAGCGGGATCTTCATGGGAACGGCGACCGGCAGACACGGCCATCTTATCAGAGGGGAACAAGCCTCCGGTACAATTGAGAAGACACGGGCCCTTAGCTCAGCGGTTAGAGCAGCGGACTCATAATCCGTTGGTCGTAGGTTCAAATCCTACAGGGCCCACCAATTCGCTCAAACACTTACGGGCGGCGCGTCTACCCAGAAGTTGGGGGGCCTTTCCCCGATCAACTGGGTCTTCGCAGCACGTCCTCGACCGCCTCCGGATGCCGTTCGATTACCGCCAGGAGCACGCGCATCGGAGCGCCTGGCTTAAACCGGCCCTGTTCTCAGTTGCGAAGCGTAGCCGGCGAAAACCCGAACTTGGTGGCACACTGCGCCGGGCTCACCCCTTCTTCATACGGGCCTCGCGAACATCAACCTCGCGAACTTGCGCCAGCGTCACGCGAACGTCGTTATTCTCACCGCGCGTCCACGCGATTGACTGTTTCAGTCCCTCGATGATGCTCCCGCCGACGCTCTTGCCGTTGCGCGCGGCCTCGTTTTTGCAACTACGCCTTTCCGATACTCATCGCCAGAACCCCACCAGCGGCTTCCTCGCATCGCAGTCAGCCGCGCTTCACTTCGGCAGCGCGAACGCTACGTACTTCCCGCCGGATGCAGCGCCCCACTTGCCTCCTCCCGCCGCGATGACAACGAACTCCCGGCCGCCCGCCTGATACACCGCCGGAGTAGCGCTGCCGCCCGCCGGCAGTTTGGTTTCCCATAACAACTTGCCGGTCGCTTTATCGAACGCCCGGAATTTGTCGTCCCGAATCGTTGCCCCGATGAACAGCAGCCCTCCCGCCGTGATCACAGGGCCGCCGTAGTTCTCGCTGCCCGTCGTGGGGATCCCCTGCGCCGCCAACTCCGGATATTCGCCAAGCGGGATTTTCCACGCGAAGTCGCCGGTATTCAGGTTGATCGCGCTCAACGTTCCCCAGGGCGGTGCCACGCCCGGATATCCGTCCGGATCGAGCAGCTTGTTGTACCCGTCGAAACTGAATCGCTGCTCGATCGGCTGGGGCGGAAGATCGACAACGCTGTCCTCGCCACTCAGAATCAGATTCGCAAGCTTCAGCAGCGCCTCATCCCCTAAGCGATCGAAACCCGGCATGCGCCCGCCACCCTCCTTGATAAACTTCACGAGCGTCTGCGCGTCGTAGCGGCCGGCCAATCCGGTGAGCGCCGGGAATTCCGGCGGCGTCCCCTTGAAATCGGAACGATGGCAACTCGCGCACTCGCGCTTGTATAGCCCGCGAGCATCGCTCACCGGCTCAGCCTTCACGATCCGCAGGATCCACGCCATCTCGTTCGCGTTGACGTACAGCAGTCCCGAGTCTTTGTCGAACGCGGATCCACCCCACTCCGCGCCTCCATCGAAACCTGGAAAGACCACCGTACCCTGGAAACTCGGCGGCGCGAATTGGCCTTCGCTGCGCGCCTTGCGCAACCGCCCCAGAACATCTTCACGAGCAGCCGGCGTGCGCCGCGTCACCAGTTCCTCGGTCAGGCGCTGACGCGCGAATGGCTCGGGTTTCTCCGGAACAGGCTGCCGGGATGCCGGATGCTCACCCTCCACTCCGCCCCCCGGGGCCTCGCGCTCACGAATGGGGAAGAGCGGCTTCCCCGTCTCCCGCTCGAACAGGAACACGTAGCCGGATTTCGTCGTAACGGCGACGGCGTCCACATCGCGACCCTCGCGACGGACCGTCACAAGCGTGGGCGGAGCCGGCAGGTCGCGATCCCAAAGGTCGTGACGAACCGTTTGGAAATGCCATACGCGCTCGCCGGTTTCCGCTTTGAGCGCGATCAGGCAATTGGCGAAGAGATTGTCGCCCGTCCGGTTACCGCCATAAAAATCGAAGGACGCGGAGCCGGTCGGCACGAACACCAGGCCTCGCGCCGCGTCGAGCGCCATACCGGTCCAGTTATTGGCGCCCCCGGCGTACGTCCATGCATCCTTCGGCCAGGTCTCGTAACCGAACTCGCCCGGATGCGGAATGGTATGGAAGGACCAGCGCAGGGCGCCCGTGCGCGCATCATAAGCGCGAATATCGCCCGGCGACGCCGGCAAGGTTTCGCTGACAACACTGCCGATAATCACCAGGTCGCGATAAATCACAGGTGGGCTATTCAGGCCCACCGATTGTGAACGCGGATCGCGGCCGAGATTCTCACGAAGGCCGACACGTCCCATCCTGCCGAATCCCGTCGCGGGCTTTCCGGTCTTGGCATCGATCGCATAGAGGTAATCCCGCACGCCGTAGAAGATTCGCGCCGATTTGCCGTCCGTCCACCAGGCGACGCCACGATTCCGCAGTTTCCCGCGACCCTTCAGCCCGGGATCGAAACTCCACCGCAATTTTCCGGTCGCGGCATCCAGCGCAATCAGGCGTAGACGCGGCGTCGTGGCATACAACACGCCGTTGACCACGATGGGATTGCACTGAATCTCAGACTCGGGATAATCGTCCCCGCTATCGTAGGTCCACGCCACCCGCAGTTGCGAAACATTGTCGCGATTGATCTGCGTGAGCGGTGAGTACTTGTTCTGTGACGAGAAGCCGCCCGCGACCGGCCAGTCGCCCGATTGCGCCGAAGCTGCCAACAGGGCGCAGAGCAAAACCAGTACGCCTTTAATCAAGCGCGCTCTCCTCGAATATCGCGTGATTGATGACGGTTCGCTCGTGCGATGTGAACACAAGATGGATCTTCCCGTCGCGAGTCTGGATGGCATAGGGATAGGCGTAATCGTAAGGACCCTCGGCAATGTTGCGCTTCGGCTTGTAGGTACGGTCATTATCCGTGGAAATCGCAACCGTCAGCGGCGTGCGCTCCGTCATGCTGTCGTTGTAAACCAGCAGCAAATGGCCGTTCTGCAGTCGCAGAAAGTCGACCGCGGCGTTGGGGTTCGGCAGCTTTGTCTCGATGCCGGGAGACCACGTCGCGCCGCCATCGTTGGACTCCGACCGGATCATGAATCCGTCCGGCCTCGGATCGTAGCCGCCGCCGCGACGGCAATACGCAATCAGGCGCCGGTCGTCGATCTGAACAACGGCCGGCTGCAGTGCGCCCAGTCGCGAGTGGATCCGCGAGCTCTCGGACCATTTCTGCGTTTTCGGATCGTAGCGCAAGAAGAACGACGCGGTGTCAGTTCCCACCACTTCCGTATCGTTGCCGGTCTCCTTCCACACCGGAAGCAGGTAATCTCCGTTGCGAAGGACGATCGGTTTTCCGCGCACCATGGTCCCTTCCTCGAAAGTCAGCATCGAGGCATCGGACCACGTTTGGGCGCCATCGCGCGAGATCTTCACGCCGATCCGCGAGCTCGACCACGTCGATCCAGGCCGTACGACGTACCACAGCCAGACGCGTCCATCCGGCGCCTGCCAGATTACGGGATTCCCGACGGAGTAGAACGGATCCTGAGCGAGTTTCACGGGCGGGCTCCAACGCCCCTTCGAATAGCGGGAGCCATAAACGGCGGTACCGGGCTTATACTCGCCATCGCCGCCGTACCAGGCGAGGTATAGATCCCCGTTGGCGAGTTCCGTAATCGAGGCGGGATGCTTATACCGGCCGGTCGCAGTTTCCGGACCGAAGAGGCGTTCGATCTTGACTCCAGGCGGGGCCGCCGCGGCGAGCGCGCACAAAATGAACGTGGCAATTCCCAAGCGCATACCGTTACATTGTCAAACAGGACGCGACTCGCTTTGCTGATCCGCGCCGCGCCGATCCGCCAGGTCCGGGTCGCGAGCCTTATCGAGACGGGGATTTGCCGGCCGCGAGGTACCTCTCCCGTTCCTTCGGGCGGAGTTTTTCTACGGCATATTGCAACATCGGCCTCGGCATCCTGCTCGCGTGCGTTTCCATGAATTTCAACAAACGCTTCTCATCGCGTTTGCCGGCTTCGCGGATCCAGGATCCCACCGCCTTTTGAACATACTCGTGTGGATCACCCACCAATACTTTGGCGATGCCAAATGTATCTTCCAGATCATTTAGACGGATGAAGTATGCGGTGCTCACGATCGCCGTACGGCGCTCCCAGGGATTGGAAGACCGGGCCAGGTCGTAAAGCACCGTACGTGATTGATCCGCGAGGTAGCCTCCGACAACATGCGGCGCCGCGCGGTCGACCAGGTCCCAATTGTTGATCCGATCATGACGCCGCAGGTACAAATCGAACAACGCTTGACGCTGTTCGGCCGTAATGCGCTTCTGGCGCGCCTGGAAATCCATGATGCTGACCGCGCCCAGCCGGATTTCATAATACGGGCTTTCCAGCAGTTGCTCGACGTCCTGAATCGCAATTTCCTGATGCTGTTTCGCTGCCGGAAAGACCTGTCCGGGCTTCACGCCGAGAAACCGGTTGCCGCCGGAATGACCCTCCGGATCCGGTCGAAAGAATCGCGATACCGAGGGAATGACCGTCGCATCCGCCAGAGCTTTCAGAGCCTTGACGAATTGCGGGGCAGTGCTCGTGGCGGCCATCTGATTACCGCCGTTCGTGCTGGCGCCGCAATTCCCGCGGATCATCCATCCGTGGCCCGGGCTCAGGGTCCAGCGGATCTCGCGCCTTCGCCGGATCGAAGATCGCCGGATCTACGGGAAGTACGCTATACGGCTCATAGTCGGGCGTCGCGGTCAGGCAATCGGACAGATCGGAAGCGGTGGCGTCGTAGAGGTTGAGCGGCGGCAATTTCAGAATTCGAAAAACAGTTTTCAACAGACCGGGAAAGCTCGAGTTCCCGTGAGACACGTACCCCTTCTTCGCATATGGGCCGGCCACCATCAGTACCGTGCGGTGTGCATCCACATGATCCACTCCACCCTGCGCATCGTCCTCCGTAATGAAAATGGCCATGTTGCGCCACCAGGGGGAGTGCGACAGATACTCGAGGATCCGGCCCAGAGCATAGTCATTGTCCGCGACGTATGACGCCGGGGCCGGATACCCGTCCTGAGGACGAGCTTTCGCCATGTGATCGTCCGGCAAATGGATGTACAGGACGCGCGGCAGCGGCTTCCCGGGCTTTCTGTAAAGACGCTCGATTTCGGCGATGAACTGCGAGGCCCGGTATTGGTCCGGGATGTTCGTGTTGAAATTCGGATAGTCGCGCGAGGTGTTGCGGAACAGAGGCTCGGGGATCGGCATGTTCGTGAAATACCTGCCGCCGGTCGGCTTCAGCCCGCCGTCTTCGCTGTTGCCTGCCAGCTCGAATCCCTCACCAAAGTTGCGGAAGGAGATGCCGTGCCGCTCGAACAGGTGCCAGATCGTGCCCGCCTCGAGCAGATCCTCCGGATGCACCGAGGAATTCGATTGCGGGAACGATAGCCTGCCCGGCGCCTCGGTCGGCAAACGAAATGTCTTGGCGCCCCCGTATGCAGCCATCAGCGTGCTTTCGGTCCAGACATTCGGGTAGGAGCCAACCAGCCAGTGATGCCCATCCACGCTGACCTCCGAGTCCGCGTAGAAGTTGTCGCTCATGGCCCACCGTTCGGCGATCGCGTGGTGATTCGGTGTCACGCGACGGCCGAATCGAGCTAATTTCGGCGCTCCAGCGATATCCCCTAAGACTTCATCGAACGTGCGGTTCTCCTTCACGATGATCACCGCATGCGTGAGTCCTTCGGGAATCGATGACTCGTCCGTCACTGGCAAAAAGCCATTATTGGCCAGGACCTTTGCTGTGAGTTGCCCAACCTCACCGTCCGCCGGAAGCTCGAATTGCGACAAACTGCCGCGCCGCCGGTCCAGTTGGAAACTGCGCGGCATCGGAGCGTCGAGGGTGGCGTTTGGACCGATGCCATGTCCTTTGGCGTTCGTCACGTATACGGTATCCCCACGAAGCGCAACACGCGTCGGGAACCAGCCGGACGGGATATGGCCGGTGACCTTCAGCGTTTCTCCATCGATCACAGCTAATGCGTTGATTCCTGCCTCCGCTACCAGCAGCCGGCGTGAATCGGCGTGATACGCCATGCCGACTGGGATAATCCCGCGCAGCGATTCGAGTCCCGGGATTCGAAGCGGAATCTCTCCAGTCACTCGCAGTGTCGCCGCATCGATCACCGTGATTGTGTCGTTGACGCTATTCGTCACGAACAGGCGATCGCCGGTGGCGAGCACGCCGGCGGGACTGCTGCCGCCCAGGCTCCGTCCAAACGGCGAGCCCGTACGGACAAAGGTGATGACCTTGGGCGCCGCAGGCGCGGTCACATCCAGAACGCATAGACTGTTCGACTCAGGCGCATTCGGATCGCCGACTCCCGGCACTTGCACCAACTCGCCCGCGCCATTTTGCGTTTTGATTCCTGCGCGCGCCTGCTTGGAGGGGAAGCCGAACGGCGGGAATGGTAGACCGGTTTCTCGGGCGCGTTTTGGATCGGCGCCAGGAATTGGCTGATAGACCAGCATGCCCACGTTGGTCACATAGAGGCGCTTGCGGTCCGGCGAAAGCGTCATTGCGAATGGAAGCCGGCCCACGCGAACCGACGCGATCCGCTTGCGCGCGCGAGCATCGAACACGACCACGCGGAAATTCGCCTGGTCCACGGCATAGAGAACTCCTCGTTCGGAGTCGAACGCGAGATCGCCGGAATAGCTGTCCGCGAATCCATCGCCATTCAAATCCAAACGCGAGAGCCGTTTCCCGTTCGCCGGATCCGCTGCGCGAACCTGCCCCGACTCGCCCTCCGATGCATAGAGCACGTTCTCGCCATCGAAGGCCAGGCCCATAAACGCGCTCTTCCAATCGTCATCATCGCCGTCCGGCGCATCGTCTTTGTCTCGCTTATGCGTGCGGATCGTACGAATCCCGTTCTTGTCGAGCACGGTTAGCGAGTACCGGTCAGGTCCGCCATTCGCTGTCACGACCATCGATCCCGACGGGCTGATCGCCAAGCCGAATGGACCCGGACCAGTGGTGTACTGCCGCCCGTATGGCGTCAGGAATCGTCCGCCCGGCAGAACCGTACCATCGCCCGATTCGGTTCGGGACGCGGGACGAGTTCCTGCCGGCGTTTTATAATCGGCGCCTGCCGCAAGCCCGAAAAGAGCGAAAATCAGCAACCATGCGCGCATCGATTGTTCCAGTCTAGCGGACGCGATATACTCACCCAACGGTATGAGCAAAACGCTCGTGGTTCGTCTCGGCGGCCTGTTGATCGCGACCGCAGGCCTTTGGTCGCTGTGGTCCCAGGGACAGCGTGGACCGCTGACGATTGAGAAAGTCACGGACAATCTTTACGTCATCGTCGGGAACGGCGGAAATGTCGCGGTTATGCCGACCAGCGACGGTGTTCTCCTGGTGGATGACAAGTTCGCGCAGGACGCGCCCGAGATCGTCGCGAAGGTGAAAACTGTATCGGACAAGCCGGTTCGCTACATCCTGAACACCCACCAGCATGGAGATCACACCGGCGGAAATGAGGCGTTGATGGCCAGTTCCGCCGAGGTGATCGCGCACAAGAACGCGCGCGCCAACATGGTGACGCAGAAGATGCCGGGGCTACCGCGCATTACCTTTAGCGACGAAACCCAGGTCTTCCTTGGCGGCAAGGAAGTTCGCGCAAAGTATTTGGGCCGCGGACATACCAATGGCGACGCCGTGATCTACTTCCCCGCGGAGCGCGTGGTCCATACGGGCGATCTCTTCGTGGTGGGAACGCCGTTCATCGACTACTCGAACGGCGGGACGCTCCTCGCATGGGATGAAACCATCGCCCAGATTCTTCAACTTGATTTCGACCTCGTAATCCCCGGCCATGGAGCGGTTTCGAAGAAAGCCGACCTGGCGAAGTGGCGCGAAACGCTCGTCGCGCTGCGAACCCGAGCGAAGGCAGCCTGCGCGGGCGGCGGCGTGGATGCTCTCAAGACCATGAAACTCGAGGATCTCGGCATGAAACCCGGTCCGATGTTCGAACGGAGTTATGCCGGGATTTGCCAGGAACTGCGGTAGCCGCTATGCCGGTTCGATCTTGCCCGAGCAGGATCCCAGGCCGATCCGAACCCACCCGTCGCGTTCGCAATAGCCGGTGAAGTGAACCGAGTCGCCATCTTCCAGAAACGTGCGCGATTCGCCGTTCTCCAACTGCAACGGCTTCTGCCCACGGCGAGTCAACTCGAGCAGGCACCCGCATTCTGTATCGCTCGGACCGGAGACAGTTCCGCTCGCGAGCAGATCCCCGGTTCTGAGATTGCAGCCGTTACTCGCGTGATGAGTCACCAGCTGCGAAGGTGTCCAATACAGGGTGTCCAGGTTTGTTCGCGATACCATCTGCGGCGGGGTCATGCCGGGACTTTGCACACTCGCTTCAAGCGTCACCCGGATCGCCCCCTGCGACTGGTCTCGCGGTGAAGAGAGGTAGGGAAGCGGCGGCGGATCTCCGTCAAGCCGCGTCTGTGCAGGCCCCCGGAAGGGTTCCAGCGCCTCCATCGTCACGATCCACGGGGAGATCGACGTCGCGAAGTTCTTCGCCAGAAATGGCCCGAGCGGCTGATATTCCCAACTCTGGATATCGCGCGCCGACCAGTCGTTTACCAGACAAATCCCGAAGATGTGCTCCTCAGCGTGCTCAATCGAGATCGTCCTTCCGAGCGGATTACCCGCGCCGATGAAAAAGCCGGCTTCGAACTCGTAGTCGAGCATCCGAGAAATACCGTACTCTGGTGGCGCGCCCTCCTTCCGCGTCTGGCCGCGGGGCCGGCGAATCGTTGTCCCGCTCACCACAATCGACGAACTCCGGCCGTGATATCCGATCGGTACGTACTTGTAGTTCGGCAACAGCGGATTGTCCGGGCGGAAAAGGCTCCCCACTCGCGTCGCATGGTGGATCGAAGCGTAGAAGTCCGTATAATCCCCGATGCTGGCGGGTAGCATCATTCGAATTTCCTGGAGCGGCACGACCAGATCGGACCGGCCGCGAATCTCGCCGTTGTCCGAGCGGAGCAGTTGGCTGATTCGACGCCGCAATGCCGATCGCAGATCGATAGGCAAGGCCATCAGCGGGTTCAGCACGGTGGATTCACAGGATCGAGCGACCGCTGCATCCAGTGAACTCAACAATCCAGCCTCCGCGCAGGCGGCCAGATCGAGAGCGCTCTCGCCAATGGCGACGGCGATCCGTCCCTGCTCGAATCCCGGACGCAGCATCACCCCGAACGGGAGATTCTGAATCGGAAAATCGGAGCCCGGTCGATTCGCCGATTCGACCCAGCTGCGCAGTTCGGGATCGTGAGTTTCGTTCATATCCAACCCGCCTTTTCCAGGTCCGCGACCGGTTCTTCAAAAGAGCAGGAACCAAATGAGATGGCGAGGGTGCGCCGCGCCTGGATGATCTGATCGGTAGTGGCCCGGCGCCCACGCCAGGAAATTCCCGCTTTGTCCAACAGGAACTCGCTGAGCGATTCCTCCTCGAGCACTGCGGTCAGCCCATCCTCATCCAGGCCCGCGTATAGCAACGCCGCCCCCGCAAACACATTGACGAACCCGTGCATGGTGGCGCTTGCGCTGTCCGGCTCGTACGTCAGGCGATAAGATCCACGAATGGCGTGATGCAGTCCGGCCGTGGCCTTGAACGGGACTCCGAACTCGAAGCAGGCGCGCATGAATGCGGCCACTTTCGCAACACTCGGAATCGCCGCAGCGTCGAGGCCGCCGGTTCGGATCTTTGCGCGAGAGCCGATCCTCCCCAGAGTTCGGACCATCTCCCGGATGTCCAGGTCCAGGTTCACCTCGGCGTAACTCGACGCGCCACGATTCTCGAGGGGACCGGAAATCAGGCTGCACGGCCAAACCTCATCCGGCTGGAGATGCCCGTAGAGTTCGGTCAGCCGCGAGACGGGAAGAACAAAATGCGACAACATCCAATGCCGTTCTCCCAGCGAGTATTCGCGATACCGCTGCGCGGCGCCTTCCAGCGAGAGCCCGGCTGGCGGGAAAAGTCCTGCGTAGTCGATGAGACCGCGAAACAGTTCGCGTGCGGCAGACATAGCGCTAGTGGATAGGACTCACCTGCGGTGACCCGGTTTCGTACGACTCACCAGCCAGGCCTGCGCCTCCAGGGCCCGCTTGCCCCCGGCCGGCTTCAATCGAACGTAGGACCCGTCGCTCTGCATGCGACGGGCTTTGACATTGTCCGCGAGGTAGGTAGAGAGCACCTCGTCCCGAATTCTACGCACCAGCTTGGGGTCCTCAATGGGAAACATGACCTCGACACGGCTGTAGAGATTGCGAGGCATCACGTCCGCGCTGCCGATGTAGACCTCTTCACTCCCGGCGTTATGGAAATACAGCACCCGGCTATGCTCCAGAAAGCGTCCGACGATGCTGGTGACTTCAATATTCTCGCTGACTCCGGGCAGCCCCGGACGTAAACAGCAGATCCCACGCACCAGCAATTGAACCTTCACGCCTGCCTGAGAGGCCCGGTAAAGCGACCGAATGAGCTTGCCGTCTACCAGCGCGTTCATCTTGAAGATCAGGTGACCGCCGCCGTTCGCTTTGTGCTGTTCGATTTCCCGTTCGATCAGCGCGTTAATTCGTTCCGCAAGGTTCACCGGCGCAACCAGCAGCTTCTTGTAGTTGGTCTTCGCCGAATAGCCCGTCAGGTAGTTGAACAGGTCCGTTACATCGTCGGCCAGGTCTTCGTTCGCCGTGAACAGCCCGATGTCCGTGTAGAGATGTGCGGTAACAGCGTTGTAGTTACCAGTGGAAAGGTGGAGATATCGCCGCATCACCTCGCCTTCCCGCCGCACGACCATCGCCACTTTGCAGTGAATCTTCAGTCCGAGCAGGCCGTAGACCACATGCACGCCTACCTTTTCCAGTGCTCGCGCCCATTCGATATTGGACTCTTCGTCGAACCGCGCCTTCAGTTCCACCAGCGCGGCGACCTGCTTTTCATTCTCCATCGCTTCCAGCAGCGCTTCGACCACCGGAGCATTTCGACCGACTCGATAGAGACAAACCTTGATCGCCAGCGAGTTCGGATCGTGCGCGGCCTTTTCAAGAAAATCCACTACCGGCTGAAATGAATCGAACGGATGATGCAGCAGAACGTCCTGACGGCGGATGAGTGTAAACAGGTCCTCATCCTCGGTAGTTGGAATCAGCGCAGCGGGAATCGCCGGAGTGAACGGCATCTCCTTGAGATCCGGCCGGTCCAACTCGTAAAGCGACATCAGCCGCTTCAGGGACAAAGCCCCCGTCACGCGGTATACCTCGCTCGACTCCACCTCCAGGTTGCTCATCAGAATCGAGAGGATGTGGGCCGGCATTTCATCCGTCACCATCAGGCGCACGACGCTGCCGAAGCGGCGTTGCCGTACCCCCTCTTCGATGGTCTCGAGGAGATCCTCGGCCTCGAGTTCCTTGATGGCCATGTCGGCGTCACGCGTGACGTGAAACGGATGAGCCTCGACAACTTCCATCCCCGGAAACAGCGATTGCAGGTTCGCCGCAATGATCTGTTCCAGCCACGTAAACTCGAGGTTCTTGGGGGCCCTTCCACGCTTTTTTTTGTCCGGACTGGTCCGGTTCACCCGCACCAGTTGAGGCAGTGAATCGGGAACTTTGATTCGGGCGAAATGCTCGAGTCCGCTGCCGTCGCGAATCACCACCGCGAGGTTGAGGCTCAGGTTCGAGATGTGAGGGAACGGCCGCCCCGGATCGAACGCCAGGGGCGTCAGAACCGGGAAGACGGTCTGGTAATAATATCCGGTCGCGATCTCCAATTGGCGGGAGTTCAGAGCACTGTAATCGAATACGTGAATCCCGTTCCCGTCGAGGGCCGGCATTAGAAAGCTTTTCCAACACTTGTGCGCGTCGGAAAGCAGCTTCTTCACTTCGCGCCGGATGGCGACCAGTTGCGCGGAAGGGCTCATTCCGTCCGGACCGACATCCTGAATTCCAGCATCCACTTGGGCAATCAGGCCGGCCACCCGCACCATGAAGAACTCGTCCAGATTGGAACCGACGATAGACAGGAACTTCACCCGTTCCAGCAGCGGATTCCGTTCATCCTCGGCTTCTTCCAACACACGGCGCTGGAACGAAAGCAGGCTCAGCTCGCGGTTCACATAAAGCGCGGAATCCTTCAGCTCGGAGCCGTGAGAACTCTTCGACGCTCCGCCGTTCCCTGAACGGCCGTTTTGTGATGCTTTACCCGCCTTAGGCCGATCAGCGGTGGCAGCGCGACCTTTTTTCGGCATTGAGCAGTTACCAGCCTAGCGCGATTTCGCGCGACCGTTCGCTGGATCACTCGGGACGATGCCGGAGCGCCTGGCCTGCCCGCACGTCGGTCAACTTACCGTTTTCAATCGCGATGCGGCCGTTCACCAGCACGTAATCGAAGCCTTGTGAATACTGATGCGGAACCGGGAAAGTGGCTTTGTCCTCAATTCGAGCAGGATCGAAAATCAACAGGTCCGCCGCCGCCCCTTCCCGCACAATGCCCCGGTCCCGGAAATGGAAGGTGCGGGCGGGAAGCGTGGTCATCCGGCGGATCGCGTCTTCCAGCGTCAATACCTTCCGGTTGCGAACGTATTCGGCGAGAACCCGTGCGTTACAGGCATAAGCGCGAGGATGCGGAACGCCGCGTCCGTATTCCACGATTCCTCCATCGCTCGCCACCGCCGTGAACGGATAGCGCATGATCCGCTCCACGTCTTCGTCCCCCATCGAGTGATAGACCATCTGGGCGCCGCCGGCGAGTTGCAGGTCGAAGATCGTCTCGATCTCGGCATCCACCGTCTTTGGCCGGCCTTTCATGACGTTGATTTCGCTGATCGTCTTGCCTTCGTACGAGTGGTCGGGACGGTACGCGGCCACCGTGGCATACGAATAATCTTCGTGCCCCAGCTTATCGATCATCGACTTCATTTCCGCGGCGATCTTTGCGCGCGTGGCGGGATCGGTGAGCCGTTCTTTCACCTTGCTCGCCCCATCCGCGAGCGCCCAACTCGGCAAAGTGATACCGAGATTCGTGCTCGATCGAGTGTACGGATACTGATCCACCACCACGTCCACGCCTTCGCTCCGGAACTTCTCTACCAGCGCGAGCGATTGATCGCTGGATCCCCAAAGCCTCCGATTGTCGATCTTGAAGTGCGATAACTCCACCGGCATGTTGTTTTCTTTGCCGACGGTCACGGCTTCAGTGATCGCTTCCAGCACGTGCTCACCCTCGTCGCGCATGTGGCTCGAATAGGTTCCGCCGTATTTGCCCGCGACCTTCGCCAGGGCGACCACTTCGGCCGTGTTCGAATACGTCCCTGGGATATAAATCAGCCCGGTGGAGAAACCGACCGCGCCGTCTCGCATCGCCTGGTCAACCAGTCTCTGCATCCGCGCAATCTCGTCCGCGGTCGCGAGCCGGTTCGCGGTTCCCATCACCTCCGACCGCACAGTATTGTGTCCGATCAAAGTCGCGACGTTCAGGCCGAGACCGGCCTTTTCGATCTTCGCGAACCATGAGCTGAGATCCAGCGCCGACCCGCCGCAATTCCCAGTAACCACCGTTGTCACGCCGTCCATCAGGTAGTTGTCGCCTCGCGGAATACGCTCGACGTTGCCTTCAATGTGCGTGTGCACGTCGATAAAACCCGGGGTGACGACGCGCTCATGGGCGTCGATGATTTTGTCGGCGGTCCTTCCGGACAAACGTCCGATGGCGGCGATCCGGCCGGCTTTCACACCGACATCGGCGCGAAACCACGGATTTCCGGTCCCATCGATGACTCTGGCGTTGCGGATCAGTATGTCGTAGTCGCTCGCGAAAGCTGCGGTCGCAGCGAGCAGGAAGAGACCCAAGCGCATACAGAAGATGATGCCATCTTCTTAGTCCGTCAGCAGCTTGAGCGAGTCGGAAATGTAGTTCTTCAATTCTGTCCGCTTCACCACGGCGTCCAGGAATCCGTGCTGGAGCAGAAACTCGGCGCGTTGAAATCCCTGGGGCAGCTTTTGCCGGATCGTCTGCTCGATCACCCGCGGGCCGGCAAAGCCGATCAGTGCGCCCGGTTCGGCGATATTAAGGTCGCCGAGCATGGCGAAACTGGCCGTAACGCCCCCGGTCGTGGGATCCGTAAGTACGCTGATAAACGGAATTTTGGCTTCGTCCAGTCGCATCAGCGCGGCGGAGATCTTACCCATCTGCATCAGGCTGACAGCGCCTTCCTGCATGCGGGCGCCCCCCGACGCCGACACAATGATCAGCGGGACTTTCTTCTCAATCGACCGCTCGATTGCCCGCGTGATCTTTTCTCCCATCACGGAGCCCATGCTGCCGCCGATGAACTTCAACTCCATCGCGCAGATGTGGACTCGTCGTCCGTTCAGGGTCCCGCCCGCCGAGATCAGCGCATCCCGCTCGCCACACGCCTTCTGCATGGAAGCGAGCCGTTCCACGTAAGGCTTGGAATCCACGAAATGCAACGGATCGGTTGTGGCGAGGTTCTTGTCGAACTCCTCGAACTTGCCGTGATCCAGCAGAAGCTGAAAACGTCCGGCCGCATCCAGCCGGAAATGGAAGTCGCATTTTGGACAGACGAACTGGTTCTCCTCCAACGCTTTGCGCCAGATGATCTGGCCACAATGCTCGCATTTCTGCCAGAGCCCTTCCGTCCGTACGTGTCGTTCGCCCTCACCGCCACCCGAAACGGGCGGTTTCTGACGGGTAAACCAAGCCATCTGAACCTACGGTAACACGCGCCGTCAGCGCGGATACGGATGTCCCCGCATCCCCGTCACCGCGCGATAGATCTGCTCCGCCAGCATCGCGCGCGCAAGTTCGTGGGGAAACGTCATCGGCGAAAGCGAGACCAGCAGGTCCGCCCGGGCTTTCCATTCGGGCGGCAAGCCATCCGCGCCGCCGATCACGAAGACCAGGTCCTTGGCTTCCTGCTCGGCTTTCGATACCAGGGCTGTGAATTGCGCGGAATCCATCTTGCGGCCCGCGGGATCCAATAGCGCCTTGGTCGCCGTAGCGTGCTTTCCGAAAAGATCGAACCGGCCAGGATGCACCTCGCGCATCTCGCAGCGGAGGTAACGTTCGGAACGTTTGAGATACTCCTCGGCGATCGCATTGGCGTGAACGTCGCGTGGCTTGCCGATAAAGTACAGATATAACTTCATGAAAAGGCGGACTGTTCCACTATACTTGGAGCGCAAGCCCAGGTCGCGATAACCTCTATATATCGTGGCCCCAGTAACGATAGCGAACGCATCTCATGAGTTGGTAGTCCGCACGCCCGACGGTAAGAGCCGGACGGTCCCGCTCGCCGCCGACCGCCTGTCGCTCGGACGTGCGTCAACGAATGACCTTTGCTATCCGGATGATGTCGGCCTGTCCAGGCAACATTTGGCTTTCGAGCGGGATGGCCAGGAGTGGATCGTTCGCGATCTCGGGAGCAAGAACGGTACGACCGTCAACGGACTGCGTCTGGCAGGCCCTCAGACGCTGAAACCCGGCGATCGCGTCTCGGCAGGCCACCTGGCGCTCGAATTCTGTGCCGTCGGGACCACCCCCACTCCGTCAAACACCGTAGTTTTCATCGACAGCCAGGTAGTCGCAACCGCCACCACCACAGTGGCCACTAGTCTCGAAGGCATTATGGGCCCGGAACAGGAAGACCTTGGCAAGACACGCGTCTTCCAGGGCAGCCTCCAAACCCGGGCGCTGCTGCGGGCGGGACGTGAATTGGCCGGTCATCGCCCCCTCGGTGAATTGTTCGAAGTCATCATGGACCTATCGCTCGAGGCCGTCGGAGCCGGCCGGGGCGTGCTCATGACGCTAGAAAATGAGAACCTCACGGTCAAGGCTGCGCGCGGCCAGGGTTTCCAAATCAGTTCCGCCGTCCGCGACCGGGTGATTACCGACCGGGCATCGGTCCTCGTTCTCGACGCGCAAACCGACCAGGCATTTCGCGAGCGCGCCAGCATCGTGGCGCAGAACGTGCGCAGTATGCTCGCCGTCCCCTTGCAGGCCAAGGATCGCGTCATCGGACTCATCTACGTCGATTCACCCAACCTGATCCGGCCCTTCTCGCGTGAGGATCTGAACCTTTTGACCGTAATGGCCAATGTCGCTGCGATCCGCATCGAACACGCCCGGCTCGCTGAAGTCGAAGAAGCGGAGCGCATGCTCGCGAAAGAGCTCAACCAGGCCGCAACCATTCAGAAGGGTCTGCTGCCGAGTTCGGCGCCCGTAACGGACGGATTTGACATCGCGGGCCAGACGAGCGCCTGCCGCACGGTCGGTGGCGATTACTACGATTACGTTCCCTTCCCCGACGGCCGGCTGGCCATGCTCGTAGGCGACGTCGCCGGCAAAGGCATGCCCGCGGCGCTCATGATGTCGAGCCTGCAGGCGCGCGTACAGGTCCTGTTCGAGGATGGCGACGATCTCGCTGCAAAAGTCACCAAGCTGAATAAGGTCGTCGCGACGAATTGCCCGGACAACCGCTTTATCACCTTCTTCATCTGTGTGATCAACCCGGCTACGGGCGAGGTTACCTACTGCAACGCCGGACACAATCCACCCTTGGTTGTGCGCAAAAATGGCGAGGTCGAAAAGCTCGGCACCGGTGGAATCATCCTCGGCATTATGCCGCGCTATCCCTATACGGACGCGACCGTGACGCTCGATCCCGGAGATGTTCTGGTCCTGTTCAGTGATGGAGTGACTGAGGCTTCCAAGGTGGACATCGATGAGGAATTCGGCGAAGATCGCCTGGCCGAGGTCGTTCGAGCAAATAGCGAACTTCCGGCCGAAGCCATCGTGAGCGCCGTCAATGAGGCCGTCACGACGTTCACGCACGGGGCGCCGCCGGCGGACGATATCACCGTCGTGATCGCCCGCCGGTTGGGATAGACCCGGCTAACGGATTTCTTCGCGTTCTTCCCCGCCGAATCCGCCGCCACCGCCCGCATGGGCCGGAGCGCGAAACACAGCGTTCAGGAACAGAATGTTCAGCCCATCCAGGTACGCCCGGAAATTTGGATCGGTCGTGAAGCCGACGACATAGCCGCGGCCATCCCGCTGCATCATGAGGTACGGCTTGTACGCGATCTGCCTCCGGTATTCATCCCACAAATAACCGCTCGCCATCACCTGGTCCGGACCGGCAAAAGTAACGGCATTCACACCCCGGTCGATCTTGAGCGGACTGTAGATGTTCCGTCCGGTCACCATCGTGTAGGCGTACTCGGGCATTCCGACGTTGATCCACTCCTCGGGATCCAGCCTGAGTTTCGCCAGGAATCCATGAGCGCTGCTCGGCGGCTCTGAGTCGGGCTGGACCGCCTTGTCGAAGTCTTCGTCCTTGGCGAAAAGCTTCCCGGGAACTCGACCGTCCCCCGGCGGCGTTGCGCCTGCGCCGGCCGTTCCGGTTCCACCACCAGGTCCCGCATTACCCTGCCCGCTGCCCGTTCCCTCAGGACGCCTGCCGGCACCCGGCGTAGTCTCTGGAGTGGCGCGCGCCGCATTTTCGAGTGAGGTGCCGAGTAAGCCTACGTTTGAAGCCGATAGAAACTGAACCGCGCTTCCAAGGCCAATCAGCGTCCCACCCGTCTGCACCCAATCCTTCAAGCGCCGCGCCCCGTTCGGTCCGAGGACCGCGCTGTAGCCCGCGCCGAATCCGCCATCCGGCAGGATGATCACCTGGAATTTGCTCAGATCCACGCTGGCGAGCTGCTGGGTACGAATCACTGTAACCGGATATCCGAACTGGCGTTCCAGGACAAATCTCGTCTGCCCTGCCGATCCCGACGACGTCGGCTGATCCCATGCCAGAGCGATGACCGGTTTCTTGATGTACGTGACGCGCCGGCTGCCGAAATTCGGACCTTCCTCCACCCAGCTGGTATCTGTAGCCACGATCTCGGCGCCCGATTTCTCAGCCAGGGCCTGCACCGTCTCGTGGACGTTCGCCGGGTTTTCTTTCACCTGGATAATGAGCGTCCCGGCCGGGTATGCTCGGCCCCCCAGCGAGAATTGCCGGTCGTTGGACCGGACTCGCAGGTTCTGCCGCAAAGCTGCCGTCAGGAATCGTGCCGCCGATGTCGTTCCCCACGGCGCCAGGTATGCGACGGTCGCCTTGCCGCCTTCGATCTTGCCGGTGGCGGAGGGACCCCACTTGACGGCTTCGAAATTCCCCTGGGACTTTTCCGTCGAAGCCACCAGTTCAACTCCGAACTGAAGCGGCAACGACCACGCCGTCACGTCGTAGATCTCGCTTCCTTCACGCCGCCTCCGCCGGTGTTCTTCTTCCTTGAGGAACTTGTCGTCCATCGGGACTTGCGGATCCAGCAGTGTCCGGACCAGTCGCTTCGCCGGCTGCGCCAGAGAGATTACGTAGGATCCCGCCGGATAGTCCTTGCCGCCGCTCTTGAATGCCGCGGACGCGCGCTGCACCTCGGCGCCGTGCTCGACCATCAACAACGCCAGGCGATCCACCGCTGATACGTTTCCGCGCCGCGGCAGGATGTACTCCTTCGTTGCTTCCTTGTTCGCCTCCTCCAGAGCCGTCACGTGGTACTTCCAGAAATTCGCCAGCAGCTTGTCGCGATTATGCGCCGACGTCTCGCAAGTGGCGATCGAGGATACAAAGTGCCGCCGGACCGTCTCCCGAAATGTGATGCTGGTGTCGTCGGACTTCCGCACAATGAGCCCTCGCGTAGAGCCGTTCTCGTAAGTCATCGCGAGTCCGCCGTAGTAGGACGGCCAACTGGCCCCGTAGCCCGGATAAAACGCATCATACTGTTCGCGCGTGAAGTAGCTGAAACCGAACTGGTCGAAGTATTTCGCGTTGTTCTTGCCGAACCAGTACAGCGGCTCCTTCTGGAACTGCGGCGGCAGGTGGGGATTGAACGGCTCCGCTTCCGGGGTGAAGTAGTAGGTTGAGTCCGTTCCCATTTCGTGAAGGTCGACGTACACCAGCGGATACCATTCCTGCAGCGCTTTGATCTGTCCGGCAATCTCTGGCTGCGTGATCGCCAGCCAGTCGCGGTTCAGGTCGAAGTAGTAGTGGTTTGTGCGTCCGCCCGGCCAGGGCTCGAGGTGCTCTACCGCCTGCGGATTCGCATCCGGCTCCAGCCCCTCGGCGACTTCGAAATGATGGACGAACCGGTCCCGGCCGTCCGGATTCTGAATCGGATCGATCAACACCACTACATTCGCCAGCACGTCGTTGACGAGTTTGTCGTTGCGCGCCGCCAGCAGATGATAGGCGGTGACCAGAGCGGCATCCGGCGAGGAGATCTCATTGCCATGGACTCCGTAGGCCAGCCAGATCACGGCGGGAAGGCTTGCGATGGTCTTCTGCGCCTCCGCCTCTGACGTGCGCCGCGGATCGTAAATCTTGTGCATCGCCGCGCGGATCTCGGGGAGTCTCTTGATATTCGCTTCCGAGCCAATCGCCGCGTACACCAGCCGGCGCCCTTCCCAGGTCTTGCCGTACTCGAAAACCTTCATCCGGTTGGGCGCGGCGGCAGCCAGCGCATCCATGTAACGAACGATGTTTTCGCTGGTCGTAATTCGATCGCCGAAGTCGTACCCCAGGACCTTCTTGGTGGTCGGGATCGCGGGATCGTACGACGTTCCAGGCCAATACTCAAACTTCTGCGCAAAGGCGCACAGAGTGAAGACACATAGAGCCAGGCTGACTTTCCGCATGGTTTCCTCAGGATACTACGCCGCTTCGTGAACGTCGTCTCAGCTGGTCTGCAATTCGCTGATCAGCTTCTGAAAGAACTTCTTGATCATCATCTTCGCGGTGGTGTCGATGAGCCGCTGTCCCACGCTCGCGATGGTGCCGCCAACCTGAACGTCGCCGTCGTAGGCGACCTCAGTGCCCGCGCCGTTCTGATGAATGCGCAGCAGGCCTTCGCCTTTCACGAAGCCGATCTTCCCGTGACCTTCTACGATCAGTTTGAAGCTCTCGGGAGGATTCTTCTCGGCGATCTGGACGCGCCCCTCGAACTGGCCTGAGATGCTGGCGAGCAGCATCTTCATCTTCATGTCGTAAACGTCCTCACCGGCCCGTTCCAGACGATCGCACCCAGGCATGCTCTTGGCGAGCAGAACCGGATCTTGCAGCGCTTCGTAAGCGCGTTTCGGATCCACGGGCACGGCTTGAACGCCGGAGATCTTCACGCCGCCCTCGATAGGGCGACCGCCAAAGCGCGCAGTGTGTAAACGCGCGCCAGGTGCTTGCGGTATTCGGCGGACGCGAACAGATCGGAGTTGGCGTCGACGCCGGCGATCAGTTCCGCTGCGGCATGCTGCAATTCCGCGGCGCCCCCCGAAGTCCCCTCCAGCGCCTGCTCGGCCGCGACAGCGCGATACGCTTTCGCCGCCAGGCCCGTGACGCCGATTCGAGCCATCGCGATCTTGCCCTCCATTTTGCGGATCCGTACGGCGATCCCCACGATCGCGAAGCCCGAGGCCGGCTGCACGACTTTCTGGTAGCTCGTCCCCGTCGCGGAGTCTTCCGCGGGAACAATCACCTCGCGGATAATTTCGCCCGGCTCAAGCGCGGTCGCGAACGTGTCCAGCAGGAAGTCGTCAAACGCGATCGTGCGTTCACCCTCGGCGCCCACGATCCGTACCTTCGTCTCCAGCGCCAGCAAGGCAGCCGGATAATCCGCCGCCGGATCCGCGTGCGCGATGCTGCCGCCGATCGTACCCCGGTTGCGCACCTGCACATCGCCGATATGCGCCGCCGTCTCGGCCAGTAGCGGACATTTCGCGCGGATCAGCGAGGAACTCTCCACGTCGTAATGCGTGCTGGTGGCCCCGATTGCGATTGCTGCATCCGTCTCGCGGATGTAGCTCAACTCGGCGATGCGGCCGATGTCGACAATCTGCTCCGGCGCCGCCAGCCGCAGCTTCATCAGCGGAATCAGGCTCATCCCGCCGGCCAGCGGCTTTGCGCCCGCGGATACCAGGGTCAGCGCCTCGGCCAGAGTTGTAGGACGCGAGTATTCGAAATTCTGCGGAATCATGCCCGGCCTCCTGGATTCGCCAGCCGCCAGATTTTCTCGGGCGTGAGCGGCATATCGATGTGCCGCACGCCCAGTGGGCTCAATGCGTCCACCACGGAATTCACAGCCGCCGGGGACGCGCCGATCGTGCCCGCCTCACCAACGCCTTTCGCGCCGAGTGGGTTCACCGGCGATGGCGTCACCGTGTGGTCGCTCTCGATCCACGGGAGCATTGATGCTTTCGGAATCGCGTAGTCGGTAAATTCGCCGGTAATCAACTGGCCGTTATCGTCGTAAACCGCCTGCTCCCAGAGCGCCTGCCCCAGCCCTTGAGCCACGCCTCCATGCACCTGCCCATCGACAATCAGCGGATTGATAATCCGTCCGCAATCGTCCACGGCGACATAGCGCTTCAAGTCAATATCGCCCGTTTCCCGGTCGACTTCGCACACCACGATGTGCGCTCCAAAGGGGAATGTAAAGTTGGGCGGTTCCCAGAAGTTGGTTGCCACCAGGCCGGGCGCGGTGTTCAAGGGGAGTTTCATGGCGCGATACGTGGCGCCCGCGATCTCGCCCATCGATTTCGTTCCGCCCGTCTTGTTGCAGGTAACCACGCCGTTGGAGAAGTTCACATCGTCCGATTCGAGCAGCATCGCCCCGAATCGCTTGATCTTGTCCTTCAAATCCTGCAGCGCGAAATACAATGCGGCGCCGCCAACGGCCGTCGCGCGGCTGCCGAAGGTTCCGATTCCGTATTGGACAACTGCGGTATCCCCGCGGACCACGTAAATATCGTCGATCGGCACCCCAAGCTCGTCCGCGGTGATCTGCGCGAACGTGGTTTCCTCGCCCTGCCCGTGCGCGCAAGTGCCGGTCATGACCGTCACTTTGCCGGTGGGCTCGATCTTAACGGTCGCGCTTTCCCATCCGCCCGCCGGCGTTGCCGGTGATGGACCGAACGCGCAAATCTCACCGTACGTCGAGATCCCGACGCCCATCAGCCTGCCTTCAGCCCGCGCTTTGGCCTGCTCCTCGCGCAGTTTGACGTAGTCCACCAGGTCGAGCGCCTTCTTCAGCGGCGCCGCGTAGTCGCCGGAATCGTACGTCAACCCGGTAGCCGTCGGGAATGGGAACTCCTCCGGCTGTACGAAGTTCTTCAGCCGGATCTCGGCGGGATCCATTTGCAGCTCGGCTGCAAGCACGTCCACCATGCGCTCGATTCCGTGTGTCGCTTCGGGACGGCCCGCTCCGCGATACGCATCCGTCGGCACGCAGTTCGTGAACACGCCCAGCACGGTCGCGTCGATGTTCTTGAAGCGGTACAGGCCCGGCATCATGAGCACCGAAAGCGTCGGGATCGCCGGCGTTAGCAGCTGATGATACGCGCCCAGGTCCTGGATCAGCTTTAACTTCAAACCGAGAATCGTGCCATCGCGTTTCGCCGCAATTTCGAAGTAGTCGACGTGGCCTCGGCCGTGAATCGTGCAAGTGAAATTCTCTCTTCGCGATTCGATCCACTTCACGGGCTTGCCGATGCGCATCGCGATCGCGCCCATCAGGATCTCCTCGGCGTAAACATTCAACTTGCTGCCGAATCCGCCGCCGACCTCCGGCGCGACAACCCTCAGCCGGTTTTCCGAAACGCCGATGAGCTGCGCAACGATCGTCCGCAGCAGGTGAGGGATCTGAGTCGACGTATAGAGCGTCAACGCCTTATCCCCGCTGCGCCAGTCCGCCACCACGCCCCGCGTTTCCATGGACGCAGGCGCCAGCCGCTGGCTCGTGATTCGCTGCTTGACCACCACCTCGGCATCGGCAAAGGCTTGCGTCACATCGCCGCCCTTTTGCTCGTACGTGAATGCCAGGTTGTCCGGCCATTCGGGATGGACCGCTGGAGCGTTCGCCCCGATCGCTTTCTCCGGATCCGTCACCGCCTGTGTCGGCTCATACTCTACTTCGACTAAGTCCGCCGCATCGCGCGCAATATACCGGTCCGTCGCCACCACCACGGCTACAGGGTGGCCCACGAAGTACACGCGATCGGTAGCGAGCACCGTGTGGTGCGGTACTCGAAGTCCTGGCAGCGACGCCCCGCAGGGCACAGGACCGACATCCTTCATGTCCGCGGCCGTGAAGACCGCCAGCACTCCCGGCGCCTCCAGCGCGGCTTTTATGTTGATGCTTTTGATCTGCGCGGCTCCATGCGGGCTTCGAACGATCGCCGCGTGGTGCATGCCCGGCATCTGGATGTCGTCGACATAGGTTGCCGTTCCGGTAATGAGCCGGGGATCTTCGCGACGCTTGATGCGCTTGCCGACGAGCTTTTCGGTTCTGGTAATCGTCGTTGCCATGACGTTACGCCCCCATCTTCGCGGCCGCGGCTTTTACCGCATTCACGATGTGCTGATAACCGGTGCAACGGCAGAGATTCCCCTCCAAACCGTGCCGGATTTCCTCTTCCGTCGGGTTGGGGTTGCGCTCCAGCAGTTGCTTTGACGTGATCAGCATCCCCGGAGTGCAGAATCCGCATTGCAATCCGTGCTCGTCCCAGAACGCCTGCTGAACCGGATGCAGCGTGCCGTTCGTCGCCAGCCCTTCCACGGTCGTGATGTCGCTTCCGTCGGCCTGCACGGCGAACATCGTGCAGCTTTTGACGGCCTGACCATCCACGGAAACCGTGCAAGCGCCGCATAGCGACGTCTCGCAGCCGATGTGCGGCCCGGTGAGTCCCAGCACATCCCGGAGATAGTGAATTAGAAGAAGTCTCGGCTCTACGTCATTGGAATACCGTTTGCCGTTAACGGTGACACTTACGGAGTGTTTCATGCGGTACCTCGGCGCCCAGAGAAGTTGCCCAGCGGGAATTAAGCGTAGCACAACTCACTGAACAGGTGGCCCCGTTCAGTCAGTAATATCGCGCAGCGAAAACCGCCTTGAGGAAGTATCATGACGAAAACACCACTCTCCAAACTTTCCGGGCTCGCCACCCTCGTTCTAATTTCTGTCAGCGCCTTCGCGCAGAACCGCAACGTCTCGATTTCGACCTTCACATCGCAGGAAGGCCGCTTCCGGGTGGAAGTACCGGGACAACCCGTCTTCGGTTCCAATCAGATCAATACCGCTGTCGGAACGATCACCGTTTACTCGTATTCCGTAAGCAGTAACGGCTGCGAGTATGCGATTCTCTACAACGATTACCCGAGCGTTCCGAGCAATCCGTCCGCGGTCATCGACGCTGTCGGAAAGTCGTACCTGGCGGGATCGCAACTCATCAAGCAGGCCAACCTCACGTTGAATGGGAATCCAGGCCACGGCTATCTGTTTGAACGCGGCGGCTATCGCTACGCGTCCGCCGTCTACCTGGTTGGCTCCCGCCTGTATCAGGTGATGTTTCAGTCTCCGAAGAGCACGTCTGAGCCGCCCGAACTCGGACGCTACTTCGAGTCTTTCCAGATTCTGTGATTCAGCCTTTGAGCACCGCCATCGGGCGGAGCCGGGCCACCTTCTTGGCGATGCCCGCCCGATGGACCACATCCACCACTTCATCCACGTCCTTGTAAGCTTCCGGCACTTCTTCGAGAATCCCGTTCTTCGTCTCGCTCCGTACGTGAATTCCCGCTTCTTCCAGATCGCGCAGGACTCGCCTGAGGTCGCGGCCTTTCATCGCAGCGGTCCGGCTGAGTAGACGTCCCGCCCCGTGACACGTTGTTCCAAAGGTCTCTTTCATCGCCCCTTCCTGTCCCACAAGAACCCAGGAAGCCGTGCCCATGCTGCCCGGGATGAATACCGGTTGCCCCACGTCACGATATTGCGCAGTCACTTCGCGATGTCCCGGCGGAAAGGCGCGGGTCGCTCCCTTGCGATGCACCAGCACATCTCGCCGGGCCCCATCCACTTCGTAACGTTCCTGCTTGGCGATGTTGTGGCAAACATCGTAGACCACGTCGAGCCGGACTTCGCGCCCGAATGCCGCGTCAAAGGCCGAGCGCAGAAAATGCGTCATCGCCTGGCGATTCGCCCATGCGAAATTCGCAGCCGCCCGCATCGCAGCCAGATAGGCCTGGCCTTCCTTCGACTGGCTCGGCACGCACGCGAGTTGCCGGTCCGGAAGCTGAATGCCGTGCGTCTTCATGGCGGAATCCATTTCACGCAGGTAATCCGTGCAAACCTGGTGTCCCAGTCCGCGCGACCCCGAGTGAATCAGAATCACAATCTGCTTCTCCGCGAGGCCCAGGCTCTGCGCCGCCTTTTGATCCGCGATCTCCTGGACGAATTGGATCTCCAGAAAATGGTTTCCGCTGCCCAGTGTTCCCAATTGGGGCAGCCCGCGTTCTTTGGCTCTCGCCGAAACTTTGCCGGCATCGGCGCCCGGCAGGCGCCCGCCCGCTTCGGTGAATTCCGCATCGCGAGGAATTCCGTAACCGTGTTCGATCATCCACGAAGAGCCTTGTTCAAGAACCGCGTTGAGATCGCTGTTTTTCACCTTGACGAATCCCGAGCCGCCGACGCCGCACGGTACTTTTCGAAACACCTGGTCCAGCAGCGGCTCGATCCGCTGACGAACGTCATTCTCGGTCAGGTCCGCCCGGATCAGACGGACGCCGCAATTGATGTCGAACCCGACGCCGCCCGGCGAGACCACGCCATACTGCCAGTCCGTCGCCGCCACGCCGCCAATCGGAAATCCATATCCCTGGTGAATATCCGGCATCGCGAGGCTGGATCCGACGATTCCTGGAAGCGTGGCGACGTTCGCAGCCTGCTCCAGCGACCGGTCCCGGGAGATTTGCTCGATCATCCAGCGCGTGGCATACACCATCACGCCTACGCGCATTCCGGCGGCTGCATCCCGCGGAATCCGCCAGCGGATGTCGTCCACCTGCTCGAGCTTGTGCGCAACGCTCATATATCCACAAATACAGTGGCCTGCCACCCGCCGTCGCGCTCCACGACCTGGAGTTGGTGATACGTGACCGCCTTCACGATCAACTTCCACGGATGTCGAGCCGGGACCCGCCGCTCGCCATCCAGCCGCGCGCGCAAACGATGATCCGAAATTTCGTCAACGTGAAATTCGGCGGCCGCGAATACCTCCGCATCGAACAGGTACAGGATCTCGCTCAGCCAGTTCACCAATAGAGACTCGCGATCGGCGCCGCTGATTTCCACCTCGAGCATCTCGCACTGTGACACGGCCGCATCCGTGGCGATGTCCATCATGGCTCGCGCCGCATTCGCGAATAGCTCCGAAAGGCTCGTGCCCCAGGCGCGAAATCCGACGTCCGCCGTATGCTCCAGAATCTCGAAAGCCGGCGTCAAACGGTCTCCACAACGCTGTCATAGCTCCGCAGCCATGAGTACGTCCGCGTGGTCGCGCGACGCTCGGGCTCCAGCCGGTGTCTGACATGCTCCAACCGTGACTCCGTCTCCAGCCCGGGCCGCGACACCACCGTCATCACCCGCTCTTCTGCAATGAGCCCGCGGACGATTTCCACCGCCGCCAATACGTCCCCGACTTCCAGACGCCAGTTAACGAACGCGAGCACGACTTCATCGTTCTGCGTGCGCACCGATAGGAACCTCTCGGTTCCCGGTTGCGGCACGCGCAACGAAAAAACTCCGTCTCGATCTCGGACCAGCGGCTCCCATTCCGGAAACAATGCCAAAAGCCGCTCGGCCAGGGACGTCATAACTCCAGTTTGCCGCCAAATTGCATTGCACCGGGATCGAAGGCCTGCTTCACTTCCAGCGGACCGATATGGCCGTCAAACTCCAGTTCCTTATCGGCGGCAGTGATTTCGTTCGATCTCGAGAACAGATACACAATCGTGAGTCCATCTTCGCGCGCCAGTACGCGGACTTCAGACGGTTTGATCGATTTCCGGCCCTCCCGTTTCAATTCGCCCGTCGGCTTCAATCGGTCCGGATCGGATCCGCCGGTGCGAACGGGCACTCCGGTCACTACGATCGCGTACTGCCCTTCATCCATTGACGGAGCCGCGTCATTCCGGACCTTCAATTCTGCCTCCTGAACGGGAAGCGCACTCTCCCATCGAACCGTCAGAACCGGCAGTGATCGAGACCCCGATGGCGACGCGGAAGGAGAATCGGCGTTCGACCGTCCGCGGCCCATCCCGCCGCCCCGGCCCATTCCCCCCATCCGCCCCATGCCGGCACCCCGGCCCATCCCACCGCCGCGGCTGCCTTGACCACCCGCGGGAGCGGCGATCGTGGGCGTAACCGGCTTCGCCCAAGGCGAATTCGTCAGAATCTGCCGGGCGTCGTCTTCTGTCCAGTCCGCCACCTTCTTGTCTTTCCATGTCGCCTGGCCAAACAGGGCGCCGGCGGCGAGCAAACCGAGAACTGCCTGACAACCGTTCATGCCCGGTTGAACCCCCGCCCGGTCTATTAGTTCCGCCCGTCGCGGACGAACGCCTGGAGCCTGCTATAAAGGAGGACGATGCGACCGGTATTGCTATTCGTCCCCATCCTCGCCTTCGCGCAAGCCCCGCCCGCCCTCACAACCGCGGATTACGCTCACGCCGAGAAGTTCATGTCTTATAACACGACGCCTCTGGTGCTGCATGCGCCCAGCCGTCCGGTGTGGATCGAGGGCGATCGTTTCTGGTATCGAACAACCACCGCGACGGGTTCTGAGTTCGTGTTGATGGATGCCGCCAAAGGGACGCGCGCTCCCGCGTTCGATCACGCGAAGGTCGCCGCTGCCCTTTCCGTTGCCGGCGGCGGAAAACATGATGCCGGTCATCTGCCCTTCACCGAGTTCGAATATTCGCCCGACGCCAGGTCGATCACGTTCACGGCCGCCCGCCGGCGCTGGACCTGCGACGTGGCAGGCGAAAAGTGCGCTCCGGCGCGCGAAATGCCCGGCCAGCATCCCGAACGTGGAGTTGGCAGGGGCGGCGCGTTTGTCCGAACAGACTCGCCTTCCCCGGACGGCAAGAAGACCGCCTTTATCCGCGACTACAACCTCTGGATTCGCGACCTGGCAACCGGTAAAGAGACTCAACTCACCACCGATGGCGTCAAGGACTTCGGATATGCCACCGACAACGCCGGCTGGACCAAGAGCGAACGCCCCGTTCTCCTGTGGTCGCCGGATTCGAAAAAAATCGCCACCTTCCAGCAGGACCAGCGCGGCGTCGGTGAGATGTACCTGGTGGATACAAAGGTCGGTCATCCCACTCTGATGGCGTGGAAATATCCGCTGCCGGGCGACGACACCGTCACCATGATTCAGCGGGTCATCATCGAGATTGACGGGCCCAAGGTCATTCGCTTGAAACTGCCACCCGACCAGCATCGATCCTCGCTGTGTGATGACGTCAAATGCCGCGGCAGTGAATGGGAAGACGTCGAATGGAGCCAAGACGGCGCCCACCTCGCCTTCGTCTCCACTTCTCGCGATCATAAGCGCGAACAGTTGCGCGTCGCTGATGCCGCTACTGGATCCGTCCGCGAAGTCTTCGAGGAATCCGCCGCCACCTACTTCGAATCCGGCGATGGCAAGGTCAACTGGCGCTACCTGCCCGCATCCAACGAGTTCATCTGGTTCTCCGAGCGCGACGGATGGGGTCACCTCTACTTGTACGATCTGGATTCCGCCAAGCTGAAAACCCAGATCACCAAGGGCGATTGGGCCGTCCGCCAGCTGTTACACGTCGACGAGAAGAATCGCATGCTGTACTTTCTCGGCGTCAATCGCGAAAACGGGCGCGATCCTTACTTCAATCACCTCTATCGCAGCGATTTCGAGGGCAGGAATATCTCCTTGCTCACGCCCGAGGACGCCAATCATGAAGTCGCTATGTCTCCATCCGGGCTCTTCTTCACCGATACATTTTCAAAGCCGGACAGCGCGCCGGTCGCCGTCTTACGGACAGATGAGGGCAAGGTCGTAACGGCCATCGAGAAAGCCGATATCCGGAAGCTCACGGCAACTGGATGGAAACCACCCATCCGCATCATGGTCAAGGCGCGCGATGGCGTCACCGATCTCTACGGCTTGATGTTCACGCCGACGAACCTGGACACAAAGAAGAAGTACCCGATCATCAATCACATTTATCCCGGCCCCCAGGGCGGTAGCGTCGGATCGCGAAGTTTCTCCGCCAGCCGCGGCGATACGCAAGCCCTCGCGGAGCTGGGATTCATCGTGGTGGAAATCGATGGCATGGGCAATCCCACCCGGTCCAAGAAGTTCCACGATGCCTACTACGGCAATATGGGCGACAACACGCTTCCGGATCAGGTATCGGCGATGAAACAACTCGCGGAGCGCTATTCCTGGATCGATATCAATCGCGCCGGGATTTACGGACACTCGGGAGGTGGATTTGCCGCGGCCGATGCAATGTTCCGCTATCCGGATTTCTTCAAAGTCGGCATCTCAGAAGCCGGGAATCACGACAACCGGAACTATGAGGACGATTGGGCCGAGAAGTGGCAGGGGCTGCTCCAAAAGAAGGCCGATGGGTCCACCAACTACGACGATCAGGCGAATCAGAACCACGCCAGGAACCTGAAGGGCCATTTACTGCTCGCGCATGGAACGATGGACACCAATGTGCCGCCGTACAACACGCTCCTCGTAGTAAACGAGCTGATTAAGGCCAATAAGGACTTCGATCTGCTGCTTTTGCCCAACCGCGGACATGGTTTCGGAAACGAGCCCTACATGGTTCGCCGCCGTTGGGACTATTTCGTTCGCTATTTGCTTGGAGCGGAGCCGCCTCAGGGATATGAGTTGAAGCCGCCGCCGAACCAGGGTCGCCCGGCGCCCGGGATGTGATCAGGCCGTGTAGGCCTGCTCCCAAAGCGCAACGTTCTTTTCCATGTTCCGGTGTTCGAGCACCCAGTCGCGCTGCTCGCGCCACATGCGATCGCGATCCGCATCCAGCAGTTCCAGGATGCGCTGTGTCCACCAGCCCTTGTTGTTCTTGGCGGTGATCGGAACCTCGGTCGAGTACGGAAGGACGTGCGACGCCAGGGTCACGGCGCCGGACATCGCGTATTCGTAGTACTTGATGCAGCTCTTGTAGCGATTGAAACTGTCGTCGACCAGGGGCGCGATGCCGATGTCCAGGGCCAAATCACAAACCTTCTGCGCGTGCTCCTCGACCCGCACAGCCGGGTGATACTCGTAATCCACTCCCTCGAGCTTCTCCAGGAACCGTTTCATCGCCTTGCCGGGCGCGGATTCTGTGAATCGGCGGCCTGAAATCGCCGCGTTGTGATCGTAAAACCCCTGAATCGTCGGATGCCCGCAAATACCCTGCAGGATCAGTTTGAACTTGTGCTTCTTCTGCGCATCGCGCGCTGCATCGAGAGCCACGCCCAGATCGACAAAATGCGCCGCTCCGCCGGTCCAACCAACGCGTGTGCCGCCATTTTTTCGTTCTACCGGCTGCCACTCGTCCGGATCTACGCTGTTCGGTAATACGGCGACGTTCGGATTGAACTTCTGAAGGTGTTCGGCCAGCGTCGGCGTCGTCGTGGTTACTACATCCGCGGTCGCCAGCAGGAAATTCCAGATGGGAAGTCCCTCCTGTGCGCTGCTATGATGCACACTCTCCCGCGGAACCAGGTCCAGGGCGTCATCCGTATCGAACACCACTCGGATTCCACGTTGCTTCGCCCAGCTGAGCAGTTTCTCGGTTTTCCTGAAGTTCACCCGAAAGAAGACGAGCACATCGGGCGCCGCATGCTGTGCGTCCTCGGAGAAGATCTGTACCGTATGCCCCCGCTTTTGCAGGTATTTGGCGGGAATCGCGGAACGCCACTTGTAGCATCCGCTTTCCGTCTCGGTGAGGAAGAAGATGTTCACGGTCCTAAGTAGTACTTCGACGGACTACGGTGAACACTTTAGCGTTCGACAATAAGCTATGAAGGTCATAGCCGACATCTGCATCATCCCGATGGGCGCCGGGCTCTCTGTTTCCAAGGAGATCGCAGTCTGTGAGCGCATTTTTGCCGAAGCCGGACTGCAGACCCGGCTGCACGCATACGGCACGAATCTGGAAGGAGAATGGGACGTCGTCTTTGCAGCCATCAAGCGCTGTCACGAAGCCTTGCATGAAGCCGGCATCCCGCGTATTTCGAGCAGCCTGCGATTCGGTACTCGAACTGACCGCGACCAGACCATGGACGATAAAATCCGCAGCGTCGAGCAGAAACTGGCTCAGTAACGGAAGTTCTGGCTCTGCGGGGTCGCCAGCCATTCCTCGAGCGTGGGAGCCTTCTTGTCCTTTTCCGAGAGGACCGGTTCTGTGCCTGGTTCGATCGGCCAGGCGATTTTCAATCCCGGATCGTTCCAGCGGATCCCGCCTTCGCCGCCATTGTTATAAATGCCCGTGCACTTGTACTGGAGTTCGGCGTAATCCGAGAGGACATAGAAGCCTCGAGCAAATCCGGCCGGCGCCCAGATCTGCCTCTTGTTGTCGGCCGAAACCTCCATGCCGAACCACTGACCGAGCGTTGGCGACCCGTGCCGCACATCCACCGCCACCAGGAAGGCGCTGCCGTAGGTGACCCGCATCAACTTACCCATTGGCGGGTCCCATTGAAAGTGCAGCCCGCGAAGAACACCCTTTTTCGAACGGGAGTGGTTGTCCTGCACGAACCGCGTCGGCAGGCCCAACTCGGCAAACTGATCCTCTCGAAAAACTTCCATGAAGAATCCGCGCTCGTCGCCAAACACTTCGGGATGAGCGATCACGGCGAGCCCGTTCAGGTGCTCGGATTCAATGACGATTTTCATCTGCAGATGAATATAACATTTAGGCCCAAGGATGGTTTAACTTCGCTTCCGCCCGAACGCGGCCGTCCCTTCACGTCAAAATAAATCAGGAGCTGTCCGAATGGCGGTGGCTCACCCGTCATTGTGGCGGAGGCAATCAATGGATTACATGCTGTTGCTCTACATCAACGAAGCCGGCTGGCCGAAACTGACCAAAGCCGAACAGGAACAAGGAATCGCGGCGTACGTGGCGTATGCCGAAGCCTTGGCCCAGGCGGGCGCCCTGAAATCATCCAATCCGCTGCAGAACAGTTCCACCGCCACCACCATCCGAATCGCGGATGGCAAACAGTTGGTTCTCGATGGCCCTTACGCGGATACAAAGGAGCAGCTCGGCGGCTATTTCCTCATCGACGTGCCGGATCTCGACGCAGCTCTGTCCTGGGCGGCGCGCTGCCCTGCCGCTTCACACGGGGTCGTCGAGGTGCGGGCGCTTGGAGCTAAGCCGTGATGCCGCGACTCCTGGTCTTCAACAACATTTCCCTCGACGGCTACTTCGCCGATCGCAACGGCGATATGAGCTGGGCCCACTCGGGTTACGAGGATCCCGAATACCGCGCCTTCATCTCGGGTAATGCCGGCGGCGGTGGACAGCTTCTCATGGGACGCATCACCTACCAGATGATGGCAGGCTATTGGCCGACTCCATTGGCTCTGCAAAGCGATCCGGCCGTGGCCAAGGGCATGAACGATTTGCCGAAGGTGGTCGCGTCCAGAACGCTGCAGGAAGTCACCTGGAACAACAGCCGGCTGATTCAGGACGACTTGGCGCCGGCAGTGCGCAAGATGAAAACCGAGTCCGGAGATGACATCGTGATCCTCGGCAGCGGCACGATCGTCGCTCAGCTTGCGGCGGAGGGTCTGGTCGACGACTTCCAGCTCGTCGTCAATCCGGTTGTGCTGGGCGGAGGACGGACTATGTTCGAAGGAATACCCTCGAAAGTAGGGCTGAGACTCGCCAGTACCCGCTCGTTTTCGAATGGGAAAGTCGTTCTGTGCTACCAGCCGGCGGCATAAACGGCGAAGCGGCGCGGATCGCCGAGGCGGTCGCGCGCCGCAGTTATGGCAAGCTGGTCGCGTTCCTCGCGGTGCGTTCTCGCGACGTCGCGGCGGCCGAAGATGCCGTGGCCGAAGCGTTTGCTGCTGCCCTCGCCGATTGGCCGCACAGCGGATCCCCTTCGAACCCCGAGGCTTGGCTGCTCACCGTGGCGCGTCGTAAGTTCATCGACGCCAAACGCCGCCGTCGCACCGCTGAAGCTGCATCGGAACAGCTGGTATCCGATGCCCTCGATGCTGCCGTCTCCCATCCCGAAATCCCCGACCGCAGACTCGCCCTGATGTTCGCCTGCGCGCATCCCGCAATCGATCCCTCCATCCGCGCCCCATTGATCCTGCAGGCCATCCTCGGTCTCGATGCGAAACGCATCGCGTCCGCTTTTCTCGTCTCGCCCGATGCGATGGGCAAACGGCTGGGACGCGCGAAACATAAGATTCGCGAAGCCGGCATCCCCTTCCGTGTGCCCGAACGCGAGGAATTGTCGGCACGGCTCGATGCGGTACTGGACGCAATCTACGCAGCATTTTCCGAGGGATGGTCCGACCCCGCCGGTACCGACGCGGTACGCCGCGATCTGACCGAGGAATCCGTTTTCCTGTCGAGACTCGTCGTCGAGCTATTGCCGGAGGAGCCGGAAGCGCTTGGATTATTGGCCCTCATGTTCCACGCGGAAGCCAGGCGCGCCGCCAGGCGGACGAATGACGGCGAGTACGTCTCCTTGGCGGAGCAGGACCCGGCTCTGTGGGATTGGCAGTTGATTCGACAGGCGGAAGCCTTGCTGCGAAAGGCTGGCGCGAAAAGCTCCATCGGCCGCTACCAACTGGAGGCGGCTCTTCAGTCTGCGCACGTCGAGCGCCGCCGCTCCGGCGAATCGAATTGGGCGTCGGTGCTGCAACTCTATAACGGACTCCTGGAGTTGACGAACTCGCCCGTTGTCGCGCTGAATCGAGCGCTCGCGATCGCAGAGTTGAAGGGTCCCGCAGCCGGGCTAATGGCCATCGCAGCCATCGAGAAGGACATCCGGCTTACCGAATATCAGCCTTACTGGGCCGCCCGTGCCGAGTTGCTTGGCAAGTCGGGAGGTATCGATGAGGCTCGCCACGCCTACACGATTGCGATCGGCCTGGAGCGCGATCCCGCGGTGCGCAGGTTCCTGATGCGGCGCCAGGCCGCGCTCTCAAGCGAATAGAAGCTATTCCGTCCGCAATGCCTGGATGACATCGACCCGGGCGGCGCGGAACGCCGGCATGGCCGATGCAATCGCGCCCGCCGCAAGCAGGACGATCGCTGATCCGATTACCGGAAACGCGTCCGGCATTCGAATCTCTTTGAAGTAGCTTCCGGCCAGCTGCGCCAGCAGGTAACCGCAGATCGCGCCCGCGACCACCCCCACTCCGGCCATAATCGCGCCCTCGCTGATCACGCCGAAGATCAGGTTGCGCGGCTGCGATCCAATCGCCAGGCGAATCCCGAACTCGCGCGTCCGGCCGCTGACCGAGAATGCCAGCACGCCCGCCACACCCACCACCGCGATCGCCAGCGCCACGGCCGCGAATCCGCCGAACACCATCGCGTTCAACCGGTCCGGCGTGAGCACCTCGGCGCGTACATCCTCGAGCGTCGCCGCGCGCTCCACCGGTTGATCGGCAGCCATGTCGCGGATGATTTTGGTGATCGGCGAGACTAGCCCGTAAGGATTGGCGCTCGCATGCACGAACAAGCGGCCGCCCCACAGTCCCTGTGCTCCGAACGGATGGTAAATCACCATCGCTTGCCCCGGCACGACGTTTTCGTCGTCGATATCCTTGGCAATCCCGATGATCCTGCGCGGCGCCCCACTGAGATCGATGAACTTGATCACGGGGTCGGTCCAGAAGACATGCCGGTTCACTGCGTCCCCGTTTGGAAACATCCGCTGCGCCAGCGTCTGGCTCACGATCACGACCTGCTCGCTCTTCTCGAGCGTATCGTTGTCATTGAAATCGCGGCCGGCCAGGATCGGGACGCCTAACGAAGCGAAAAAGTTCGGCGAAATCATGCGAATGCGCGCGCGGGGATCCTCCTCGCCTGAACCCCTGACGAATCCGTCAGCCGAGAATCCGAGCCCGAAGCCGAATGAACTGGCATCCCGCCACGGAACCGCCGTCCCCACTGACACCGCATCCACCCCCGGCAACGTGGTGATCTTACGGATCGCCTCTTTGTAGAATCCGACAACCTGTTCCGGATTCCGCCCGTACGAGATCACGGGCACATTCATCGCGAGTACCTGTCGGGTATCGAACCCGACCTGCGCGGCCTGTAGCGACAGCAGCGTCTTGACCAGCATGCTCGCGCCGGCCAGAAGTACGAAAGATGCGGCAATCTGCGTAACCGCAAACACGCGTTGCCGGCGGCTGGCGCTGCCTGTAATTCTCACGCTGCCGTTCGATAAACCGAATCCGCGCGAGCTATCCGCCGAAGGCAATCGTGGCACAAAAGCCAGCAGCACCGAAGCGACTAGCGCCAGGCCCGCCCCCACCCACAGCATGCTCGAATCCAGTTGCAGGTCGAGCGCGCGCACCGAGAACCGTGAAGCGTAGCGCGCCAGCACCGAAACCATCGGGCCTGCGCTCAACACGCCCAAAATCGCTCCGGCGCTGCAAAGAAGCAGGCTTTCGGCAAGCAGCGTACGACGCAACGCGCCTGCGCCCGCGCCCAGCGCCGCTCGAATCGCAAGCTCGCCTTCACGCCGCACCGACCGGGCGAGAATCAGGTTCGCAACATTCGAGCACGCGATCACGAAAATCAGAATCGATGCCGCCATCAGGACCAACAGCACCGTTCGCGCTTTGGATGTGATCTGGTCGCGGAGCAGCACAGCATCAATGCGGCCGTCCGCCTTGGCCGAATACGACTCCGGATGCTGTTTCACCATCGATCCGTACACCGTGCGAAGCTCTGCGCGCGCCTGGTCCAACGTCACGCCAGGAGCCAGCCGACCGAACAGGTCCGTCATCCGATGAACTCGGCCCTGCACCATCGTCGCCGAGAGATGATGCGGGCTCGTGACGACGTTCGCGATCAGTTCGGTTTCTGCCGGATACGGAACGCATGGCTCCAGGACTCCGACGATCGTCGCCAGGCGGTCGCTCAAACGAATGGTCTTTCCCAGCACGTTTGGATCGCTCTTTAGGGAGCTTGTCCAGAACCGGTAGGTCAACACCACAGCCCCGGCGGCGCTCGCTCCGTCATCCCGCATGTCGAGCAAACGCCCCAGCACCGGATGCAGTCCCATCACGTCGAAATACGTCCCGCCCACCACGCCGGCGCGTACCTCGCGCGGTTCGCCGAGTCCGATCATCGTGAACCCGATCGTCGAAAAGTCGCCAAACGAGCTGATGGATTTCACTCGCGAGCGCAGATCGTCCAGTTCGGGCACCGAGAAGTGCGTATTGTCCACGCCCAGGCCGCGCGCGCTCTGCTGGATATAGATCAGCCGGTCTTCGTCACGGTTCACTAGCGGGCGCAGCAGTACGCCGCGCACCAGGCTGAAGATCGCCGCGTTGGCGCCAATCCCCAGCGCCAGCGTCAGCACTACCGTAACCGTCAGCCCTTTGGCCTTCGCCAGCGAACGCAGCGCGAATTTCAAATCGCGTCCGAAGGTCGCAATCCCTTCGCGAAGTGTCGATTGGCTGGTGCGGCTATCCGTCATAACGTTTGCTCCTCTAACAGCTACGCCGTTTTTCGGCCTGTTAACACATTGTCGAACGAGACCACGCCGGATCGACACAAAGGGTACATTTTTTTGCCCCAAAAAGGTGAGGACCGCGGATTCTTGAACATGCTACTATCCTCGAAGCGCCCGAAAAGAGTTGAAAAATATGTCCTTACGACCCGTCAAGCGGTTAATCAAGTCCAAACCGGCCGTCGAAGGCGCCGGCGTTCACCTCCGTCGAGCCTTCGGTTTCGGCAACACCTCGGATTTCGATCCGTTCCTGCTTCTGGATGACTTCCGGAATGACGTCCCCGAGGATTATCTGGCCGGTTTCCCGTGGCATCCGCACCGCGGCATCGAGACCATCACCTATGTTCTCGCAGGCAGCGTCGAGCATGGCGATAGCATGGGCAACCGTGGTTCGATCACTTCCGGCGACGTTCAATGGATGACCGCCGGCAGCGGTATCATCCACCAGGAGATGCCTAAGGGCGATTCCGCCGGCCGCATGCACGGGTTTCAACTCTGGGCAAACCTTCCCGCCGCTTTGAAGATGACCGCCCCTCGCTATCAGGAAGTGAAGGCGAACGATATCCCGCAGATCACGGACGACGACGGTACCCACGTGCGCGTGGTTTGCGGTAACTTCTGGGGAGCGACCGGCCCCGTTGACGGCATCGCCGCCGAGCCCATCTATCTCGATGTCTCGGTCGCGCCCGGCCGCCGCAAAATCCTTCCCGTCGAAACCACGCGCCACGCGTTCGCCTACGTCTTCGCGGGATCCGGAAAATTCTGCAATGCGTCCGGTCCACTTGCCGTTCCGACCGAAGGCGTTGGCTGGCTTGAGACCACGCCCCCAACGGAAGCCGATAATCGCTCGCTGATTCTTTTTGACCGCGGCGACGAGGTCACCGTGCAGGCCGGCGAAGAAGGCATCCGATTCCTGCTGGTCTCCGGCAAGCCGCTCGAGGAACCCGTCGCCTGGTACGGCCCCATTGTGATGAACACCCAAGCCCAACTCCGCGACGCCTTCGATGAGTTGGAACGCGGCACGTTTCTAAAGAAGAGTTGAGCGTTCGGAACAGCCTAAGGCGCGCCTTCCCGGGATCGACGCAGGAACGCGAGCCACTCTTCCATCCCCTCGCCCGTCTTGGCCGAGGTCCTGAGAATCGGCATTCCCGGCCGCACCGCAAAAATGTTCGAGCGCGCACCCTCCCAGTTGAACTCGACAGCCTCCGCCAGGTCGATCTTGGTAACGACCGCGACATCGGCGGTGTTGAAGATGGTCGGGTACTTCAACGGTTTGTCCTCCCCTTCCGTCACCGAAAGCAGAACCAGCCGCAAATCCTCGCCGAGATCGTATGAAGACGGACAAACCAGGTTGCCGACATTCTCGATAAATAGAAAATCGAGCCCTTCGAGTTCCCACCCATCGAGCGCCTTCCCCACCATCGCCGCCTCGAGATGACAGATTGTGCCGGTGATGATTTGTTTGACCGGCGCCTGGCTTCTCGCAAGCCGTGCGGCATCGTTTTCCGTCGCCAGATCGCCCACCAGCGCGGCCACTCGGTGCGACTGCCCCAGCAGCGTCAGAGTTTTCTCCAGGAATGCCGTTTTGCCGGACCCCGGGCTGGAAACCAAACTGACCACGAACACGCCGGCCCGGTGAAAGCGATCGCGCAACTCCCGCGCGAGCACGTCATTCTGCTTCAGCACGTTCCGCCGGACTTCCACCAGCCGCGGCTCAACGCTCATTCGCGTATCTCCAGTCCGATCACTTCGAGTTCCCGCCCCTGCACCACTTCCGACGACGGAGTGTCACACGTCGAGCATCGAAAGCACTGCAGCGATTGAATCGGACGCCGTTGTTTGCATTGGGCGCAGAACACCAGCACCGGGGCCTCTTCGATCACCAGTTTCGATCCCTCGAGTGGGGTTCCGCCCGCCGCCAATTCGTACGAAAACAGCAGCGCCTCCTTGACCACGCCGGAAAGAGGTCCGAGCCTGAGATGCACAGCGGCGATTTCCGGTGAGCCCAGCCGCTCCGCCTCTTCTTGGGCCGCTTCGATCAAACTCACCGCGATCGAAAGCTCGTGCACGAATACCAGCTTACGCCCGCCGCAAATCTGCGATCATAAGTCCACGTGGAGGGGCCGGATTGCCGGCTGAATTCCCATGGTCATCGAAACACAACCGTCGCGCCGCGATCTCATGAAACTGGCTGCCGGCGGCATCGCCCTAAGCGCGCTTCCTTCCGGAGCCGGAGCCGCAGTCACCAGCAACTTTCCAACAAATAAATGGGGAACTCCCGGGCTGTACCCCGCGCGAGTAATCGGCATCGAGCATCCTGGTTCCAGCGTCAATTTGAAGGCTCAACCCGCGGCGGTTCGCGACATGATCCACGCCGGCTTGCTCGCGCTGACCGGCGCGTCGGGATTGGCCGCAGCATGGCAGCAATTCGCCGGGCCCGGAGATGTCGTCGGCATTAAAGTGAATCCCAATGGGCTCGAACAGTTGGTGTCCTCCCCCGCCGCCATCATGGAGATCGTGCAGGGCCTGATCTCGGCAGGCGTTGAGGCCCAGAATATCCTGATCTACGAACGCTACGCGCCTCTGATGGCCACCCTCGCGCCATGGTTCCCCTCGTGGCTCAAAACCGCCTACGCGACCCCGACCGACTATACCGACGATCAGACCGGCATGATCGGCTACGATGCCGAGCATTTCGTCGATCTCCCTGGAGTCCTCAACACCTGGCAGAGCGCGTCCAACCCGCAGCACACGCGTTCGTTTGCAGCCCAGTTCATCACTCGCCGCGTGACGAAACTCATCAATCTGGCCGTCCTCAAGGAACACAATGCCGCCGGCGTCACGCTGTGCATGAAGAACCTGTCCCACGGTCTTTCGAACAACGTGAATCGTTCACACCCCGGCGGCGCGTATCACTTCACCACTTACATCCCCGCCGTGGTATCGATGAACGTGATCCGCTACAAGGTGGTTTTGAATATCATCGACGGCATTCACGGGCTCTACGAATGGGGGCCGCGCGGGGATCCGAAATACCTGTTCGCGCATAAGACAATGTATTTCTCGACCGACGCAGTGGCCATCGATCGCATCGGCTGGAATGTCATCGATGCAGCGCGGCAGGCAAATGGCCTTCCCGTCACGGCTAAATCGACGGCGTTCATGAAACCCGGCCCCTTCTGCCAGCCCCAGTACATTAATAGCGCGGCGCAGTTAGGACTCGGCGAAGACCGGCTCGATCGTATCGATCTCCGCAAGACTGTTCTGAGCTGAACGCCTGGAGCGCTTAGATATCGGCTCGATAACGTTTCCCCGCGGAGGGAACTTGACGCGCCGGGCGAACTTGTCCTTCCAGACGCGGAGATCGTTCCGTCAGTGCGGCGCGCTCGGATCCGTTCGTCGCTCTCCGCGCCTTGACGATAAAACGTTGTGGAGCGCTCCCGACGTAATAGAACGGATAACACGTGACCAGCGTCAATTCGGCATCCTTTGTCGGCGCGATCACGTTTACGTCCTTCGGATACACGATCTTGGTCGACTGCACGACGTACTCGTAGTCGCCTTCCAGTGTCTCCAGCCGGATCACATCGTCGCGCTTCACATCCTTCAGGCTGCGAAAGAACGTATCGCGATGTCCGGCCAGCGCGACGTTCCCGAGATCACCCGGCAGCGCCGTTCCCGGCACGTGGCCCACGCCCCGCCGCAGTGTTGTCGAATCGACGCCTTCCTTAACCACCGCCCGTACGCCCAGCCGGGGGATCACAATCCGCCCGATCATCGTGTCCGGCGGTAACCGTTTCGGCTTCGGCTGGGGCTCCGCTTGCGCTTGCTGGTCCGGACGTGGCTCAACCGGCCGCGTCACTTCAGTCTCGCGGCCGAAGAGTGCGCGAACAAAAGCGCCCTTGAAAACGAAATCGTGTACGGACGGAGAAAGCCCTTGCGCCCGTTGATCGAAAGCCCAGTTCTGATACGCGTCGTAAACCTTCGCGTCGAGATAGATATACGCGCAGTACCCCAGCGCAGCCAGGCCCACCACCAGAAGCAGCATCCGCGCGGCCGCGATGCCACGATGTTTGCGGCGAGGCTTCGGACGCGGAGCTGGAACCAGCGGTGGTTCAAGCAGAACCTTCACCTTCATCGCTTGCTCTCCCGGTCCGATTCCTGCGTCGGCCGGATCACGTAATTCGTCCGAGTCCTCGCGATCAGCTTCTCATGGTTCGGCGAAGTCACCTGGACTTTGACGTGACGCGTCCCTGTCTTCTCGGTGTGCGATGGGATGTAACCGATCGTATACCGGGTGCGGATATCCTTGGCGATCTGACGGCTGATGTCCACAATCTCACTGAGCTTCTTCGGCAAGTAACAAACGCCCCCGCTGACGTTTGCCAGTTTCCGGAGAACATCCGGGTTGCGGTCCGGATCGTCTTCGTCGAAAAGGCCGAGCGTGTAAATCGTGGCCCGCGACTCCAGCACCCGGTTCATCACGTCGCGGAAGTGCTGCTGGCTGATATTGTCCCCGCCGTCACTGATCACGATCAACGTCTTCTTATCGCGCCGGCCCATATCCAGCTGGTTGAGACCCGCAATGATTGCGTCGTACAGCGCTGTCCTGCCCGCCGGCTCCGTCTTCACCAAAGCCGCGCGTAGCATCTGGATGTCATCGGTGAACGGCACGATATCCGGTAACCCGCGCCGCACTTTGTCGTTGAAATTAATAACGAACACTTCGTCTTGAGGATTGCTGCTTTGAACGAAAACAAGTGACGCCGTAACCACGTCCGGCTTCTTCGGCCGCATACTTCCGCTGTTATCCACCACCAGCCCCACCGTCACCGGAATGTCGGCATTCGCGAACTGAGTGATCTTCTGCGGTTTTCCATCTTCATAAACTGTGAATGCGTTTTCCGGCAGCCCCGATACGAACCCGCCGTTTGCGTCCTTTACGCTGACATCGAGCAGGACCAAGTCGACTTCGGCCGAGATGGTGAACTCGCTTCGTGGAACTCCTGGAGCGTCCGGCTTCACCGGCGCCGGCTTCACCGTCGGCGTATCCGCTTTCGGCTGCTCCGGAACTTCGGGTTTCTGCGGAGGCGCAGCCTCCGTCGGAACTGCGGGCGCGGTGGCGGGCGGCTGCGGTGGCGGACTCTGTTGCGGAGTGCCCGATTCCAAAGGCCAGCCGCCGGCAAAGAGCAAAGCCGCAAGCCAAATATAAGTCCATCGGCTCATATTTACCCCCTACGACACCATCCCTCTATGCGCGAAAAAAGGGCGGGCTGAATGCCCGCCCGTCAGCCAATTCAAAGATTACCCTTCAACTACTGACGCTTGGCTGCAATAGCCAGGGCGCCGTAGCCGGCGAGGGAAACCAAGCCAATCAGACCGATCAGAAAATACGGACTGCCAGTCTGCGGCAGAGTCTGCGGCGTGCTAGCCGGCATCGGCGTGGCAGCCCGCTCAGCCTCGTTCGGAGTGCTCGGGGCCGGAGCCGGAGTGCTCGGAGCCGCTTCCGGAGCCGGAGTGCTCGGAGCCGGAGTGCTCGGCGCAGAAGTGCTGGGTGGAGGAGTTGCCTGGGCCGTCTGCGTCGGCATCGGCTGCTCGTTACCCTTTTCGTCAACAGTGCCCACGCGCGCCGTCGTCAAATCAGCTTCTGACTCGGCATACGTCGTCGGCACTGGCTGCTTCACCGACGCAGCAATCTGCATCGCTTCGTTCTTGGGATATGCGAATTCTTGACCGAAATTGTCGCCCGGGTAGAACCAGGAGCGCAAAGCCTTGGGCTGTCCGGCCGGGGTTTCCCAGAATCCAAATTGGGTCTTGCCCGTCGGCTCCAGCCGGTAATTGGGAATTGCGAGTACGGTCGTGATCAGGTGCTGCTCGTTTTCGTCGAAAATCTGCACGATGTGCCGGTTGGACTGAGAATCCAGCAGCTTCATCACGTACTTGCCAGGCTGCAACACTTTGTTGGGAACCTGGATCGCTTCGTTAACAGTGAGAATAGTTCTCTTGTTCCATTGATCAGCATGCGCGGTTGGCGCTAGTGCGGCGCCGAACAGCCCGATACAGGAAGCAAGAGTGAACGCCTTCAAACGGCTCATAATTTTCTCTCCTCCATCAGCTTTAGGTTGCCCGCGCCGTTCTCGTTCGGCGTCGGGCGCCATTCGCGGGCCGCTTCTGGTCTCTTGGTCGTCGCAGCCCCGCCTGCTTAATGGCAGATTGGGCGCCAAACTCCAGTTTCACGACAAATGAAGGACTTTCCCGCTAGGTCACCTACTGCTGGATGGCAAGATTTACGTCTGTAGGTCGTTATCTTTTCAGAGGATCCTCAACCCAGGGAGGAGTTGCGTGAACTAGCCTACTTAATTCGGGCTCCATTTCTTCGAGTTTTTGCTTCATTTCCCACGCAACTGTACGGTAGCTGAAGTGTCCCTTCACGCCCGAGCGTAACTGTGACAGATACTCCGCCTCTGCGAAGTCCATTTTGAACAGGAATCGCGAGCGCGCCGCGAAGGGAATCAGGTAATGTCGGCCAGGCGACGGCAAAGACTGCATATCGTCGAACGCGCGCCGAATCGCGCTCCCATACCTTTCTTGCAGACCCGCATCGACCACCGCCTGCGGCGTGTCGAACCCGAAATCGGCGCTGTACGCCTGCCGGTACTGCTGGCAACGCCGGTGCCGGTGCAGGTCGCGATACGCGCCGATGTCCATCACGATGTCGAACGCGTACAGCCCGCCTCGAAACGCCCGCAGGAGTTCATCCCTGCGCGTTCGCGATTGCGTGGCAACGTCGATCACCTCCGCCCGCCAGCGGGCGCCCCATTCGCAAGCCAGTTCGTACAATTCGCGGAATGGACGATCCGTCACCTCGTACAGCAGGGTGGCGACAATGTCCGCCGGCGTGTTCGCGGGCCTGACCAGGTCCACCATGCCCGGCTCCGCCAACGCTCGCGGCGGCAGGTTTTGCTCCGCCCATTGCTGCAGATCCCGCCGCGCCGCCGTCGCGTGCGTATCAGCATCCACGTAGCGCGCCAGAGTCGGCGCCACCGGCTCACTCGACGGCGATTCTTCCAGCCCGCACATTGGCGGCTTTGTGCACGCCTCGGCAATCTCGTCCGCCAGCGAGCGCAGTTCTGCGTACTCCGACGCCTTTAGCCGGCGAATCTGCTTCTCCAGCGTCCGGATGCTCGTCACCTGGCCCACACCCGTCGGGATGCCCCAGAACAACAAATACCGCGCGACGTCGAACGCCCTCGCCGCAATGTTTCGCTGGTACACTTCCGGCTTCATCTCGGCCGGACGGGGCAGCCGGTCCGATAAACTCCGCACCATCTCTTCGTGCAGCCAGCGATACTCGTCCAGCAGAAACGTCGCCGTCTGCTGATAACGCGCTGCCTCGGCAGTGTCGAACTCGGGCGGCGTGACGCATCCGCACTTTGAGAAATTCTGATAACGCGACGACCGCGCCTGCCCGTCCCACAACGGCTCGTCTTCGACCTCGGTCGCCGCGATCTCCGATATCCCCTCGAAACACAACACCACGTGCCCCAGATCCGCGATGGACGCGTGACCGTACTGGAAATAAAAGCTCTCCAGGAATTTTTGCGAGTCGTGGGTCCGCACCCAGTCGAGCGATTTCGCGATCGGATCCGGCGATCGGCTGTAGCGCGCGAGCGCGTACGCGCATTTTTCCGGCGGCAGGGGCGCGATCGTAAATACGCGCGCAGTTGATTCCGGCATGAAAGACCTATGATACTGGCCCTTTCACATGCGAATCAAAATTAAGCGCCTGACGCCTGATGCCCAGCTTCCTGAATACGCTCACGGCTCTGATGAGGATGCCGGCATGGACCTGCGCTCTACCGAACGCACAACGCTCCACGCCGGCGCTCCCAAAGCCGTTCCTACCGGCCTCGCCATCGAGCTCCCTCCCGGCTACGAAGCCCAGGTACGTCCGCGTAGCGGTCTCGCGCTGAAGCACGCCATCACCGTACCCAACAGCCCCGCAACCATCGATCCTGGCTATCGCGGCGAAATCAAGGTCATCCTGCTCAATCTCGGACCCGCCGATTACGTGATCGAAAAAGGAGATCGCATCGCGCAGATGGTCATCGCCCGCTACGAGCCCATCGAGTGGACTGAATCCGATCTCGCCGACAGCGCCCGCGGCGAAGGCGGCTTCGGCTCCTCCGGACGCTAAAGCACTTCTGCAAAGCTCCCGGTGCACGCCGTGAGTCACCATCTCCCGACCACCTCCGCCGCGCGCTCAGCAAACAGGATCAGTTTCGCGCAGAGCCAGTATTGCCGCCGTGGCGCTTCCGCATTCGTTTTCCCGGGGTCTTGCGGAGCCGTGCACATGCGCAACCAGGATCAAAAAAAATCCGCAATCGCTCGCGGTGCATGCCGCGAGTCACCATCTCCCGTCTCCGGGCTCCAGTCTCCTCTCCGCCCTGACCTCCCCTTTATCTCCCCTTGATCTCTCCCACAAGCCGGCTCGCCACCGGCTTCGTCTGCCACGCATACTTATTCCCCGGCTTCTTGTAATACGGAGCCGAAACCCGCGTCGATACCTGCTCAAACGTGAACGAGCAGATCCGCATCCCCGGATACAACGCCACCGGCATCCGCCCTAGATTGCTCAATTCCAGCGTCGCTTTCCCGCGCCAGCCAGGATCGAACAACCCCGCCGTCCCATGCACGATAATGCCGATCCGGCCCAGGCTCGACCGGCCCTCCAGCCGACCCAGGACATCGTCGTCCAGTTCCAGCGTCTCCTCCGTAATCGCCAGCACGAACTCGTGCGGCTGCAGTACGAATGGCTCGCCCTCCGCCACGGAAACGGTCGTCATCAGGTCCTGAATCGCAACCTTCTCCCGCAGATCGATGTACGCGTGCCGGCTGTGCTCGAACACGCTGAACTCTGAGCCCAGCCGGAAATCCACCGAACAGCTACCGAACTGTTCCGGCGGCAACTCCGGCGAAATCCGGATCTTCCCTTCCTCGATGTAGCGCTTGATGTCGATGTCGGACAGAACCATGCTGGCCATCCTAGCGCCTGCCGAGCCGCCCTGCCAAGCCCAACTCGTTATAAACTGATGATTTACCCTCCTTTCCGAAAGAACCGCAAAATGTACTGGAGTAAACTCTTCATCCCGACGCTACGGGAGAACCCGGCCGAAGCCGAGGTCGTCAGCCACCAGTTGCTGGTCCGCGGAGGCTACATCCGACAGCTCGCCGCCGGCATTTATAGCTACCTGTTTCTGGCTCAGCGATCGCTGCTCAAGATCACCAACATCGTCCGCGAGGAGATGGACGGCATCGGTGCCCAGGAGATGCTCCTGCCGGCTCTGAATCCCGCCGAGGTCTGGCAGGAGTCCGGCCGCTGGACCGTCATGGGCGACAATATGTTCCGCCTTAAGGACCGCTTCGGCCGCGATCTTTGCCTCGGTATGACCCACGAAGAGGTCATGACCACCATCGCCCGTGGTGAGCTCCGCAGCTATAAACAACTCCCGCAGATCTGGTATCAGATTCAGACCAAGTTTCGCGATGAACCCCGGCCCAAGAGCGGACTCCTCCGCGTCCGCCAGTTCATCATGAAGGACGCCTACTCGTTCGACATGGGTCCCGAAGGCCTCGATGTCGCCTACGAAAAACATCATGGGGCCTATTGCCGTATCTTCGACCGCTGCGGGTTGAACTACGTCGTCGTCGAAGCCCATTCCGGCGCCATGGGTGGCAGCCAGTCGCACGAGTTCATGGTGAAGTCCGACGCCGGCGAGGACTTCGTAGTCAGCTGCGAGAGTTGCGGTTACGCCGCCAACCTCGAGAAGGCCGTCGGCGAGCCCACGCCCCCCGCGATCGCCGATCCCGAAGGCGACCTGGAGCCCGAAGAGTTCCATACGCCGAACCGCAAAACGATCGCCGAGATCGCCGAGTTCACCGGCCTCCCCGAGACCTCTCAGATGAAGAGCCTCGTCATGGTCGCTGACGACAAACCCGTGCTCGCCCTCGTTCGCGGGGACCATCAGCTCAGCGAGACGAAATTCGGCGGAGTCACCGGCGCCTCCGAACCGCGCGCCGCGCATCCGGAAGAGATCCGCCAGTGGTTCGGTGCGGAAGCCGGATCCCTCGGCCCCATCGGCGTGAAAAACATGCGAGTCATCGCCGACCTCGCGCTGAAAGGCCGCCGCAACATGATCGCCGGCGCCAATAAGGACGACTATCACCTCCGCCACGTCACCCCCGGCGAGGACTTTCAGCCCGAGTTTGTCGACCTGCGCCAGGTCACGGCCGGCGACAGCTGCCCGAAATGCGGCAAGCCACTCCGTCTCGACAAAACCGTCGAGATCGGACACATCTTCAAGCTCGGCTACAAATACTCCCATTCCATGGGACTGCGCGTCACCAACGAGGCCGGCGACGAGATCGCCCCCATCATGGGGTCGTATGGCATCGGCATCGAGCGCATCCTCAGCGCCGCCGTCGAGTTGTATCACGACAAGGACGGCATGGCCCTTCCGCCGTCAATCGCGCCGTTCTTCGTCGTCATCACGCCGGTCAACATCAACGATGGTCCGCAGCGCGCCGCGGCCGAACAAATCTACAAGGCCTGCCGCGATAGCGGTCTCGATGTGTTGTTCGACGATCGCGACGAACGCCCGGGCGTCAAGTTCAAGGACGCCGACCTGATCGGCATCCCCTTCCGCGTCACTGTCGGCAAAAAACTGGCCCAGGGCCAGGTCGAAGTCGTCGAACGCCGCCCCAGGAAGTCGACCGACGTCGCCGTCGATCAGGTCGTCGCGTTGCTCAAGGGCGCATGAGCGTTGATTGGGAGTCCGTCCGGGCCGAGTTTCCCGCGCTCGGCAATTGGACCTACCTGAATACCGCGACCTTCGGCCAGTTACCCCGCCGCGCCACCGATGCGGTCGCAGGTCACTTCGCCCATCGCGACGAAGCGGCCTGCGAGGACTTCCTCGACTGGTTCACCGATGCCGACCGAATCCGCGCTGCCATCGGCCGGCTGATCGATTGTCAAGCCCGCGATATCGCGTTCATCCCCAGCGCATCCGCCGGACTCTCCATCCTGTTGCGCGGGCTCGCGTGGAACCCAGGCGATCAAATTCTCACCGTCGAGAACGAATTCCCGAACAACCTGTACGCTCCCCATTTCGCCGGCGTCGAATTTGTCGAAACTACATGGGAACGCTTTTACGAAGCCGTCACCCCGCGTACCCGCCTCGTGCTGCTCAGCATGTTGAACTATTCGAGCGGATTCCGCACGCCGCTCGAAGAAATCTCCGCGTTCCTGCGCGAGCGCGGCGTCCTGCTGTTTGTCGATGGAACCCAGGGCCTCGGCGCCCTCCGCTTCAGCGCCCGCCAGATCCGTCCCTCCGTGCTGGCGGTACACGGCTACAAGTGGATGATCTCGCCCACCGGAGCCGGCTTCCTGTACGTTGATCCGGACCTGCGCCCGCGGCTTCTGCCCGCCGTCGTCGGCTGGCGCAGCGATAAGCGCTGGCGCGAGGTCGACAACCTCCACCACGGCAAGCCCGAATTCAAAGACGATGCCGAACGTTTCGAAGGCGGCGTCTTACCCTTCCCCCTGCTCTACGCCATGGAGCAATCCGTCAACCTGATGCTCGAAATCGGACCCGAACGCATCGAAGGTCGCGTGTTAGCTCTGGCCGACAGCGTCCGCGCGATTGTCCGCGAGTGTGGGGCCGAAGTCGCCGACGGAGCCACGCCTATCGTCTCGGCCAAATTCGAACACCACGACGTCTCGCAAATGGCGCGCGCCCTCCACGCCCGCCGCGTCCTCGTCTCTGCCCGCCACGGCCACCTCCGCATCTCCCCGCATTTCTACAACACCGAATCCGACCTCGACGTTCTCGCCACCACGCTGCGATCGATCAAATAAGAACAACCGCGCGGGTTGGACCGCGATGCGTGGCATTCGTGGCCCAAGTATCCCGACGGCTGCCTCCTCGCCTGATTTCAGTCCGCATTCGTGTCCAATCGTGTCCATTCGTGGCCTTCTGCATCATTCCGCCAATAAGCACCGGGTTGCCCAACCAACGCCGCCCACCCGGTCGCCTCGGACCCGGCTTAGCGCCTCGCCACCCGATCGACACGATGTCCCTGCGCACTGAGATTAGGACAACGAGGAACCGTGTTCATTCTCCGTGTCTCACAAACCCAGGACACCTCAGCATTCGTGTCCAATCGTGTCCATTCGTGGCCCTCTGCATCATTCCGCCACTAAGCACCGGGATGCTCAACCAACGCCGCCCCATCCAGGCATCCTCAGACCCGGCTGACTAGCTCACCGAATTTTCAGTCCGCATCCGCGTCCATCTGTGTGCATCCGCAGCGATCTGGATCAACACCCACGAGGCACGGGAACCCGCAACCAACGCCGCCCCACCCGGTCGCCTCGGACCTGGCTTAGGACCTCGCTACCCGATCGACACGATATCCCTGCGCACTGAGATTAGGACAACGAGGAACCGTGTTCATTCTCCGTGTCTCACAAACCCAGGACACCTCAGCATTCGTGTCCAATCGTGTCCATTCGTGGCCCTCTGCATCATTCCGCCACTAAGCACCGGGATGCTCAACCAACGCCGCCCCATCCAGGCATCCTCAGACCCGGCTGACTAGCTCACCGATTTTCAGTCCGCATCCGCGTCCATCTGTGTGCATCCGCAGCCATCTGGATCAACACCCACTAAGCACCGGGATGCCCAACCAACGCCGCCCCACCCAGGCATCCTCAGACCCGGCTGACTAGCTCAGCGAATTTCAGTCCGCATCCACGTCCATCTGTGTGCATCCGCAGCGATCTGGACCAATACCCACTAGTCACGGGAACCCGCAACCAACGCCGCCCCACCCGGTCGCCTCGGACCTGGCTTAGGACCTCGCTACCCGATCGACACGATGTTCCTGCGAACTGAGATTAGGACAAACGGGGAACAGTGTTCATTCTCCCTGTCTCACAAACCCAGGACACCTCAGCATCTGCGTCCATCTGTGTGCATCCGCAGAAATCCGCACCATTGCCCCTAAGCACCAGAATCTCCAACCAGCGCTGCCCCACCCAGGTATCCTCAGACCCAAGCTGCCGTGGCCCTGATTTCAGTCCTAAAAATATTCCGCCACAACGCTCGCGGTGCATGCCGCGAGCCACCATCTCCCGAGTCCCGGCTTCAGACTCCTCTCCGCAGCCTCCTGTCGCCCCCCTCCTGCACTCCCCTAGCGGAGTCCCTTACTCTCGATCCGATCCCGAATCCAATGCCCGTCCCACCACTCCACCGGATTCACCTGCACCCCATCCACCTGCATCGAAAAATGCAAATGATCCCCACCCGCCAGTCCTGTCTCTCCCGACCTCCCCATCTCCTGCCCGCGCTTTACCATGTCCCCCACCTTCACCGCGATCTGGCTTAAGTGCCCGTAGATCGACTGCAACCCGTACCCGTGGTCCACCACGATGCAGTTCCCGTAAATCCCCAGCCGGTCTGCCCACACGACCTTCCCATCGTTCGAGGACAAAACAGCGGCGTGCGCCGTCGTCGACAGATCGAATCCCAGGTGCACCTGCTCATCCACCTTCTTGCCGTGATACACGTAGCTCCGCACGTCAGCGAATTGCGACTCCACCTTCGAGCCCGGCAGTTGCAGGAACGGCTGCGTCCATAGAAACTTTTCTTCCGTCTTCAGTCGCAAATCGGCGATCGTCTGGTTGTTTGCGCGCCGCATCTCGCCGTTGATCTTCAGGAATCGCTGCAGCGGATCCCCGGACCCTCCGGGATCGAGTTCATTCACCACCTTGTCAATAAACTTATCCGGTAACTCCAGATCGCGCTTCCGGAACTTCGCCGGAAAAAGCTTTTGCCAAAACCGGGCCGTCGCCTCGTTGCCCGCCGGATTCTTCACATACACGACAACCGTCGTGTCTGCCGGCAGATCCCACGGAAACGCGAACAGCGAGAATCGCTCCGTCTGGCTGCCTGGCTTTGGGAAACTGCGGAACGTGTATTTGCCTGCATGAACTCCGGCTTCGGTCCACAAGCCCGCCGGAGTGAACACCACCGCCTCCGCCCCGCCCTGCTTGATGTAATGCTGCAACCCGTCCGCCGAAACCGACGGCGGCTTGGTGATTACCGTCACCTCGGTATCGATGGAGTCGGTCGAAGCCCGCAGGTCATTCGAGACTGCCTCCGCGATCAGTTTCGCCTTGCCATCCTTCTTGCCGGCGACATTGAACGAGAACTCCTGCGGCGTCTGCTTCTTCCGCCAGAACGTCCAGCGCACCGGCGGATTCGAGTTCTCGAACACCTGCGTCCGCTCACCGTTCTGTTCGAGCCACACATTGACACGCCTCGCTCCGTGTGGCGCGGCGACCTTCAGCTTCACCGGCGTCGATTGCCCGATCAGTTTCGGCGTAGGCGCGAACTCCAGCGCCGTATGCGAGGACATCAGCATGAGGACGCCTGGAATCGCAGCCAAAAACAGCACAAGGATGATGAGGAAGGTTACGAATTTGGACATCTGAGCCGATAGTAACCTACCCGGATTACCCTGGAAACAAGGCTGGGGAAAGATGGACTCGCAAACGCTCGCCGATCTTCGCTTTGCCCTCCGCGGCTTCGCGAAACGGCCAACCTTCACGCTCGTCGCCGCGCTCACTCTCGCGCTGGGCATCGGAGCGACCACCGCCGTGTTCAGCATCGTCGATGCCGTCCTGCTGAAACCACTTCCGTATCGCGATCCCGAGCGCCTCGCCGCCATTTGGATCACATCCACGCGCGAGCAAACTCTTGCCAAGATGTTCGCTACCTACGCCGACTACGTCGAGTTCCGGGCGCACTCCCGTAGCTTCGAAAGTGTCGCGGCTGCCACTTGGGCGACGCGTCTCGGACGTACGTTCACCGGCCACGGACCCGCGCGCGAGGTGCTGACCGTTCCCGCCACCAGCAACTTCTTCGATACACTCGGCGTCCAGGCCTCCCTCGGCCGTACGTTCCGCGCCGAAGACGAAACACGCGGCTGCTCTCTTGTCCTCTCCCATGCGTTTTGGACCGCGTCTCTAGCCTCGGATCCGTCGATCATCGGCAAATCCATCACCCTCGATCAATCGCCTTGCGACGTTCTCGGCGTCATGCCTCCGGCGTTCAGCTTCTATCCGCCGGCGGCGCAGGCTTGGATTCTTCTCGGTCCCGGCTTTCAGTCGCATCAGACGCAGATGCTCGTTGGGATCTTTGCGCGCCTGAAACCTGGCGTTTCGCTGGAACAGGCCCAGGCCGAAGTCCGCCAGTTGTACCGCCCGCTGCATTCCGGTAAGCCGACCCGCGATTTCGCGCCCGTCGTCTTCGATCTTCACGGCGAGTTCACGTTCCTTGCCGGACGAACACTGCGCGTCACGTTGCTGGTCGTTTTCAGCGCGGTCGTACTGTTGCTGCTGATCGCCTGCCTCAACGTTGCCAACCTGTTGCTTGCTCGCCTCGCCGAGCGCCACCGCGAATTGGCCGTCCGGGCCGCCCTGGGTTCGGGCCAGTTCCGGCTCATCCGTCAGTTGCTCACGGAGAGCCTTGCACTGTCCATCTTTGCCACTGCTCTCGGAGTCTTCCTCGCCTACGGAGCCATCCGCTATTTTCGTTATGCCAGCCCCATCGAACTCACGGCCGGCGCCGGCGTCTCACTCAACCCCGCCGTCCTCTGGTTCACCGCCGCGCTCTCCATCGTGACCACAGTGATCTTCGGGCTCATCCCGGCTCTGCGCGCTTCGCGGATCGATCTCGCCGAACGTTTAAAGATCGCCGCCCGCGGATCTGTTCCAGGCCGGCGCAGCCTCGCGCGTCTCGTAATCGCCGTTGAAATGGGACTCTCGTTCCTGCTGCTCACCGGCGCTGGATTGCTGATTTCCAGCGCCCTCCGGATGGGATCCGCCGACCTCGGTTTCGAGCCCGATCGGATCCTCTCCTCTCGCATCGCGTTGCCGCAATTCCGCTATTCGGAGGATGCCCAGCGGCTCCGGGCCTATGACGAGTTGCTGGACCGCCTCCAGCATCTTCCCGGCGTAGAAGGCGTGACCCTGGCTTCCAGGCTGCCGCCGGATGCCGGTGGAACCCAAACGCTCGAGATTCAAGGACGAACCATCGAAAACGGCTCCGAAGTTCGTGACGTTGGAGCGGATGTCGTCACTCCACACTTCTTCGACCTTCTGAAGATCCCCGTCCGTCGTGGCCGCGTTTTCGACTCGCGCGATCGCGAGACCTCGCAGCCCGTCACCTTAATCAACGAAGCCCTAGCGCACGAATACTTCGCCAATTCCGATCCCCTCGGACAACAAGTCCGCATCCCCGGCGGTTCCATGCCTTGGCTGACCGTGATCGGCGTGGTAGGGAATCTCAAACACACCGAGCTGATGAATGAGATGAGCTGGGTCGAAACACCAATCCTTTACAGGCCCCTCAGCCAGGAGCCTCGCGCCTCGATTCAAATCGCGGTTCGTGGACCCGGCGCGCTCGCCCCCGGGATCCAGCGGGAAGTCGCAGCGCTCGATTCCGCCATCCCGATCAATGAGGTGGTTCCCCTGCTCTCGGAGCTTTCGCGGGTGCTCGCCTATCCTCGGTTCCGTGCCGTGGTTCTTGGATTCTTCGCCCTCGCCGCGATGTCACTTTCGGCGGTAGGCCTGCACGGCGTCCTTTCCCAGCTCGTCTCTCAGCGCGTTCCCGAATTCGGAGTGCGACGCGCCATGGGTGCCAGGACCATCGACATCTTGTGGCTGGTGGCGCGCCAGGGAGGCGCGCCCGTACTCGCAGGCCTCGCCGCTGGAATCTGCGGCGCCCTCGCCTTCAGCCGCATTCTCGAGAACCTGCTCTATGGAATCCAGCCCGCCGACGCCGCGGCTCTCAGCGCCGTATCGCTCACTCTCCTCGGAGTGGCCGCAATCGCCATCCTGCTCCCTGCCCGCCGCGCCGCTCGTATCGATCCCATGCGTGCCCTGCGCGACGAGTGACAGCACTTTGAAATAATCTTTACCCGCCCTTTTTCAACAGTATGGGCGTGATTTCTTCGGATGCCCACACCCGGATTTCACGCAGTCGTGCGCCATTCTGGAGGTGGAAAGGAACTGATTCGAATGTCCTCCCTCTCGAAACTCCTCCGCGCCCGCGAACAGGACTCCCTGAGCGTCAAAGCCGCCGCCGCTGCGACCGGCCCCCGAACTTCCGCCGGCAAAGCCGTCTCCAGCATGAACGCTCTGAAGCACGGTCTGACCTCGACCAAGATCATCCTGCCCGGCGAAGATCCCGCCGAATTCGCCGCCCTCCAGTCCACGCTGGTCGCCGAACACCAACCCGCCGGTGAACTCGAAACGCAGCTCGTCCACGAGCTCGCCGCAGCCCTCTGGCGTCTTCAGCGGGTCCGCCGCTACGAGGCGAAGCTTCTCGAGAACGCCGGCGCCATCTTCGCAGGCGAGGACGCCGAAGCCGGTAAAGGCTTCGACCGCTTGCTGCGCTACATGACCTCCGCCGAGCGCCAGCTCGACCGCGTCCAGCGACAGCTCGAGCGCGCGCAGAAAGAGCGGCACAAACAGAATCATCAGGATCAGCAGCTCTACCGCCCCGAAAGCGTTCGTTTCGCACCCCGTGCCAAGGGCGCCGCCGCAGGCGTCCCCGAATTCGTTTTGCCGCTCCCAACCGCTCCCCGCAACCCGCAATTTGCGGAGTCGCGCACGTGATCTACCGGCAGCACAAGCAAGTCAAGAGGATCAGTTGCTCTACCACCCCGAAGGTTTCGTTTCGCACGCAGAGCCAGCATTGCCGCCGCGGCGCTCCCGAATTCACTTCGCCCCTGCGGGATTCGCCGATCCGTCCACATGCGCAACCGGCATCAAAGAAATCCGCAATCGCTCCCGGTGCATGCCGCGAGTCACCTTCTCCAGACTCCGGCCTCCAGTCTCCTGGTTCGTTGTCTCCTGTTCACTGCCTCCCAAAGACCCCCTAGTCCTCCCTCAGCACCCTCACCGGATCCACCCGCATCGCTCTCACCGCCGGCACGACACACGCAACCACCGCCACTGCCGCCAGCATCAATCCAACTCCCACATAGGCCGTCGCATCGCTCGGATCGTAATCGAGTGCCAGCGCCCGCAAGAGCCGTGTGCTCCCGTACGCCGCCGGTATTCCCAAAACCAGCGCAACCACCGCCAGAACCAGTCCGCTGCCGAGAATCATCTTCAGCACGTTGCTTCTCGAAGCGCCCAACGCGACGCGAATCCCGATCTCACGCATTCTCTGCGCCGCGGTGTAAGCCATCACTCCATAAGCGCCGATCGCCGCCAGCGCCAGCGCGATCATCGACAGGAATCCCAGCACCTTCGTCGTCGCCAGCTGACCCGACATCATGTCGGACATCAGTGCGTCGAACGACTGCAGCCGGAACACCGGCTGATCGTGGTCCACTTGCTGCACCGCCGCCCGGATCGCCCCCGCTGTGCTGAGTGTGCCTCGTCCGCGCGCCACCAGCGTCATGACTTGAAAGGGCGACTGCGCATGCGGCCGGTACACCTCAGGTCGAGCCGGATCGTCGTATCCGTTGTGATGCACGTCCCGCGCCATGCCCACCACCGTCAGCCACGGGCTGTCATCGCCGGCCAATCGCACACGCTTCCCAATCGGGTCCGGCAACTTCGGCCAGAAGCGCTTCGCGAATGTTTCGTTCACGATGGCCACCTTCGCGGATTCAGCCTTGTCGCTATCCGCAAAATCGCGGCCCGCGAGAACCGGGATTCGCAGCGCCTGGAAATAACCCGGACTCACCACCATGTTCCCGACAATCTGGTCCCGCTCCGCGTCTGCGCTTCCATCCACCCGAATCGTCACGAAGCTGTTGTTGCCCGCCATCGGCATCGTCTCCACCAACGCCGCCGATTCCACCCCTGCGTCATGCCGCAGGTTTTCGAGGGCGCGCGCAAAGAACCGTTCGATCTGGGGTTCGGTCGCGTAACGCGACTTCGACAGCAGCACCTGCCCCAGGGTCAGATTCGTTTTGTCAAAACCCACATCCACCGTCGACTGCCGCACGATGCTCCGGATCATGAACGTGCTGGCAACCACTAGCACAAGCGCCAGCGCCAGTTCGGCCACCACCAGGGACTTCAAAGTCAGGTGCCGGCCCGCCGTCGATCCGCGGCTCGAGGATTGCAGCGCTCGAGCCAAATCTCCCCTGGTCAGGAGCAACGCTGGCGCTAGCCCGAATATGAGGCCCGTGATCAACGACAACGCCAGGCCGAACACCATGGCGTCCCAGTCCAGCTTGGCGATCTCAAAAACGGCCATGTTCGGCGGCGCCACCCGTTTCAACAACGGCACACCCCATACTGCCGAGAGCACCCCCGCGGCGCCGCCGGCGAGCGAGATCAACAGGCTCTCGGCAAGCTGCATTCGGATCAGCGCGCCCCTGCTAGCGCCGAGGGAGGTCCTCAACGCCAGTTCCCGCTTCCGAAGCGTGCCGCGAGCGAGCAAAAGACTCGCGACGTTCGCGCACGCAATGAGCAGGACGAACCCAACCGCGGCGAACATCGAACTCGCGGCGACCTTGGCCGGACCTCCGGCAATCCGGTCCTGCAGCGTCCGCGCCACTCCCCGCCATCCCAGTCCCGACTTCGGATCCATCTTCTCGATCCGCTCCGAGATCGATTGCATCTCCGCCGTCGCCTGGGCCGTCGAAACGCCGGGTTTCAACCGGGCCAGCGCTCCGAGTCCCCGATACGCCCGCTCTCGCTGTTCCTGATCGAGCGTCAGCGGAATCCAGACGTCCGGCCGCTGGTAGAGGAAATGGAACTTCTCGGGCATGATGCCCACGATCGTGTAATTGCGGCCATCCAGCCGGATTTCACGACCCAGCGCCGATTGCTCGCCTCGATACGTGCCCTGCCATAGCGCCCACGAGATGATCGCCACCCGTGCTTCACTGTCCGGTCCTTCCGCCTTGGTGAATGCCCGTCCGATCGCCGGCCGGATGCCCAGCGTCGGGAAGAACTCCGGCGTGACCTGCATGCCCGGGACGTGCTGCGGCTCGCCTTCACCGCTGAGCGCGATCGGCCGCGAGCGGAAGGGAGCGATCGACGCGATAGTCGACCCTCCCAGCCAGTCGCGCGTGTCCTGATAACTGACCGATGCGCGCGAGAATCCGGTCTTCGCGTTGGTCTGGCTCAGATACGCCAGTTCTTCCGCATGCGGGTACGGAAATGGCGGCCATAACATCAACCCGACCACCGAGAAGATCGCTACGTTGGCCCCGAGCCCGAGTGCCATCGCGAGAACGGCCACCGCCGTCCACCCCTTGTTCTTTAGGAGCATGCGGCCCGCAAAGCGGATATCCTGCGTGAGTGCCATAAAGCTAGCTACGCGACCAGCGCGTCCGGAGTTCCGTCGGGCGCTACCATGGTTCCACCGCATGAGCCTTCAACGACGGATCCTCGAGGTACCTGCCGGTTCCGATTCTTCTACAACCATTCCGATCACCACCATCCGTGGCTCTCGACCAGGACCGGTACTGGCGCTAACCGCCGGTATCCACGGCTATGAATATCCGCCGATCCTCGCGCTCCAGCGCCTGCCTGCATTGATCGATCCTGAGACCCTCGCGGGCGTGGTTGTCATGGTTCACGTCGCCAACATGCCTTCGTTCCTGGGCCGGACCATCTACTTCAGCCCGGTGGACGGCAGGAACCTCAATCGAGTCTTCCCCGGAAAGCCGGACGGCACGGTCTCGGAACGGATCGCCCATGCCATCACCACCGAGATCATCGACAAGGCCGACTATCTGATCGATCTGCATTGCGGGGACGGCAACGAGTCGTTACGTCCCTACCTGTACCAGACCATCACCGGCGACTCGGCGATCGACGATAAGATCGCCGGCCTCGCACTGTCGTTCGGACTCGACCACATCATCGTCGATCGCGGCCGGCCTCACGATCCTGCCAATTCGATGTACTGCTCTAACACGGCCATCACCCGGGGCAAGCCGGCGATGACAATCGAGAGCGGGTTCCTCGGCTCCACCGATGCGCAATCCACCCAGCAGATCATCGATGGCGTCCTCAGCGCCATGCGTCATCTGAAGATGCTCGAAGGCACACCCCTTCGCGTCCAGCCGGTGTACCTCGAACCGAGCGAAGTCCTCACCAGTCCGGAAACCGGCATCCTTTATCCACACGTGGAGCAGGACCAGAAAGTGACGGGCGGCGACACGCTGGCCCACATCACCGACTTCTTCGGGAATCAGGTTGCGGAAATACAAGCGCCGTTCGATGGCGTCGTGCTATACATCGTGGCGACGCCGCCCATCACCAAAGGCCAACCGGTCGCGATGGTCGGCGCTCCGAGGAAATAACCGATGCGAACCTTCGTCTGGATATTACTGCCCGCCGCTTTGCTCTGCGCCGCCGAACCGAACTGGCCCCAGTGGCGTGGACCCGGCGCCACCGGCATCTCGGAGATGGAATCGCTGCCGGCCACCTGGAACGCGACCCAGAACGTTGCCTGGAAAGTCGACGTCCCCGGTCGAGGGCATTCGCAACCAGTCGTGTGGGGCAACCGGCTGTTCCTGACGACCGATATCGAGGGCGACGTCGTCCCCGGCGCGGCGGCTCCCAAACACTTCGATGAGGGCAAGGAGTTCCTGCACCCCGACAGCATGAGCGCCAATCGCGAGCACACGCTCAAGGTACTCTGCTTCGATACCGCCACCGGCAAGCTTCTGTGGGAACAGACCGCCTATCAGGGCAAGGTCTTCGACAACCGCCACAAGAAGAACACCTATGCCAGTCCGACTCCGGCCACCGACGGAAAGGCGGTCTTCGCGTACTTCGAATCCATGGGAGTGTATGCCTACGACTTCCAGGGCAAGCAGCTCTGGAAGGCCTCCGTCGGCAATATTGGCACTATGGGCATGGGGCCCGGCGCTTCGCCCGTGCTGACCGGCGGTTTGCTGATCCTTCAGTGCGACGAGGACGAAGGAAAGAACTCGTTCCTCTACGCGCTCTCGGCCAAAGATGGTTCCGTCGTATGGAAGAAACCGCGGCCGATACAAGTCTCCTGGTCCACTCCGTTAGTGGTCAACGGCGAGCTCATCACGACCGGCTTCGAGGCCATCATTGCCTACGATCCGAAGACTGGGGCGGAACTCTGGAAGGCTCCCGGCCTGCACTCGAACGCGGTCAACAGCCCGGTTCCCGGCGACGGTCTCGTGATTGCTACCGCCGGGTACCCGGAGAAGCGCACGTTCGCTCTCAAGCTCACGGGCGACGGCGACCACGTACTCTGGAAATATGAAAAGGGCACGGCTTACGTCCCCTCGCCGATCCTCTACCGCGATCATCTTTACCTGATGACCGACCGGGGCCTGGTCACCTGCCTGAATCCGAAGACCGGCCAGCCGTTCTACGAAGGCAAGCGGGTTCCTGTGCCGGCGACCTTTACGGCTTCGCCCGTAGCGTTCGACGGCAAGATTTTCCTCACCAGCGAGGATGGAGACACGTACGTGATCAAGGCTGGGCCGGAGCACGAAGTGCTCGCCACGAACTCCATCGGCGAGCCGGTGTACGCATCGCTGGCGCTGGCCGGCGACTCCATCTACATCCGCGCCGAAAAGCACCTCTACCGCATCAGGAAACAGAACTGATCACACGCCGGCCTTCGATCCGGTAATTCCCGGCCAACACCAGCCGGATCGCGTCGGTATAGATCCGGTGCTCTTCCGCCAGGATTCGAGCCGACAGTGAATCCGCTGTGTCGTCATCGCAAACCGGAACCACCGCCTGTTGGATGATCGGGCCCGAATCGAGATCCTCATCCACGAAATGCACCGTGCAGCCGCTGTACTTCACGCCATGGATCAATGCCTGGTACTGCGCGTCGAGTCCGGGGAACGCAGGCAGCAGCGACGGGTGAATATTCAGGATCCGCATCGGGAACGAGCGAATGAAATAGCCGCTGAGCAGCCGCATGAACCCGGCGAGACAAACCAGGTCCACCTGGTGCTTCGTCAACTCTTCGACGACCATCCGATCGAAGACTTCGCGGTCGAGGCCTTTCGAGGGGATGGAAACAGTCTGAAGACCCATCTCCCGGGCGCGTTCCAGTCCGCGCGCCTCGGCGCGATTGGAAATGACCACGGCGATCTCCGCGTCCAGTCGCCTTTCGGCGATGCTGCGCGCAATCGCCTCGAAGTTGGATCCCCGTCCGGAAAGCAGGATCCCAAGCCGTCTCATCGATAGACCACCCGGCTGCCGCGCTTCGGAGCGTCGATCACCTCGCCGATCATGTAGTAAGGCTCGTCGAGTTTCTCGAGTAGCTTGATCGCCTTCGGCAAGCCCTTCTCGCCCACCACGAAGATCATTCCGATGCCGAGGTTGAATGTGCGGCGATAATCTTCATCCGGAATGTCGCCGATCTTGCGCAGCAGTTCGAAGATGGGCAGCACCGGCCACGAGCCGACATCGATCCGTACTCCCAGCCCCTTCGGCAGAATCCTCGGCGTGTTGTCCGTAATGCCGCCGCCGGTGATGTGCGCGGCGCCCTTCAGCACCTCCGCCTTGTGCAACGCTCGGATCGGCTTGAGGTAACTCTTGTGCAGCTTGAGCAGCTCGGTTCCCATCTCGCCGGCCGGTGAATGTTCGGCGACTTCAAACAGCAGCTTGCGGGCAAGCGAGTACCCGTTGGTATGGAGTCCGGTGGATGGCAGGCCGATCAGCAAATCGCCTTTTCGAATCGACGCGCCGGTGATCATGCGCTTGCGCTCCACCGCGCCGACGATGAATCCCGCCAGGTCGTATTCCTCGTCGGCGTAGAGGCCCGGCATCTCGGCAGTTTCGCCGCCGATCAGCGCGCACCCATTGCGTTCGCAACCCCGCGCGATTCCGGAGACGACCTGCGCTGCAACCGCGGCATTCAGTTTGCCGACCGCGTAATAGTCGAGAAAGAACAGCGGCTCTGCGCCCTGCACCGCGATATCGTTCACGCAGTGATTGACCAGGTCTTCGCCGATCGTGTCGTGCTTGCCGGTGGCGAACGCGAGCTTCAGTTTTGTCCCGACGCCGTCCGCGGAGCTGACGAGTACCGGATTCTTCCAACCCTTTAAAAGATAGCCGCCGCCGAAGCTGCCGATGTCGGTAAGCACCGACCGGGAGAACGTCTTCCGCGCCATTTTGCGGATGGAGCTGACCGCCCGGTCAGCTTCATCGATATTCACCCCGGCGTCCTTGTAACCAATCGAAGTTTTCAACGCCATTGAAGAAAAGCGGCCTCGAGGCCACCCGATTCAGAACAACTATAATAAGCGATTACCTATGAAGAAGTGCATCGGACTCGCACTTGTTTTCGCGAGTTTCGTATACGCGGAGGCGCCTGGCGTCATCGCGATCCGGAACGCGCGCGTGGTGACAGTGAGCGGTCCGACTCTGGACAAAGCCACCGTCGTGGTGCGCGACGGCTTGATCCAGGATGTCGGCCAGAATGTGTCCGTCCCGGCGGACGCGTGGATCATCGAAGGCGAGGGCCTGACCGTCTATCCCGGTCTGATCGATGCTCTCGGAACCATCGGTATCGCGGAAGCGACACCGGCTACAACCACAGCAGCCGCAGGTCGAGGTGGACGCCAGAACGCGCCCGCAACTCCCGCGGCCCCGACAGCGCCGGTAACGGTGAATATCGCGCGCGGTCCTGAGGATCGTCCGTTAACCACGAGTTGGGTGGATGCAGCGGACGTGATCCAGACCTCCGACCGCCGTATCGAGACCTTCCGCAACGGCGGATTCACCACGTCGGTCACGTTCCCGACTCGGGGCATCTTCGCCGGGCAGGGCGCCGTCATCGATCTCGCGGGCGACAAGCCAGGCCAGATGGTGGTCGCGTCGCCAGTCGGCCAATATGTGACGGTGAACACGGGCGGGCGTGGAGAAGCCGGAGGCGGAGGATATCCCGGCTCGTTGTTGGGCGCGTTCGCTTACATCCGGCAGATCTACATCGACGCCGACTACTACAAGGACATGAAGTCGGCCTACGCCAAGAATCCGCGCGGCATGGCGCGGCCGCAATATGATCGCGCACTGGAAGGCGTGCTGGCCTCGCCGCGCATGCTGCTTCCGGCCAACCGGGCCGTCGAAATCGTGCGCATGATCCGCTTCGCCAATGAACTGAAACAGCCGGTGGTGCTCTACGGCGGCCACGAAGCCTACCGCGCCGCCGAGGATTTGAAGGCCGCCAATGTTCCGATTCTCCTGAACCTCAAATGGCCCGAGCGGGATCGCGAAGGTAATCCGGACGCCGTCGATAACCTCCGGACGTTCGAAATGCGCGAGAAGGCGCCTTCGGCGGCATCCGTGCTCTCGAAGGCGGGCGTGAAGTTCGCGTTTTATACCGGCGGCCTCGAACGCCCGCGCGATGTCTTCCGCGCGGTGAAGCGTGCGATGGACGCCGGGCTATCGCAGCAGGATGCGCTGCGGGCGCTGACGCTCAGCGCAGCGGAAATCTACGGCGTCTCCGATCGCCTCGGCAGCATCGAGAAGGGCAAGATCGCCAACCTCGTCGTGACCAAGGGCGACCTGTTCGGCGACCGGCCGCAGGTGCAGTTCGTCTTCGTCGACGGCGCCAAGTTTGAACCGGTTGCGGAAGCGCCGCCCTCCGAAGGGGCAGGACGAGCGCCCACGCGCGAAGGAGAGGAACGATGAAATACGGTCTGGGACTCGCGCTCCTGGGTGCTCTGGCCTTTGCGGCGCCTCCCACGGTCATTCAAAACGCCACGGTTCTCACGGTCACCAAGGGCACGATCAAGAACGGTTCCGTACTCATCCGTGACGGCAAGATCGCCGAAGTCGGCGAGAAGGTGATGATCCCGCCAGGCACCACCGTGATCGATGCGGGTGGGCAATTCCTGATGCCGGGCATCATCGATTGCCATTCCCACATTGCGGCGGAGAGCATCAACGAAGGCAGTGTGTCGGTCTCGGCGATGGTCGGAATGGATGACGTCTTGAACCCCGAAGACATCGCGATCTTCCGCGCTCTGGCGGGCGGCGTCACGACCGCCAACATTCTGCACGGCAGCGCGAACGCCATCGGTGGGAAGTGCGAAGTCATTAAAATGCGGTGGGGCAAGAACGCCAAAGAACTGGTTTTCGAGGGCGCTCTCCCGGGCATCAAGTTCGCGCTCGGTGAGAACCCGAAGCGCGCGGGCAACGTGAATGTCGCCACCGGCGCGGATCGGGCGCGCTACCCCGCCACCCGGATGGGCGTCGAGGACGTGATTCGTGAAGCCTTCACGGAAGCCAGGGCGTACCAGGCTTCCTGGAAGGACTACCGCGAGAAGACGGCCCGCGGCGAGCATGCCATTCCGCCGCGTCGCGACCTGAAACTCGAACCATTGGTGGAAGTGCTCGAGGGCAAGCGGTTCGTCCATGCGCACTGCTATCGCTCCGACGAGATCCTGATGCTGCTGCGTGTTGCCGATGAATTCGGATTCAAGATCCGCACCTTACAGCACGTGCTTGAGGGCTATAAGGTAGCCAAGGAAATCGCTGCTCATGGCGCGGGCGCATCGACATTCAGCGATTGGTGGGCCTACAAGATGGAAGCATTGGATGCCATTCCGTTCAATGCCGCGATCATGACGAAGAAAGGCGTAGTGGTCTCGCTAAACAGCGACTCGGCCGAACTGATGCGCCACCTGAACACGGAAGCAGCCAAGACCATGAAGTACGGCGGGATGACCGAAACCGAGGCGCTCTCCATGATTACGATCAATCCGGCTAAGCAACTGGCGATCGACAATCGTGTGGGTTCGATCGAAGTCGGCAAGGATGCCGACCTGGTGATTTTCGACAAGCATCCACTTGCGAATTTCGCGAAAGTGCAGAAGGTGTTGATCGACGGCAACCTGTATTTTGATCGCGACAAAGACATGAGCGAGCGGACGAAGCGGGATGCGGAGAAGAAGTCTCTGATCGAGAAAGAGAAGCAGCAACAACAGCCGGCGCAGCGGCCCGGCGGAAACCGGAGGCCGTCATGAAGCGCCTCCTGACAACGATTGCCCTCTGCGCGCCTCTATTCGCCGCGTCGAACGATTCGTTCCTGCTGCGCAACGTTACCATCCATCCGGTCTCCGGGCCGGATATTGAGAACGGCTCGATTCTCGTGGAGAACGGCAAGATCGTGGACGTCGGAGCCAAGGTCACGGCTACCAGGAACGCCCGGGTGATCGACGCTAAGGGATTGCATGCCTATCCAGGCATGATCGACTCCGCGACCGAGATCGGTCTTTCAGAAGTGGGTTCGGTGCGTGAGACGAACGATACCGGAGAACTGGGCGAGTTTAATCCCCAGTTACATGCCCTGATTGCGGTGAATCCGGATAGCGAACACATCCCGGTGACGCGGGCGAACGGGATTACGAGCGTGATCACGCTACCCGGGTCGGGCGGGCGTGGAGGAGGCGGTCGTGGCGCGCCAGCGGGCGTGATCACCGGCCAGGCTACGCTGATCCACCTGGATGGCTGGACCTGGGAAGAGATGGACCTGCGGCGGACCGCGGCTATGCAGTTGGTGTTTCCCTCAATTGCCGCGGGCGGGCGCGGGGGCGAGGGTGGCGGGTTCTTCCCGCGGACCAGCTATGCCGAGCAGAAGCGCACTTACGAGGCCCATCTCGCCGAACTGGCGCAGTTCATGGAATCGGCGCGCCGTTATCAGAAAGCGAAAGCGGCGCACGAGCCTGGATTTCGCCCGGATCTGAAGTTCGAGGCGATGATCCCGGTGCTGGAAGGCAAGGTTCCGATGTTCGTGAACGCAACGCGGGAGAAGACCATTCGCGACGCAATCCAGTTTGCTGATAAAGAGCACGTGAGGATCGTGCTGGCGGGCGTTCGCGAGCCTGGCAAGACGCTGCTTTCCAGCACATTGGGATCCTAAGCTTAGAATTCCACGTGGACAAGTTGTCGCG